>SXGU01102811.1_pt1 | contig 11023 bp, 7 predicted proteins | sample 3174531 | NCBI WGS metagenome assembly SXGU01 (sample SAMN11356863, study PRJNA531348) | freshwater metagenome | isolation source: freshwater sample F1-140 | place: China: Fuxian Lake, Yuxi | collected 2017-12-25
CTATCGAAGTATTGAGAGAATGTAGATGGAGCGCTTAAGTCTCAAACAATATCGTGCTTATGCAAAGGAATATAACGTTATTCCCGTTTCCCAACACCTACTTGCAGATAACGAAACTCCTCTAACTCTGTATTCAAAGTTAGCTCAAAATCGTGAGAATACATTTCTTCTAGAGTCAGCAGAGCATGGTGGAGTATGGTCTAGATACTCATTTATTGGCGTTAGAAGTGAGGCAACCCTAACGGAGAAAAACGGAGTTGCTCATTGGCTTGGAAGTATGCCAGCAGGTGCACCAAATGGAATCGATCCCTTAGAAGCTCTAATGATTTCCTCTAAACATCTTCGATCGCCAAAGATTGAAAATCTTCCCCCATTAACAGGCGGCTTAGTTGGCTATATGGGATATGACTCAGTGCGAAGGCTGGAAAAACTTCCAAATCTAGGAATTGATGAATTAAAGCTCCCAGAGATTGCATTTATGCTGACTACAGATTTAGCTGTTTATGATCATCTTCAAGGAACTGTGATTCTGATAGCTAATGCTATTAATTGGGATGGCTCCGATGAACGAGTAGATATTGCATATCAATCGGCTATAAATCGATTAGATCAAATGCAGGAGGCGCTTCTAAAAAAGATAGATAGCAATATTTCGAATATAGCAAAGAAGGGGACTCCAAGCTTTACTGCTAATTTCACTAAAGATCAATACTGTCTAAACGTTGAAAGTATCAAAGAGCAGATTAGATCTGGTGAGGCATTTCAAGTTGTTTTATCTCAGAGATTTACGATGGATTGCCATGCATCTCCACTTGATGCATATCGAATGCTACGGCTCCACAATCCCAGCCCATATATGTATCACTTCAGATTTGCAGATGGGTTAAGCGTTGTTGGCTCAAGTCCAGAGGCGTTAGTCAAAGTCACTGGCAGTGAAGTAATGGTTCATCCCATTGCTGGAACTCGTAAGCGCTCAACAAATCAAGAAGAAGATTTAAGGCTAGGGGAGGAGCTTTTGGCAGATCCTAAAGAACGCGCTGAGCATCTAATGCTGGTAGATCTTGGAAGAAATGATTTGGGAAGAGTTTGCGCACCTGGCAGCGTGAACGTTGTTGAGTTTATGCAGATTGAGAGATATTCCCATGTCATGCATATTGTTTCGACCGTTATTGGTGAGCTAGATAGTACTAAGTCATCTGTGGAGGCTTTGTATGCAGTATTTCCCGCAGGCACCCTCTCAGGAGCACCTAAGCCAAGAGCGATGGAGATAATTGAGGAGTTAGAACCATCAAGACGTGGAATATATGGTGGCGCAATTGGATATATTGATTTCACTGGAAATCTTGATACCTGTATTGCGATTAGAACTGCAGTGATAAAAGATAAGAAGGCGTATGTGCAAGCAGGAGCTGGAATAGTGGCAGATTCAAATCCAGTTAGTGAATATGAAGAGTGCCTTAATAAAGCTGCGGCAGTTCTTGGTGCAATTGGAGCGGCCAACTCACTAGAACCTGTAAGAGTAAAGGACTAGTTGCGATGAGCGTTCTTGATTCAATAATCGCTGGAGTCCTAGAGGATCAAGCCGTGCGCCAATTGTCTAACTCTGAGCTTGAGGAGAGGATGGCATTAGCTACTAAGCCCCTGGATGTTTTGGCAGCTCTTAGAAGAGAGAAGTTTTCAATCATTGCAGAAGTTAAGCGATCAAGCCCTAGTAAAGGGTCACTTGCCCAAATATCCTCTCCAGAAAAACTTGCACGAAAATATCAAGAGGGCGGAGCAGCAGTGATTAGCGTCTTAACTGAGCAGAGACGCTTTGGTGGATCACTGGAGGACTTTTCAAAAGTTAGAGGCGAAGTATCAATTCCACTTCTACGAAAAGACTTTATAGTCAATGAGTATCTAGTTAAGGAATCAAGAGCCTATGGCGCAGATTTAATTCTTCTTATTGTTGCAGCGCTAGGCGATGATGAATTAAAACAGCTCTATCACTTAGTGAAAAGTCTTGGCATGGAGGCGTTAATTGAGATTCACAATCAGGAAGAACTTGAGCGGGCACTTGCTATAAGTCCAAAAATAATTGGAGTAAATGCACGAAATCTAAAGACTCTAGAGATTGATCAGAGTAATTTCGCAAAACTTCTACCTCTTATTCCATCCGGAATCGTTCGTATTGCTGAGTCAGGTATGTCTGAGCCAAGAGATGGGCAAAGCGCTTTGGTTGCTGGAGCAGATGTGATCTTGGTAGGAGAGGCTCTAGTTAAATCAGAAAATCCTGCGGATAGCGTTCGCGAATTCTTAAAAGTCGCAATCTCTTGAAGGGAAAGTAGACTAAAGGATATGGAGCACATTGAACTTGTTGGCCACTTCGGTCCCTATGGTGGGCGCTTTGTTCCAGAGGCTCTAATTGGTGCGCTGGATGAATTAGAGGCTGCTCACAACTCTGCTTCTAAAGATCCTGAATTTCAAAGAGAACTTAGCCATCTTCATAAAAGCTACACTGGGCGGCCATCAATAATTACTGAGGCAAAAAGATTTGCTGAACATGCTGGAAATGCAAGGATTCTTTTAAAGCGTGAAGATTTAAATCACACCGGTAGCCATAAGATTAATAATGTTCTTGGTCAAGCACTTCTCACCAAGCGCATGGGTAAGAAGCGAATAATTGCTGAAACTGGAGCAGGTCAACATGGCGTTGCTTCAGCAACTGCAGCAGCCCTACTTGGTCTTGAGTGTGTGGTTTATATGGGCGAGGAAGATACAAAACGCCAATCTTTAAATGTTGCCAGAATGAAGTTGCTTGGTGCAACAGTAATTCCAGTAACCACCGGCTCTAAGACTCTAAAAGATGCTATTAATGAAGCGATGCGCGATTGGGTAACTAATGTTTCAACTACTCACTACCTATTAGGAACTGTTGCTGGGCCACACCCTTTCCCAACTATGGTGAGAGATTTTCACCGCATAATTGGAATTGAAGCAAGGCAGCAAGTATTAGAGATGACCGGAAGACTTCCTGATGCAGTTTTAGCTTGTGTTGGCGGGGGATCTAATGCGATAGGGATATTCCATCCTTTTATTGATGATGCCGGAGTGCGGTTGATTGGTTTAGAAGCTGGTGGTGCTGGAGTTGAAAGTGGTAAACACGCTGCAACTATTGTCGGTGGGACCCCTGGAGTTCTTCATGGCACCAGGTCTTATCTACTTCAAGATAGCGATGGGCAAACCATCGAGTCTCACTCAATTTCTGCCGGCCTTGATTATCCAGGAGTAGGCCCAGAGCATGCATACCTGCATGACATTGGACGAGCTGAGTATCGAGCAATTACCGATGATCAAGCGATGCATGCCTTCTCGCTACTTTCAAAGAGTGAGGGGATAATTCCAGCAATCGAGACTGCGCACGCTCTAGCTGGAGCGCTTCAGGTAGGAAATGAATTGGGAAGTGGTGCAATCCTTCTTATTAATCTCTCAGGACGCGGCGATAAAGATGTTCAAACTGCTGCGCAGTACTTTGGAATTCCGCTCTAGGAAAATTGCAATCAATGGATAAAGAGAGTTTGGCGCAAGTTTTTGCACGAGCGAAGAGCGAAAATAGAGCAGCCCTAATCGGTTACATGCCAGCAGGATTTCCAACCCTGGAAGGATCTAAAGAATTAATAAGAGCGCTAATTGCTGGCGGAGTAGACATCGTCGAAGTGGGTTTTGCATATAGCGATCCAGTTATGGATGGCGCGATAATTCAGGAAGCTGCTGAAATCGCTCTAAGAAATAAGACTGGCGCTAAAGAAGTTCTGGAAGTTGTTTCTGGCGTGAGTGTTCCATCTCTAGTTATGTCTTATTGGAATCCCATTGAGCGGTATGGAGTCAAGGAATTCACAGAGGCTCTTGCTAGTGTGGGAGGAGTCGGGGTCATAACACCAGATTTAACTATCGAAGAATCAGGTGATTGGATTGATGAGACAGAGAGAAATGATTTGCGACGTGTATATGTTGTTGCTCCCAGCACAGATGATTCAAGATTAGCTAAAGTTGCAGATAAGTGCTCTGGATTTGTTTATGCAGCTAGCCTCATGGGGGTAACTGGCGCAAGAAACTCAGTCTCAGATAGCGCCAGTGAATTAGTTGCAAGACTTCGCAAGGTCACAAATCTTCCAATCGCAGTAGGACTTGGAGTTTCCACTGCTAATCAGGCTGCAAGCGTCGCAAAGTTTGCCGATGGGGTCATTGTGGGCTCAGCATTTATTAAGTTAGTACTACAGGCTCCTGATATTAGCCAGGCATGCAGAGAAGTCACCTCGTTAGCTCGTGAGTTGTCAGATGGGGTTAGGCAGGGCCGAGTCGATTAGTTTCTGGAACTTGGTTTAGACTTAGAGCCATACATAGGTAAGTAAATTCAAAGGGGTAGGAATAGTGCCAAAAGAACCGCGCCAAAGAAAAGTAAGTAACTCTGTCAAGTCGGGAGATACTGTCACTAGAAATATCGTGATTGGCATGATTGCACTTGTAGTCGTATCTGGAGTTATCTTCACTGTTTTAGATAAGCGATCTGGTTCTAGCGTTGCACTTCCTGCATCGATTGAGAGCATCTCAAGTGCAAACAATGGTGAGCCATTAACTCCTACGATTTCTCCAGAGGCAGACTATGGCGTGGTCTTTAACGCCGATAGCCCACTAAAAATTGATATCTGGGAAGATTTTCAATGCCCATATTGCAAGTTCTTTGAAGATGCGATGGGCGATTACATAGATACTCTAATTAGAGATAAGCAAGCAAAAGTTACTTACCACATGGCATCATTTCTCGGGCAAGAGTCAGTTCGCGCCTCTAATGCTGCAAATTGCGCAGTACCTGAAGGAAGATTTATTGAGTATCACAGAGCGCTCTTTGATATCCAAGGTGGGGAGAACAGCGGGCTATTTTCTAATAAGAATCTTGTAGAAGTTGGCACGCGCCTTGGAATAACTAGTGAGAGCTTTGCCAACTGCGTCAATAACAATGAATCAGACGATGTAGTTAAGAACGTAGCATCTTCAATGAAGAAAAATGGCGTTGAAGGAACTCCGACGGTATTTATCAACGGCAAGCCGTGGAATCGCACCACCTCTGAATTTAGATTAGAGGAGTTTAAGGCGGCGGTCGAAGCAGCTAAGCAGTGATCTTTGCTGCTATCCCTTCGCCATCTCAGTCTCAGATAGAGATTGGGCCGCTAACTTTTCACTTCTATGCCTTAAGCATAATTACAGGAATTATTGCTGCTGTTTTTATTGGAAATCGGAGATATGTTGCTCTTGGTGGCAGAGCTGGGGTAGTTAGTGATGTTGCAATCTATGCAGTTCCATTTGGAATTATCGGTGGTCGCCTCTATCACGTAATTTCCTCACCGCAGGCATATTTTGGAGCAAATGGTGATGCATTAAGTGCGCTCTACATCTGGCAAGGTGGACTTGGAATCTGGGGAGCAATTTCCCTTGGACTTCTTGGCGCATATATTGGATTTCGCAGGAATAAATCTCGAGGCGATGTTTCCTTTGCAAGCTTTGCTGATGCGCTTGCTCCAGGGTTATTGATTGCTCAAGGCATTGGACGTTGGGGGAATTGGTTTAATAAAGAACTCTTCGGACGAGAGCTAAATGCTCCATGGGCCCTTGAAATTCCAGCTACTTATCGCCCATTTGGATATTCAAATGTTGAGACATTTCATCCGGTATTTTTATATGAATCAATCTGGTGCTTTGTTGCAGCCCTAATTTTGATCAAAGTAGGATCTAGTAGGAAGCTTGCTCCGGGTTCAATTTTTGCTCTCTACGTCGCGCTTTACTGTCTAGGAAGAGCTCTAATTGAGACGATTAGAATCGATGAAGCGAATTTAATTTTTGGTGTCAGGCTCAATGTTTGGACGAGCGTTGTGCTGCTCTTTGCCTCCCTTATCTACTTGCGTCAGAATCAACTATCGAAAGAATCGAGTGTAAAGTAACCTCGTGAACCAATCTGATTTAGAGAAGAGAAATTCTGCGCATCGCACTCATAGATCAGGATGGCTAAGAGCTGCGGTATTAGGTGTTAATGACGGGTTAGTTTCGACCGCAGCGCTCATGATTGGAATTGTCTCAGCACAAAAAAATGATTTTGTAGTCACTGTTGGTCTGGCAGGAATTGCAGCAGGAGCGATGTCAATGGCTGTCGGCGAATATGTCTCGGTTAGGTCGCAGAACGATATTGAAGAGTCAGATCGAATCTTGGAGCTGGAGCATCATCGAATTGATCCAGTGGGAGAACTTGAAGAATTAACTCAAATTTATCAATCAAGAGGTTTATCTAGAGCAACAGCTGAAAAAGTTGCTCAAGAACTTCATGCCCATGACGCACTCGGTGCCCATCTACGAGATGAGTTGGGGCAATATGAATTAACGAAGGCTCGTCCAATTCAGGCAGCGATTGCCTCTGCTCTTAGCTTCACACTTGGTGGAGCGATTCCTCTCATTGGAGCTCTTGCCCCAAGTCTTGGCGGGAAAGCAGTTTCAATTGTTGCAATTACATTCCTTGGTCTACTAATTGCCGGAGTAATTAGCGCAAAGACTTCTGGGTCAAAGATATGGCGACCAACCCTTCGAATCCTGCTTGGTGGCGCTCTAGGAATGGCGATTACCGCATCGGTAGGTCAGATTGCCCATATCTCTGGGCTCTAGCACGCGCCAAAAAAGCTACTTCTTGATAGATTAATGCTCCTCTAAGGGCCGTCGTTGTCCCAGTAACTTCGAGAACAAAATAAGAAAAAATTCGAAGCAAACTAATTTTTTATGGGAGCGATAAGTGGTCTTCTCATCTCTACCGAAGGCAGTAGGTCTCTATGACCCGGCCAACGAGCATGATGCTTGCGGTGTTGCGATGGTGGCTACCCTCAACAAAGTTGCAACTCACGAGATCATTGCAAAAGGTTTAGTTGCTCTAAGAAATTTGGAGCATCGCGGTGCCTCAGGGGCTGAAGTTAATAGCGGTGATGGCGCTGGAATTCTTATTTGTATTCCTGATCAATTCTTCCGCGCAGTTCTTCCTTTTGAGTTGCCAGCACCGCATAGCTATGCAGCTGGAGTTGTTTTCTTGCCAAAGAATTTCGCAAATAAGTCACGGATTGAACAGATTGCAAGCGAAGAGAATCTCACAATTCTAGGTTGGCGCAAGCTGCCAATTAACTCATTATCTCTTGGAGCTACTGCGCTATCGGTAATGCCTGAATTTGAACAAATATTTGTTTCATCCAAGGATGGAGTAAGTGACTTAGATTTAGATCGGATAGCATTTTGTTTCAGAAAGAGAGTTGAGCATGAACTCTCAATTTACTTTACTTCGCTCTCTAGTAGGACGATTGTTTACAAAGGAATGCTTACCACAGGGCAATTAGAAGAATTCTTTCCAGATCTTTCAGATTCGCGTTTAGTATCACCTCTTGCTCTAGTTCACTCGAGATTTTCTACCAACACTTTTCCATCTTGGCCGCTTGCCCATCCCTATCGATTCATTGCTCATAATGGTGAGATAAATACGGTTAGAGGAAATCGCAATTGGATGGCAGCCCGCGAAGCACTCCTTGAAAGTGATCTGATCCCTGGCGATCTCTCTCGACTATTTCCCATAGTTGATCCATCTGGAAGTGATTCGGCCTCCTTTGACGAAGTGTTAGAGCTTCTTTATCTGGGCGGGCGCAGCCTTGCCCATTCCATTCTTATGATGATTCCAGAGGCGTGGGAAAATCACGAAACTATGCCTGAGAAGTTAAAAGATTTCTATCGTTTCCATGCTTCTTTAATGGAGCCATGGGATGGACCAGCCTGCGTCACGTTCACAGATGGAAAGCAGATCGGCGCAGTATTGGATCGAAATGGATTACGTCCATCTCGCTACTGGGTCACAGATGATGGTTTGGTAGTGCTGGCAAGTGAAGTTGGCGTACTAGATATTCCGCAAGAAAAAGTTATTCGCAAGGGAAGACTTCAACCAGGCCGCATGTTCCTCGTTGATATCCAATCTGGTCGCATCATTGAGGATGAAGAGATTAAGCAGAGCCTTGCAACTAACGCTCCTTATGGCGAATGGCTCCATGCCGGAATTGTGCGGCTTCCAGATTTACCAGCACGAGAGCACATCATTTATCCGCACTCCTCGGTTTTAAGAAGACAGCGCGCATTTGGTTATACCGAAGAAGAGCTAAGAATGATTGTCACTCCGATGGCAAAAAGTGGAATTGAACCAATCGGATCTATGGGAACCGACACTCCAATCGCGGCACTCTCTGCTAAGCCGCGACTCTTGTTTGATTATTTCTCGCAGCTCTTTGCGCAAGTAACAAATCCACCACTTGATGCCATAAGGGAGGAGCTAGTTACCTCACTTGGGGGATCCATTGGGCCAGAACATAATCTTCTTGATCCAGGCCCAGCATCTTGTAGACAGATTTCTTTGGCCTTTCCAGTTATAGATAATGATGAACTTGCAAAAATAATTAACGTCAATGCTGATAACAATCATCCAGGGCTTTCTACCTATGTCATACGCGGTCTCTTCCCAATTTCTGAAGGCGGCCAAGGCCTGCAAGAGCGAATTGAGGAGATTCGAGCTGAGGTCTCTGAGGCAATCTCTCAAGGAGCTCGAGTTATCATTCTTTCTGACCGTGATGGGGATGCAGAGAATGCACCGATTCCGTCGCTGCTTTTAACCTCGGCGGTACACCATCACCTAATTCGTGAGAAGACAAGAACTAAAGTTGGATTAGTTATTGAAAGTGGTGAGGTAAGAGAAGTTCATCACGTTGCGCTTTTGATTGGCTATGGAGCAGCTGCTGTAAATCCATATCTAGCGATGGAGAGCGCTGAGGATTTGGTTTTAACCGGAGTTATTACAGGAATTACGCCTGAGAAGGCAGTGAAGAATTTAATTAAGTCATTGGGCAAAGGCGTTTTAAAAGTTATGTCCAAGATGGGAATATCCACGATTGCCTCCTACACCGGAGCGCAAGTCTTTGAAGCTATCGGATTGTCACAAGCATTGGTTAACGAGTACTTTATTGGAACAACCTCACGCCTTGGCGGTGTAGATCTCGAAGTAATCGCACAAGAGACAATTGCGCGCCATCACATCGCCTATCCGCCTGGGGGAGAAGTTCCAGGATCTAAACGACTTCCAATTGGTGGGGAGTATCAATGGCGCAGAGATGGCGAACCTCATCTCTTTGATCCAGAGACTGTCTTTGCTCTCCAACATGCCACAAGATCAAAGCGCTATGACATTTTCCAGAGATATACCAAGCGAGTAGATGATCAATCTAAGTCTTTGATGACGCTTCGCGGTCTTTTCACCTTCAAGCAGGGGCTAAGAGAACCAGTGGCTATAGATGAAGTTGAGTCAGTTTCAGAAATTGTTAAGAGATTTTCAACAGGAGCTATGTCCTATGGCTCAATCTCACAGGAAGCTCATGAAACGCTGGCAATTGCAATGAATCGAATCGGCGCTAAATCAAATACTGGAGAGGGCGGCGAAGATCCTGAGCGTTTCATTCCTCAAGCCAATGGCGATTCAGCAAGATCTGCAATCAAGCAAGTTGCTTCAGGTAGATTTGGTGTAACAAGTGAGTATTTAGTAAATGCCGATGATATTCAGATAAAGATGGCGCAAGGAGCTAAACCTGGCGAGGGTGGACAATTGCCTGGGAATAAAATTTATCCCTGGATTGCCAAGGTGCGCTACTCAACTCCTGGCGTTGGCTTAATCTCGCCGCCGCCACATCATGATATTTACTCGATCGAAGATTTAGCTCAACTAATCCACGATTTAAAGAATGCAAATAACAGAGCGCGTATCCATGTAAAACTCGTTGCTGAAGTTGGAGTTGGCACTGTTGCAGCAGGGGTTAGCAAGGCGCATGCAGATGTTGTTTTAATATCTGGCCATGATGGTGGAACTGGAGCATCTCCGCTTACTTCCCTCAAACATGCTGGCGCTCCATGGGAACTTGGTCTTGCAGAAACACAACAGACTTTGATGCTAAATGGACTAAGAGATCGCATCGTGGTTCAAACCGATGGACAAATGAAGACAGGAAGAGATGTAGTTATCGCCGCTCTCCTTGGAGCAGAGGAATTTGGTTTTGCTACTGCGCCACTTGTGGTTTCAGGTTGTGTGATGATGCGAGTCTGTCACTTAGATACGTGCCCAGTTGGTGTTGCAACTCAAAATCCAGAACTAAGGAAACGCTTTACTGGAAAGCCGGAATTCGTTGAAACTTTCTTTGAATACATTGCTCAGGAGGTAAGAGAGATTCTTGCAAGCCTAGGATTTAGAAGTCTTAGCGAAGCAGTCGGCGCAGTTGAAAGCCTCGAAACTTCTGCTGCAGTGGAGCATTGGAAGGCAAGTGGACTTGATTTAACGCCAATTCTCGCTGCGCCAGAATCAGCATCAGGATCTGCGCGCAGAAATACCACGACTCAAGATCATGGGCTTGAAGCTGCTCTAGATAATGAGCTAATAAAACTTTCAGAGAGCGCCTTAGAAAGTAAGTCTCCAATTAAATTGCAGATGAAAATTAGAAACGGTAATCGAACAGTGGGAACGATGCTGGGCTCTGAAATTACTAGAAAATATGGCGGTAAAGGCCTTGCCGATGACACAATTGATATCACCTTCCATGGCTCTGCAGGTCAATCGCTGGGAGCATTTATTCCACGCGGGCTCACTCTTCGCCTCTACGGAGATACCAATGATTATCTTGGAAAGGGGCTATCTGGCGGGCGAGTAATTCTGCGCCCTGATGAGAAGGCAAAGTTTGCCTCTCATGAAAACGTAATTGCTGGAAACGTTATTGGATATGGAGCAACTCAAGGGGAGATATTTGTAAGAGGAATAGTGGGCGAGAGATTTTGTGTAAGAAATTCTGGAGCGCTAGCCGTTGTTGAAGGTGTTGGCGATCATGGCTGTGAATATATGACTGGTGGAACTGTGGTCATTCTTGGCAAAACAGGGCGAAACTTTGCA
>SXGU01171834.1_pt1 | contig 11021 bp, 12 predicted proteins | sample 3174531 | NCBI WGS metagenome assembly SXGU01 (sample SAMN11356863, study PRJNA531348) | freshwater metagenome | isolation source: freshwater sample F1-140 | place: China: Fuxian Lake, Yuxi | collected 2017-12-25
CGCAGCGCGTTTGGCCGCTAATATTTTAGTCAACATGCCGCCCGTGCCCACGGTACTGCCGGCGCCACCGGCCATTTTTTCCAATGCGCTGTCCCCGGCCATGGCATGCCCAATGAACTTTGCATTGTTGTCCAGACGTGGGTCAGCCGAATACAAGCCGCGCTGATCCGTTAAAATCACCAGCGCGTCGGCTTCGATTAAATTGGCCACCAACGAGCCTAAGGTATCGTTGTCACCAAAGCGAATTTCATCGGTGACCACCGTGTCGTTTTCGTTGATGATAGGAATGACGTTTAAATCCAATAAAGTGCGCAAGGTGCTGCGCGCATTTAAGTAACGCTTTCTATCGGCTAAATCATCGTGGGTTAAGAGCAGTTGCGCGGTATGCAATTGGTGTAGGCTAAAACAGGATTCGTACATTTGCACCAAACCCATTTGCCCCACGGCGGCGGCTGCCTGCAATTCATTGACCGCGGTAGGCCGTTTTTTCCAGCCTAAACGCTGCATGCCTTCCGCCACGGCGCCACTGGACACCAATATGACTTGCTTGCCTTGATGCGCCAAATGGGCGATTTGCGTCGCCCAGGCGGCAATCGCCTCCTGGTCTAGGCCATTGCCATTATTCGTGACCAAGCTGGATCCGACCTTGACCACGATCACTTTTGCATCCACTAGCAGCGATTTAAATTCCAGCGTAGTCATTTTATTAATCTTTTACACTCACCCTATTAGCAGCCATCGTTTCATTAATCAGGCCCGTTTCTTTAAATTCACCCGCTGCGGCATCCACGTCCAATGCCAAACGCTTGGCTTCGTCTATGTGCGCCATGATAGCGTAGGTTAATTCTTTACAACCCAGCCCATTAATTGCTGAAATAGCAAATACTGGACCTTTCCAACCGTAGGCTTTAACAAATTCTTTCACGGCCAGCTCAGTGTCTTGCAACATGTCTACTTTATTGAGCACCAACCAACGTGGCTTTTCATATAAAGCCTGATCGTATTTTCTCAGTTCTTCAACGATGGCTTTAGCCTCGCGCACCGGGTCCACCGCCTCATCAAACGGCGCGATGTCTACCAAATGCAACAATAAAGAGGTGCGTTGCAAATGCCGTAAAAATTGATGGCCCAAGCCTGCACCTTCCGCCGCGCCTTCAATGATGCCAGGGATGTCGGCAATCACAAAACTACGCTCGCTATCTACCCGCACCACGCCCAAATTAGGGTGCAAGGTGGTGAACGGGTAATCGGCGACTTTGGGTTTGGCCGCCGACACTGAACGTATATAGGTGGACTTGCCGGCATTAGGCATGCCCAACAAACCCACGTCGGCCAACACTTTAAGCTCTAAATAAAGCTCCAGCTCTTCGCCTGGGTCGCCTTTGGTGCATTGCCGTGGCGCACGGTTTAGACTGGATTTAAAATGCACGTTGCCCAAACCGCCTTTGCCACCCGCCGCCATTTGGGCGCGTTGACCATGCTCGCTTAAATCCACCAACATTTGCCCGCTGGCTTTATCTGAAATCACCGTGCCGACTGGCACACGTAAGACCATTTCTTCACCTTTAGCGCCGTAACATTCAGCGCTGCGACCGTTCTCCCCACGTTGTGCACGAAACACACGTGAATAGCGGTAGTCCACTAGGGTATTGATATTGCGGTCGGCTTCCATGTAAATGGATCCACCACGACCGCCGTCGCCGCCGCTAGGGCCGCCGAGCGGTTCGTACTTTTCGCGCCTGAAGGTGGCCACGCCATTACCGCCATCACCGGCGTATATTTTAATCGTTGCTTCGTCTATAAATTTCATACTTTTAACCTTCGCAAGAATGCTTTAGCCTTAAAGCCTCAACAACCCTGCCATTCCCAGAAGACGGTAAAGGTCTTCCCCCGTGGAATATATCAGCTAAGGCCGATTATTCACACGCGACAGTCTAGCAAACAAAAAAGCCCCATCAAACGATGAGGCTTTGAATAATACCAGTGTAACTTAAGCTGCAACAATAATACTTACAGTGTGGCGCTTTAATGCACCTTTAACTGCAAAAGCTACTTTACCTGCCACTTTAGCGTACAAAGTATGATCCTTACCCATGCCTACGTTTTCACCCGCGTGCATTTTTGTACCGCGCTGACGCACGATGATGCTGCCTGCGCTCACCACTGTTTCGCCGAAGGCTTTAACACCTAGTCGTTGTGCGTGTGAATCGCGACCGTTACGTGAACTACCGCCTGCTTTTTTGTGTGCCATGATTAATCCTTAAGTCTTATTGATTGCGTCAATTATGCAGCAGCTTTAGCTGCTTTAGCTTTGGCTGGTTTAGCCGCGGCTTGACCTGCAGCTAAAATTTCGCCAATTTGAATTTCAGTAAAACTTTGGCGATGGCCTTGAGTTTTACGGTAATGTTTACGGCGACGGAATTTGAAAATCATCACCTTGTCCGCACGGCCGTGTGACAGCACCGTAGCTTGAACCGTTGCACCATTGATAATAGGTGAACCTATGGTTGTTGTTGTGCCGTCTGAAACCATTAAAATTTGATCCAGCGTAACCGTACCGCCCACTTCAACTTCTAATTTTTCAACTTTTAATCGCTCGCCTGCATTGACGCGATATTGTTTACCACCAGTTTTAATTACTGCATACATGATTGAGCCTTAAATTACGCTTTCTAAAGAACTCGGCATTATACGCAAATAATGTAGCAAAGCAAACTCTAATCGCAGGCTAATCTAAAAAAGCTTGCCGACCATTTCGATTCCGCATTTTAATCGATCAGTTCTCACGCTCAGCACGATAAACAAAAGTTGGCTGTGTTAGAATGTCCGCCTATTTAAAAGGTTAATTATCCTTACATTCAGCATGACTACCCTCCAGCCTAATCCAGCAAAAACCCATGCCCTAGAAGCCATACAAGCGTGCATCAGCACTGACATTGCAGCGGTACATAAGGTCATTGAACACGCACTGCATTCTGAAGTCCCCTTGGTCAACCAAGTAGCTCACCATATTATCAACAGCGGCGGTAAACGTTTGCGGCCCATGCTGGTGTTGCTGGCAGCCGGCTTATTTGGCCCAGTTAAATCCGAACATCACCAACTGGCGGCCGTGGTTGAATTCATACATACCGCCACTTTGCTGCACGATGACGTGGTGGATGAATCAGCAAAACGCCGCGGTAGAAATACCGCCAATGCCGTTTTTGGCAATGCCGCCAGCGTCCTGGTGGGCGATTTCGTTTATTCGCGCGCGTTTCAAATGATGGTGGCCGTGCAAAATATGCGTGTCATGGAAGTCTTAAGTCATGCCACCAACACCATCGCCGAGGGCGAAGTGTTGCAATTGCTCAATGTACACAATGCCGACCTGACCGATGCCGACTACTTGCAAGTCATCCAATACAAAACCGCCAAGCTATTTGAAGCCGCCGCGCAACTGGGCGCCATCATCAGTCATGCCAGTGCGATGGATGAAAAAGCTTTAAGCCTATACGGCATGCACCTAGGCACGGCTTTTCAATTGATAGACGACGTGTTGGATTTAAGTGGTGACGCGCAAGAGATAGGCAAAAACATAGGTGACGACTTAAGCGAAGGCAAACCCACTTTGCCGCTGCTTTACGCCATGCGGCAAGGCACAGCGGACGAAGCGGCGGCCATCAAACACGCCATCGAACACGGTGGACTGGATGATTTGGCCACGGTATTGCATGCGGTTGAACGAACCGGTGCACTGCAGTACGTGAGGCAAGCGGCCGAATTAGAAGCCAAAGCCGCCTGCGCGGCCATCGCGCACTTTGCCGATTCGCCTTATAAGCAAGCCATGCTGGCTTTAGCTGGCTTTGCCACAGCCAGACGCCATTAACGCTTAATTGAGCGTGATTTTCTCACCGCTATCGGCGTGGTAATAGGTTAAATGCGCGCATTCATTGGCGCCCGAGGTCAAGGACCCATCAAATAAGAAGCGGCCGTCCACATCCACGATGGCATAGCCGTTGTGATACAAAGTTACCTCAGCCAGTTTAGGACTTAATTTAGAGCCTTGGCGCAAGGCAAAGCTGATGCAGTTTTCTTCTTCCGCCTCAGAATAAACTTCCCAATCAGGGCCGCCAGTTAATTGCGCCAACCACGCCGGTAAATCCACTTCAACGCGGCAAATAATAGGCTCGTCCCATTCCGGTCTATGCAGCTCTGCTGCGGACAACGCTATGCTGTTTTGTTGGTCTTTATCGGTCATATACCTTCCCACTTCACTTATTCATGCCATTATAACTTGAGCGACTCAAATTGCATTTTGTATTTGCGGATGATTTTTCCGCTTTCAAGTGGCGGGCATTATTTTTTTATACCCAAGCCATAACACAAGCACGGGTTGCCACAAACAAACAAGGATGCGATGATGCGTTTAGTTTAAGCCACACCCCAGTCATCAGTTAAGGAAAATTAAAGAGCCCTATGCCCACTATCTTTGCTGATGTCTCACTAGCCTTACAACAAAATAGCCCTTTATTCTTAGCCCTGTGCGTGCTATTAGGCTTAATGCTAGGCAGTTTTTTGAATGTGCTCATACACCGTTTGCCGAAAATAATGCAACGCGAATGGCAACACAACTGCCTGGAGTTGCAAGGCCAAACCGCGCCGGCAACTCCAGCCTACAATCTCATCCGCCCAGGCTCGCAATGCCCGCATTGCCAACACCCGCTAGGCGTACTGGAAAACATTCCGCTGCTCAGCTACCTGGCTTTAAAAGGCCGTTGCCGTCACTGCCTAGGCAAAATAAGCCCACGCTACCCTAACGTGGAATTATTATGCGGCGCACTGCTAGGCTTAGCCGGCTGGCAATTTGGCTACAGCAGCCACATGCTGTTTGCCAGCGCATTAAGTTTGACCTTAATCGCCCTCGCTTTTATTGACCTTGATACACAGTTGCTACCAGACTGCCTCACCCTGCCCTTGCTGTGGTTGGGCTTGCTGTTTAATCTAAACCGCGGCTTCACCGACCTCAATAGCGCCGTCATTGGGGCGGTGGCCGGCTACCTGATGCTGTGGACGGTCTACTGGCTATTTAAACTGTGTACAGGCAAAGAAGGCATGGGTTACGGCGACTTTAAATTACTGGCCGCCCTGGGCGCTTGGTTTGGTTGGCAAATGCTGGCCACCATCATACTGTTGTCATCCCTACTAGCTGCCGCAATAGGCATCATGCTTATTGCGGCCGGCCAGCGTGGTCGCGACAGCACCATACCCTTTGGGCCGTTTTTAGCCATTGCCGGGCTGACCGTGCTGTTTTTAGGGCCGCATTTACACGGCGTGGCTGGGCTTAATTGATGCAAGTGATTGCCCTTACCGGCGGCATAGGCTCAGGCAAAAGTGAAGCCGCCAAGCATTTTGCCGCGCTGGGCGTGCCGGTGGTCGATGTGGATGCGATTGCCCATCAATTAAGCAAGACTGGCGAGCCCATGCTTGGGCAAATCAGCCTATTATTTGGCGCGGATTTTCTGCAAGCTGACGGTAGCTTAAACCGCGCAAAATTACGCGACCATGTGTTCAAGCACCCCACTGAACGCTTAAAACTGGAAGCGCTGATGCATCCGGCCATCCATGCCCAAGCACTGCAACAATTGGCCGACAATGCTAAAAATTCACGCTCGCCCTACCAAATTTTAGTGATCCCCTTGCTGTTTGAAAGCCACCGTTATAACGGCATCCCGGATAAAGTATTAGTCATCGACAGCGCTGAGCCCTTGCAAATAGCCCGCACCATGCAAAGAAGTGCCTTAAGCGCCAGCGCTGTGCAGGCCATGATGGCGGCACAGGTCAGCCGAGCACAACGCTTGGCCGGCGCCGATGAGGTCATAGAAAACCAAGGCACACTGGCAGAATTGCAAGAAAAAGTAGGCTTAATTCACAAAAAGTTCATTAAAACTTGCATAGTTAGCCAATAACTTTGATAATCCATGTCAACTTATCCTTAGTGTATTCACCATGCCTCTTAACCGTGTTGTTTAGCCAACCATTCGCCACTCAATGCCTAGCTACGACTACCCCTTCAACGAGCGCATACGCACCTTACTTCGCGTAGAGGATTTGTTCGCCAAACTTTTGCACAACATTAAGGGCGGCCACGAATACCATCACCACTGCGCCCTCATCACGCTCTTGCAAATTTTAGACGTGGTAGACAGATCCGAACTTAAATTGGATTTACTGCAAGAATTGGAAAGGCAGAAATTGGCCATGAGCGCTTTAGTCGGCAACCCCGCCATCGCCGCCAACACCCTAAACACCATATTGCGTGATATGGAACTGGCCTCCGATGCCTTACGCGCTGACAACACCAAGCTTGGCCAAACCTTGCGTGCCAACGAATGGCTGATGAGCATCAAACAAAGGGCTAACATTCCAGGTGGCGTGTGTGAATTTGACCTGCCCTCTTACCACTATTGGCTGGGCCTAGGCGAAGCAAAACGCCAAGAAGATCTCAACGCTTGGCTACAACCCCTGCTGCCCATGCACGCGGCCATCAGCATTATTTTGCGCATCTTACGGGGCAGTGGCGTCAGCAGTAAATTAACAGCCAACAACGGGGCTTACCAACAAATGCTGGGCGGTGCCAAACCGGCACAAATGTTGCGCGTGGTGTTGAGCGATAAACTGAATTGCTTCCCCGAGGTCAGCGCCAACAAATACGCCATTAACATCCGCTTTAATCAACTCGATGCTGGGCAAAAATTACAAAAATATGAGCAAGACGTGCCCTTTTCCCTAATCCTGTGTAATTTATAAGCCGCCTTATGGCCAAGGCATAAGGGCGCTAGCCTAGCCGCATAAACCACTTAAGCTCATCATGAACCCCAGTATGAACCCCCTCAAAAAACGCTTAGTAACTTGCCCTAAATGTGGCCAATTAGCCGAATTTTCAGCCAACAATGCCTTTAGGCCATTTTGCAGCGAGCGTTGCAAAATGGTCGACTTTGGCGCTTGGGCCAATGGCGAATACAGCATCGCCGCGCCCATTAGTAGCGATGATCTAGACGATTTATAGCCCGATGCAAGCGCTTAAGAAAACGCCCACCCCATGAAAAAATTAATCCTGCTCTGCCTACTGTTATTGAGCGCAGCCCATGCCCAAGCTGAGCCTGCATCAAGCACGGCCTTAGTCCGCATCCAAGACGCATGGGTGCGGACTAGTCATCCCGGCCAAGCCATAGGCGCCGCTTACATGACCTTAACCAGCCGTCAAGATGCCCGCTTGGTGGAAGCCCGCGCGGATGTCAGCGACAGCGTCGAAATTCACAGCATGACCATGGAAAATGGCGTGATGAAAATGCGCATGTTAGAAAGCGTGACCCTCAGCGCCGGCAAACCTTATAAGCTGGCACCGGGTGGCTTTCATTTAATGCTGTTTGATTTGAAAAAACCCCTGCGCCCAGGCGATAGCGTGAATTTTGTGCTGACCTTTAAATTAGCCAATCAAGCCGTGCTCAAACAAAATGTCAAAGCCACGGTGCAAGACCCCGCCGCAAGCCCGCATTAAATCCACATAGCGCGTAACATGGCCAGCCCGTGTGCGCCATGGGCTCTAGCCTGCGATAAATCACTAGTTTGCATGCCGCCTAGCGCGTACACCGGCAAGGGATAATCCGCTATCAATCGGCCAAATTCAGTCCAACCCAAGCTGGGCGCGTTCGGGTGACTGGCCGTCGACAGCAGCGGTGACAACAGCACGTAATCCAGACCCAGTTGCGCCGCTTTGGCCAGCTCTTGCGCATTATGACAGGACGCGCCACACAACATGCCGCTAGGCTTGGTCGACAATTGCCATAAATCGTGTGCGGTGTAATGCACGCCGTCTGCTGGCAATGTTCCAACCGCGTAGGGACCATGCGAATTCAGCAACACTTTGGCCGAATAAGGCGCGGCCATGCGCATGACGCGCTCAAAAAAATCCCGGAAATCTTTTTCTGGCAGTTGTTTTTCACGCAGTTGCAACAGGGTCAAACCATTATCCAGCGCGCGCTGCAAGCGTTTAAAAAAATCCTCTTCGCCCAATTCCGCCAAATTGCTGATGGCGTAGAGACGCGGCAGATTCAGCGCATGGACGATGGGCGCATTGGCTGGCAACATAGGGGACACGGAAAGCGCGGCCGGCGATTGCCAACTGAGGGCTTGCTTTTCCAGTCCGCTAGGCTCTCCCAACCAGGCGTGCACCACAAAAAAATGCAAGCACACGGCTTTCGCCGGCGCCGCCAACTGGCCGTTGGCCTGGTCTGTTGCCGGGTAAGAAAAACGGCGGGTAAGCCATGGGTAAGCGCCCGTGACAGTGATGCCCAACTCTTCTTGCAGCTCGCGTTTGAGTGCTTGTTCAGGCGACTCGTTTAATTCTATCTTGCCACCAGGAAATTCCCAGTAACCCGACCAAGGCTTGCCTATGGGCCGCTCGGTCAACAGCACCCTACCATCAGGTCCTTGTATCACGCCAACGGCAGCGTGCGTCACCGTCTGCCTAGCTACAGCGCCATCAAGATCGGTAGTCGGCATTAATTCTGACGTAGTCATAAGAAAAGTCGCAGGTCCATACCGTACAACTCGCAGCACCACGGGCCAAATCAACACGCACTAAAATTTCCGCTTCTTGCATCACGGCCGCCCCTTGCTCTTCTCGATAAGCGCTGGCGCGCCCACCGTTTTCGGCCACCAACACATCGCCCAAATACAACTTAAGTTTACTGACGTCTAACTGGTCCACGCCGGCATAGCCTATGGCCGCCAGAATCCGGCCTAAATTCGGGTCAGAGGCAAAAAAAGCGGTTTTAATCAAAGGCGAATGGGCAATGGCATAAGCCACTTTGCGACATTCGACTGCATCTTGCCCGCCCTCGACTTGCACCGTCATGAACTTGGTGGCCCCTTCGCCGTCGCGTACGATGGCTTGGGCAAGCTCTACCGCCACCTCGGTTAACGCGTCACGTAAAACGCTAAAATGCGGGCTGTTTTCAGTAATTTCCACATTGCCGGCTTGTTGGCTTGCCATCAAAATCAGGCTGTCGTTGGTTGAGGTGTCGCCGTCCACGGTAATGCAATTAAACGATTTATTCACCGCGTAATGGATAATCGCATCCAAGGCCGCTTGGCTCACCACCGCATCGGTGGCGATGTAGCCTAACATGGTAGCCATATTCGGATGTATCATGCCCGAGCCTTTACTCATGCCGGTAATGGTGATGGGCTTACCGTCCAACAGCAAACGCCGCGAGCTGGCCTTGGCCACAATGTCCGTGGTCATGATGGCTTCGGCGGCATTTAGCCAGTTATCTTCACTTAAATTAGCAATCGCGGTCGGCAAACCTTGCAGCACTTTGTCCACCGGCAACGGCTCCAGAATAACCCCAGTAGAAAAAGGTAGAACTTGCTGGGCGTCCAAACCCAATAAATCCGCCAAAGCCACACAAGTCTGCTGGGCCGCTTGCATGCCCTGCTCACCGGTGCCGGCATTGGCACAACCGGTATTAACCAACAAAGCACGTATGCCCTGCTTGGCTTGAGCGCTTTGTGCCAAATGTGATTTACACAATAACACCGGGGCCGCGCAAAATTGATTTTGGGTAAACACGCCGGATACCGCACTGCCTTCGGCCAAGGTCATCACCAACACGTCTTTACGCTGGGCTTTACGCATGTGCGCCTCGGCATAACCCAATTTAACACCGCTGACAGGCAATAGGGATGCGGCTTGCGGGGCGACTAATTTAACAGGCATGCTGAATTTTCCTTGTAGTTTCTAGGGCTGGGCTAAGGGTGCTTAACTCTTGATTCCGCCTTAGCCGCGACGCCAAGTCGTGCCTTGTGGCGAGTCTTCTAAAACAATGCCGGCAGCGGCCAGTTCTTGCCGTATGGCGTCGGCCGCCGCGAAATTTTTGGCTTGCTTGGCCGCCGCCCGAGCTAAAATTTGGCTAGCTATCAACTCGGCGGTCAAGGCTAGCAACTCGCCACTTCCAGCGGATGAACTGGCCTGTGCCTGACCTTGTAAAAATGCCGTGGCATCTTGTTGCAGCAAGCCCAACACGCCGGCCAAGCTTTTTAATAAAGCAGCCGTGGCGGGTGATTTGGTTCTGTTCAACTCATTGGCCAAATCGAACAACACCGCCAAGGCTTCCGGCGTATTAAAATCATCGTCCATGGCCGATTTGAAACGTGCTGCAGGCGGCTGCTGCCAATCAATGGCAACAGCGGTTGGCGCATGACCACGTAAAGCGGTGTAAAGCCGCGTCAAGGCCAATTTTGCATCGTCTAAATGCTGATCGGAATAATTAAGTGGACTACGGTAGTGCGCGCGTGCAATAAAGAAACGCAACACTTCCGCATCGTATTGTTGCAACACCGTGCGTATGGTGAAAAAATTACCTAAAGACTTGGACATTTTTTCATCGTCCACCCGCACAAAACCATTGTGCATCCAATAATTAACCATTTGGCAGGGCTGGCCATCGTGGCTATGCGCCGCTTCCGATTGGGCGATTTCATTTTCGTGGTGGGGAAATTGCAAATCTTGGCCGCCGCCATGAATATCAAAACGTTCGCCTAAATGGTGGGCGCTCATGGCCGAACACTCTATGTGCCAACCGGGTCGACCACGGCCGCCATGGGGGCCACCAAAAGGCGACGGCCAACTGGGCTCGTTGGGTTTCACCGCTTTCCATAAGACGAAATCCATGGGGTCTTTTTTGTGTGTGTCCACTTCCACGCGCTCGCCAGCACGCAAGTCTGCTAAGGATTTTCCCGACAATTTACCGTAACCGGCAAACTGATTAACCGAGTAAAACACATCGCCATTGGCCGCCACGTAGGCGTAACCTTTTTCTATCAATCGGCTTATCATGCTTACCATGCCCTCGACGAAATCGGTGGCTTTGGGCTCGATGTCCGGTCGAATCACCGCCAACCTCGCCGCATCTTCATCCATAGCATCAATAAAACGCTGGGTTAACTCGCCTATGCTTTCCTGGTTGTCATTGGCGCGC
>SXGU01086412.1_pt1 | contig 11018 bp, 7 predicted proteins | sample 3174531 | NCBI WGS metagenome assembly SXGU01 (sample SAMN11356863, study PRJNA531348) | freshwater metagenome | isolation source: freshwater sample F1-140 | place: China: Fuxian Lake, Yuxi | collected 2017-12-25
ACTATTGGGAGTGGAAGTACTCAAAGTAAGGCTTAAGCCTTGACTTGAGTCAAAGCTCTCCTTGAAAAAGGTGGGTAAATAGCAGTAATTCAAGTGGCACCTGGTTAAAATTCCAGGTGCCACTTGAAACATGTGGGTCCTAAAATAGAGAAGTAGTGGTCAGGGGGTCGCCGAGTGTTCTCATATATTCTTCGCCGCCTTGGCGCCTTGGTTGTAATTCTCTTTGGTTCAAGTTTCTTGCTCTACAACCTAGCTGCAATTTCAACTGATCCGTTAGCTGATCTCAGACTGAGCGATGCACAAAATAGAGATTATTTAATCCAGGCCCTCACTCGAGAACTTCGCCTAGATCTTCCACCTCCACTTCGCTATTTCATCTGGCTCAGGGGAGTGCTTGGGGTATTTGTTGGTAACCCCAATTTTGGTCTTACCCGTGAGCAGCAGCCCGTAGTGGAAGCAATCGTTGGCGCTATTCCCACCACTATTCGCTTAGTGGCGGTGGCGACAATCGTGGCAATTGTTCTTGGTATCGCACTTGGAATTACTTCTGCCCTTCGCCAGTACTCTCGCTTTGATTATGGAATGACATTCTTTGCATTCTTGCTCTTCTCGCTACCCATCTTTTGGGTGGCAGTATTACTTAAGCAATATCTAGCCATCGACTTCAATGACTTCTTAGTAACGGCGAAGATATCCCCGCCCTGGATAATTGGGTTTAGTGCGGTCACAGGATTTTTCTGGGCGGCCATCATTAGTGGTTCAAGAAAACAAGTGGCGATGATCTTCTCAGGCGCCTTTCTACTAAATGCCATCTTCTTATCGGTGATAAGTGCAACCGAGTGGCTTTCATATCCTCGTCTTGGACCTATCGCGATATTTATTATCGGAATTGGAATCGCCTATGGCGTTACTTATCTGTCGGTTGGTCTCTCAGATAAGAATGCGATTAAAAGCACGCTGCTTCTAGCCCTGATTGGAACTCTGCTTTATTTCCCAGCCCAAGTGATATTGGATTCGGATCGGCCAAGGGTTGGAATATTGATTGTCTTGGCAGCTCTCATTATTTCTGCCATATCGGTTAGTTTTGTCTTTGCTCGTATTGATCGTGGTCCAATAATTCGTACCAGCTTGATCACCGCTTTTCTGATTGGCCTGTTGATTTTCATCGACAAAATGATGCAGGCTTGGAGACCATTTGTTGAAAGTGATGATGTTAATTATCGCCCGGTGGCAACTATCGGCCAATCCACAATCTGGCTATCTGATGTCTCATTCTGGGTGAGGGTCCTAGATTTTGCTATGCACCTAGTATTGCCAACTCTTGCCTTAACTCTTATCTCATTTGCTGGATATATCCGCTTCTCTCGCGGTACTTTGCTTGATGTGCTAAACCAGGATTACATAAGAACCGCCCGGGCCAAAGGCTTAACTGAGCGAACAGTGATTATGCGCCATGCCTTTCGAAATACGATGATTCCAATGACCACCATCATGGTGGGGGATATTGCAGGAATTGTGGGCGGGGCAATCATCACCGAGAGAGTCTTTGCTTGGCAGGGTATGGGAACTCTATTTAATAAGGCAATCAACTCATTTGATCTAAACCTGTTGATGGGCGTAATTCTCTTTCTCTCAACTCTTGCAATCATGGCTAATCTAATTGCTGATTTGCTCTATTCCGCCCTGGATCCTCGAATTCGAGTGGGGACTGGTAAGTAATGGCGCGCAAGAGAGAAAAAGTTGAGATTGTTAATGATGCTAACGAAAATGCCATTCTCAATAAAGAGACCGAGGGCTTAAGTCAGGGCCAGATTGTTCTAAGGCGTTTCATCCGACATCGGGCAGCGATGATTGCGGTAGTAGTCCTCTTAACTTTGATCACTGTGGTTTACACCGCACTTGATTGGAGAATTGGTGATGAAGAGGACCCCTTCATCATCCCTGGATGGTGGAAATACGGCTTTGAAGATATGCCAGAGCTTCGCTATGGAGCAGATTGTGTTGATGGTTCTGTCGGTTGTCCCACCATCGATGCTGTTCCATTTTTTGATGGCGATGGAGTTTCACTTGGCGAGCATCCATTCGGTCAAGATGATATCGGTAGAGACTATTTAGCTCTGGTAATGCGTGGAGCCCAGCGTTCACTTTTGGTTATGTTCATCATCGGAGCAATCGCTGCAACCCTTGGAACTGTTATCGGTTCAGTTGCTGGATTCTTCCGCGGTTGGGTAGATGCCATATTGATGCGACTAGTTGACTTCATAATTACCGTTCCGGTAATCATTATCGGCTCAGTAATTGGTTTCCACTTTGGTAACAAGGGAGCAGCTTTTCTTGCCTTGCTCTTAGGACTCTTCTCCTGGACTGGGCTCTCTCGACTAGTCAGAGGTGAGTTTTTAACGCTGCGAGAACGTGAATTTGTTGATGCCTCACGAGTGGCCGGAGCGAGCAACCGTCGCATTATCTTTAAGCACATCCTGCCAAATGCAATTGGTGTAATCATCGTCTCGGTAACGCTTTTGATGTCAGGGGCTATTCTTCTTGAAACCGCCTTGAGTTATCTAGGTTTTGGAGTGACCTCACCTGATGTTTCCCTAGGGCTATTGATCTCTAACTACCAGGATGCCTTTACTACTCGGCCCTGGCTCTTCTGGTATCCCGGATTATTCATTATCGTCATTGCCCTTTGTATTAACTTCATCGGCGACGGCCTTAGAGATGCATTTGATCCAAGGCAGCGTCGCCGTCTAGGTCGCAAAGATAAAGAAAATGCAAGAGCGATGGATAGTCGAGCTGAGCTAGCTTAACCCTGCGTTATCTGGGCGACGACGGCAAGTAAGAGCAATAAAAGAGAAATCGTTGCACCAATACGATTAAATTCCGAAGAGAAGGTTAATCCTTGGATGTTTGACCTTTGATTGAAATTTTCCATACGGGTTCGAGCGATGGCAATAGCAATTCCAGAACTACTTCTAGGGCTCTCTCCAGCTTTGATGCTTCCACTATCGCTAAGGTTCATACCTTTAATCTCTGTGGGATGAACATTTCTGATGTGATATCGGCCAGGGGCTTGAGCGGCAAAAGCATGAAACTTAACCCCACTTGGTTTATGAAGAATATACATCGTGAATTTGGCATCAATTTCTGAGATTTCATGCCAACCTAAAATTATTTTCTTCATGGGATTGACAAAGACAATCCCCTCATCGCAGTAGATGACCTTTGGATGGATAAATATCAAATAGAAGAAAGAGCAGATAAACAAGCCCCAAGTAATACTTGTAAGACCGCCTGAGAATCCATAATCCACAATATTTATGTAAGTTAGAGCGCTGATGGTGAAGAAAGCCCAGAACGATAATAAATAGCCACTGCGTGGTCGAAACTGCTCCACGTTATTCACCCTCTTATCTTCTCATTTATCTGCCACAAAGAAATTGCTAACAAAGTCGCAAGCGCTTTGTTCTAGCAGATTATTCGTTGAATCAGATCCTGACCTTTCACCTCAAAGGCCCCTTGGCCGATAGAGGATGTGAGTCTTTATGGCCTCCAAGGTTTTAGATGGCTAAGAATTTGCAGAACTGCCTTTGGCAGAGGGGTTTTACGCGTGAAATCAGGACCCTCTGGCCTTATTTGGGTAACGAGAGAGTTATCAAGCCCCACCTCGGTCCAATTGTCAGGAATAGCCCAATAGGGCAGACTTTGTCAACCCTCGAGGGCTAGCTAATGGTAAAGCGGTCGACTCTTTATTAGTGACTAGTCCCGCAAACAAAAACCTTTTAGGAGGTTATTTTGAAAAACAAGAAGTTAAGAGTGGCAATTGTTGGATCGCTTTCGATCCTTCTTGCTGCTTCAACAGTGACGCCGCCAGCAAGTGCGGCTAAGAATGGAACCGTTATCCTCCATGAGCCAAACCCTCTATCAGGCTTTAACTCAGCCGTCGTTGGTTTCAACTTGGTAACAAACTCCACAATCGGTTATCTCACCGGTGCGGGCTTTGGATATTACGATTCCTCAAGAACTTGGATACAGAACACCACATTTGGTTCTTATAAAGTAACTTCAAATAAGGCCACTGATTTCCGTGTTCAGTACACCGTAGCTCCAGGAAGAGTTTGGTCAGATGGAACTCCAATTACTGGAATTGACCTTCTCTCAACTCACATGATTTATAGCCGTGATTATGCAAAGGCTGCAGGTCTTGGTGATTGGGCTGCTGGAGATAAGATGGCATTTAATGCTGCTGGTCTCTCTTCAAGCACCTACTCTCTATACCAGACTGGTGATCCAGTTGTAAGCGCTGATGAAATGTCAGTCACTTTCAAGTACAAGCAGAAGTTCCCAGATTGGTGGCTATCTGTTATCGGTGCACGTCCAGTACATGCTTGGACGCTAGCTGCTGAAGGCAAGACTGAACTACAGAGCGTTGCTGCAAGTAATGCTGCACGTGATCGCTGGTATGCCGCATACAAGGCTAAAGATGCTGATCTTCTAAAGAAGATTGGAACTATCTGGTCAACTTCCTATAACAGCCCAGATGTTAACGCTGCAACTACTAACCCTTTGTTATGGGTTGCAAACGGTGGCTTCAACGTCGTTAGCGCAATTAAGGGACAATCAGTAACCCTTAAGGCAAACCCACTTTATAACTCAGGACCTAAGGTCTCAGGAGAAATCAAGAACATCATCCAGAAGTTCGTAGCTGATGGAAACCCAGTGGTTCAGGCCCTTGGTAATGGTGAAGTCTCCCTCTACTCAGGTCAACAGACTGCTGACGGAGTCGCTGCTTTGAAGAAGCTTGCTGGAGTAACCACAATTGGTGGTCTCGGTGGAGCTTATGAGCACGTAGATCTTCGAAGCGGTGCTTACTTCTCAGGTGGAACGCCATACACCGGTCTATTCGCCGGAAATGGACAGAAGGCAACCGACCTACGTCGCGCCTTCCTACTCTGCGTTCCTCGTCAAGAGATTGTCGCGAAGTTAATCGCAACAATTAACGCTGAGATCCCACCACTTCGCTCAGTAACTGTTCCATCACATGAAGATGGCAAGTATTCAAAAGTTATTGCTGCTAATGGATCTTCATATTATGTTGGAACCCAGGAGTCATTAAATAAGCGCTCTCTATCACTGGTCCAGAAGTATCAAAAGGATGCAGTAAAGAATCCGCTAAAGGTGAACTTCCTAGTTCCTGGAAACAATGCACGTCGTGCAGCGCAAGCGCTATTGCTCAAGGCAAACCTTGCTAAGTGCGGCTTTGATGTGAACCTTGATACTCAAGTTGATTGGTCACCAAAGCTTCGCGATTCCAAGTATGACGCGACATTCTTTGCCTGGGCTGCAACCAGCACAGCGCAAGGATCAATTCGCGCCAACTGGCGTTCTGATGGCTCCAACAATTACAGCGGAGCAAATTCAGGTCCTGGACTAGATGCGATTTTGGATGATGTTTTCGGCCGTCCAATGTCAGATTCAGTTCTATCCACAGCCTTTATCAAGATTGAACGTGAAATCTTTGGTAAGGCTTACACACTACCTCTATACCAGCATCCATCAGTGACGGCTTATGACAACGACCTTAAGGGCGTTAAGGCCAGCTCACTATCTCCTGTGAAGGAATGGAATCACTGGGATTGGAAGTACTAAAAAAGAAGTAGAGCTCATCGCTCGGCTTTGAAGGCTTGTTGGGCCTTAGGGATTTTGTAAGAAATCTCCTAAGGCCCACAGGCTTTATTTTTTGAAAAATTGAGTAGTATCCGTAGGCTCTATCATTTGCCAGAAATAAAGGAGGATTGCCATGCTAGCTTTCATCGCTCGACGCATCGGTGTCCTTTTCCTGATCCTTTTTGGCTCAAGCTTTATTCTCTATAACCTTGCAGCAATCGCAGGAGATCCAATTGGTGATCTGCGCTTTAGCGATGATCCCGAGATAAAGGCTCAAATTAGGGAGTTAGAAGAGTTTTTAAGACTGGATGTGCCGCCCCCACTTAGATATTTCATCTGGCTACGCGGCGTTCTAGGAATATTCACCGGCAATCTAGATCTGGGACTAACCCGTCTTCGCCTTCCAGTATCAGGTGAGATAGCAACTGCAATGCCAATCACCATCCGACTCGTTATTTTCGCGACCATTTTTGCAATTTTCGTAGGTATTGCCCTAGGAATTGTTACAGCGCTTCGCCAATACTCACGCTTTGATTATTCGATGACATTCTTTGCATTCCTTCTCTTCTCGCTACCTATCTTCTGGGTTGCAGTTCTTTTGAAGCAGTATTTAGCAATTCAGTTCAATACTTTCTTATCTGACCCGCAGATAACAACCTCATGGAAAGTCGGCATTGGGCTAATCGGCTCTATTTTCTGGGCCTCACTACTTGGATCTAAGCGTGGCAACTTCTGGAAGGTCTTTGGAATTGTCTTTGTGGGAACTTTTGCGTTCCTAACCTTCGTTGATGAGGCAAATTGGCTGACTGACCCCGCACTTGGTCCAGTATTAATTGGTCTGCTTGCCGTTGGCATTGCATTCGCAATCACTTACTTGAGCACAGGGCTTGGCAACAAGGCAGCGCTCTATGCCTCATTGACGATGGCTCCTCTTACTCTCATCTCATACTTTGTTCTATCAGATTCGCTTAATTCTTCATCATCAATTCCACAGCTACTTAGATATGCGCTAGTGACAATTGTCGTGGCCGTTGTAGTGGCGCTGGCTTTTGCTCGAATCGACCGTGGGCCAGTTGTAAGAACCACCGTTATAACTGCCTTGCTTTCAGGGCACTTGATCATCGTTGATAAATTCATGCAGACCTGGAAGCCATATATGGAAGAGGGTTCAGTGAGCTTCAGGCCGATCCCAACTCTCGGCCAGGCTAAGGAGCTATTGACTCCAAATGAGTTCTGGATTTCAACTCTAGATATTTTGGTCCACTTATTCTTGCCAACAATTGCTCTTACCTTGATTTCATTTGCCGGATACATCAGATTTTCGAGAGGAACTCTGCTTGAAGTTCTAAACCAGGATTACATCAGAACTGCTCGCGCCAAAGGGCTAAACGAACGAACTGTGATCATGCGCCATGCCTTTCGCAATACTCTGATTCCATTGACCACAATTATGGTGGTTGATTTTGCTGGAATTGTTGGTGGCGCAATTATCACTGAGCGAGTCTTTGGTTGGTATGGCATGGGAACGCTCTTTAATCGAGCAATCACCAGCCAAGATCTCAATCTGCTGATGGGCGTTTTCTTTATTACTGCAACACTTGCTGTGATGGCTAACTTGATTGCAGATCTACTTTACTCAGCCCTTGACCCAAGAATTCGTGTTGGGAGTGGAAAGTGAAGATTGGAAGAAAGAATAAAGAGCAGGCCCTTGAAGCGCTAACCATTGAATCTGGTGAAAACGCAATCGCCAATAAGGAAGTTGAAGGATTGACGCAGTGGCAGATTATTCGCCGTCGATTCTTTAAACATAAGGCTGCGGTAGCTTCACTTATCTTCCTTACTTTCATCATTGTCTTTGTTTTCTCCGCAGTTGATGCCAACTTTGGTCCGATTAAGACCAAGGGTTGGTGGAAGTGGAGCCCAGAGGATTTACCCGAGCTTCGATTTGGTGATTGCCCCAATGACACTATTGGCTGCCCAACCATTTCACTGGTTCCAAAGTTTTTAGGGGGAGCAGGAATTGGTCTTGGCGAGCACCCATTTGGCCAGGATGACATTGGCCGGGATTACTTCTCGCTGGTAATGAAGGGCACGCAGCGCTCGATTCAAGTCATGTTCATCATCGGTTTCTTTGCAGCGATTATCGGAACAGTAGTTGGCGCCGTTGCCGGTTACTACCGAGGCGTAGTCGATAACGTTCTTATGCGCTTTACCGACTTCATCATCACAATTCCAGCGGTTATCGTGGGATCAGTTATTGGTGCCAAGTTTGGAAATCTTGGCGCAATCATCCTTGCGGTTTATTTAGGTCTCTTTGCCTGGACGGGGCTATCGCGTCTGGTGCGCGGCGAGTTTTTAACCCTTCGTGAGCGAGAGTTTGTTGATGCCGCAAGAGTTGCTGGGGCATCGACTCGAAGAATTATCTTCAAGCACATTCTTCCAAATGCCGTTGGCGTAATCATCGTCTCGGTTACCTTGCTGCTCTCGGGCGCTATTTTGCTAGAGACCGCTCTTTCCTACCTTGGCTTTGGAGTTGTGCCACCTGATGTATCACTCGGGCTCTTGATTAATCAATATCAGGATGCTTTCACCACCAGACCATTCCTCTTCTGGTATCCAGGATTCTTCATTGTAAGCATTGCCTTGAGTATTAACTTCATTGGCGATGGACTAAGGGATGCCTTTGATCCAAGACAGAAGCGCAAGATTACAAAGAAGGAAAAACAGAACGCCAGAGCTATTGCAAGAAATCAGGCATAGGCGATCAAATGCGAAATAACTACAGTAATTCCAAGGGCTATGTAGAGGAATTTAGCCAGATTATTAACTTTAATTTCACTAGCGATACCTTCTTTGAAACTTCCGCGCTCCTGGATGTAGCGGTGAGCAATCTGAGCGGCGGCTCCAGAATCAGATCTAGGCGAGTCAGCAGCTTTAATTCCACCGCCTTGTTGATGAAATCCCCTAAGGTCGCTGGGATGAATAGCTCGGTGTTGGGATCTAGAGGGTCCAGCAGCAGCCCAGCATTTGATGATTCCGAGATCACTTTTTATATTGAGAACAAATTTAGTATCGAGATCGCTAACCCTCTTCCAATCAAGGATTGTGGTGGTGAAGGGGTTTCTAACTGCCACTCCAAGGTCGGTGAAGACCAGAGCAGGTCTTTGAATTCCAAGGTAGACCGAGAGAGCAATCAAGAGGATAAGAGCGCAAAAGGCGAAATTCTCAGCGCTGCTGTATTTGGATTCAAGGACTGTGGTAACCAGCATCCCAAGACAGAAGAGATATCCCAAACTACTGTAAACTCGCGAGCCTTGGGCACGGAAAATAATCAGATTTCCACCGTTGTTAACCAGAGCGCTGAATGGAGAGTAAGCCATGAGTGAGCCAATCCTAAAGGTTAAAGATTTCTCGGTCGATTTCTGGGTCGATGGCCTCTGGTATCCAGCAGCCATCAAGATGAACTTCGAGCTCCACCCCGGCAAGGTCCTTGCCATTGTTGGTGAGTCAGGCTCTGGTAAATCAACAACAGCCCTTGGCCTAATGGATCTACTTGCATCAAATGCTAGGCGAAGCGGACAGGTGTTAGTTAAAGATGTAGATATGATCAATGTGAAGAGTTCAACGCTTCGCAAATTCCGCGGCAAGGAAGTCGCCTATATTTTCCAAGAGCCGATGACTGCGCTAAACCCGGTCTACACCATTGGTTTCCAGATCGTTGAGACTCTAAGAAATCACTTTGATATGGGGCCAAAGCAGGCTCGCACCCGCGCCATTGAGTTACTAACCATGGTTGAAATTCCAAGCCCAGAACAATCATTTGATAAGTATCCTCACCAACTATCAGGTGGTCAGCGCCAGAGAGCGATGATTGCTCAAGCACTTGCTTGCGACCCAGGACTTCTGGTTGCAGATGAGCCAACCACCGCGCTTGATGTAACAATCCAAGCTGAAATCCTAGATCTGATGCGAAGCCTCAAAGATCGACTTAACTCAGCGATTCTGCTAATCACCCATGATATGGGCGTTGTTGCTGATATGGCTGATGAGATCTTGGTTATGAAAGATGGACTCACTGTTGAGCATGGCAGCTCCGACCAAATCTTTAATCGCCCAAAGCATCCCTATACAACTGAGCTATTAGCTGCAGTTCCAAAGCTTGGTTCTTCCAGAAAGCGTGTTCTTAAAGTCGCAAGAGATGCCGAGCCAGTACTTAAGATGCGCGGTGTCACAATCGAGTATCCAAAGCGAGGAAGAATCCCAGCCTTTACTGCCGTGAAGGACTTCTCACTAGATATCTTCCCTGGAGAAATCGTTGGCCTTGTGGGCGAATCTGGCTCTGGAAAGACCACAGTTGGAAAAGCGGCTATTGGATTGCTTCCAATTAAGTCAGGAAGCCTTGAGATCGTTGGCAAGGATATTAGTAAGGCCTCACAGAAAGAGCTCTTTACTATCCGTCGCCACACCGGCATTGTCTTCCAAGATCCGGCTTCATCACTTAACCCACGTCTGCCAATTGGTGAATCAATTGGCGAGCCAATATTCCTTGCAAAATTAGCTCAAGGTGATGAGTTAAATAAGAAGGTCGAGGATCTACTTGAGCAGGTTGAACTACCACGCTCCTATAGAAACCGCTTCCCTCATGAGTTATCTGGTGGCCAGAGACAGCGAGTGGGAATTGCAAGAGCTCTTGCTCTAACCCCGGATCTATTGATTGCTGATGAGCCAACCTCTGCACTTGATGTTTCAGTTCAAGCACGTTTCCTTGATCTCTTGCTAGAACTTCAGGATAAATTGAAGTTTGCCTGCCTCTTCATTAGCCATGATCTAGCAGTTGTTGACATCTTGGCGCACCGAATTGCAGTTATGCAAAACGGCCTCTTAGTTGAAGAGGGCGAGCGAGATCAGATTCTCAATAACGCTAAAGATCCTTACACGCAGCGCCTTATCGCTGCAGTTCCTGTGCCAAACCCTGCAGAGCAGAAGAAGAGACGCGAAGCCCGCTTAGCTGGCAAGAAATAACTATGTCTCAGCCAGTCTCCCTTGAGGCCTTTGGCATCTCTAGAGAATTTGGCTATATGCAGCACCGCGATCCAGTCACATCACTCTCTGCTGCAAATGGCGCTTGGGATGAGATGGCACGGAATCTGCCAAAGTATTTAATGGGCTCAGATTTTAGGGTCCGAGTTAAATCACTGCCACCTTTCAAAATGGATGCGCTAGCAAGTGAGGGCGAAGTTAGACGGGCAATGCTCGCCCTTTCCTATATCGGCATGGCCTATCAATGGTCAGAAAATGAAGCAGCCCATGTGATTCCAGCAGTTCTTGCAAAGCCTTGGTATGAGCTAGGGGTC
>SXGU01112545.1_pt1 | contig 11015 bp, 7 predicted proteins | sample 3174531 | NCBI WGS metagenome assembly SXGU01 (sample SAMN11356863, study PRJNA531348) | freshwater metagenome | isolation source: freshwater sample F1-140 | place: China: Fuxian Lake, Yuxi | collected 2017-12-25
GCCGCGGTCGAGTTCAAGAATCCATTTGGCAACATTGTCCAAGAAGTAACGGTCGTGAGTGATTGCGACCACAGTGCCCGAATATTCCTGCAAGAATCTTTCAAGCCAGTCGACACTTTCGGCGTCGAGGTGGTTGGTGGGTTCGTCGAGTAGCAACAAGTCGGGTCGGCTCAACAAAAGTCTGCATAATGCAACGCGACGCCTCTCGCCACCTGAGAGTTTCGTTACGTCGCTCTCATTGGGTGGGCAACGCAAGGCGTCCATCGCGATCTCAACATTGCGCTCAAGGCTCCATGCATCGACTGCATTTATCTTGGCCTCAAGTTTTGCTTGCAGTGCACCAACTTTGTCAAAGTCGGCGTCTGGTTCAGCCCACATCGCGGTGACTTTTTCGTATTCGGCTAACAGATCACGAATCGGCGCAACGCCATCCATGACATTGCCGAGAACATCTTTCGTTGGGTCGAGTTTCGGCTCTTGCTCAAGCAGACCAACTGAAAAGCCGGGCGTCAGACGCGCTTCGCCTGTGAATTCGTCGTCAAGACCAGCCATAACTTTCAGCAAACTTGATTTGCCGCTGCCATTTGATCCGAGAACTCCAATCTTGGCCCCCGGGTAAAACGAAAGTGAAATGTTCTCAAGCACGGTTCGATCCGGTGGATAAAAACGAGCGAGTTTGTAACAAGTGTAAATAAATTCAGCCACCATAAGACTTATAAACTACTAGGCGGTCGGACGTGCTGGTTTCATTGCAACTCAAGACCTAAGCCCGTTTTTATGGTAAGTTTTTCTTGGCTTTTAGTCGGCTGAACCTAATATTTATAAATTAACGAAATAGAAACGGGAGAGATCATGGAATTATTTACTCAGGCTTATATCGGAGATTTCTTGTTCAGGTATTTGCACACTGCTGTGGGCATCACTTGGATTGGTTTGCTTTATTACTTCAATCTCGTGCAAGTGCCAGCGCTTGCTGCTTATGGCGACGAGGGCAAAGCCCGAATGATCACTCTCGACAAACTTGCACGTCGTGCACTTTGGTGGTTTCGTTGGGCAGCGGTTGCAACATTGGTAACAGGTTTGCTGATCACCGGTCTCATTAAGGACTACTGGCAGCAAAACAACGCACACAACATGACGATTTCACTCGGCATGATCTACGGCACCTTGATGGCCGCCAATGTGTGGATGGTTATTTGGAAGAACCAAAAAATCGTTCTTGCCAATGCCGTCAACGTTTTGGGTGGTGCTGCTGCTGACCCGGCTGCCGCGACCGCTGGTCGAAAAGCATTGCTTGCATCTCGACAGAACTTTATTTTTTCGTTCTCGATGTTGTGGTTCATGGTCGGTGCTGCTCACTTTTATACTTCGGCTTTTGGTGATGCAACTCAAAGCAACGCGGTGACTTTGTTGATTATCGGTGTTGTGCTCGGCGCAATCTTGCAAATCAATGCGCTGGGAATGCTCGGTGGCACTGCAGCAACAAACAAATTGTTGTGGCCATATGAGTCGCACAAGAACGCGATGATAACGGGCGGTGTCTTGTGGCTCGTGCTTTGGATTGCTTCAGAGGTCCTTCTCAAGTAATCAATCGTTACGATGTAATTGATGGTTGAGAGGTCCGACTCCGACGACTTTGGTGCAAATTCCTGGCTAGTCGAGGAGATGTACGAGAGATATCGCGACGAACCCGAAACCTTGTCGGTGGCGTGGATAGATTTTTTCAGTGATTACAAGCCAGTTGGATCACCAAAATCTGATCCGACTGGTGAATTGATCAGACCGAGTTTTGATCCGTTGTCTGAACCTGAGTTAAAAACCGTTGCACCGTCGGCGCTCAAAGAACCTATTTCACCGGAAGCGCCGCCGCGTGCGCCTCGGCCGGTTATTGCGATAGCGCCAGTTGAGCAGACACCATTAGAGGTAGTTGAGCCCGAGCCGTTGCGTGGCGTGTCAGCAGTGATTGCCACAAATATGGAGGCGAGCATCGCAGTGCCAACGGCGACAAGTGTGCGCCAAGTGCCGGCAAAACTGCTTGAGGTTAACCGCAAAGTTATCAACGGCTATCGCGAACGAAGCGGCGAAAGCAAAATTAGTTTCACGCACTTGATTGGATATGCGATCGTACGGGCGATTGCAGATGCAGCGCCAAACATGAAACATGTTTATGCGAAAGACGAGCAAAGCAAGCCACAAATTAAAAAGTTCAACAATGTGAATATGGGTTTGGCCGTTGATAGTGACAAAGGCAATGGGCAACGAAGTTTGGTCGTGCCAGTTTTGCGCAATGCCAACACGCTTGACTTTGCCGGCTTTTTGTTGACCTACGAAGAGATCATCCGCAAAGTTCGCGCCAACAAATTGACGCTTGAAGATTTCAAAGGTGCGAATGTCAGTTTGACCAACCCGGGCACGATCGGCACGCAGATGTCTGTGCCGCGTTTGATGGCTGGTCAAGGTCTAATTGTTGGTGTCGGCACGATTGATTATCCGGCTGAGTTTCAAGGCAGCGATGAGCGCACGCTCGGCAGACTCGGTGTTTCGAAAGTTGTGACAATTACGAGCACCTATGATCACCGCATAATTCAAGGCGCCGAAAGCGGAATGTTCTTGAAATATGTGCACGAGTTATTGATCGGCGAGCACAACTTCTACGCCGATGTGTTCAGCAGTCTTGGCGTGCCGTATGAATCGGTGAAGTGGCGCGACGATTCAAATTCGCTTGACAGTGAAGATGCGTTGCTCGAAAAGCAGATGCAAATTGCGACTTTGATTCGTGTGCACCGTGTGCGAGGACATTTGATCGCCGACCTAGATCCGTTGCATTGGCGGGCGCCCCGAATGCCACGTGAACTTGACCCTGCGACATACGGTCTGACAGTTTGGGACTTGGATCGCGAATTTTTGACTGGTGGTGTCGGTGGTGTTAGCCGATCAACTTTGGGAGAATTGCTTGGCGTATTGCGTGACGCATATTGCCGCACGATCGGTGTCGAATATATGCACATTCAAAACACTGATGAGCAGAGGTGGATACAAGAACATTTCGAGGGTGTCAAGCGCAATGAGTTTGCAGTTGACAAGATTCGGGTTCTTGAAAGGCTGAATGCAGCCGAAGCATTTGAGAGATTTTTGTCGACCAAATATGTCGGCACTAAACGATTCGGTCTAGAAGGCGCTGAATCGGCGATACCTATTCTTGACAAAATTTTAAATCTTGCGACCGATGCGAAAATGCAAGGCACCGTGATTGGCATGGCTCATCGCGGTCGCTTGAATGTATTGGCCAATGTTGTGGGCAAAAAATACGACCAAATTTTTCAAGAGTTTGAAGGTTACGTCGACCCTTCATCGGTTCAGGGTTCGGGTGATGTTAAATATCACCTCGGTGCAATTGATGAATTCGTTGCGCAGAGTGGCGCAAAGATGCATGTCGAGTTGGTGTCTAATCCGAGTCACTTAGAAACTGTCAACCCCGTCGTGCTTGGCACGGTGCGGGCAATGCAAGATCAAATTGATCCACCACTTGCGTACAGCGTGTTGCCATTGGCGATTCATGGTGATGCGGCTTTTGCGGGTCAAGGTGTCGTCGCCGAATGTTTGGCGATGAGTGACACTTCTGGTTATCGAGTAGGCGGCACGATTCATCTGATTATTGACAACCAAATTGGTTTTACGACGGCGCCAGAATACGCCCGCTCATCACAATATTGCAGTGATGTCGCCAAAACCGTGCAGGCACCGATTTTTCATGTCAACGGCGATGACCCAGAGGCGTGCGTACGAGTGGCACAATTGGCGTTCGAGTATCGACAAGAGTTTCACAAAGATGTCGTGATCGACATGATTTGTTATCGCCGCTTCGGGCACAACGAAGGTGATGACCCGAGTTACACGCAGCCATTGATGTACAAGGCGATTGCCGAGCGTCGCAGCGTGCGCAAACTATATGTTGAAACTCTCGTCAGGCGTGGCGATATCACGGTCGAGCAAGCGGAAGTTTCGCTTAGTGATTATCAAGCGAAGTTGCAAGATGCGCTTGAGCAAACTCGCGCCAAACCAAACGAGAAAGTCATCGCCGCAAAACCACCAGTGCCACAGGGGGTTTTGCCACATCTTGTTACTGGTGTGAATCGAGAAGTAATCAATCGTGTGCTGACGCAATTAACTTCGTATCCAAAAGAGTTTATGGTTCACCCGAAACTTTTACGGCAGTTCGAGACGCGTGACGAACTGATCGCAAAAAATAATGACGTCGACTGGGCTACGGCAGAAGCTTTGGCGATTGGCAGTTTGTTGCTTGAGGGCACATCGGTGCGTCTCGCGGGGCAAGACACGAGACGCGGCACGTTTAGCCATCGTCACTCGACACTTATCGACTATTTGAATGAGAATCGTTGGGTGCCACTTGCCGCGATACCTGAGGCGACTGGAAAATTTTGGGTTTATGACTCATTGTTGAGCGAATACGCGGCACTCGGTTTTGAATACGGCTACGCGCACGCAAATCAAAAAGCACTCGTGATGTGGGAGGCACAGTTTGGTGACTTTGTCAACGGCGCACAAATTATTATTGACCAGTATTTGGTGGCAGCCGAAGACAAGTGGCATCAGCACAACGGGTTGGTGTTGTTGTTGCCACACGGCTACGAAGGTCAAGGTCCAGAGCACTCGTCGGCGCGAATCGAGCGGTTCTTGCAATTGTGCGCCGAAGACAATATTCAAGTTTGCAATCCCACAACCTCTGCGCAGTATTTTCATTTATTGCGACGCCAAGTTAAACGCGATGTAATGCGACCGTTGGTTGTCATTGCCCCGAAACAACCGCTTCGAATGAAGGAAAGTCGATCATTGATCGAAAGTTTGACGACCGGCACCTTCGATGAAGTGATTGACGACCCGTTTGTGGCTGTACCGAGTGAAATTACTCGAGTTGTGTTGTGCAGTGGCAAAGTTGCATGGGATGCTTTTTCTGAGCGCGATAAGCGCGGTGCAAAAGCTGCCGTTGTTCGTGTCGAACAGTTGTATCCGTTTCCGATTGATCAGATTCGTACGGCTATCTCTAGATACACAAATGCCAAAAAACTCGTGTGGCTTCAAGAAGAGCCAGAAAATATGGGACCGAGATATTTTGTTGACGATCGAATCTGGTCGCTGAAACAAGAGGGGTACTCGTTGAGTCATGTTGCGCGCGTTGAATCGGGTAGCCCTGCAACCGGGTCAAAGACGATTCACGACCAAGAACTCTCTGATTTGATGGAGCAAACTTTTTCTAACTAGTAACTCGCTGAGCGTGGTTGAATAGAGATGTGGTAAAACTGTTCAATCACGTTGTAGTTGATGGTTCGAATCTGGCGACCGAAGGTAGAATAGAACCAAGCCTCAGGCAACTCAACGAGGCCGTGCTCTCGTTTATCAAAGAGTTTCCAGGAATAAAATTAACAGTCGTAGTTGATGCAACCTTTGGCCATCGGGTTGATCGAAAAGAACGAGCAGAATTTGATGCCGCAATCAACAACAACGAACTCGTCGCACCCCCAGCGGGTGCAGTTGGCCGTGGCGATGGCTTTGTGTTGACAATCGCCGACAAAGTAAAAGCGAGTATTTTGTCGAACGACAGTTATCAAGAATTTCATGACCAATATAAGTGGTTGTTTGATGAAGGTCGGTTGATCGGTGGCAAACCTGTGCCAAATGTTGGTTGGGTTTTTATTCAGCGATTGCCAGTACGCAAACAATCTGGCCGAGAAAGTTCGGCAACTCTGCGACGAGCAAAGGCAGTGCGTGCGCCGTCGCGTCCGATGCCAGTTCCAAAAAATCCACCACCAACAGTAAAAGCCGTAGTGAGTTCACAAAGGTCGGTAACACAAAGTAGTAGACCGAGTTCTGGTTCAAAGCCGCAACCAAAACTGAACGAACTCACGCCGTTTTTGAATTTCGTCGAGAAAAATCCGGTGGGCACAAAACTTAAGGGCAATGTTGAGAGTTATGCATCCCACGGCGTTTATATGAAAGTGGGTGATGTTTTGGGTTATCTGCCGATGCGCCTGATGGCCAATCCAGTACCGCGAAGCGCGCGCGAACATGTCAAACTTGGGGCTTCGCTAAATCTTGTGATTGTGGGTTATACGCCGTCGAGACGAAGCGTCGAACTTTCGGTTTTCGGTGTAGAGCCAGTATCGACTCAGCGAACTGCAGCCCGTGTACCAACGCAAAAAACTGTTGGTCCAATCCGGACGGCAACAACTAGCATTGCGCAAATCAAAAGGGCCAAGCGTCAGCGCCGCAAGCCCAAAGCAGTCCTGAAAAAATCGCCACACAAGAAACGTTGATAGCAACCAACGCAGAATAAGCGACGCTTGCTTCATGTTTAGTACGGTGATTGCGTGCTGATCGCGACATGGAACGTCAATTCGTTGAAAGCCCGTCTTGAACGCGTGACTCAGTGGGTCAGCGAGAACAAGCCAGACGTTTTGTGCATGCAAGAAACAAAAATGAAGAATGAGGTTTTTCCAACTGCAGTATTTGCTGAACTTGGCTACGAGTCTGCTCATTTTGGTCAAGGTCAGTGGAATGGAGTGGCGATTATTTCGCGGGTCGGTCTAGAAAATGTAATACCAAACTTCGCACCGACAATTGAGCCAGACGGTGAGGCTCGAATTATTTCAGCGACTTGCGGTGGAGTCAAGGTTGTCAGCGTTTATGTTCCAAATGGCAGAGCCTAGGATAATGATCACTACACATACAAACTTGAGTGGATGAAAAAACTCAAACAACACGCAACGAAAATTGCCAAGCCGACTGAAGATTTAGTGATCGGTGGCGACTTTAATATCGCGCCAACAGATGACGATGTTTGGGATGTCACAAAATTTGAGGGTGCTACTCATGTGAGCGCACCAGAACGCAAAGTGTTCGCTTCACTGTGCGAGTGGGGATTGACCGACGTTTTTCGAGAGTTGCACCCGGAGCCAAAAGTTTTCTCTTGGTGGGATTATCGCAACGGTAGTTTTCACAAAGGTGAAGGAATGCGAATTGACTTTTTGTTGGCGACGAAATCACTGGCCAAACGCGTGAAATCTTCAGAAATTGATCGCAACGCTCGCAAGGGCGAAAAGCCGAGTGATCACGTGCCAGTGATGATGACGGTTGAAAAAAAATCGTAGTTTAGGAAGCATGAACATGTCTGAACCTGAAGTCACAAATGCTTTCAAGGGGTTTCATATTCGAACTGAAGAACGCTCGTCAACCGATGAATTGCGAATAAAGATTGCTGAAGAATTAAGAGCGGTGTCGGATGAGTTGTTGGCTACCTCTGCACCAGTCGAAGAACTCGAGCGAACTCGAATGATTATTAGTCAAGCGGTTTCGCTTTTGAAGTCCCGACCTCATAGTCATGTTTACGAAGGGCCCGCCGAGGGTTCGTTGGCGCCGATGAATAGTTTTCTAGACCGCAGTCCGATCATTGGTGCAATTAATCCACTATCTGTGCCGATGCACATGGAGATTGAAGGCGATGGGGGTAGTGAATCGATCGTTGTTGGTCGTGCGACATTTCCGGCTGCTTATGAGGGACCGCCAGGTTGCGTGCATGGGGGTTTTATCGCGGCTTATTTTGACGAAGTTTTGGGAATGGCGCAGTCGTTGAGTGGCAACCCTGGCATGACGGTGAACTTGACCGTTGACTATCGGGCACCGACACCAATAAAACAACCAGTTGTCTTTCGAGGCCGAGTCGTTTCAATTGATGGTCGCAAGATCAGCGTCGCTGGAACTTTGCATCAGGGAGAAACTTTGTGCGCCGAGGCTAAAGGTTTATTTGTGTCAATGCGTCCCGAAGTTTTTTCTCGACTGGTAGAAATTCGCCAAGCACAACAGGCAAAGCAAATGCAATAAGCGAAATACCTACTAGACCGTAACGCTGGCCTTCGCGACTATTGAAAGTAAGTCGGGTCCGATTTGCATTGCCGTTATCTGACCTACAATTTTTCCTAGATCTTCGGTATTCGTAGGCTTTTGCTGTGCAATTAATTTGAGTTCATGATCGGCCAGTACGACACTTGGTAACTGTCTTATCAGTCGCGCACGATCACTGCGCCATTTTTTAAGTTGATCTTCGAGTGAAGCTACGCGTGCTTTTTGACCTGCCCGCGAAATGCGTTTTGAAACCTCATGCTGATCACTCGTAGTTGCAAAATCAGAAATTTCTGCGACAAGTGAACTTCTGCCGGTTGTTCGACCTTTGCGACTTTCGCTCCAGGTTATAAATAATTGGTGTGATGCTCGCGTCAATGCGACGTATGCCAAACGCACTTCTTCGTCTTGTTGTTCTTTGCTGATCGCTGAAATATGGGGCAGTAATCCAACTTCGGCTCCAGCCACAACAACGCAGTCCCATTCGCGACCTTTGGCCGAATGAAAGGTCAAAACCTCTACACCATCGGGGCCTTGTTGATCGGCTGGGTTGGTACGCATCCACGACGCAAATGTTCGACCATCAACCGAACCTGGGTGATCAAGTTTGAGAAAAAGTTGTAATTGTTCAGCAACCCAACGTTGTATTTCGGATGTCGACTCGGTGAGCACATCGGTCGCCCAGGTCGTCAGACCATTTCTGCTGGTGCATTGAGATGCATCGTTGATTGCTGAAGTGAGTTCTGGTGCGGGTTGTGACGTACGAACGGGGATGCCGCTAGCAAGCAAAGCATCAACTATTGGTTGTATTTGATTATTCGTGCGTACTAATACAGCAGAAATCTTCCACGGGTTGGTGCCACCGCGTGAGGCATAACTCCATAACATTGCGGCGATTCCGAGGGCTTCTGACTCGTTGTCTGGAAAACCCTTGGCAATTACTGGCTCGGAGTCTGGCCGCATCGACTTGGCGTTGAGTTTGTGATCTGCGTGGGCTGCCACAGACTTTGCTGCGGCCAATATTTGCGGCGAGCATCGATAGTTATTCGGCAGATTCAAAACCGTTGTGCCGCGTATTTTGTCTGGCAACTCGTCAAATAATTTTTTATCTGAGCCGTTCCATCCATAGATTGCCTGCATCGGATCACCAACCACGAAAACATCAGAGCGTTGTCCGCGGATCGCATCAAACAATTCGTACTGCAGCGGGTTCATGTCTTGGGCTTCGTCAACAAATAGATGTCGATATCGCCAACGCACAGCTTGCGCGTAAGCATTGTCGGTTCTCATTGCTTCGATTACGCGAGTTATCAAATCATCCAAATCTAAAACGTTTCTTTGCAACTTTAACTGTTCATACTTTTTATAAATCGTGGCAATCTCGTTGTGTGGAGCAGGTGCATAGCGACCCAATCGTTTCGCAGTTTTGGCGTATGTTGCAGGTTGAATCAACCGTGCATGTGCCCAGTCAATTTCGATGAGCAGCTCACGAGCACGAGTCGCCAGGGGATGATCACCAATCGCAGTTAAGAGAAGTTGTTGACGGTTGTTAATTATCGCCGGCATCGGTTTGTGCAGATCAGAAAGTCGCTGGCGCAAAAGCGCCAGCGCGATCGCATGAAATGTGCCAACCGTTACCGATTGCAAATCACGTGCGACACCAAGATGGAGCAGTCGTCGACGCATTTCGCTTGCGGCTTCGCGTGTAAAAGTAATTGCCAAAACTCTTTCGGCAGAAGCTGAACCTGTTGCAACGCGATAGGCGATGCGATGCGTTAGCACACGCGTTTTGCCTGAGCCAGCACCAGCATGAATAACCGTGGCGGTCTCGGGGCAAGTTACTGCTGCGCGCTGATCGGCATCCATTGCTGTAAGTAGTTCCTCGGCAGCCACATCTCAACGCTAGGCGGTGAGTGTGCGGACTTATAAATATTGTGTCGATCCGCAAGAAATTATTGAGTCCCTAAGTTGCCCTCTGTAAACTTAGGAAATGTGCAGCCCGAGAGAGTTGATGAGTATCTTGGCAGCGAAGGTGGGCAACAATCGCAAGCCGACCATCAAGCCTGAAGGAACCTCGAGGCCGATGCGTGCAAAGCGGTTTTTGGAAGCTGGTGGGCTAGGCGGTTTTCCGTGGTTGCAGGCAATTGCGCTCTACACCATTTCCTACGGCTGGCTATACGCGGTTCGCGGTTCATATTGGTCTGCCGATTGGGAAAACTTCGTTTTTCCAGAACTGACAACCTTCGATTTTGACACTTTGGGTTTCGCCCCGTGGCTGAAAGCAAATCTGATTCTGTACGAGGTCTTAGGCCCATCTTTTATGCGCCTATTAATATTTTTAGGTTTTTTCTTTGCTGGAATTTTTTTATATGGTATTTCTCAAAAGTTTTACTTTTTAAGCCTTGCTGAAAGAAAGGTTCTGACCCTACTCTTTTTAGTTTTACCGTTTAACACCGCGAGGGTTGCTTTGATGGTGTTTCACTATTCAGAGGCTTATTTTTTCTTTTTTTTTCGGGTGGTATTTACTTGTCACATTCAGGTCACCCGCCGTTAAGTATTTTTGCTTAGTTCTATTTTTCTTGAGTTTTCAGATGCATTCAATGTTATTTTTCTACCTGCTACCGATCGCTCACTTATTTTTTCTTTCAAAGGCAAAAAATTTGGTAGGGCATTTTCGATGGCTGGTTAAAAATGCTGTTTTTTTAATACTGCCTTTTTTGTATTGGACTTTGAGAACTTTGTATTGGCCTGAACAAGTTGCATATCACAATGTGGGCAAGGGTGAGATACTTGGAACCTATAAAGTCCTCGTCTCTGTTTTTGTATTGGGTCTTGGCTTGTACCTTCTGGGACGAAGAGCCGATTTGAAGTCCAGGCCTTCAGTTGTGGTGATTTTGATTGGATTTATAGTGGCAGTTGTCGGAATCTATCCATACATTTTGTACGGCTTTTTTGGTGCCGATAAATCAATGTTAATTCTCTATTTGACTACTTTTTTGGGTAGAACATCGTGGTACACCAGACATCAGATTCTTCAACCATTGGGAATCTCATTGGTCATAGTTGGGTCGATTAAATTTTCGGTGAACAAATTCAGCAGA
>SXGU01080558.1_pt1 | contig 11014 bp, 12 predicted proteins | sample 3174531 | NCBI WGS metagenome assembly SXGU01 (sample SAMN11356863, study PRJNA531348) | freshwater metagenome | isolation source: freshwater sample F1-140 | place: China: Fuxian Lake, Yuxi | collected 2017-12-25
CCTTTTTTGGTGATGAGATGGCTTTCAGGGCCATCCTCGCGGATGGGGTGCCCTTCGGCTTGTTCGGATTTTAGCCAGCGGATAACTTTCGGGCCGATATACAGGCTTAAAATCAGCGCGGTGAACACCGCCCCACCACTGCGAAAAGTGATATAACGCAGTATGTTAAAGATAGTATCATGTTGAGCGAAGAGGTTATAGAGCATAGTTTCGTAGTCCGTAGGTCGTAGTCAGTAATTTAGTGATTAGTAGCTGGTAATTATTAGCTCGTAAATAGCTTAAACGAACTACAAATTACGAACTACGGTCTACGATTTTTTGAGCAAGCTCATACATCTTGCTGCCGTGTGAACCTTTTATTAGCACAATATCATTGTCTTGCAGCATGTTTTTTGGCAGCATAATTTTTGCAAGTAACTCATTAGCAGTTTTGGTATGTGTTCCGCGCATAGTTTCGGGCAGGGCGCGGTGTAGATTTTCCATTAAATCGCCCGCCGTGTGAACAACATGAAATCCGCTAGCAATTAAATCTTGCGCTAGGTTTTTGTGGATTTCCGCGGCATCCTTCCCCAGCTCCAGCATATCGCCAAGCAGCGCGACTTTTCGCCCGCTTTTGCCACCCGCCGCCCACACTTCTGCGGTTTTGGCGAAGGCGGAGCGCATACTTGCTGGGCTAGCGTTATAGCTGTCGTCAATTATGCTATATTCCCCTGTTATAGTTTTTATGGGGATTATTTTTCCGCGCCCTTCCACTTCGGAGAATTCCGCCAGTGCCGTTGCCGATTTCTGCAAGTCCAAACCCAGCGCGTGTACGACCGCCAGAACCGAAAGCGAAATCACCGCCCAGTGTTTGCCGATAGCAGCGAGTTTATAGTCTAATTTTTGCCCAAAAATCTCAGCGGAGATATTGCATCCCACAGGGGTTGGGGTATAGGAAAGCAAACGGCAATCGGCGGATTTAGCTTCGCCGAAGGTTATAGTGTCATTGTTGTGGAAATAAGGCTGATCCGCATTCACAACCCGTACACCGCCATAAATCAATCCTTCAAAAATTTCGGCTTTGGCTTTGGCGATTTCCTCAATTCCAGAAAAAAACTCCAGATGCGCGGCTTCCACCCGCGTTATCAGCGCGATATGCGGGCGCACCATGCGCGTTAAATGCGAAATCTCACCAGTGTGATTCATGCCCATTTCAAACACGCCGTAGTCCGCGTCAAGTGGCATATTGGCAAGGTTTAGCGGTGTGCCGATATGGTTGTTATAATTGCCAGTTGTTGCGTGAACTTTGCCATGCACAGAGAGTGCGAGGCGCAGCATTTCCTTGGTGCTGGTTTTGCCGACACTGCCAGTTATGCCGATGATTTTTGCTTTGCTTGCTGCCCTGCGATTTCTTGCTAATTCTTCCAGCGCGGGAAGTCCGCTTAGTGCCGCCACCGCGCCATTTTGTAACGCCTGCGGAATAAAATCATTACCATCAAAATTTTCACCCTTAATGGCAACAAACACATCCCCTGCCTCAACTTTGCGGCTATCAATTACTATATTTTTATACTCAGGAAACATAAACTATGCGCAACCAATACTGTTTTTAGGGTTTCGGTTGATTGCTTTAGCAAGTTGTGATGCTTTATTCACCAAATCATTGCTTTTCTTATTCTCGCGGCGAACGCTAGGAAGCATCGGCAAATAGCTGTCCAGCCAGCTATTCAATGTCTTTTTGTAAGCAGAAAATTCTTGCCTGTGTTCCAGCACCCATGAGTCATATTTTGCCTGCATAGAAAGCCATTGGCTGGCGGGAACTTGCGTAAGTATCTCTAGCTTTATAGCAATATCAGGGGTAACAGGTGCGCGAGCATTAAGAATACGCGATAAATGCCCCCTAGTAAGTCCGAGCAAATTAGCCACCATTTCAATGTTCAAATCATATTGCTCAATGAACCCAGACTTCAAAATCTCCCCTGCATGAGAAGGCGCAATTTCTTTGTTTTTATAGATTTTTTTGCTCATATTTTTGTCCTTTAATGCGGGTCTTCAATTCTAATATTAATCGGGTCTATATCACTATCAAATTCACACAAAACCCGCATATTTCCAGTTATATCAAATGACCAAGTGCCTTTAGCGCGTCCGACATGTTCATGCACCCTAAAAAGCATTGGGCTGGGCGGTAAGCGGTCTATGCTATCTATGTAATCCAAAATATTCTTCAACTTTTCGGAATTCTTTATAGGCAGTCCTTTTATGCTTCCTTTGTAATAAAAGTTTTTGATTTCCTTATCTTTGAAAGAACCTTCAAATATTGGCATTTTTATTCATTCCATGTATAATATGTAGCATTAAAAGTTACAATTTGCAAGCCCCAAATCCCGCGCTGCTTCCTGCGCTACTTCCGCATCGTCAAATGGCAAGTGTTTATCGCCGATTATTTGCGTTTTTTCGTGTCCTTTTCCCGCAATCACCAGAGCATCGCCCGCGCCTAATTGCCGAATTGCGTAATATATCGCCTCCCTGCGATCGGCAATTGCTGTGCATGATGGCGCACCCGCCAACACTTCGGCGCGAATAGCTGCTGGGTCTTCGCTGCGCGGGTTGTCATCAGTTACAATAGCTAAATCAGCGAAATTCGCCGCTGCCGCACCCATCAGCGGGCGTTTGCCCTTGTCGCGGTCGCCGCCGCAACCAAACACCACCAACAATTTTCCCGCCGTGTGTGGGCGCATGGTTTTTAGGATATTTTCCAGTGCCATCGGCGTATGCGCGTAGTCAATAAACACGCTCGCGCCGTTTGCAAGCTTTGCCACCTGTTGCAACCGCCCAGCCACGCCCGCAAGCTGCGGTATATGCTGCAAAATATTTTCTGCGTCCATGCCCACACCGACGCAAAGCCCAAGTGCGGCGAGGATATTCATCACCTGAAACCCGCCAACCAGCGGCACTTCTACATTATATTTTTTGCCAAACAGCGTGAGCAAAACGCTCTGACCCGATCCATGCGGCGTTATGGCTCGGATATGAAATTCTTTCGCTGTCTTTCCGAAGTCAATTATCCGCTGCCCGCGAGCCTCGCAAATGGCTTTTAGCGCGGGAAATTTTGCATCATCAGCGTTGAGAACGGCGGTTTTGCCAGCGGGCAGCACTTCGCTGAACAGCCGTGCTTTTGCAGCGAAATACGCCTCCTCGGTTTTATGAAAATCCAGATGGTCGCGGGCGATATTGGTGAATGCCGCCGCCTCAAGTTTAACGCCATCAAGGCGATATTGAAATAGCCCGTGGCTGGAGGCTTCCATCGCCATATATGAGATTTTTTCGTCGGCAAATTCGGCGAGCTTTTTGTGCAAAGCAACGGGATCGGGCGTGGTGAGGTTGCTACTCAGCGTCCCGATTGCCGACGATTTTTCCCCCGCGAGCGACATAAGCTGGCGAAAGAAATCCGCCGTGCTGGTTTTTCCGTCAGTTCCCGTTATCGCCACGATATGCTCTGGTTGTCTACCATAAAAAGCGGCGGCAAGCTGGGAAAGGGCAAGGCGGGGGTTGGGATGGTGGATGGTGGATGGTGAATGGTGGATGGTGGGTAGCGGATTATCAGTTATAATTAACGACGCGCCGCGCTCCACCGCTTGCGGAATAAAATCCGCACCATCGGTTTTTTCGCCCTTGAGTGCGACAAAAATATAACCATCCTTCACCTCGGCGGAATTGGCGGTAATGCCAGTAATCTCGGGATTGGAATCCACCCCCCAGTCCCTAGTCCCCAGTCCCTCATTCAAAATATCAATAACTCGCATCACGAACGAACCTCTTTTCCATCCATGGGTTGGTGTATGCTTCTTGGGCTTTTGGCTTTTCGGCTTTGTTGCTTGTCCAATATTTCTCCGCGTCATCTTCGGGAACATCATAGCGCGGTTTTATGCCGTACATTGGCCCCATGCGGGCAATAACCCGACCCACCACAGGCGCGGAAATCCAGCCACCAGTGGCAAAGCCATAAGTTGATTTATCGCCCTTCGGCTCGTCAATCATCACCAGAATAATATATTTCGGGTCATCCACTGGAAACACCGAAATAAACGACGCCATTTTTGCATCAGCGTTATATTTCCCGCTGTCCTGCACCTTTTCCGCTGTTCCCGTTTTCCCGCCGACGCGGTAGCCAGCAACATCCGCCTTGCTGCCCGTGCCGTGATCCACCACAAGGCGCATCAGACGGCGAACATTTTCCGAAGTATCCTCGCTGATAATGCGCTCCCCAGACCCGCGGTTTTTGTTGCCGTCTTTAAGCAGGGTGAGTTTCTCCAGAGTTCCGCCATTGACAAGGCTAGCAATACCGCGCACCAGATGTAGCGGAGTTACGGAAATTCCATGTCCATAAGCGATGGTTACGGTGTTTATTTCCTTCCAATCCTTGGGAAATTGCGGGCTAACCCGCTCGGGAAGTTCTATTTCAATCGGTTTTAACATTCCGATTTTTTCCATAAAGGCTTTTTGGCGTTTCGTGCCGATGTCCAGTGCCATTTTCGCTGTTCCAACATTGGAAGAATAGGCGTAAATCTCTGGCACAGTGAGGAAACGACCTTCGGAATGGGCATCGCTAATGGTAAAAGTGGCGATTTTTAACGGACGGCTAGCGTCATAGCCGCCCTTCATGCTGGTCACACCAGAATCCAGCCCCAGTGCCATGGTGAAGCTTTTGAAGGTTGAACCCATCTCATAAGTGCCGAGCGTGGCGCGATTGAATTTGGAGGATTCGCTGCCTTTTGCTGGCTTGTGCGGGTCAAAATCAGGCAGCGAAACCATAGACAGCAGCTCGCCGCTAGCAATATCCAGCACCACACCCGTTGCCCCAATGGCGTTAAATTCTGCCACGGTTTTTGCCATTTCTTCACGCAAGATTCCCTGCAAACGAATATCTATAGAGAGTTTAAGCGGCTCAGAACTGGGCGCAGCACCGCGCAACCGCGTGTCAAATTGCTGCTCAATTCCCGCTTGCCCTTTATTATCCACCCCAACGAAGCCAAGCGCGTGCGACAACAAATTGCCATAAGGATACACCCTGCGCTCTTCGGGTTGGAAATAAATACCGGGATAGCCAAGGCTATTAACCTGATTTTGCTCCAGCGGCGAAAGATTGCGCTTAATCCACACAAAACTTTTGCCTTTTTTAAGCCGAGCGAGAAGCAAGCTCTCGTCCATTTTTAGCGTCTGCGCCAAGCGATGCGCCACCTCGCCAATGTTCTTTATTTCCTTTGGATTGGCAAACACCGAGGCGGTCATAAGGCTGGTCGCCACCAGCTCGCCGTTTCTATCAACAATATCACCGCGCGGCAATTTTTCCTCGCCAGTTTTAATCTCCACCTGCTCGCTTTGCTCCTCATTATCAGGGTCAACGACAGTAACCGTCAGAGCCTTTGGGTTCTTAATAACCGCCACTTCCACCATCTTAAAAGCGATGCTGGCAAAGCACAGCACAAAGAAAAACCCAACACAAAGAAGGCGCAAGCGGCTCTGCTCGTAAATCCGCTGTCCTGTGCTTTCTTTTATATAGATTTTTGCCATTTTTTGCTTTCAGATTTTTTGGGTATTGTGCTGCGCCTAGTCTAGTTTTTGGATGCATAAATAGCAAATCAAAAACCTCATAAAGGAACTTTATATTATTTGCTTTTTTGAATTGTTGAGCTAAGCACAACCAATGCCTCATATAACCAAACATATAAACGGCTTGCCATATCAAGCCATAAATTCTTTGTTGTCACTCCGTTTAGAGCATGATGTTGTTCACTTAAGCGATAGAACAATTAAACATATTTGTGAACGACATCCAAAGGACTATGAGTTGTGTCTTGTATCTATTGAAACAATAATCATAGAACCAGATTATGTTGGGCAGTCGCCATTACACCCAGAAAATTTTGTGCTTATCAAGACAGGTTATGGATTTATTTTTGATGATAGCAATCAGTACCATTCGTGACGAATACGGAGAATATCCAGTACAATCATCTTATATCATAGATGATGGTGCATTGCAGAGAAGAATACGAAAAGGATACCTCAAGAAAACAAAAAGGACACCGTTATGAGGTGTCCTTTTGTATAAGCCTAGGCGGGGTGCTAAATCCCCGCATCTCTTGGCTCTTGCGAGTTAGTTACCACTTGCGTGGAGTATGAGGAAGCTGTTCTCACCTCTAGGCTTATGCGGTCATATTACGCTTATTTATGGGGATAGTCAAGGCTGAACAGCACTCTTGCGATAAATGACGGGAGTTATGTGGTTGTCCTCCTCAATTTCGGCGGCTGCCTGCATTTGCGCGGGGAAGGGGATAGCCTCCACCTCCGCCACTTGGCTTACGGTTAGTTCGCCGCCAGTCAGATATTTATCGGCGAGTTTGCGTAATCTTTCTGGGCGGTTGAGATATGCCCATTCTGCGGCGACTACATGCAGCGATTCCCGCTCCTGCGCCAATTCCTGCGAGGTTTCGGCGATTTGTGCGCGGATGGACTGCACCTCATATTTCACGCGGTACAAACCAAACGCCGCCACCACAATCACCGCCACCCAAATAGCGATAATGGACAGGCGGCTCATGCGGCTTTCCTCATCATGCGAATGGTTGCACTGCGCGACCGCGGATTATTTTTTATCTCCAGCTCGCCCGCTGTTTTCTTTTCTGGTTTAGGCAGAAAAAAAGAGGGAGCATCCGCCGCCACAAAGCCCAAGCTATTTCTAGCATCGGGCATATGGCGGGAATGCTCCCCAAGCTTACCACAACGGGAGTGGGTAAAGCGTTTGACGATGCGGTCTTCCAGCGAGTGGAAGGAAACCACCACCAACCGACCATTTGCGCCGAGCAGATGCTCCGAGGCGACAAGTCCAGATTGGATAGCGTCAAATTCTTGATTTACAAATATGCGAAGCCCTTGGAAAGAGCGGGTCGCAGGGTGGGTTTTGCCATGTTTTTGCGGAACAGCCCCGCGGATAATTTCTGCCAGCTGCGTCGTGCGGGTAATCGGCGTTTCCGCCCGCGCCGCAACAATGGCTTTTGCCACGCGCCTTGCTGCTTTTTCCTCGCCGTAATAGTAAAAAATATCGGCAAGCTCACTTTCACTGGCACTATTCACCACATCCGCAGCACTGCGCCCAGTGTCGCCCATCCGCATGTCCAATTCGCCGTCGCGCATAAAGGAAAATCCGCGCTCCGCTTGGTCAAGCTGCATAGAGGAAACGCCGAGATCCAACACCACACCGTCAACTTTGCTAACGCCGTGCGCCGCCACCAAATCGCACATATCGGCGAAATTTCCTAGCAACCAGACGAACCGCCCAGCAAATTCGCGCTCCAGAATTTCGGCAAATTCGCGGGTGCTTGGGTCGCGGTCAATGGCATAGACTGTGCAATTCGCCGCCTGCAAAATCGCGCGGGAATAGCCGCCTGCGCCAAATGTTCCGTCAATATAAACTTCGCCGTCTTTTGGTGCGAGCCATTCCAGCATTTCGGCGAGCATCACAGGATTGTGATTTTGCACCGCCTCCGCAGTTTGTATATTTATGTCGCTCATGATGATTTCCCCTTCACCATGAAGCGTTTTTCACGAACGATTTGCTGTGCTTTTTTGGAATATTCGGCGAAAGATTCTGGTTGCCAGATTTCAAAAACTTCGCCCTTGCCGACGAATGTCGCTTGTTCTTTTAGCCCCGCCATTTCAATAAGTGCCTCAGAAAGCATCACCCGCCCTTCGCCGTCAAAAGAAAGCTGCACTGACTCGCCAAACATGGTGTTCACAAAAGCGTCGCGCTCCGCACTATAGGGATCTAGCTGTTCAAGTCGTTCATTTATCTTGATAATTCTGTTCATGCCGCAAGCTTCTATGCAGTCATTTATCGGCGATTGATAGGCGATAATTCCCTGAAAATCACTCGCCATAACCTGCGCCGCCAGCACAGCACGAAACTGTGCAGGCACAGAAACCCTGCCTTTTTTGTCTATGCGGTTGTGGAATGTTGATAAAAACAGCATCTTTGGCGACTTTTTATGGAATTGATTAGGGATGGTTTGGGAATTTATGGGTATTTATGGAAAATACCGTTTTTATATGGGGTGGTCAAGCGATTTAATGGTAAATTAACCATTTTTTATCCAGAAAAAATCTTCACAAAAGCTTCACATTTCTCTTCCCAAAATCCGCTATAATACAGGCTGGAGTATTGTGTGATGGATGAGACGACCATTGAAAAAACAGAAGAAAAGCCAGAAAGCGCGTCGGTGCAAACCACGCCACCCCCTCCGCGCGACCATAAATTCGCCAACAAGGTCTTTAATTGGTTGAATTATTGCGGGTTAGGCTTCATCGCGAATTCAACATTATCGCTTTATATCACCTATAATGTGATGCCAACCCCGACCGCGCAAAAGGGCATTGATAAGCTCGCAGGCGGTATGAAGCCTGTGGTTTCTGGGTGGGGAAATCTTAAAAAACTCCTTGGCTTTGGCAAAGAAATAGATGAGGTAACTCGCAATTTACACATTAATGAGAGTGCTCGTTCCACCGCGGAAATTTTGGTGATGTGTATCGCGGGAACTACGATGATTCCATTTATGAAATTTATGGAAGACCATAAAAAAGCGATTGTGGACAGGATAGATCGTTGGAAAAACCCGCAGTATCACGAGCATTGCCAGCAAAATAATCTTGCGCCCGCGCCGCTGCCACATGAAGAAAAAGAAGAGAAGAAAACTTGGGGCAAGATGCTTTCAGCGCGAGCTGTCGGCTTTTTCTCAGTAATCGGGATTGACGCTGCCTTGCAGATTTTTAACAATAAACGCCACAGCGCAGGCAAATGGAATATGGATACGGTTGAGTGGAAACTTGGCGGGTCTATTTATGATCGGATGCCGAAATCAGTCAGCGAAAAATTCATAAACTTCTTTTCTGCTCGTAAAACCAGTGACTTAAGCGGTATTCAACCGCAACTTCTTGAAAAATTAGAAAAAGCAGTTGGCGGTGACAAAAGCCGCATGATGTTTGCAGAACAAACCCGATTCCTGAGCAAGGAATTATCGCTGACCATGGTTATGGCGGCGATTGTTTATGCCCTTGCGAAGACGGGTATTGCTTCATCCGCCATGAACAAGGCGGGAATAAAAGGCAAAAAAGATCAGCATGATGCGATTGACGACATGCTTCCTGATGTTCCTTTTTTGCCAATAACGCAGGGTGATATTGATTTGGATGATGACAATAATCGCAAAAAAATTGATCCAGAAAAATATAGAAAAACCAACAGCGGATATGTTCGAGGCTATTCATAATCTCTGCATAAACCTACTACCAGAACATATTGCCGCATGTTATGGTTGTGTTATGGTGTTTGTTGGCGTGGTAGATTGTTTGGTTTTTTTAACCAAAGGAAAGGGTGTTTTTTGGGGTCAATTGATAATCGTTCTCAATTGTCCAATTAATGCGTTGGCTTTATCCGCAGGGTAGGGGGTTGGTGGTGCAGCAAAATTCCACACTGGGTTTGGCCATGCTGGGTCAGTTTTGAAGCGGGCGATAATATGGATATGCAGTTGTGGCACGATATTACCCAGTGTCGCCACATTCATTTTATCCGCGCCTGTAATCTCTGCCAGATGTTTGGCGACGCTGCGCACTTCACGCATTGTCTGTTCGTAATCTTCCGCAGTCAAATCGTAAATCTCACGAATATCATCGCGCATGGGAACAAGCAATAACCACGGAAATTCGCTAACATTGCGCAAATACAGCCTGCACACACCAAGGCTTGCAATCGGCAACGCCTCCCTCGCCAGCAGTGGGTGTAGAATTTTTGGCATTTTTAGTCTTCCAAATCTTTTAATGACAATCCTGCGTGTTCAAGTATGGAAAGTAATGTCCCTAGTTTTAAGTCTTTTTGGGGATGAGGAACAACAGTCTTTCTGCTACCATTTACATATTTATGATGGCTGCCCTTTACAGAACGAAGTATAAAGCCATGTGCCTCAAGAGTTCGTATAACTTCGCGAGAGCTATAGCTTTTACCCATTGATAAATTGCTCCGTTAGCGTAATGCCTCCAGTGATTGGAACAAACATTCCGTCATCTTCATCTTCCAAATAGAGTTCAACAGCTTCTTTAATGTTTTTTACTGCCTCATCGTATGTGTCGCCTTGCGTTGCAACGCCAGTATTCAAACAATGCGCTACAAATTGGTCTCCGTCTTGATATATAACACATTGAATTTTTTTCATGTTTTTACTCCTCAAGCTGCCTTCCGTGAAAACTCCGCTATTCTCCGCTCAATCTCTGGGCGGAAGTGGCGCACCAAGCCTTGCACAGGCCAAGCAGCAGCATCACCAAGGGCGCAGATTGTATGTCCCTCAATGCGCGAGGCGACATCCAGCATCAGGTCAATATCAGTCGGTTTCGCGCTGCCATCCACCATTTTTTCCATCATGCGCCACAGCCAGCCTGTGCCTTCGCGGCATGGCGTACACTGCCCGCAGGACTCATGAGTGTAGAATTTAGACAGTCGCGCAATGGCTTTTACAATATCAGTTGATTTATCCATCACAATCACCGCCGCCGTTCCCAGCCCTGATTTCTCGGCGCGAAGCGAATCAAAATCCATCAAAACCGTTTCGCAAATTGATTTTGGCAACATCGGCACAGACGAACCACCCGGTATAATCGCTAGTAAATTATCCCACCCGCCGCGCACGCCGCCGGCGTGTTTTTCAATCAATTCCTTCAGTGGAATGCCCATTTCCTCTTCAACATTGCAAGGTTTATTAACATGCCCAGAGATGCAGAAAACCTTTGTTCCCGTGTTGTTCGGGCGACCAATGCCAGCAAACCAAGCTGGCGTGCGGCGTAAGATTGTCGGCACAACGGCGATAGACTCCACATTATTCACCGTGGTCGGGCAGCCATAAACCCCCATCGCCGCAGGGAAGGGCGGTTTTAAGCGTGGTTGCCCTTTTTTGCCCTCAAGGCTTTCAATCAGCGCGGTTTCCTCGCC
>SXGU01173693.1_pt1 | contig 11014 bp, 11 predicted proteins | sample 3174531 | NCBI WGS metagenome assembly SXGU01 (sample SAMN11356863, study PRJNA531348) | freshwater metagenome | isolation source: freshwater sample F1-140 | place: China: Fuxian Lake, Yuxi | collected 2017-12-25
GGTCGCGGTCTTGTTGGGCCTGCCTTCATAGATCACCGTTTGGAACGTTCGATGGGCTCCTTCGAGCAAGGCCTCCTCGACTTGGCGGCCGAAGGGGATTTCTTCAGGCCGTCCGCATGAATCGGTGTAGCGAAGCGACTGCTCCTTGAGTGAGGGAGGCAACAGCAGTTGTACCGCAGAGGGCAGCGGGTCTCCCATCGGAGGAAATTGGAGGTGGCTGGCGCATCCGGCGATCACGAGCACGGCATATCCGATGAGGGATAGGCAGGCGGCATACCGGATTTGACCGGCTGATTTCTTTCCGGAGAGGATCAATGCTGGGCCTATTGGGAAACTCTTGAGCGTACGGCCGTCACCGTACTGGAAATATCGGGTGAAAGCAACCGGAGCGCGCCTGGCCTGGCTGGTGATGCAGGTGTTGGCGAGGACTTTTCCTCTTTGAAGCCCAAGGAAAGGTTGGTGTAAGATACACCGTTCGAGTCGGCCATCGTGTGCCGCGCGTGCGGACCGATCGTGATGATGGTGCGATCTCGCGGGAGCGAGGCCGGCGGTTGCCGGTGGCGTTTGTTTTTTGCGGAATAAGACCAACCTTCTGGAGGAACCCAGTTATGGGCAATCGGATGCAGCATATGGGCACAGGGTCAATCGGTGGCGGGTTGTTGCTGGCGCTCTGCGCCTTCGCCGGTTTTGAAGGCGGGACGTCGGCTTCAGCCGCAGGAGTCCCTCCGGCCTTTGCCCAAGGCTTTTCAGATATCGTCAAGAAAACGACTCCGGCGGTTGTGAATATTGCGGTGACCGGTGGAGGCGAGGGAGGGCGCCGTCGCGGGGGACTTCCTCCAGGTCCCTTCGGCAAGCCTCCGGGTGAAGAACCGGGCGGAGAGGACGCGCCGACTCCGCCGCCGATGCCTCATGGCCCGCCTTCGCCGCACGGCCGTCCGGAGCAGAGCGCGGGGTCCGGTGTGGTGTTCGATTCGAACGGCTTTATCGTGACCAACAATCACGTGGTGGAAGGGGCGACCCAGATTACGGTCACGTTGAACGATCGGCGCGAGTTTTCCGCTAAGATCATCGGCACCGATCCCAAGACCGATTTGGCCGTGATCAAGATCGAGGCGAAAAATCTGCCGTCGTTGAAGTGGGCTGAGTACGAGAAGTTGCAAGTGGGCGATCTGGTGCTGGCCGTCGGCAGCCCGTTCGGGTTGAGCTCGACCGTGACGCTCGGCATTATCAGCGCGCTGGGCCGCGGGAATGTCGGCATCGCAGACTATGAGGATTTCATCCAGACCGATGCCGCCATCAATCCAGGAAATTCCGGCGGGGCGCTCGTCAATATGAATGGCGATCTCATCGGGATCAATACGGCCATCTTTTCAAGGACGGGAGGGTCTGAAGGCATTGGATTTGCCATTCCCAGCAGCATTGCCCTCGATATCGTCGATAGTTTGCAGCGGACCGGTAAGGTGGTGCGTGGATGGATGGGCGTCGCCATTCAGGAGATTACGCCGGCCTTGGCCAAGTCGTTCAAGTTGCCGGAAGACCGGAAGGGTGTTTTAATCAGCGACGTCAATGAAAACGGGCCGTCCCATGCCGCCGGGGTCAAGCGGGGCGATGTGGTGGTGGCGTTCAACGGCAAAGAGATTCTCAGTGTCAGCCAGCTCCGCAACCTTGTGGCCAGGACGATCGTCGGCAAAGAGGCGCAGGTGAAAGTGTTGCGCGACGGCAAGGAACAGATGATCGCGGTGAAGGTCGCCGAACGGCCCTCGGATGAGCTGCTGGCGAAGAAAGAGTCTGCGCCGCCCAAAGAGCAGGGCGAAACGATCAAGCCGCCGGACAATGTCTTGGCGTCGCTTCGCGTGCAAGCCCTGGACAATGCGGTGATGAGTCAGCTGAATATTCCCGCCAAAACCACCGGAGTCGTCATCGCCTCGGTGGAGCCGGGCGGACAGGCGGAAGCGGCAGGATTGCAGCGCGGCGATGTGATTCAAGAAGTGAATCGCGAGCCGGTCAAAACGCTGGACGACTATCAGAAGGCCGTCAGCAAGATCAAGAAAGAGGATTTGGCGGTGCTGTTGGTCAATCGGCAGGGCAACAGTTTATTCGTCGCAGTCAATCCGAAATAGGCGGGCGGGCGCATCGCTTGCGTTTCGGTCGCGCGGGTTCGGTGGCGAGATGTCAGAGCGGTCGATTGTATCGTGTGAGGGCTTGTGCTGAACAAGGTGACCCAGTGGCTGCAAGATTCGGTGTTCAAGCCACTGGAAGACAAAAAGATGCCGGTTATGGAACACCTGGTGGAATTCCAGGTGCGGTTGACCCGTGCGGTGATCGTCACGGCGGTCGTGTTTGTGGGGACCTTTTTCTATGCCGATGCGTTGGTCAAATGGCTCCGCGTGCCGTTGCAGAACATGTTCGTTCCCAGCACGTTATCCTGGGAGCCGACCGATCTGCCGACCGTGCCGTTCGTCTTTCTCGCGCCGGCCGAGGCCTTGTGGCAGAACGTCAAGGTTGCGGGATTGTTCGCCGTCGTCCTGGCGGCTCCCTACATCCTGCATGAAGTCTGGCGGTTCATCGTGCCGGGATTGCATGCCCAGGAGCGGCGGTTTGTAGGGCCGTTTGTTTTTGTGAGCGGGGCGGCGTTTTACACGGGCGCGGCATTTTCGTTTTTCTTCGTGCTCCCGTTTGCATTGAATTTCCTGATTTCATACGGGGTGAACGCCGGATTTGTCCCGCAAATCTCGATCGCGCAATACGTCGGGTTTGCCCTGTGGTTCTTGCTGGTGTTCGGACTGATTTTCGAAGTGCCGCTGGCGCTGACGCTCATGGCCAAGCTGGGGTGGGTCGATGCGCCGTTTTTGATCCGGTACTGGAAGTGGGCGTTACTGGGGTCGTTCATCATCGCCGCGATTCTCACGCCGACTCCCGATCCGTTTAATCAGTGCCTGATGGCCGGCCCGATGTTTCTGCTCTACTGGGTCGGTATTTTCGGCGCCAAGTGTTTCGGTAAAAAAAAGCCGGTCGAATCAGGGCAGCCCGGCGTTTCGCCGGTTGCCATGGCGGTCGCGGGAGCCGGTGCAGCGGGCGTGCCGGCTTCAAAGTCTTCGGGCGAGGACTATGTCGGAGTGCCGGGAGGACGAGGTCGTTAGCGATTGAGGCTCCGTAGTGCCTCTGCGGGAAGGGAATGTCATGGCGCGTGAACTCAATGTGATCAGCAACGGAGGCAGTGACGTTTGCACCTACCTGTGGGCCTGCGCCATTTGTGACGAGAACGAGCGATGCCAGAAAGACAAGGAAGGGCATAGCCGCTGGCTTGTCATGAAACGGATGGAACGGATCGAGCACACCGTGCTCGTGATGAGCAACAAGGGAGGGGTGGGGAAGAGCACCTGCACGACGAATATCGCCGTTAGTCTCGCGCTCAAGGGCTGGCACGTCGGCATCTGCGACATGGACATCCATGGCCCGAACATCCCCAAGATGGTGGGAGCCGAAGGACAAAAACTCAAGATCAGTACGTCCGGCGGGATCATCCCTTTTCAAGCCTACAATCTCCGGATTGCCTCGATGTCGTTTCTCCTCCAGAATTCAGACGATCCCATCATCTGGCGCGATGCCTATAAATACGAATTCATCAATCAGTTGCTCGGCGGTGTCGAGTGGCAGGATCTGAATTTCCTGCTCATCGATCTCCCGCCGGGGACCGGCAATGAGTCGGTCACGACGATCGATTTGCTGGGAAAAGTCAGCGGCGCCGTCATTGTGACCACCCCGCAAGAGGTGGCGCTGCTCGATTCGCGCAAGTCCGTCACGTTTTGCCGGGACAGCGAAGTGCCGATCATCGGTATCATTGAAAATATGAGCGGGTTGGAGTGTCCGCATTGCCATAATCATATTGACGTGTTCAGGAAAGGCGGCGGCGAGGCCTCTGCGCTCGATATGGACGTGCCGTTCTTGGGCCGTATTCCGCTGGACCCCGATGTGGTGACCCAATCCGATGCAGGCGAGCCGTTCGCGCTCTTCAATTCTGATACGCCGACCGCTGAGGCGTACCACACCATTGCCAATCACGTTGAGACGTTCTGCAAGAAGAGCGGCTCGTTGCAAAGAGCTGTTTCACGAAAAGGCTGACGGCGATTGCCGATCGCCGCAGATGAACATGATGCAAGGATTAACGCCCCTTCACGATGCGCAGAAGATCGTGCTTGATGTGACGGCCCTGCTGGGGCTGGAAAAAATTTCCATTCTCGACACGCTTGGACGGACGCTGGGTGAAGATATCGTAGCCGAGCGGGACAATCCGCCATGGGACAACAGTGCCATGGATGGGTTTGCGGTGCGGTGGGAGGATATCGCGCAGGAACATGCGATTCAGAAGCCTGTCACATTGGCGGTGATCGAAGATGTGCCGGCCGGCAGCATGCCCTCTAGAACGGTCGGCGCCGGACAGGCCATTCGGATTATGACCGGCGCGCCGGTTCCTCAGGGAGCCGATACGGTCTTGAAAGTAGAAGATACGGAGCATACGTCCGATACGGTTCGTGTGTTCAAGCCGGAACCTCGCGGTTCCAACATCCGTCCCTGCGGGGAAGATGTCAAAAAGGGTGAGCGCATCATTGCGAGAGGCACACAGATTCGTCCCGGAGAAGCGGGCATGCTGGCGGTCCTTGCCCGGTCCTTCGTTTTTGTGTATCAACGGCCTCGTGTGGCGATTCTTTCGACGGGCGACGAGTTGGCCGATCTCGATGAACGGTTCAGCGAAGAGAAGATCATCAATTCGAACAGCTATGGGATTGCCGCAGCAGTGCAGGAGGCCGGCGGCATTCCATTACTGCTCGGTATTGCGAGGGATACGCAGGCATCGCTGAAAGAGAAGATCTCGCAGGGGTTGAACGCCGACATGCTGGTATTGTCCGGCGGGGTCTCGATGGGCGACTACGATTTTACCAAAGCGGTGTTTCGGGAGATCGGTGCGGAGATGAATTTCTGGAAGTTGGCGATCAGGCCTGGACAGCCGCTGGCCTTTGGGAAAATTCAGGGTAAGCTGGCGTTCGGCTTGCCGGGAAATCCCGTCTCGTCGATGGTCACGTTCGAACAATTGGTCAGGCCCGCCATGCTGAAGATGGGCGGGCGTCGAAGTTATGGCCGTCCTCTCGTGGACGCGGTGTTCCAGGAGAAATTTTCAAAGCGGACCGACCGCCGCCACTTTCTGCGCGGCCTGCTCACCCGTGAAGAGGGTCTGTTCAAGGTCCGGACAACCGGCGATCAAGGGTCGGGGATTCTCACCTCGATGGTCAAGGCCAATTGCCTGATCGATGTTCCTACAGAGGTCGAGCGGCTGAATCCCGGCGACCGGGTGACGGTGCAGCTGTTGAGCGGCGAGGCCTGGGCGACGAATACGGAGCAGGTTCATGCCGGCGGGCATCGGTTGTCCTGTTGCTAAGAAGGAAGTTGCGAGTCAGTAGTCAAATGGAAGAAAGAATGATGACGCCGCTCTCCTGTGACTATTGAGTGATGACTAATAACGTCATGTCCATTCCAATCGTTTCATTCGTCGGCCGGTCCAACAGCGGCAAGACCACCTTTATCGAGCGCGTGATTCCTGAACTGGTGCGTGCCGGCTACAAGGTCGCGACAGTCAAACATGCAGGACATGGGTTCGACCTTGATACGGAAGGGAAAGACAGTTGGCGGCACAAGCAGGCGGGGGCCAGCAGCGTCGTCATTCTGTCCAAGGGGAGCATGGCCGTCTTTGCCGATGTGCCGGATCAACTGAAGGTTGAAGATGTGCGGGATCGGTTTCTCGACGGCACCTATGATTTGATCATTGCAGAGGGATGGAAACACGAAGAGTATCCCAAGATCGTCATCGTTCGCGATCAACTCGGTGAAGTGCCTATCTCGCCGGAAGGATTGTTGGCGGTCGTGTCCGATAAACCGGTGGATCTCACCGTTCCGTTGTTCGGCTTGGACGATGTGCCAGCAGTGGCCGCGCTCATCATGAAGCATTTCCCCCGGCGTGCTCGATCAGAGCATGAGCTTGAAGCCTAGCGGAACGATCGCACTGGGGCTTGTGGCCGGAGTGCTCGCGCTCGGCGGCATTGCGGTTCCTCTCACCGATCGCCCTGAATTCTGCGCCAGCTGCCATGTCATTGCGCCGTCCTACGACAGTTGGGCCGCCTCCTCGCACAAGGATGTGCCCTGTGTTGTCTGCCATGTGAGGCCAGGGGTACAAGGCTGGATCCATGACAAGGTGTGGGTGGGGACCAGAGACGTGGTGCGCACTGTATTCGGGGCTCCGGCCGATGCCCATAATCTGAAAGCAAATGTCGATTCCAGCCTTTGTTTGGGTTGCCATCGAAACATCCTTCGAGTCTCCGAGATCGCACCGCGTGATTTGCCGTTGCCGGTGAAAGAGGTCGGTCTCGTCATGAGTCATCGAAAGCATATGGAAGTGTTTGAGGCTGGACGGCAGGGAGAGGGCTGTATGACCTGCCATGCCGGTGTGGTCCACGACCGGCCGATCAAGGGGTATCCTATCGTGATTCCGAGAGGACATGTGTCAGCCGACAGCAAACCCTGGTACCAGGACCATCCGGAAGGGTCTTCCCTCCGAACAAGGGCGCTCAACGATTGTTTCCGATGCCATGATGGAAAGACCGAGTATCAAGGCAAGGTGGTTGAGCGAAAGTGCGAGGTCTGCCATCTTCCTGAAAAGATCAAAGAGCTGTTGTCTTTTTAATACGACACAGGGTACATGACGATGTCCGTTCCGGTCCTTCAGGCTACGAATTTGAGCAAGCGGTTCGGTGATTTTACCGCCGTGGACGGCATCTCCTTTTCGATTGAGCCGGGAGAAATCCTTGGCCTGCTCGGTCCGAACGGAGCCGGGAAAACCACGACGATTCAAATGCTGCTCGGCTTGGTCACTCCGACGACCGGCTCGATCCAGATGTTTGGGCTGGACCTTGCGACGCATCGGGAAGCGATTCTCCAGCAAGTCAATTTTTCATCGACCTATATCTCAATGCCGCAGTCGTTGACGGTCGAAGAAAATCTCTGGGTCGTCGCGAGACTCTATGGTCTGACCGATATTTCCCGGCGTGTGCGTGACATCGTGAAGAAGTTAGAAATGGAGGAGTTTCGCTCCAAAGTGACCAGGAAGCTGTCGTCCGGCCAAATGACGCGGTTGACCCTGGCAAAAGCGTTTCTTACGGAGCCCAAGATTTTGTTTCTGGATGAGCCGACCGCCAGTCTCGACCCCGATATTGCCGAGAAGATACGGGGATTGCTGAACGAGGAGCGCCGGTCCTCCGGGTTGAGCATCCTGTATACGTCGCATAACATGCGGGAGATGGAGGAAATGTCCGACCGCATCATCTTTTTGCAGCGCGGCAAGATCGTCGCGGAAGGGACGGCGCAGCAAATTGTGGCGCGTTTCGGTCAAGCCGATTTGGAAGAGGTCTTTCTGAAGCTTGCGCGCGACTCACGCAGTTAAGGAGAACAATGACGATGACTCAGCCGTGGATTGATTTTGGAACGGGGCTGTTGGCAGGCGGGCTTGGCTTGAGCGTCTGCTGGGGATTGTTTTGGCTCGTGATCGGGACTGTTGGGTGGATGCGCGGCACCTGCAGCTGGCCGGTCTTACTGAACAGCCTGGTTGCGTCGGGGATCCCATTCCTGCTGATGGGGCTGCTTCTATGGTTGAGAGATTCCCCCGACGCGCCCGGGCTCGCATTTGCCGGGGGGCTCAGTATCATGCCGCTGGTGGTTGTCGCATTCGGACTACGCCGGGCTCCTGATGGGAGGCTGGCCGGCATCCACATGCTCGGAGGCGTGCGGCATTTGATGGACAAGCTGCTCGGCAGACACCAGACCTGCGGAGGCTGTGGGGATGGGCATGGATCGGGGTCCGGAGGCTGCGGGTGAAACTGCATCGTATTCTTGCCCTGCTTGCCAGGCATCTGTACCTGTATCGGCGCAGTTTGCCCCGTATCATGGAGATTTTTTATTGGCCGTTTTTGGATCTCGTGATCTGGGGATTCATCACGATCTACCTCGCCCGGTATCAGAGTCAGATGTCTGGATTTATCACGTTCTTCCTGGGGGCGCTCATTCTGTGGGACATGCTGTTTCGGGCGCAGCAAGGCATTACGATCTCGTTCCTTGAAGAACTCTGGGCGAGAAATTTGATGAATCTCTTCGCCAGTCCGCTCAAGCCCAGTGAATTTCTGGCGGCGACTATGGCGATGAGCATTTTCAAAGTCACCTGTGTGTCGATTATCATGACTCTGTGCGCGTTGCTCTTTTATTCCTACAACGTATTTATGATTGGGCTCTGGCTGATCCCCTTCGTCGTGAATCTGGTTCTGACCGGCTGGGTGATCGGTGTGTTTACGACGTCGCTCATTATGCGGTTTGGGCAGGAAGCGGAGGTATTGGCCTGGAGTATGGTGTTTCTTTTTCAGCCGATCTCCTGTGTGTTTTATCCGATGGACGTCTTGCCGGACTGGCTGAAGCCGGTGGCCTGGGCCAACCCGGCAGCCCATATTTTCGAGGGGATGCGGGCTGTACTGGGGGGAGGGGGCAGTCCTAGCATGAGCCTTGCCTGGGCCGTGGGCCTCAACGGGCTGCTGCTGGTTGCCGCCGTGGGGTGGTTTTATCGCACCTTCGATTACTGCAAGGACCAAGGGCTGCTTGTTCGGATTGGCGAGTAATGTTGTAATTGGCTGGACTCCTGTGTTACGGTACGCCCACTCTATCGTACGGGTCTCGCGATAGCGCGATTTAATAGTGCAGACCCACAACGTCGATGTTGCCTTGTCCGGGAATCTTGTCGGAAGTCAGACCAAAGTCGCTGCTCGGTTCGCGTCTTCGGCCCGCTCCTTCCCCCGTTCCTCGTGCTCAAGACAATATCATCATTTATAAGGAGGAACCCCGATGGGTTCAAAGATCTATGTCGGTGGGTTGCCCTATTCGGCGACCGAGCAGCAATTGAGTGATTTATTTGCAGCCCACGGCGCCGTGGCGTCGGCGCGGATCATCACAGATAAATTCACCGGCCAATCCCGTGGATTCGGCTTTGTGGAAATGTCCTCGGATTCGGAAGCCCAAGCAGCGATTACAGCGCTGAATGGGGCTGAAATGGGTGGCCGGACTTTGACTGTCAATGAAGCGCGTCCTCAAGAGCCGCGCGCTGGTGGCGGTGGCGGTGGCCGCGGTGGATTCGGTGGCGGCGGCGGCGGCGCCAGAAGCGGCGCGGGTGGAAAGCGCGATCGCTGGTAATTGATCGTTGTGATGCAGTGACGGAGGGGCTGTCGTTCTCGAACGGCAGCCCCTCCGTCTTTTTGTGAACCAGTCGGATGTCTTGTCAATTACGCCGGCGCGGTGGTAAGAAATTCACTCGGACAGCCGGTTTCCACACCGGGAGGAGGGGGTTGTGAAGAGCCAAGCTGGTCTGCTCCAATCGACCCTGGCATCGGTGGATCTGTCCTCCTGTTCCTTCCATACGAGTCCCGTGCTGGTGGTTGAGAACTTCTGGTCGCTCGAAGAGCGGCAGTATTTTCGGGACGCAATGGCAACGGCGTCTTGGAAAAGTATGCAAGAGCTGTCGGCTGTGCGTGAGGATTTCCCGGCTGCAGGGAATTGGGCCAAGGCCGAGATTGCCCAACCTCAGGGCCAACGGTTCCTCTCGAGACTGCAACTGCCCTGTATTCACCAATATATCGAGTCGTTCCCTAATCTCATAGGCCGTCATATGGGATTTAGTTACTACTCATATGCCGCAGGGGATTGTCTGCCGACCCATGATGATACAGATCAAGGGCATCCCATAGGGGAGCGGCCGACGCCGCTGCGTCGGATTGCGGTCGTCACCTATTTCCATGAAGAATGGCGGCCTGATTGGGGTGGAGAGCTGATTCTTTATGCGCCTCGGACCACACCCAGCACCAGCCCGATCGATCTCGTGCCGACCCACTGCATCGAACCTCGCCCTGGATCGCTTGTGATGTTTACCGTGCCTCGCTTCCATCGGGTCTGCCGTGTGGATCAGCTGGCTGGGCAAGACCGGCGTTTATCGATTGCCGGCTGGTTCATGACTGAGCAGGCGTAGCAAGAACAAGACGGAGGTTAGCCTGTAGGCTGAGTGGATTAGGGGGGCGCAGGGGCAACATGAGCTGGTTATGTATCGGTTGACCGGGCTTTCAGCGCATCCAACCGCGCTTTGTCCAAGTTTACGTAGAGCGACTTTTCCTGGGTGACCGTAACGGCACCAGGCGCCTGCCCTTTCGCCTTCTTGACCCACTTGCGGCGTGTATAGATGACGTCGCCCTTGCCGCTCTTCTTCAGATCACTATAGAGGAGCGCCAGGGTTGCGGCGTCACGGAGGGTTTCAGGCGGAGGATCCGTTCCTTTTCCCAATCTTACGACGACATGAGAGCCTGGCGTCCCGCGGGCATGCAGCCAGAGATCGTCGCTCTTTGCCAGTCCAAACGTCAGCTCGTCATTCTCCCTGGCATTACGTCCGACAAAGATCGGCAATCCGTCGGTCGACATAAAGCGGCGAAACGGACCCTGCCGCTGTGTTTCGCCGGATTGCCGATGGTTGCGCGGTTTGCTCCGTGCCATGACGCTGGAGCCGGAAGGAGAGGCAGCAGGTGGAGTCCAGATTCCCTGCTCAAGCGCTGAAAGTTCTGTTCTGAATCGTTCTAATTCGCGTTCCGCCTGCTCGATGCGCGGCGTCAACTCGCGTTCGGCAGCCATATGTTTTCGATGTTTTCTGAAATAGTCGTCCATATTGCCTTGAGGAGACTTTGTGCGGTCCAGTGGAAACGTAACCTCCGGCAATCTTTCATCGAAGTAATCGGTAACCGTAATATGATCGGCTCCTTTGGCTATCGTTCCCAAGTTGGCTTTGATCAATTCTCCATAGCGGGCATAGTCACGGTACTTGGCGGCCCGGTCCAAGTCTTCTCGCCATGCCTGGATCCGCCGGTGCTCTTTCTTGAGGGTGTTTCTCAAC
>SXGU01258196.1_pt1 | contig 11014 bp, 10 predicted proteins | sample 3174531 | NCBI WGS metagenome assembly SXGU01 (sample SAMN11356863, study PRJNA531348) | freshwater metagenome | isolation source: freshwater sample F1-140 | place: China: Fuxian Lake, Yuxi | collected 2017-12-25
CTGACGCAGCAGGATTAGCGGCTGCTAGTGGTGCGACAGGAGCAGGTATGGATTTAGCAGATTGGTGGGCACAAGCACTAAACCCCAATTCTCCATTCTATGGATCTACTATAGATGGTGTTGTTGGTGGAAATACAGGAGGTAGTATGGATATCGGGGATATTTTTAGTAATCTTGATGATTATTCTGGTGGTGGGTGGACATCAGAGATGCAATCTTATGTGGACATGGGATTTTCTCCGGAACGGGCTGCTGAGTTATCTCGAACTTTCGGAACTCCCGGAATGGGAGATATTTTGGAGCAAACCGGGGCCGTTACTTCTTATGAAGGTGGGCCCTTTGATTTCCTTAAAAAACTTCCTAGTGGTATAGGTCAATTGCTTAAAGGACTTTTAGGTGGTGATGGTGGTGGATTATTAGGAAGTGGAAGAGGTGGCTCTGGGACAGGTGGTACCGATTTCGGGAAAATTGCAGGGGGATTACTTGGCTATGGAATGCAAGATAAACTCGCAGACAAATCTTTTAGATTTGCTGACCAATTTGCCGAGAAATATGGTAATCGGAAAGAGCAATTAGAGTGGATGCCGGTTGCTAGGCAAATGCGCGACGATCCGAATGGTTACATGCAATCCCACTTTGCGCCCTTTATCTCGGGATTTGCTGGTGATGCTGCCGCCAAAGCTAGTATGCAAGGACAGAATAATTCTGGAACGATGGTTAATCAAGTCACTAAAAATGTAACAGACCGTTCCGGAAATCTTTTTGATAGCATCTACGGAAAGAATTTAAGTGCCGCTGGATTGATGTCTCCAAGCGCCGCAACTGGTACTGCCGGAGACTTAACTAAAACCGGACTTAACATGGAAGATAAGGCTAACTCGAACCTCGGCTTTGCTGCCAGAGAAGCAACTTCTGGACTACTTGGGGGCTCCCGAGGAAGTACTGACGAGATGTTTAATAAAATAATGAAAAATTTCTTCGCTTAATATGGCAAACTTTAACGACGTTCAAACAGAAGGCTTTAGCGGCTTTCTTGGAGGTGTCCTTAATTCGGATAAACAGCATTATTCTGATCTGAATAAGTCTCAACAATTACTTGAACAGTCCCTTAATAATGTGAAGAGGGAGCAAGAGACTACTGAGTTTCTGCAATTTGCGCCAACTCGGGAAGCAGAAAATGCTCTTAAGTTAGATACTGCTCGTCGGAAACTTCCGATGGTTCAAGAAATGTTGAATAGTGACCTTGAGGGGAAGAAGGCAGAGGCCGCCTACAAACTCTCTCATGGACGTTTATATGATGCTCAAGCGAGTACTAATGACTACGCGGACGCTTCAAATCGTATGTTAGCTATTAGAAACATTGTTGAAGAAGTTTCTAAAAGAAACCCAGAAGAGGGCTTAAGACTTCGTATGCAATTAAATCCAGCGATGCAGGCGCTCGCTAGGCGCATGACAAGCCGCCCCCAAGGGGAGATAATGGGTTCGGATGAGTTAAACGTTTACGGAGAGGCTGCTGCCCATCCCGCAAAACAAGCAATGGCCTTGGAACTCCAAAAAGAGAAATTACTGAATGCCGCCAAAATTGCGGCAGGGAAGAATGATACTGCTACTCTTGTGGCCCTTATCCATGCGATGTCTCGGGTAGATGCTGCGAATGCTAGAGGTGGGAAACCTGATAAAAATTCCTTTGAGAGTCGTCTTACCTCTATCATGACAAGGCCCCCGGCTACTCGTTATGGGGCTTTAAAGATGCTTAAAGATGAGGCTCCAGATCTTGAAACTGCCGCGAAGATTCAAAGACAAATCGATCAGGATATTGCTCATGTCAATGCTGATCCCGCTAGACAGCGCCCCGGTGACGCACCTAAAGGCTCGCCCGTAACGGATACTGACAAACCAAAACCGGCTAAAGGGGATCTTCCCCCGGGTGTGGAAAGGGTTAACTGATAATGGGTGTTTTTAAAATTGATGGAATTCAATACAACATTGAGAATGAAGAGAATCTCAATATTACAATTAATCAAATTCGGAATTCCCAAAGCCACATTAAAGCTCAAGGAGAGATTGACTCTAGTTTGGGGAGGGTTGTGGGAGATGTCGGAGATAATATAGCGGGATTAGCTAATTCTCTTGGTCGTGGATTTTGGAATTTCGCTGTGGGGACTGGAGCAAAGGCCGGAGCTTCTGCTGTTTCAGCATTGGCTGGAGAATCTATTCCTGAAATTGTTGGCTCCGGACAACGTGCAGAACATTCTGTATCAATGGACGCTCCTAGAGAAGCTTCTCAATATTACGATCAAAAAATTGGGGATGTTTTTGAATGGATGAAAACCCAAACTGGCCGACAAGCTGAACGAATGGTCAGCCAACCATATGCGGCTCTTCCCGGAGCCGGGGCACTTATGGATCGTATTCTCCGAGATGATAAAGATGTTCCGGATAACAATACCGCAAGATCTATCGGAGAGGGCGTGTTTGATGTAGGCATGGCGGCGGGCATTGTGGGCCCTGCTGCGAGAATTCCATCTCAAATGCGGGCAGCAAAAGCACTAGAAATGCGGAAAGTTGCGGATGCAGCTAGACAAAAAATGGCCGAGGAGATGCAACAGAAGGCCGTCCAAGACGCTGCTATTGAGAATATTGGATTAGAAGGGGCAGTTGGGGCTGTTAACAATCTCCGTGGAGATTTAGCTACGGCGGCTATTGATCGTCAACAAGTTAGAGGCCCTCAATTTAATGCGCGAGATTACGCCAAAGATGGGGAACACTATGCCGGCCGAAATCCAGAAATGCTGGCAGAACGCCAGACTCCTCACGAGATTCGAACACTCAATGATGAATTTCAAGGCGCTAATGCGGGTGCTTTACGAATACAAGAACTCTCGCCAGAAGCTACCGGACGAGAACTCAAACAAGCCGGAAAAGAACTTGGGCCAAGATTAGCCGAAGATGCTCCTAAAGTAGAGGGTATTGATTACAATACCACTGACGTTCGCCCAAGTTTAATTGAAGCGTTGGAGCGCGCCACTAACAAATCAACTGCTATTCGTAATACTCTAAATGAGGTCCGGAATCTTTGGGATCAAGTTGAAAAGGAAATGAAAACCGTAGGTGATTGGCGAACAGCTATTACCGACGAGAAGGTACTCACTGAGGGTTTAGGAGAACGCCCCGCCGGGGCATTACGACAGCATCTTGCTGATATCTCGAAAATTGCTGACCAACTTCAAGTAAAATATGGGGAATACCTCAGTAAATACGATCAGAGAAAATTACAGTTTTATAAAGAAAAATCTGAGTTATACAGTCGAGAAATGGCAACTAGGGGCGGTCCTCCGGAAAGAGCGTACAGCCCTCTCGGTACTCCGGACGGGATTGTTAAGACGGAGCGCCCCCTTTTGGGAAAGCCTTCCGGCGCTCGTGGCCGACAACGAGGCGTCATTGATCCAGACTTACTCACGTTAGGGATTCCGGCTCTTATTCGGAAACTTGGCTCTGTCGGAGCCCTTGAAAAATTTAAAGGGACTTTTGGACCCCAATGGCAGCAGAGACTTAAGGATGCCGCTAAATTTCAATCTGGAAATGAGCGGGTCGTTTGGATGTCCCCCCAAGATTTCAAGAAATTTGCAATGGAGAGAAGTGAGGCCTATTTAAACGCGGTTTCTCCAGAAAAACGAAATACTATTAGTAAGGTTCTAGAAACAAAAGAAGAGGGTCTTCTCGATGGGCCCACATTAACTATTGATTCTCGAATGAATGGATCTACTCGGGTTACTAGCCATGAAGGTCGTCATCGGATGGATGAATTTGAACGTCGCGGAATGAATCAAATTCCGGTTCTAGTTCTTCACGATAGACTTAAGGGAACAAATTTAGACCGTGCTTGGCCTTCTAAAGCTTCCCCTGAATATACGACCAGCGACGCTGCCGGAAATCCGATTTACCCGGACAGGCCTTTCCCGGAACCTATTTTAAACCGTCAACTTACTTCTGATACCCCAAGGGGTCGTCAGAGTGGTGCTATTAATTTCGGGGGGAAACCTTCTCTAAAGAAATTTAAAGAGGATTATAAACGGATGGGACTTAATTATCCGGACTCAGTTATTGAGGCCGTATACAAGGACAAATACGGTCCAAAAGAGGGTCCGCAAGTAGAGGCCTCCGTAAAAGGTGTTGCTGAACAAGTATCAGAATCTATTACTGGAGTTCAAGATTATCGAATGGAATTAAAGCCTATCGATGAGATGATTAAAGATCTTCAAGGCCGTCCTGATATTGATGTTGGTCCCTTTAAAGGCTATGAAAAACAGAATGCATGGAGAACGTGGAAAGAAACTATCCACAACCTTCAAGCATCTTTATCTGACACCGCCCGTACTACTAACAATCCAACTCTTCGTGCGGTTTATACCGTTATGGAAAAAACCAAAAGAGATATTTCTAATCACATTGATATGTGGTTACGGGATTCTGAACGGGGAATTATTCCAAAAGCTGCGGCACTCTTAAAGGATAAGGTGGAGGTGGCTAAGTTTTGGGAAGAGGTTGTCCAAAAAGAAGAGGGTAAGCGTTGGGTTCCAAGTGAAGAATTACGTCAACGAGGTTACTCTGAACCTGTAATTATTTTTTATGAGACTCTTCAAAACACATTTAAAGACATCTTAAACAAAGTAAATGAAGTCCGGGTTGAACGGGGACTTTCTCCTGTTCGTGAGCGCCCGGGATACTTCCCCGGTCAATTTGCGGGAAGATTCCAAGTAAACGCTTGGATCGCCGGAGATGCCGGACAAGTCCTTGTTGGTCGATTTGGCGCAAACAAACGTGGCAATATTCAGGGGGCTATTGACCAACTTAAACGGGAACATCCTGATTGGGAATTCGGGAAGATTGAACAACGTACCCGCGCCCGCGGGGAAAAGATGGGGGATGTTGATGCTGCCCAATTGATTTTTGAGGATATGATGGGACGCTTTGAGAATGCGGACCCCCGAGTAACTGCTGCCCGAGAATTAATTCAAGAAGTAATTGCTCAGAACGTGGCGAGAACGGCAAATGCTCATCAACATTTTAAAGATAAAAAGGGAATCTACGGAACCGCCGGATTTGATCCTACCAGATCCATGTTAGATAACTTTAAAGATGGTATTAAAGGGGCCACCTTCTATGCCGAACAGATGGCCAACTGGACCGAAGTAAACAGACACGATAGATATGTGAGGGATCTTACTGACCCTACTAAAATTCCCGGACAAGAGAATGCCCAAGCCTATGCCAAATATCATTGGGATACCGCTATGAGGAAAGATATTGGTAATTTAGGGAAAAGTATTAATGCCGTAACAGATAATATGGTAAATGTGATTTATGAGCATCTCGGAATTCCTCATGATTTTATGACTTCCGGAGCTAGGGCGGTTAAATCGGCTATTATGATTAATTTCTTTGGTGGATATAATCCCCGATTTATTGGTACACAGCTCGTACAACCCCTACAATCGATTCTGCCGACGTTTAGCGAACTTGCTATCAAGGGTGTGGGTTCGCATGGACATATCGCGCCAGCCCTTCTGAAAGGCTTCTGGGACTCTACAGTGGTATTCGGGGGAAAGATTATCGGAAAGGTCCCAAAGGAACTACACGAACTCGTAACTTGGGCGGAAACGCATGACGTAGTTAAACCCCACTTTATTGAAGAAATGAGGGCTTTCCACAAAGATTTAGTTAACAATAGGGTTGCTGATTGGATTGACGGGGCTTGGATGATCCGGGCCTCTGAACAGGTCGCCCGTACACAATTCTTCCTGAGTGTTTACCATTATCTTAAGGAATCCGGATTAAAGGGAGAAGCCCTTTTAGAGACTTCCGCAAATCTTACTAACATTAAGATGGTGGATTATCGCCCCCAATCTAAAGCTATGGCTTTCCAACGTCTAGGAGCCTTGGGAGATATCCTTAGTCCCTTGGCTACCTTTAAAGTTAACTATATTTCCCAGATGACTTCTATGTTCTTTGAGGCCACTCGACAGGGTTGGAATCCTAAATATTATGTACCTTTTGGCTTAATGCTTCTGGGGACACAATTATTCTCGGGATTAGTTGGGATGCCCGGTAGGGAAGATTATGATCGACTCATTTCCATTTTAGAAAAGAAGGGTGTTCTTCCCCCATACTCAAAAGCAAAAATTGAAGATTATATTTATAATCCTAAAAACAATACAGATTTCTACTCCCGCGGGGTTAATTTTGGAGGAGTAAGCGCCATTACTGGTCAAGATATTAGTTTATCCTTTTCTGCCCCTAGTCCGACTAATCCGGAAAACTTCACTGTGATTCCCGGAAAAATAATGGATGTGGCGAAAGGCGCAGCCCAATCTATTGGGGAAAGAAGTCCCCTGCCCTTTCTTAATCAGGTTGTCCCGCAAGGAGGGCCATATCGTTGGGCATTAGAACAAGCTAATACTAAACCTAATGGGGATGTGGTTGACATTAAAGACCCACAACGCGCTATTAAAGCCCATCGGACTACGCAAGAACAGGCAATGCGGTTACTAGGTACTCGGAGTATTCCGGAAAGTATTACTTCCCATCGAACGTTCCTGAAGCAACAACATGAGGTTGCTAAGGCGGAACAGTATAAAAGTGCCCGAAATACCGCTATTCGTAAAATCAGGGAGGGGGAGCCATTCCCGGCGCAGGAGATTGATAAACTACTGGCGTTAGGAGCCAACCGGGAGGCGATTAAGAATATTTATGAAACGGCCGAAAAGAAAAACTGGACTCCATCGGAACAGGTTTTGAACCGACGGAGTCGCAGTCAGAAGTTCATAGAACAACAGAAGTTTCTTAGGGGCGAGTAGAATCCAACCTTAATACATCTACATATTTCTTCAAATCCGTGCATCGATTAATCCAGCCCTTATAGAACTTTCTAAGGGCTGGTTTTTTATCGACTAAATTTGTGTAAAAAGAAATTCGCTCCACGATATACTTGTACGGATCACCTTTGGCAACCCTATCAATGGCCTTGGCACGACTGACTCCGCAATTGACAGCAGTATCAAAAATAACAAGAGCGTACTCAAGAGGAAGGCCACTAGCCCCGCTAGGAAGCCAATAATTGTCGTAATAGATCTTAAGGGCCTCTTCCCGAGTAAGTTCTTCCACTTTAATTTTTCCGTTAATAAGCCCATCTATAGTGCCGTCGGCATTATCACTAATTCCATACTTTGTTTTACCTCCGGGATCTACTTTATCATTAGAGAACCCGCCCTCCCATTTAGAAACAAACTCCATAGCCTTCATAAAATTATTTGTCGTTATGATTGTCTCTTTGCTCGACATTCTCTATGTTCTCCTCGCTGAGTTTGTGCAAAGCTTTGTGGAATTCCTTGACATTCCAGACAAACATGATGGAAAAGATTCCACACCATAAATTCATAGCGTGTAGATCCCAATCAAATTCAACTCCAAAAGCCATTCCAGTAACCCACCGAAATACAATCAGTTTCTTAGGAGCCACAACTCCCTCCTTTTCCAGAGATATCACAAATATCTAATTCCTCAAAAATAACCCCTTTATGCTTCATTGCTTCGGCATAGGGGATTCGGGTGAGGGGCTGCCCTCCTCGACTTCCATCTGGGTAACATGTAAAACCTCGGAGCCTTGGAGCGTAAAGAGCAAGACACTTCGCAAATTGCTTAACTTTGTCCTCATTGTTGAATTTACTCCCCCAAGCAGGGAGATTAATGGTGCTGGAGATTGACATATCAACGTAATCTTGTACGTCTGCTTGGAACTTGATCCGGCGTTCATAATCCTCCTGTAAAACTTGGGAAGTTTCAATAGATTCTGGGTCAATTCCAAACTCATTAATTATCCGTGAAGCAGCCGCGTCAACAACATATTCATAATGCCACCGAGTAGTATCACGGAGGTAACGCCGCTTATAAGCGCAAGCAAATAAAGGCTCAATACCAGTAGTCGTACCTGCCAAGATTCCGATGCTCCCTGTCGGTGCAATTGCGCGGTATGCCACAGGACGGCTGATAAATAACCGCTCGCAATGATTATCAGCAGAAGATTTGGATTCATCCCGATATACTTCTAACCATTTTTTGAGTTCATTGGTAACTTGATATGTCTCTCCCCGTCGGAGCAACCACTCGTGAATTCCCATGAGACCCAAACCGAGTCTCCTATTTTTTTCTCGAATTTTATAGACTTTCTCGTAAGGTAAAGTTGCACGGAGGGTTCCACAGACAAGGAATTTAGCGGCAAGCGATACCACAGCCTTGAACTCTTCCAAAGAATCAATATTGCCCAGATTGACCGAACCAAGATTACATACGTCAGAATCATCCTCACTTGTAACTTCTGTACAAGCGTTCCGAAGCGTTTCATTTTGTTTGTTTCCAAAGTTAAAGCTAAACCCGGGTTCGCCGGTCATCATTGCCTGCTGGCAATTCTCTAAAAATACACCCGAAATATCAACAGATCCCGCTAACCATTTATCATCATAATTAACACTAATGTTAGTCATGTCCAACGTCGCGGGGAAATTAAAGTCTTGTTGTTTTAACTCGGAGATTTGAGTTGACCAATTCTTGCTTTTAAGAAAATCCCGTATGTCGTCATGCTGCCAGTTAAGGCTAGCATAGATAGCAGATCGTCTTGAACCGCCCTGCATAACGTTTCGTCCGATTTCATTAATTGAGTACATGAGTGGGAGAGGCCCCGAAGCAGTTCCTCCTGTTCGTGCAAGCACTTTTCCAGCCGGTCTAAGTCTGCTGTAATCGATTCCAATTCCGCCTCCAGTCATTAGGCAAGACATGGCCCGCCAAGTTACGGCGGCCCACTCTTCCCGCGTATCTTCTTCGGCTCGAAGGAGATAACAGTTATTGTAAAATTTAGCTACTCGCCCCGCATAATACAAATACCTCCCACCGGGAAGGAATTTCATCTCTTTCATGTACTCACATAACTGTTTTTGATCCTCTTTTGACATAAGAGGGCGGTCCCCCTCATTACAAACATCCAGAATTAACCGTTCACAAAGGGCATCCCAAGTATCATTGGGACCTTGTGCGTACTTATTCCGGAAGATGTTCTCGGAGAATTGGTTCTTGAATCTGTTTTTTAGCAAGTGTCGTCGCCTTTTTCAGTATTTTTAATCGTTTTACCATGCCTCTAGGAATCTGTGTACGGCCATTGTGATTTCCCTCAGAATCCGTATCCGACGCAATCATAATGTGGTCGTCTGTCTCTCGAATAAGAAATCCAACGGAAAGTGCCATTTGAGGTTCTAGAGCATCTAATTTTCCAAACCAACCGTGTCGAAATCCAGAGGCATCATCCCACCAGACTTCGACCATATCATAATGCTGTTTAGGTCTTACCACTTTTGTCATAAATGTAGTCCTGTAGTTGTGCCTTCCAATCTTTCTCTTTTTGCTGGTTTACTAGTTGTTTTTTGGATTTATGTATTTGATGTCTATATTGCGGATCAACTAATAAATCCTCGTGTTGCCTAATCTTCCTGCGGCTCTTCGACACTTTCTTCGAGTTCCTCTAGTAAATATTCACGCTTTCTTTCGATCTTGTCCTGAAACCTATCCACCAACTCATCTGAGTAAATTTCCAGTATTTCAAGTAACGAAGTTTCATCAATCTGCTTGAGCCGTTCTAACAACTCAAGATGAGTCAGTGGAGTTTTAGACATTAGTGCTTACCTGCCTCGGAACCATTTCCTTTAACTTTGTCATAGGACCTCATCGCCCCAAGACCGAGAATACCAAAAAGAATCTGCATAGTAATATTAGTGTCAACAGCAGGGAACTCTCCCGTATATGAGAACATTACAGAAGAAATAAAGCGCATAAAGGGATCAATTATGGCAGCATAACCAAGACCAAAAGCCCCGATCCATCCCACCGCAGGTCGCCAACCGGCTACCAATACGGACTCTGACTTAGCCTCTTCCTTGTTAACATCAATTTGAGCCAGCATAATAGCGAATTCTTGGGATTGCAATTCAGCGGCAAGATCTCGCTTTGCTTTCTCAGCCGCCTCTTTATCCGGAACAACACGGTCAATAACCTTACTTCCAAGTTCAAGTAGACTTGGGAGAAGGGCAAGTAACGGAAATGGCATTACAGTTCATCCGCAATCGGTTGATATCGCCTATTCCAAAAATAATAGATATTTGTAGAAAGTTCTCGTTTGTCATGATTCCAAAACATTTGTGTCATAGCATTATTAAACTCCGTAGTCATTATTGGGGGTGGAATGTTAACTTCCTGTTCTTCCCAAATAAGACAAGCATACGGAATATTGGGATGAAGTCGATTAACCATTTGTAATTTCTTCAAATTTTCTAAGGAATAATTTCCGAGCATTTTTAGGAGAAAGGCATCTTGGAATAATTCCAAAACGCTTGGGTCGGCCTTCCGGCCAGATCCATTCCCATTGCCAGTCATCCCCTTTAGATGGAAGTAAGTGTCTAGCTTCGGTAGAGAGTTGAACAACGTCGGCAAACTTGATTTCCTTTCCGTAAGGATATTGAAATCCAAATTTTTTGGAAACAGCACACATAACACCATGTTCAAGCTCTTTATAATTATTTAAATATGCCTTAACCGGACTCGCAATATCTTGTAGATATGCCTCACTTGCATCGTGAAGCAGTCCCTCAAGAGTATTTCCAGATAATTCACAAACAGCTACCGAATGTTCTGCAACAGAATAAAAGGATTTAGATTGTCCCGTATACCTACAATTATTTCCTAATGCTGTGGCAATATCTTCGATATCAATTTCTTCTGGATTTGGGTTAAGAAAATGAAATTTCTTACCAGATACAGTCTCAATCCACGGAGCTAATCTCATACTAACATGTATCCCCACCAACCTGTCCACCAGACAGTAAGTAATGCCAAGGCCCAACTACGAGATTTCCAACTAAAATAAGCATAAGCTGGTTCTGATAACAGGCCACAAATCCCTGCCTCTTTAAAG
>SXGU01019334.1_pt1 | contig 11009 bp, 12 predicted proteins | sample 3174531 | NCBI WGS metagenome assembly SXGU01 (sample SAMN11356863, study PRJNA531348) | freshwater metagenome | isolation source: freshwater sample F1-140 | place: China: Fuxian Lake, Yuxi | collected 2017-12-25
CAACACGTCCCCGTCCCGGTCTACGGCCTCGTACTTCTGTGCGGAGACAACGATCTCGACAGCGACGGCGTCGGCGACGCCTGCGACAACTGCCCCATCGTCGCGAACCCCATGCCGCAAACCGATACCGACGGCGACGGCATGGGAGATGCCTGCGAGCCGGTGATCGGCTGCAGCGGAGCGGACGCCGACCTCGACGGTGTTTGCGATGGCGACGACAATTGCCCCAGCGCCGGCAACGGTACGCAGGAGGACACCGACGAAGATACTACCGGCGATGCCTGCGACGTCCCCGACGACACCCCCGCGGGCGCCGCCGGCAAGATTATGCAGACCGATCCGAAAGCTCTGCGGGCCCGGGGCCCGATTACCGTGCGCGGCGCGGGTTTCGGACCGCGCCCGGGAACCCTCGCCATCGGTGGCGCGGCGGCCACCATCACCACCTGGACCGACGGTCTGGTGCGCGGCACCCTCCCCGCTCTGGTCCCCGGCCGCTACACACTCCAGCTAGTGACGGCCAGCGCGACCCTGACCAAGGGCGTCAAGGTCGAAGGCACAGCGCCGCGGATCGACACCACCCGGCCCGGGCGCGTCGCGGTCGGGGCGACAGTGGTGGTGCAGGGCGCCGGCTTCGGGGCGACTCGCGGCACGAGCACGGTCACCGTCGGTGGCCTTGCGGCAACCGTGGAGACGTGGAGCGATGGCGAGCTGCTGGTGCGCGTGCCCCGTGTCCCGACCGGCCGCCAGTCGCTGATCGTCGCCACGTGGGCCGGCAGCGCCACGGTCTCGCTCGATGTGCGCGCCCTGTTGGTGGATGTGGTGCCCGGCCGCTGCGAGAGCAGCATGCTCGGGCAGCTTGGGGATCTCTGGGTCGGCTCGTGCCAGGTGCTTTCGGTGACTGTCAAGGCTCAGCACGCGCAGCCGGACGGCAGTAGCCTCGTCGATCTGGAGATCGAGAACATCCGGCCCCGCTGGTACGAAATCACGCTCAGCGGACTGGCGGAGACAGGCGGCAGGCGGCGTATCGTGATCGCCCCGCAACCCACCGGAGGCGAGCACGGCAGCGGCTACATCTTCCTGCTCAAGGGCGTCAAGGTGGCTCCGGGCAAGGATCTGACGTTTTTCGCCGACGGTTCCGAGCGGAAGGTCGGACACCTCTACGTCCTGGACATGTTCTCGCGCGTCCTCATGAGCAGGCGGATGCCCTACAGCATCGTTGGCTTGTTCGAGGCGATGCTCAGCGGCCCCCCAGGTGAACTCGTCGACACGCCCCTGTGGCTGCTGCGCTTCCTGGCCGTGGCCACCGCGATGTGGCATGGCGATTTCTGGGGCGCCGGCAAGGCCATGCTGTCCCTTGCCGGCGAAATCGCAGAGGACCCGGCACTGACCCAGCAATTCGCGCAGGTCTTCGGGATATCGACGTCCGCCCTGACCCAGGCGTTCGCGGGTGCGAGCACCTTGGGCAACATGTGGAAGTTCGCCACCCTCGGCGCCGAAATCGCCAACAACCTCCTCGCGCCGAATTACCAGGAACTCACCGTGCGCGCCTCGTAGCCGGGCCGGCAGCGTGCCCACCCGAGGTGGGGCACGCTCGCGAGTATACCCTCACTCCCCCTGGGGCTTGGTCGTGGGAACTCACAGAGCCGCGTGTCGTCGCCAAGGACAACACCCTCGTCTTCCATAAACTCATCTTCCAGATCGACAAGCAGCCCGGGCGCTGCAGCTGTGACCGGGCCCGGGTGCTCGTGCGCGAGCACCGCGATGGCACCCACAGCATCTGGCTCGGCCCCCAATGCCTGGGCCTCTGCGACGCCCGGGGACGCCCCATCTCGCCGTACAACGGGAAGAAACGCAAGCGCAGCCGGGTCCCGTCGTCTGCCCAGGCTGCCTGAACCAGAAGCGGACAGATCATTTGTCAAAATCCAGCGTCAAATTATTGCTAACAACAAGGTGTCGCTAGGGATCGGTCGGCGTGGTTGGAGGCGTGCGCGAGTGTTGGGGCGGCCCTCCTCGGCCGGACCCTGTGGATCGGCCGTGCTCCGACATCTCGTCCGTCTGCCTGCGGAACTCATGCGATCCGCAACGGCTTGATGCGCTGCACCTCGCGCCGGATGGCCCGAGCCGCGTCCCATGGATCCACGGCACGCAGCGCGCTGAGCCAGAACTCCGCCGAGTTGCCAAACGAACGTGAGAGCCGAAGCCCCATCTCCGGAATCACCACCCGACGTCCGCGCAGTAATTCGTTGCTGGTCTGGCGCGAAACCCCCAGGGTTCCGCCAAGACTGGAGACAGTGAGTCCGTAGTCCGGGAAGAAGTTCTCCCAAGGCATGTGGCCCGGGTGGGTGGGCCGGATATTGCTCTTGCCAGCGTTGGGAATGCTCATCTCACACCTCGTCGCCAGTGGTTGTCGGCGGTCTCGACGTCATCGGCATCTCCGTCGACGAACCGGAGGCAGATGACACACGCCCAAGGGCACCGGGCCCGGATCAGACTCGGAGCAGCGCTGGCCGGCGCGTGGCACCGGGATTGGTGAGCGAGGGCACCGCTCGAGTTCTCAGCCCTCTGGCGGCGCCGCAGGCAGGATGCGGTGGGCGGGGTCGAGGCCGTGCTCGTCGTGGACCAGTTGGCGGGCGCGCAGGGTCGCGAGATCGACCGCCACCGGGGCCATCAGGTTGATCGTCATGTCCAGTGGGTTGCTCGGCACGGTCACGAGGCAGAAGAGGCCGACCTCGGCGACCGGGGTCCCGAGCGCGCGTGCGGCGCGTTCGAGCTGGGGCTCGTAGGCGGGCACGAAATCGCACGGGTTGGCGACCACGAAGGCGACCTCGGGGTCATCGACCGAGAGCATGAACTTGAGCCGCGATCCCGGGCGATGATCGAGTAGGACGAAGCGACGCAGCTCGGGCATGCCGATCAGACCATCGTCGAGTTCAAAAATACTCGTGGACGGTACCTCCATCGTGCCGAAGCGTGCCGACTCGAGCCGGACCATCGGCAAGCCGTCTGCGGCGCCCCCCACACCAGCCACGCCGGGTGCCGCGCAGCGCATCGCCTCAGCTTGGGTCGCCATCGCTCACATCTCCCAGCGCGCGTTCGGCGGTGTCGAGGTCGAGCCCGCTCGCCAGCAGGGCCGCGCGATTGCGCTCGGCCACCGCGGTGTGGACTTCCTCGCGGAAGATTCCGACCGCAGCCGGCGCGGTGATGCCGAGGCTCACCTGCCCCGCCCGGACCGCCACCACTTGTACGCGCACGTTTTCACCGATCACGATCGATTCTCCGATCCGTCTCGTCAATACCAGCACACGGCCCTCCCTGGCCTGGTTCGGGCGGCTCCGCCGCGCCTAGAAACGAAGATGGTCCAGCAAGCTCTCCTGCAGCACGCGGCCCGATTGCAGCGCCGCCTGCAACGCGGTGGTGAGCCGTTGCAGCTCGACGATCGCGGCGATCGGATCCGCGTCCTCGGTGCGGCCGATCTCGCCGGCGTTGTGCTGCAGGCCGTCGAGGATCTCACTGCTGCGCGCTTCCAGACGGCGCGCGCGACCGCCGACGCTCGAGCGCTCGGCACCGAGGTCCGCACTGGCCTGGGCCAGCGTGTCGATGTGGTCGGTCGGCGTGGTTCCGGCCTCGAGCGTGAGCCGCAGCTCGTCGAGCGCCACCAGCGCCGAGGTGAAGACCTCGTTGCCCGGCGTGGTGATGCGGGTGCGCGCGTCGTCCGGGCCGCTGCGCAGCTCGAAGGGATCGGCCGGACCGCTGTAGGCACCCGCCGGATCGAACGCCGGATCGTCGAACTGCGCAAAGGGCGGCGCACCCGTGGCCAGGCCGGCGAAGACATGGCGACCGCCGACTGCGGTATTGGCCACCGTGAGAAGGCCGCGTTCGAGTTCCTCGACCTCGCGCGCGGCCTGCAGGCGCGCTTCCGTGTCGTGGATCGAATTCGAGTGCTGGGTGGCGATCTCGCGTGCGCGCACCAGAAGTGCCTCGGCTTGCGCCAGCGCGGCGTCCTGCGCCGAGAGCATGGTCAGGCCGAGACCCACCGCGTCCTCCAGCGTGCGCAGATCGGCCCCTTCCGAATGCAGGCGACTGGCGCGCGCGGCGGCACTGGGGTCGTCGCTCGCACGGATCAGATCCTTCTGGGTCGAGACCCGCTCCTGGGCCATGCCGATCCGGTTCTGCAACTCGCGCACCTGCTGCGTCAAGCGATCGAAGAGCATGCCGTGGGTGACGCGGGCGATCATCGCACCACTCCGATCAGCTCCTCGAGCAGGCTGTCGCCGGCGCGAATGAGTTGCGCTGCGGCCTGGAAGCCACGCTGAAAGCGCACCAGATCGGTCAGCTCCTCGTCGAGCGAAACCGCCGAGACGGCGTCGCGCTGCGAGCGCAGCGCCGTGTGCAGCGACTCGGCTACCTCGCCGGTGTCGCGGGCCTGACGCAGCGCCGCGCCGGCATTGCCCGCCAGCGCCGCGGCACTCTCGCTCAGCGAGACACCGCCCAGACTCGGGATCGCCGCCAGGCGCAGATCGACCAGCGCCAGCGCGTTGCGGTTATCCGACAGTGTGGTGCCGAACGCGGCGGCGATGCCGCGCGGGTTGGTCAGCGCGACGCTCAGGTCGCCGCCGCCGCTCCCACTGAAGAATGGCAGGCCGGGCGCGCCGTCGAGATCGCTCGCCGTGGCACTGGTCTGCACGGCGTTGACCGCGTCGCGCAGTGCCAACGCCAGCGCGTCTATGTCGGCGGCAAAGGCCGGCAGATCGTCGTCGCGAACCGCCAGGAGCCCTCCCACGCGGCCGCCCAGCGAGCCCGGCAGGGCCGCGCTCTGGCCGCCCGCGAGGGCAACGGCGACCTCGTGCAACGTGCCGCCGTCAAGCGCTGGCGTCGCCGAGGTCCGCGTCAAGAGATGCGCCGCGTCGCTGCCGGTCACCAGCGCCACGCCAGAATCGCGCAGTGCGATGTCGGCCGTGCCATCTTCGTGCAGCACGCTGCGGATGGCGATGCGCTCGCCGATCTCCGCCAGGAGGTGATCGCGCCGGTCGGCGAGAGCCGTGCCCCCGGTCTCGCCCGCCGCCGGCAGGTCGCGATTGAGGCGCGCGATCTCCGCCAGGCGCTCGTTGAGCACCGCAACTTCGTCACTAATCCGCTGATCGGCCTCGTGTTGGAGCCCTTCGATGCCCCCCGCCAGCGCGCGGACGCCGGCGGCGAGCGCCTCGGCCCGTTCGAGCAGATTGCGCCGCACGGCCAGGTCCTCGGGATGGGCGGCGAGCTCACCGGCAGCATCGAAGAAGCGGTCGAGCGCGCCCGCAAGCGAAGACTCCCCGAGCGGCAGCAAGCCCTCGACCCGCACGAGCAGGTCGGCCCGTGCCTGGGCCCCGGAGCGTTCGCCACTCGTCTCGATCAAGCGCGATTCGAGGAAACGGTCGACGATGCGCTGGGCAACGCCGGCGCGAACGCCACCGCTCGGGTCGGCCTCGAACTCGACTCGACGGCGCGCATAACCCTCGGTCTCGACGTTGCTGATGTTCTCGGAGACGGTGCGGATCGCGCCCTGGTGCGCGAGCAGCGCCGAGCGGCCGATTCCGATGGTGGAGCTGATCGACATCGTGCTGGCCTAGGCACGCCATTCGAGCGAGCTGCGGGTGGGCGGCGCGCAGGCCGCCGCACGCGCGTCGTAGCGGCCGCCGAGCGAGTGGAGACGGGTGCGGGCCAGAATCTCGTCGAGGGAGCGCAACAGGCCTCCGATCACCGCATGATTGACGCGCTGGGCGCGTTGCAACTCGCGCGCGGCCTGATCGAGTTCTCGTCTCGCGGCACTCTCGGTGGCCGCGCCCGCAGCCCGCCGCTCGCGCAAGGCGCGGGCCCAGCGCGCCTGGAGCCGCTCGCGCTCGACGCCGATCCGGGCCAACTCGGCCAGATCCCGAGCCACCACGGCGGCGCGCTCCTCGGCGACGAGTGCGGTGAGCTGCGCGCAGCAGTCGCGCTCGACGGCTAGCTCGACGGCGCCGGTCCTCATCCGGTCCTGCCGTCCTCCGCCAGCGGGCGCAGCAGCACACCCAGAGGCGGGACAGGGGAGCCGCTGGCCATCATCCGATGCCCTCGTCCTCCGCCAGACGGCGCAGCAAAGATTCTGCAAGCTGCTTCGGGTCGGGCGCGTAGCTGCCGGCCTCGACCGCTTGGCGCAGCCGCGCCATCCGCGCGTCGTCGACGGCAGTGAGATCGCCCAGCTCGCTGCGGAGTGCCGCCAGGCGACGTGCCTCGGGCGAGAGTTCGACGTGGTCTGTGGCGCCTGCAGCCGCGGGGCTCTCGCCATGCGCCGACGGCGCGGCGGCCCGGTCGGTGACTGCGGCGTCCAGGGCGGTTCGTCCACCGTCGATTCTTTGGCTGTCGATCTTCATCGGAGGCACCTCCTCGCCGCGGCTGTCAGAGCCGTGACAGACTCGATTCCTCCTCCAGTTGAGCCAGTTCCATGCCAGAGTCCAGCCAGGGCGACGGGTCGATCAGCCGGCCGTGACGCTCGACCGAGAAATGCAGATGCGGGCCGGTGCTGCGCCCGGTCGATCCGACCGTGGCCACGGCCTCTCCCGAGCGCACGCGATCGCCGACACGGACCAGCAGCCGATCGGCGTGCGCATAGCGAGTGCGCACCCCGGCCGGGTGCTGGATCTCGACCACCTGTCCGCCGCGCCCGCGCCAGTCGGCAAACGTGACCACGCCGCCTGCCGCAGCCCGGATCGGCGAGCCGCGCGCCGCCGCGATATCCACGCCGCCGTGGAAGGCCCGCGTGCCGCTCAGGGGATCGCGCCGCGGACCGAAGGACGACGAGACGCGGCCGGCCACCGGTGTGGTGACCCTCGCGGTCGCCGGGTTTCTGCCCGTGCGTTCGAGCGCCCCGACCAGCGATTCGGCGACCCCGAAACCACCCTTTTCCACGAGCGAGCGCGCCATCTCGTGGTCGAAAGCGCCATCCATCAAGCGACGCTCGGGCGAAGCCTCGAGCAACTCGGAACTCGGAACGGCACTGCGCATCGCGCCAATCATTTGCCCGACCAGGAGTGTCTCGAACTCCTTCGCCACTTCCGCAACCGAGCGGCCGCTGGCGGCGAGCGGCGAGCGCGTACCGGTCGGCAGCGAGGCGTGCACCAGGTCGAGCGATTCGAGACCGATCGGTCGCATCACATCATCTCGATCTCGCCCTCGAGGGCGCCTGCGGCCTGGATCGCCTGCAGCACGGCGATGAGATCCTGGGGCGTGACGCCGAGCGTATTGAGGCCGGCGACCAGTTTTCCTAGCGTGACACCGGTCTCGAGCACGGCCAGGCTATTCTTGCGGCCTTCATTGGCCACGATCTGACTCTCCGGCACGACGACAGTCTCACCCTCGGAGAAAGGTCCCGGTTGCGAGACGCCGTACTGGGTCTGAATCTCGATCTGCAGCGTCCCGTGCGCGATGGCCACGGGCGCGATGCGCACGTCGCTACCCATGATCACCGTACCGGTGCGCTCGTTGATCACGATGCGGGCGCGGCGATCGGTCGGAACCTCGAGCGTCTCGACCTGAGCCAGCAGCGCCATGGCCGGGATCGGTCCCGGCTCGACACTGCGCAACTCGACCGTCTTGGGATCGATCGCGGTCGCCACCCAGGGCATCGGCATACTGGCGTTGATCGTCCTCGCCATGTTGGCGGCGGTGGAGACGTCGGGCAGGTGCAGGCTGAAGCGCAGACGGCCGTCGCTGCCCAGTTCGACCGGAACCTCGCGCTCGACCAGCGCTCCTTCCGGGATCGTGCCGCTGGTCGGATGGCCGATGGTCTCCGAAGCGCCCGAGGCCGCCACCGAGAAACCGCCGCCGAGCGAGACCGAGCCCTGTGCCACCGCGTACACGGCACTGTCGCCGCCGAGCAGCGGCGTGGCGATCAACGTCCCGCCACGCAGCGATTTGGCGTCGCCGAGCGAGGACACCTGAACGTCGATGCGGTCACCCGAGCGCGCAAACGGCGGCAGCGATGCCGTCACCAGCACCGCGGCGGCATTCTTGACGCGCACCTGACGCGGATCGACCGTCACCACCACGCCGCGCCGGCGCAGCATGTTGAGGATGCTCTGGATCGTGAAGATCGCCTGCTGGCCATCGCCCGTCCCCTGGAGCCCGACCACGATGCCATAGCCGGAAAGCTGGTTGGGACGGATGCCTTCGACCGCGGCGATGTCCTTGATGCGCGAGGCATGCACGTGGGAGGCCAGTCCGACGGCGAGCACGAGCATGAGGGCGCTCGCAATCGCGCGCCCCAGCGCCGCCGGGCAAGGCACCACCCGCCGCGCGCTCAGAAGGGCCATACCCAGTCCAGCACGGCGATGCCCCAGGGCTGCCGTGTCTGCCGGCCGAGCGGGCCATAGCCGTAGTAGTGGATCTGCGCCTCGGCGAGGCGAGTCGATTCCACCTCGTTGTAGGCGTTGATGTCCGCCGGCCGGACCCAGCCCGCGACGATCAGGTACTGATCTTCGTGATCGACGGAGACCTGCTTCTGCCCGGCGACCCAGAGGTTCCCGGTCGGCGATACGGCCTTGACCTCGACCGTGACGCGCGCGGTCAACTGGCCGCGCCGGCTGGTCGAACCCTCGCCATCCCAGGCCCGCTTGGACCCTGTCTTGACCAGCGCCGCCGGATTGATGTCGGGGTTCTTCGCCGCCAGTTGCTGCGGCAGGCCGAAGAACTGCTCGATGCTCTCGAGTACCTCGGACTCGCTCTCGGTCGCAGTCGAGGCGGATTTCGTGCCCGAATCGTCCTCGGTCACGAGCACGGTCAGAAGATCGCCGGCGCGCACCGCGGTGTCGTCGGTGAACTCGAAGGCGTTGGTCGCCTCGGGCCGCCACAGTGAACCCTCGCGCCGTGCGTCGGGCGTGGGCGGCGGAACGAACACCTGGCCGCCGACGGGCGGCTGGATGGTCCGCTGGAAAGGCAAGGCGCAACCCGCCGCGCCCGCAAGCGCAGCCGCGAGGAGCGCCACCCCGACGGCGCGGCGGCACGCTCGGACCGTCAACCCGGCCACGGCGGTGGGCACGTTGCGGAAACGCGCGATCACGGCGGCGTTCCGGCGTGCTCCGAGCGTCGCCGCGTGCGGCGCGCGGAGCCCTGCCCGGGGATCGCCACGGCCGCCGCGTTCAGAAAGCGATCTGGATCCGGCCATGGCCGACGACCCTCCCGCTCAACTCGTGCCCCGAACTCCGATTGACGATGCGTACCGTGTCGCCAAGGGCGGCGTTCTCGAGCGCCTCGCCCGAGGTGGTGACGCTGAGACTTCCCTGACGCAGTTCGAGCCGGACCGGATCGCCGCGCCTGACGCCGGCGGCGGCACCGAGGTGGCCGCGCAGGGCGACCTGGCCCGGCTCGACGTCGACCCGCACGGGGCGACCGACCACCTGGCTGATCTCCGAGAAGGCGCCCCGGTCACGGGAGTCGCGCGCGCGGATTTCGACCGCGACGTCGCCCCGCGCCACCATTTCGCCACGCTCGAGGCCGCGCCGGAAGACGACGCGCGGGGCCTCGCCCTCGATCCTCGCGGGAACCGAGCGCTGCAAGAGAGCCTCACCGCCCTGTTCGACCGCGAGCCGGATCTCGGCTGCGTCCTCGCCACGGCGGGACACATCCTCGACCACCACATCGATCTCGCCGCGGGGCACCCGCAGCGGCGCGTGCATCTCGAGTCGCCCGAGGCGTTCGCCCGGCGCGAGCCACTGCGCCACGCGCTCCTCGATCCGCGAGCGCAGCTCTTCGCGATCGAGTTCGCGGTGCGCCCGGACGACGCGCACGCCGACTGGAATACGGTACTCGATGCGCTCCTCGTCGAGCCCGGCAGCGCGCAGACGCGCCAAGATTTCATTGCCGCTGAGGCGAGCCGCCACACCAGGGTCAGGCGCCTCCCCCACCACCACGTCGGCAAGCAGGAGCGCATCGCCTTCGAGCTGGGCCAGATCACCGAGATGCAGCGTGTGCGTCTCGACCAGCGCATCCGGCGGGACCGTGATCCGGCCGGCATGGGTGGCGGCTGGGACGACCTCGGGCACGGCGACCAGGGCCAGGACGAGAGCGAGGACCACGCGGCCGGAATCGGGCCGGACTCCCGTGGCCCGCGCGGCCCCGCCTGGAGCCCGTGCCCTGCGCTGGAGGGGCGGCACACCAGCCGCGAGGCCGGCCCGATCCCGTTCCTGCACGCCTGGCACTCGCTTGCTGCGCTGGAGGAGCGGCGCACAATCCGCGCCGTCGATCCGCTCCCGCCCCACCCCGCCTGGAGCCCGTGCGCTGCGCCGGCCGCCCGGCCCGGGCGCGGGTCGCGCTTGCTTGACCCCGTTCACCGCGCCATTCCGGCCGCGGCGCGCAGCATCTCGTCGGCCGCCGCGACCGCGCGCGAATTGATCTCGTAAGCACGCTGACCCGCGATCATCGCCACCAGTTCCTCGACCACGCTCACGTTGGAGTTTTCGAGGAAGCCCTGGGTCAGTTCGCCGAATCCATCCTGGCCGGGCGTGCCGCTCTGCGGCGAGCCCGAGGTGTCGGTCTCGGCGAAGAGGTTACGCCCCTCGGCGCGCATCCCGGCGGGGTTGGCAAAGCGTACCGTCTGGATCTGGCCGACTTGACTTGGCGCGGTTTCGCCGGGCAGGCGCACGCTCACGGTACCGGCGGTGCCTACGGTGAGTGCCTCGGCGCCGTCCTGGATGCGGATCGGTGGGCTCAAGGCGTCGCCGTCGGAGGTGACCAATGCCCCGGTCGCATCGAGCTTGAAGGCACCGGCCCGCGTGTACGCCACGCTGCCGTCGGGCCGGTTGATCTGGAAGAAACCGTCGCCACGTACCGCAACGTCCAGTGGATTGCTGGTCTGGACGAAGTCGCCCTGCAGGTGCACGCGCTGGATCGCCGCAGGCTTGACGCCGAGGCCGACCTGCAGGCCGGTCGGCACTTGAGTCGTCCCGGTGTTGGCTGCGCCCGGATCGCGCAGGGTGTGATAGAGAAGGTCCTGGAAATCG
>SXGU01196702.1_pt1 | contig 11009 bp, 6 predicted proteins | sample 3174531 | NCBI WGS metagenome assembly SXGU01 (sample SAMN11356863, study PRJNA531348) | freshwater metagenome | isolation source: freshwater sample F1-140 | place: China: Fuxian Lake, Yuxi | collected 2017-12-25
GCCCGCGGCGAGGTCGAAGAGCCTGCAGGCCGTTCGCGAGCGCGCCCGGAGCGACCGACCGAGGCGCACTTGAAGTGCGCCGACCGAGGGAGTGAGGACGTAAGCCGCGAGATGTCCAGGATCTTTGGCCGTAGCTGGGTGGGATTTTGGCCACACCCTCTAACTGAGGCTCGCAGGGCTGTTACCTTGGCACTGCCGCTACCTGGACGCCGCCAACAGCCTGTGAACTCACTTGCGCGGCCTTGCCAAGTTCCTTCTGCCGGTCGGCAAGCTCGTGGGCGTGTTCGACCGCGGCTGCTCGGCTACACGACGGTGGCTGTTTTCCGCGTCGGAACCCGCCGGGTCAGCGGCCATGCCGCACGCGCTGGCCGCACCGGCACCTACTTGAGCGACACCGCACAGCGAAACCCCTGATCCTGGTACGATGTCGTCGGGTCGGCGCTGAACCGGGTCGAGATGCGCACGTACGCTGGCGAAGAGGTGAAGCCACCGCCGCGCTTGATGCTGCCGTTTCCAGAAGTCGGGCCTTGCGGGTCGGTGCTGGGCGAGTTGCCGTAGTAGGTAGCAGAGAATGCGTCAGAGACCCATTCCGAGACGCCACCCGCCATATCCTGCACGCCATAGGGCGAGGCCCCGGCCGGGCGACTCCCCGCCGGCACGGTGGTGCCACCACCACAGCCCGCGCTGCCGTTGTCGTAGGTCGCGTAGGTGCAAGTCGGTGCGCTATTGCCCCACGGGTAGGTGGTGGCGGCTGCCTTGCAGTCCTGATTGGGGAACTTGTCGCAGCCGCCGCGCGCCGCCTTCTCCCATTCGGCCTCAGTCGGCAGGCGCTTGCCAGCCCAGGCGCAATAGCCCTTGGCCAAGGCCAACGACACCCCGTTGAGCGGATGGCTGCCTCGACCGGGCGCGCCCCAGTTCCACTTCGATTCCTGGGCGTAGGTGCCGCTGGGCGGCAGGCAGCCAAACGCAGCGACGCACGACGCGTACTGATCGACCGTGACCTCGGTGCGGTCGATGGCGTAGGCCGACAGCATGACCTCGTGCAGCGGCTTTTCGTCGTTGCTGCAGGCCACGTCGCCGGGCGCGCAGCCCATCCAGAATTTGCCTGCAGGGATCTCTACTGTGCCGGTGGGCACGGTGCAACTGCCGGTGGCGCTGCATTGGGCGGTGTCGCTACACTGGCTACCGGTGGGCATACCGATGTGCTTGCAGCCAAAGCTCGGGTCGCAAAAGTCGACTGTGCACGGGTTGTTGTCGGTGCAGTCGGCTTGACTCTTGCCCGTGCACACGCCAGCCGCCGCGCAACTGTCGTGGCCCCAGCGGTCCCGGCGAAACAGGGTGCCGCCGCTGTCGTTGGCGTTGGCGATGCCCACGATGCGTTGCTGGCCGTCGATGAGCAGATTGCCGATCTGGTCGTCGCCTGGCGTGCCCCAGACCCGTTGCCAGCGCACGTTGCCAAAGCGGTCGGTCGCAATGAGCCAATTCTCTTGGCCGACGCCGCCTTTGCCGCTCGACCAGCCGCCGATCATCAAGCCGTCGTCGACCGACGCGACGGACGCAAACCCGTCGGCGGCGGTGGTGCCAAAGGTTCGCTCCCACAGCACCTGGCCGCCGTCACCAATGCGCAGCAGCCAGCCGTCGCTGGCCCCAGCACCTTTGGACCCCGTCGAACCCACGACCGCAAAGCCTCCGCCCGGCAGGGCTGCGACGTCGACCGCAGTGTCGGCATCGCTGCCGCCAAGGACCATTTCGCTGAGCACCGCACCAGTGGCCGGCGCCAGGCGCACCAGGTTCGCGTCCAAGCCATGCGCGCCGACGGCCAGGATCACGTCGGCGGTCGCCGCCAATGCGCCAGAACTAAAGCCCTCAGCCTTGGCGGCGGTGTAGGCCCACAACTCCGTCAAGTCCGATTTGAGACGGCGCACAGTCGCGCGCGGCACGAGTTTGCCGCCATCGCTGATTTGGACGTTGCCAACGTGAACCACGTTCCCCATCACGTCAAGCGCAGAACTGGGGGCGTAATTGAGCCCTTTGGTGGCGACAAACTGACCCGTTTGCGCGTTAAAGACGTATGCGTATTCGGCAGCGCTCGCAACACCTGCTGCAACAGTCGCGCCGGCCACAACGCCAACTGTGCGCATCAGGAGATTCAACGGGGCAGAATTCGTCAACTTGCCACCAGCATCGTAGGTCATGATCAAGCCACTTGGCGCTGCCCCTGCCTTTTTTGCACCGGCTACCAGGTAGCCACCCGCTGCCATAGGCGCAACCACTTTGCCGATTGCATGGACAGAAAAGCCCGCGAGGACCGGGAGCGGCGTCGCGAAGCTGGCACTTGTCTTGCCCGCAACGCACTTGCCTGCGCTACATTTGTCGTCATTGAGGCACTGGCCGGTGTCGCAAGGCAAGGTGTTGTCCGTCACGGTGCAGCCGCTAGCTGGCGCGCAGCCGTCGGTCGTGCAGCCATTGGCGTCGTCGCAGACCAGTTCCTTGCCGACGCACTTGCCAGCCGCACATTGGTCAAACTGCGTGCAGGCGTTGCCGTCCGTGCAGCTGTCGGTCGTCTGCGCGTTGACGCAGCTGCCAGTCTTGGCGTCACAGACGTCTGCGGTGCACTGGTTCTTGTCGTCGCAGTTCTTGGTTTGACCGCCGACGCACAGCCCGCCCTTGCAGGCATCGCCGGGCGTGCATGGGTCGCCGTCGTCGCAGGCCTTGCCGTTGTCTGCAAACACGCAGCCTGTCTTGGGGTCGCAGCTGTCGCTGGTGCAGATCTTGCCGTCGTCGCAGGCAAACAGTGCGGTCGAGGTGCACGCGCCGCCCTTGCAGACGTCGCCGGTGGTGCAGGCGTTCTTGTCGTTGCACTGGGCAGTATTGAACGGGTGACTGCAACCGGCCTTGGCGTTGCAGGGATCGTCGGTGCAGGGATTGCCGTCGCCGCAGGTTTTTGCGCCACTGTCGGTATGGCTGCACTTGCCCGAGGCCTTGTCACAGGCGTCGGCGGTGCACAGGTTGTCGTCATCGCAGTCGGTCGGCGTACCCGCCTGACACAGCCCCACTGCGTTGCAGCTGTCGCCGAGTGTACACGGGTCACCGTCGTTGCATGCGGCAAGAATCTTGGTGTATTGGCAACCTTTGGCCGGCTGGCAGGCGTCGGCCGTGCAGACGTTGGCGTCGTCGCACAGCAGCGGTTTGCCAGCGCAACTGCCTGTTACGCAAACGTCGTTGATGGTACAAGCGTTATTGTCGCTGCAAGTCACGCTGCCGGCCAAAGGCACGTATTGGCAACCGAATGGCTCTTTGCAGGCGTCGGTCGTGCACGGTTCGCCATCGCCGCAGGCTTTGGGGCTGCCGGCGCAAGCGCCGTTCTGGCAAGTGTCTTGCTCCGTGCAGGCTTTGCCATCGTTGCAGGTTGCGAACACCGGGTTCGCCGTGCAGGCACCGCTGGCGGGCTCGCATTGGTTCTTGAGGCACTCGGAGTCGCCCGTGGTCTTGCACACCACCACCGAGCCCGGCTTCTCAGCGCACTTGGGCTTACTGCCGGATTTGTCGCAATACAGGGTGCCATTGCACTGGTTGCCGTCCTCGAGCTTGCCGCAGTCGGCATCGCTCTGGCACTCGCACACCGACTGCGCTTCGACCACGCACACGCCGAGCTGGCACCACCCACCGGCCGAACACAGCGATCCGTCTTGGCACAGGTTGCCCTGGTTGGCCGGTTTCATGCCACATTTACCGGTTGACGGGTCGCACTGGTTGGTCAGGCAGGTCTCGTCGAAGGCATCGCTGCACTGCACCACGGTCGCCGGGTTCAGCTCGCAGGTCTTGCTGACCTTGTTGCAGTACAACGTGCCGTTGCACAGGTTGCCGTCTTCCTTGGCCGCGCAGTCGGCGTCATTCTGGCACGGACAAATGTCTGGCCCGGCTGCGCACTTGCCGGCCTTGCAGACGTCGCCACTGGTGCATGTGTTGCCGTCGGTGCACAGCGTGCCGTCTTTGGGCAGCCCGATCTCGCTGCACTTGCCGGTCTTGGTGTCACAAGTGTCGACCACGCAAGGGCCGTCGTCGCCGGTTGGACAGGTCACGATGGTGGCCTCGTTCAGGCTGCACTTGTAGGTCTTGGTGTCGCAAAATAGCGTGCCATTGCACAGATTGCCGTCTTCCTTGCTCGCACAGTCGGCGTTGACCTTGCATTCGCAGACGTTGGTCGCCGAGTGGCAGGCGCCTTGCTGGCAGGTCTCGTTGGGCGTACACGGATTGCCGTCGTCGCACGCCTTGCCAACATTGACGGGCAACAGGCTGCACTTGCCGTCTTTGGGGTTGCACAGGTTTTTCTGGCAGGCGCTGTCGTCGACTGTTTGGCACGTCACGACGGTCGCCGGATTGAGCGCGCACTGCGAGGTGGCCTTGTTGCAATACAGCGTGCCATTGCATTTGTCGCCGTCTTCAACCTTGGCGCAGTCGGCGTCGCTCTTGCAGATGCAAGTGTTGGTGCCGCCTTCGCACAGACCACTTTGGCACGAGTCGCCCTCCGTGCAGCCGTTGCCGTCGTTGCAGGGGGTGTTGGTCGGCTTGGTGACGATCTTGCACGCACCGGTCGCGGGCACACAGGTATTGGTTTGGCAAGCCGAATTGGCCCCCGTACTGCACGTCACAACCGTTGCGGGATTGACCTTGCACACATACGGTGCGGCGCCGGTATCGCAATACAGCGTGCCGTTGCATGCGTCGCCGTCCTCGAACTTGCCGCAGTCCGCGCCGGTCTTGCACTGGCAGGTGTTGGTCCCGGCTTGACACTTGCCGGCCGCGCAGGTGTCGCCGACCGTGCACACCTCACCGTCGTCGCAGGTCTGCGTGCCGACTTTGGCGAGGTTCAAGCATCCGACCAGGGCATTGCAGCTGTCGTTGGTGCACGGGTTGGCGTCGTCGCAAAGCAGTTGACCAAGGCCCTGGCATTGGCCACCACTACACGCGTCCGTGGTCGTGCACAGGTTGCCGTCGCTGCAAGGCGCCAGTTCCGCCTTGGCGACAACCGTGCACACGCCTTTGGCGCTGCATGCGCCGAGCAGACACGGCGCTGCCGTCGCGCAGTCGTCGTTGTTTGTGCAACTGGCGGGCGCCAGCACCTGCGCGCCAGCGTCCGCTGGTCCGCCGGTATCTGCGGCATCACCGGAGTCAAGTGCGCCGGCGGTATCCACAGCGTCGGGCGCATCTGGCACATCGGCGGCACGCTGTGCATCCTGGCTCGGCGCATCCTGGTGGGCTGAGTCATCGGGCGCATTCGCGGCTTCTGCACCGGCGTCGGTGCCGGCGCCGCCGTCTGGCGCAGCGGTGTCCGTCGACGGCGCGAGGTCCACGGTGCCAACCGCATCGCCAGCCTGGCTGCTGATGTCAGCGGCAGCCGTTGGCTTGGTGGCCGTTTCGCCGCCGCCGCATCCGGCGGCAAGCCATGCAGCGCCAGCGGCGAGCGCCGCAGTAAAAAAACGCTTTGGCACCAGCCGTCGCCCCGCGGCAGTGTCGTCGATTGTCATACCCGCCCTTGCCCTTGACGCACTTCAACAAGCCGGTCCGGCGACGGTGCAGGTCACCCGAACCCTGTGCTTGAGCGCTCGGTCACCGTCGTTGCCGCCGGGATGCTTGCGATGTTCGAGACCAGAGCGTCAATTGCTGAGGCCATCGCGGTGCGCGATGCCTTGCAGAGCACACCCCGCGGGCGCCAACCGGCGGCAGCCCCATCGGCCATTTGCCAAGGACGCACGCGAACCGGCAGACCGGGGCCTGGTCCCAACCAGGTCGGACCCGCAGCGCCCGCGCCAAATCGTCGTCGCTCGCTCGCCATCACACCGCCGGCCCCTCCGGCGACAGCGCAAGCGTGACTGTGCGCCGCCGCCTGCGAGGTGTCAACGCCTGAGGTTAGGCGCCGTAGGAACGGATCTGGTGGTTGACTTTGGCAGGGCGCCAGGCCGGCCACTTTGGCAATCACGACACTAGCCGACCTGCGGCGCTCACCAGGTCGCCGACCCCTCGCCGCGCCGACGCGCCATCAACCACCGAAACGTCAACAGGTGCCCCATCAGCGCCGACGTGACCAGCAGCGACGGCAGCCACACGAACGGTGGGTAGCTGACCCAGACGTTGACCGGCGGGTTGGTGAAGGCCTGCAGTGGGCCCGGCATGGACGCGATGGCGACGCCAACGACGTTGATGAGCAAGCCCAGGCCGACCAGGTTCCAGACCCACAGCGCCGGCCAGAGCGCGGGCCAGCGCCGAACCGCCGCAGCGACCGGCAGGGCCAGTGCGCCGGTCACCACATCAAAGTTGTGCCCGTGCCAGGTCATCTGCGGCGGCACGATGCCCTCGGCCGCACCCAGCGCCAAGGCCCCTTCCACCGGCAAGCGAAAGCACTGAAAGCCGACCAGAACCAGCAGCGGCAAGCGCGCCGCCATGCGCCGGCCGAGCGGCGACAGCCCCACCGCCAGCGTCGCCACGAAGCCGAACAGAAACAGGCGCAAGGCCGGCGGCGGAAAGCGATCCAGCACGTGAAACCACGGCTGGTTGGCGAGTACAAACGCCAGCGCAGCCCAGGCCAAAAGGCTGGCCATCGCGCCTAAGCGCCGTGCGCCGGGCTCCGGCCAACTGTTGCGCACGACGTAGATCCAAAACGCCACTGCGGCCAGGCCTAGCAAAGCAAAAGTGCTGGTGAGCAGTGCAGACGGTGGAACGGGCAGTTCGATAGGCACAGCAGGGGCCGACCGGCGACGTGGGCGCCGAGGCCGGCAAGCGTGACGCAGTGGGCCGGGCGCGGCAACTGGCGGCGAACCACGTCCGGCTGGATGCCATCGCCCTGGCGCAAGCAGATGGCCGAAGCCCGCGCCGCCCGACGTGCCGAGGGGCTGGGCAGCATGGGCGATTCATGGCTATCATGGCCGGCGTGTCGAGCTGCGCCCCCACCACCACCAAGCCATAGGCCAGGCGACCGCCCCTGCCGCTATCGCCTCGCCAGGCCTGGCCACTGGCGCTGTGCGCCACTGCAGCGATGTCGGTGAGCTACGTGGACCGGCAAGCGCTGGCCGTGCTGGCGCCGACCGTCACGCGCGAACTGGACATCGGTGAGGCGGCCTACGGCTGGCTGTTGTCAGCGTTTGCGCTCGCCTACCTGATTGGCGCGCCGCTGGCCGGCCGCTGGATCGACTGCGTCGGCGCGCGCCGGGGGCTGGCGATGGCGGTGCTGGTGTGGTCGGCGGTGTCGGCGGTGTCGGCCGCGCACGGCCTGGTTGCCGGGTTTGGGTCGCTGCTGCTGCTGCGGGTGCTGCTCGGTTTGGCCGAGTCGCCGTCGTTTCCGGGCGCAGCCCAGGCAATCCAGCGCGCGCTGCCCCCGGCCGACCAGGCGCGCGGATTCGGCATCCTGTTCACCGGCAGCTCGTTTGGCGCCAAGCTCGCGCCGCCGCTGGCCAGCTACCTGGCGGCGCGATTTGACTTCCGGTTCGCGTTTGTGGGCGCCGTCGTCGGCCTGGCCTGGGTGCCGCTGTGGTGGTGGGTGACGGCCAGGCCTGCAGTCCGTGCTGCGCTCGACGCGGTGCCAGCGCAGCAAGCCGACTTGGACCCTGCGGCCACCGAGCCAGACGGCCCGCTGCCGGCGCCGTCGGCCCGTTGCGGCTATTGCTTGCGGCGCTTGATGGCTGCCAGCTCTTGCTTCAAAGCATCGATCTGCTGCTGCTGGGTCTGCAGCGTCGCCACGGCCATGCTCAGATAGCCGTACAGGTCGACCATGTCGCGCTCGGGGTCGACCGCGGGGCTGGTGGGGTCGTCGTCGATGATGAAACCCAGGTGGCGCCGGCTTTGCGGACCTTTGGCGGTATAGCGGTAGGTCGCCAACTGTTGGCGCAACAGCCGCTGGGTCAGCGCGCGCTGCTGGTCGGCATCGACGTAGCGGATGTCGCTTTTTAGGGCAGCGCGCGACTTCGGGCAGCCATTGAGCTTGGGGTCGCTGTCCGCACACACCAGATAGGCGCTGCACGGCAGGCTGGCGTCGCACTTGGCATCTTTCTTGGCGCAGGCATCGCCGGCCTTTTCACCCGCACATTTGCCGATGGCCGGATCGAGCGGGAAGTTGCCGCACACAGGCGTTCCGCAGCTCTCGAACCACTGGAACGGGCCCGCGGGCTTGGCGCACTCGCCGCTGGCCGCGACGTTGGTGCCGGCGCCGGCGGCGCCGCAGGCGTTGCTGTGGGTCTGGCCATCGCAGCCGCACACGGGAGCGTACTCCATGGTGCAGACCTGCGGTTTCTTGGCGCATTGGCCTGCGGCAGTGCAGCTGGCAGCTTTGCAGTAGTGGTCCATTTCGCATTGCGCGTTGGTGGTGCAGCCTTTGGGCTGCGTGGCGCTGTCGTCGGCAGGTGTGCCCGCGTCGGCTGGGGCGGGGCTGTCTACGACTGCGGCATCGACGGCAGGCGGCACATCCGCGGTGGCGGCATCGACGGCAGGTGGCGCATCTTTGGCGCCGGTGTCGGCTGGCGCCCCCGAGTCGGCGGCGACATCCGCGGTGCCGTCTGCGGGGGTGTCGGGCTGCGCGTCGGCCTGGCTGACGTTGCCGCCGTCGACGACCGCGTCGGGCACGGCGGCGGGCGTGTTGCCCGCGCTGTTGCCGCATCCGGCGGCCAGTAGCGCAATCGCAAGGCAAAGGTGGCGCATCGGCGGGCTCCAGGCTGCGCGCATCGGCGCACAAGGCGGCCATTGCAGCAAGTGCCCGCGGGTGCCGTCAAGCGCGCGAGGACCAAACGCAGCAGCAACCCCCGGGTTGCGCAAGCCACGGCTGGCGGCGTACAAGATACTGGTCAGGTCACGGCCGGCGCGGTACGAGCCCTCGCCTTGTTGAATCAAACACGTCTGGCGTCACACCGCGCAGACCGCCTGCGGTGCGGCCGCTGCGGCGGGCGTTCCCAGCCTGCGCAGCATGCGGTAGTGCGAAAGGATCGCTGCGAACAGCGTCGGCGTCACCCGGTGCCGCACCCCGTGCTCCTTGGCAGTCTGGGCCACGATGACGGCGATGGCGGGATAGTGCAGGTGGCACACCTTGGGAAACAGGTGATGCTCGACCTGATAGTTCAGCCCGCCGGCCAGCCAGGTGACAATCGGATTGCCCGGCGCGAAGTCGACGGTCGTGGCCAACTGGTGCTCGGCAAAGTCGCGCTCGATCCGGCCGTCCGCGGCAACCGTCGGAAACTCGGCATCTTCGACGCAGTGTGCCAGCTGAAAGGTGACCGAAAGGGTGACGCCGGTGGTCACGCTAGCCAATAACCAGCACGCCAGCACCGGCCCGACGTCGTGCAACGACAGCGGAATCGCCAGCGCCCACACCAGAAACGTCGCCTTGCCAGCCCACAACAGCAGCAGGTCGGTCCGGCTCGGCCGCTCGATGCGGTGGTTGCCGACGCGCCCGCTCAGCAGGTTGGCGAAGTCGTCAAAAAACACCCACTTGGGATGCAGAAAGCCGTACAGGCCCCACATATACAGGTGCTGAAAGCGGTGCCACGGACGCAGCGGCTGCTCTGCCGTCAAGCGCGCGAACGGGCCGACGTGCAGGTCGTCGTCGTGGGCGTCGAGGTTGGTCCAGGTGTGATGCGCGGCGTTGTGCTTGGTCTTCCAGATGTGCGAACTGGCGCCCATCGCGTCAAGCGACCAGGCGACCGCGCGATTGACCAGCGGATGCCGCGAGTAAGCCGAGTGGTTGGCGTCGTGCATGACCGCCGAGCCGATGGTCGCGACCGCCATGCCGAGCGAGACCGCCAGCAGGCCGGCCAGCCACCACGAATCGGCGGCGAACACCAGCAATGCCCAGGACGCTGCGAACCACAGCGCGATCACGGTGGTCTTGACGTACATGGCCGGCACGTCGCGCGCAGCGTGCCCCGGCTGCGCAAGCCACGCCTCGACGCGGGCCTTGATGTCGCGGTGGAACGCACCGTGGGCGCGGAATCGAGGGCGCGCAGGGTCGAGGACTTCTGTCTGCATGCAGGGGACCATCGCGCGTAGGCTACGCCAGTGTCAAGCATGCGCCGCTACTGTGTGAATCCTGTCGCGTCCGTGTCAGCGTTTGGTCACAGTTTGCGTGCGACCGTGTGGCCGGCCGAGCACCTTGACACCAACGCTAGGCTGCCGCACTGTCGCGGTAATTCTGGCAGGGCCAGCGCAAACCGTCCCCCAAAGCGAGGTAGCGTGTCTGATTTCCACCGAATCAATGCCCGCAGCGCGGCAATGGCCGTGGTGGTCACCATGGGTCTGGTCGCGGCCCCTGCAGCTTGGGCACAGGCCGATGCCGCCGCCCCGGCCGGCGTCTCCGGCATGACCAAGGAAGAGGCCGTCGGCGGCATCATCAAGGCCTGCACGGAAAACCCGGGGCAGAAAGGCTGTGTCGACCTGCGCAACGCTTGCAACGCCCAGCGCGGCGCTTGGAAAGGCGACATGATCCGGATCTGCCCGGCACTGGTCGGGGCCGGCAGCGCGGCGATCTCGGCCGAAGACATCGACAAAGACGACGGCGGCGAGACCTTTGGCGAACCGCGGCCCGGTGACAAGCACGAGGCGACGCTGGACAAGGTCGCGCGGTCGTGCCGCGCCAACCCGAGCCAGGGCATGTGCACTTCGGCCAGGGAGCAGTGCCTGGTCAAGTATGCGACGATGCCGCCCGGCGGCCAGCGCTTCTGCCGGCAAATCCAGGCGGCGCCGCCACCGGCACCACCGGAAAAGCCCGTCGGCATGCACACTGCCTACGCATTTCAGTACGCCAAGATCGCCGACGCCGGCAAGGTCAAGAAAGTCGAGAGCTTGACCGGCGGCCACCTCAGTGGGCGCGGGTTTTCGCAGGACGGCCCTTAGAGGGTGTATTCACAATATGCCGGACATGAGGGTCATGAGGCGCCCGCAAGGCGCGGCGCGACGCGGGGACCGACGGAGGCGTGCTTGCCGCACGCCGCAGGGAGGGCACCAGGAGCAACTACGCATGCCGGGTTGCA
>SXGU01531786.1_pt1 | contig 11008 bp, 7 predicted proteins | sample 3174531 | NCBI WGS metagenome assembly SXGU01 (sample SAMN11356863, study PRJNA531348) | freshwater metagenome | isolation source: freshwater sample F1-140 | place: China: Fuxian Lake, Yuxi | collected 2017-12-25
AAAGTGTTTCTACATTTATTTCCGCTGAATCTTTTGGTTGTTTTGTGATTATATTTATAACACCACCAATTGCTTCGTTTCCATAGACAGAAGAAAATACTCCTTTTACAATTTCTATTTTTTCAATATTACTTGTTGGGATTTGTAACAAACCAATTGCATCGTCAACTTTTCCAGAAATTCTTTCTCCATCTATTAAAATTAAAACATGATTTTTTTTGACACCTTGTAACATAGCAGATTGATTTCTTCCTATTGTATTTCCAATTTCAATTCCTGTATGTGTTTGTATTATTTCTTTAAACTCAGATGTTACAAAAGATTTAATTTCATTTGTTCCAATAACTTCTGTGATAACTGGAGAATTTTTTAAAATGTGATTTGTCAAAGTTCCAGTAACTACAACATCATTCAACAAAAATTCAGATGCCTTCAATTTTATATTTAGTATTTCTAATTCATTTTCTGATAGAAAAATTTTTTCAGTTGTTTTCACAAATCCGAATGAGATAATTTCTAAAGTATAATTTCCATTTGGAATGTTTTCGATGATGAAATTTCCATCATTATCAGTAGAAAAATTTTTTTTAAGTTCTAAAATTTTTATAATCGCTTTTGTGTTTTCATTATTTTCAAAACTTATTTTTCCTTTTATTATGCTATGTGCAAAACTTGTAGAGTATGAAACACATACTATAAGAATAAGTTTTAAAATATTTTTTGAATTGCAGTTACAATTTTTTGAACAAGTATTTTTTTTACTTTTAAACTTGTAAATCAAATAAAATAGAGAAAGAATGACTATAAAAATTGTGATAATTTCTTGAATCATTTTATTAAAAACTTTCCAACTTGATAAACTAAAAATGTAATTATATAAGCAAGTATTGTCAAATAAAAGAACTGAAATAAAGCCCATTTCCAACTATTTGTTTCTCGTTTTGTGATTGCAACGGTTGAAAAACATTGCATAGCAATTACAAAATATACAAGCACACAAATTGCAATTAAAGTGTCAAAACTTTTTTTTCCATTTTCATTTTGTATTTTTGAAATGAGTGAAACATCTCCATCTAAATTTGGATTTTCTATATTATAAATTATTCCAAGTGAGCTAACAAAAGTTTCTCGTTGTAACATAGCAGAAAGAACTGCAATATCAATTTTCCAATCAAAACCAAGTGGTGAAAAAATTGGCTCAATTGTTTTTCCAATTTGTCCAATATATGTTTGTTCAAGTTTATTTTGTGTTGTAAGAGTTTCACTTTGTTTTGGATATGTTGCCAAAAACCAAATCAAAATTGAAACAGCAAGAATTACACTTCCAGCAGTTTTTAAAAAATCAACTGCTTTTATCCACATTTGCGTTAAAATATTTTTTATTGATGGAACTTTATATGTTGGAAGTTCAATAAAAAAATATTTTGAATTTGATTTTAAAATAGTTTTTTTCAAAACAAATGCAACAAGAAGAGCAAGTAAAATACCTAATAAATACAATAAAACAAAAGTGATTGTTTGCAAACTAAAAATCCCAAATATATTTTTTGAAGGAATAAATGCCGCAATTAAAAGTGTATAAATTGGAATTCTCGCAGAACAACCCATAAGAGGGGAGACAAGAATTGTTATGATTCTTGCATTTTTATTTTCAATAGTGCGAGTTGATAAAATTCCAGGAATTGCACATCCAAATGAAGTTAAAAGTGGTATAAAAGATTTTCCAGAAAGCCCAAATATTCGCATAACTTTTTCATTCAAAAAAGAAATTCTTGAAAGATATCCACTATCTTCTAAAAGAGTCAGAAAAAAAAAGAGAATTAAAATTTGAGGTAAAAATGTCAAAACATTTCCAACTCCACCAAGTATTCCATTTACAATTAAATCATTTAATAAACCTTGCGGAATTATTGTTGAAACAACATCACCACACAGAGAAATTAAATTGCCAATTAATTCCATAGGTTTTTGTGATAAAGTAAAAATGCTTTGAAAAATTAACATCATTAGAAATGCGAAAATAAAAACTCCAAAAATTTTATGTGTTAAAATAGAATCTATTTTTTGTTGAAAATTTTTTTCTAATTTTTTTTTCTGAACTACATCTTGTGAAATATGATTTATCCATTTGTGTCGTTCTTCAATTAGATTTTTTTTTATGTCAATTTCTAAAAAATTTAATCGGTCAATTTGTTTTGTTGTTTCTTTGAGGATTTCTTCATCTATTTTTTTATCAATTGTATTTGAGGAAAGTATTTCAATTGATTTTAAAAATGCTTCTTCGGTTGTTGTGTGATTTATTTCTAAAAATTTATTTTGAATTGTAGAAATTGATTTTTCAATTTCATTTGAATAGAAAAAAACTCGTCCATTATTTTTATTTGCAGATAAATTTTTTAACTTTTTTATTAACTCATTAATTCCAACTTTTTCTTTGGCAAAAATTTTTACAACATCAATTCCCAAAAAAACTTCTAATGATTTTATTTTGATTTGTATTCCACTTTTTTCTGCAATATCGTTCATAGTCAAAACAAAAATTGTTGGAATGTTGAGTTCTAAAACTTGACTTCCAAGAAAAAGATTTCGTTCCAAATTTGTTGAATCCAAAATACAAATTATTCCATCTACTTTTTCTTTTTCATTGAAAAAAAAATTTGAAACAATTTTTTCGTCAGGAGAATGTGGAGTTAAACTATAAGTTCCCGGAAGATCAATTAATATAGTATTTTCAAGGTGTTTGATTTTACCTTCTTTTTTTTCAACAGTAACACCAGAAAAGTTTCCAATTTTTTGATTTAAACCAGTAAGAGAATTGAAGAGAGTTGATTTTCCCGAATTAGGATTTCCAACAATTGCAATTCGTCGTTGCATTATCATAAGAAATTATAAAACTAATTACTTGAAACAACAAAAATTTCTTTTGCTAAATTATCGTTGATACCAAACTTTGAATTACATACTTCACATATTAACATTGAACCGTTATTAGAAATACATTTTATTTTTGCGTTTTCGCAAAATCCTATTTCACGAAGACGATTACATATTTCAATGTTTGAATTTATTTTTTTTATAGAAACTTCTTTTCCAGAATTTATTTCTAACAAAGTTTTGGTCATTAATTTCTTATTTAGATTTTGTCTAAATAAATATATGAACATTTATGAAACCCACAAAACAAATTTTTTCTTGTTTTATTGATTAACATTATTTACAAAACGTTTTTTATTATATAAAAAGTAGTTAAGATGACATAAAAAGTAGTTTTTGTGTCATAAAATTGTCTTTTTGTGAATAAAAAATACAGTTTCGGGAAAATGTTTTTTTTGATAATATAAATATATCTTACTTAAAAATTCGTAGAACGATTGTAAATAAAGAATGTGAAACGAAAAAAAAAGAGAATATGTGTACCGAAAAAAAATGATTTACAAAATCATTTTTTTTGTTTTTTTAAAAACTATTTTCCTTTAAAAATTGCTTTTCGTTTTTCAATAAAAGCATTCACTCCTTCTTTGTAATCATCAGTTTGAGATGCAATTTGTTGATTTATTGCTTCATAGTTCAATACCTCATCGAGAGTAGAAGAGAGTGATTTATTTAAACTTCGTTTTATAAGTCCAATTGTTTTTGTTGGAAGTTTTGCGAGTTGAGAGGCGAGTTCTAATGTTTTTTCTTCTAAAATATTTTCTTCAAAAACATGATTTACAATTCCAAATTTTTCTGCTTCTAAAGAATCAATGTCGCGTCCTGTTGCCATATATTCAAATGATTTTCCCATTCCAACAAGTCGCGGTAAAAAATAGTGTGAACCGGAATCTGGAATCAAAGCAATTCTAATAAATACTTCAATAAGTTTTGCGTTGTTTGACATTGTTCTCATATCGCAAGCAAGTGCAATTGATAAACCAGCTCCTGCAGCAACTCCATTTATCATTGCAATTATTGGTTTTTCAATTGTGTGAATTTTTTTTACAATTGGATTGTAACTTTTCTCTAACGATTCTTTTAAGTTTCTTTTTTCTCTTTGATTTTCTTTCAAATCTTGTCCTGAACAAAATGCTTTTCCACTTCCTTGTATTACAATTGTTCTTGTTGATGAATCCATTTCAGCTGATTTTAATGCAAGTAAAAAATCTTTTTTCATTTGTTCATTAAATGCATTAAAAACTTCAGGACGATTCAAAGTGATTTTTAAAACACCATCGTCTAAAATTTCGTATAGTAGAGTTTCGTATTTTGTCATTAGAGAAATAAAAAGAATGAGGTCAAGCAAATCTGTATCACACAATCTTTAAACATACCGATGCTTTCTTCCGAACCTCGCGGGGTTTTGCTTTAAATTATTGTACAGAACTTGACCTCAAAAAAATTTTTCCAAATTTATTTATTTTTTCCCAATGTCCAAATATAATTGCGAATTGCTTCCATTTGTTTTATAGCATCACCGTTGAGATATTCGGTGTATGTCGCAGTTGGATTTCCAAAATCATCATGAGGAAAAAACTGTGGCATTCTTGTTCCCGGTTGAATTGCTTCAGGGTTTTTTAACCACTCTACAATCCATTCAGGTTTCAATCTATTTTTTGCAAGTTCGAGGTTTGGAGCAAGATCTGCCATTTCTTTTCCTTGTGGAATTGTTCCCGTATAATGACAACTTAAACACATATTTGCATCAAATAAAGTTTTTCCAATTGAAACGGTTGAGTTCTCAATTTCAAATGTGTGATAGTTTCTCAATGTAATTTCTTGATTTGAAAGAGAAATAAAATATTTATATAAAGAATCAATTTCTGCATCACTAAAATGGAATGTTGGCATTCTAAGTTTTAACCAAGGACGAATTGGAGTTGGTGATTTGAGAAAATTGTAAAACCACATTTCTTGAACTTTAGCACCTTCTGGTGTGATTGGAGGAGGAGCCATTCCAGCATCTTCAAATAAAGCTGAAACATAACCTCCTGATTCTTCCAACAAGTGACAATTTTGACAGTGATAATTTGAAGTAATTTTTCTTCCTATTTGAGTCATTTGAACTTTGCGAGTGTTTTGATGTGACCATTTTGCTTCAGCTGTGTCTTTTCTCATTCCGCGAAGAAGTGTGCGAATTACTACAATTTCAGAATCAGCAAACGAGAACACTGGCATTTTAGATATAATTCTTTCAGTTGTATATTGACGAGATGTTTTCAATTTTCCAAAAACCCATTTATCCCAACTTTGTTCGTTGTGAGATAATTTTAAATCTCCAAAATCAAGTTCTTCAACTCGTTTTCTTCCAAAGTTAGAAAGAGAAACAGAAACTTTTCCTTCTTTTTCAATTCCGCGAATTTCATGGCATCCATTACATCCATATTCGCGAATTAGGTTTTCTCCTTTTTTTATTTTTGATTCTGAAACTAAATCCAATGTTTTGTTTTCAAATTTTCTTTCATCATTTAATGTCATTAAATATGCAACAACATCTTTTGCTTCACTATCAGTTAAACGAAGAGATGGCATTGTTGTATTTGGTCTATATTTTTTTGGATTACGAATCCATTCATACAACCATTTTGCATTTGTTTTACTTCCAATACGTGTGAGTTCAGGAGCTATATCATAACTTTTTCCACGCAATTGACGAACTCTTTCATCACCTTCTACAACATGACAAGCTTTACATCCAACTTCACTTACAATTTGTTTTCCTTTTTCAATGTTTCCTCCGCTAAAGTTTTCATCTTCGATTTTATACAAACTATCATTAGATACTTTCCAAAGATATGCGGTAATTGCTTCTGCTTCTTCATCACTAAATTTGAAATTTGGCATTCGTGAGTGTGGATTATAATCCTTTGGATTTCTTATCCAACGAAATATCCATTCAGTATTTGTCTTTGCAGAAAGTTGATTTATTTCAGGACCAATTTTTTTAATTCCTGTAAAACCTTTCATTTCATGACAACCAAAACATCCCGATTCCATCACCAAATGTCTTCCTTCATTAAATCTTTTTGCATCTTTTAAAACAAAGTCATTCGCGTGGCAAGTTTGACAACTTGCATATGTTTCCTCTTTTTCAAGAAGAGGTGATTCCCAATAATGATCTCCTTCTTTATCTCCGTGTTTACTATGAGCAAATCCTTTTGTCAAAGCAGGACCTTGTCCATTGTGACAAGTTGTACATCCAATAATTTCAGGATTGTGTTTTTCAATTAATTCAGGAAATGGATGTGCAGTAAATGGTTGTGGAGCATCACTCATTGTTTCAAATTCTCTATATCCAAGATGACATGTTTGACATCTATCTATGCGAGCTTTTACCGTTCCAAAATTTGTTCTTTCAAAATCATTGAGTATTACTTGTTTGATTTCAAGAGATGATTTGTTTGCAAGTTCAATTTTTGCATTCCATTTATTAATCTCTTCAAAAAATATATTTAATTTTGATTGTGCATTTTTGACTTCTAAATCAATTTCAGTTTGGATTTTCAAAAGAGAATCTCTTTTTAATTCCAATTGCGAAACTATTTTTCCAAATTCTTTTTGTTTTGTTTCATATTCTCGCAATTTTTTTTCTACATCCTCTACATTATGATTTTCTTTTTTTGCCGTTTGATAAAAATAATATGTTTCATCTCCCAAACTTTTTGCAAATGTAAATTCACGACTTACATCCACAAGTTCTTCTTTTATATTTTTTATTTCTTCAATAATTGCAACATATTCTTTTGATTGTTGTTTCTTAAAAACCTCATTAATATTTGCCAATGTTTCCTTATATCCTATTGAATCAAACATTGCTATTGCATCGTTTAATTTTTGTGTAAATTTTTCAATGCTAATTTTTTTGTATTCATTTTGATAATCTTTCCACGGACGACGAACTGTAACTTCATCAATAATTGAATACATTGTTGCAATAAATAAAATGAAACTAAAGATAAGATAGATTTTACCATAACTTCTTGTTTCAACGGGAGTGTTATATCGTTTTTTTAAAAAATCAAACATAATGTTTTTATTAAATATTAAACCAAGGAGTTACTAAAACATATTTTATATTGAATGCCAAACGAAGAACCATTTTTATTGGCAAAGACATCATTGTTAAAAACAAAAACGCAGTGATGCTGTAACGCAATAATCCCAACTCTTGAAGTAAAGGCGTATTTTTCTTTTTTATCCAATAAATAACACCAATTGAATAATATGCTGTAATTACAACTATTCCAAAAATAATTGCAAAAGGATTTAGTTTTCCAAAAGCATCTTTTGTATTAATTCCAAAAATTTCAGATAAATCAACATTTGTCAATGCTACAACTCTATGAGTGTCCCAATATTCCCACGGCCAAAAGAAATACCATCCCGGTCCTCTCATAAAAGTTCCAAGTACAATTAGAGCAACCCAAAGTATTATAAACCCAACAAGAAATGTTAAAACTGCAAATTTCCTTTCTTTGTATGTGTAATATCCACTTCCCTTTTCGTTATTGTCTATATAAGGAATTGCAATTAGTCCAACTATGATTAAAGTAGGAAGTATAACTCCTGCAATCCACGGATCGAAATAAACAAGTATTTCTTGAAGTCCAAGAAAATACCACGGCGCTTTTGAAGGGTTTGGAGTAAGTGTTGGATTTGCAGGTTCTTCAAGTGGAGCATCAATAAAAATTGACCACACAACTAATATCACCATAACTACAATTGATGCAATAAATTCCACTCTTACAAGATTTGGCCAAACTTGAACTTTATCGCTGAGTTTTGCCTCTTCAGGAATATCTTGTGTATCGTTTTTTCTCATCTTAGAAATTGAAAGCCAAGTATATCCAATCACCGTGAAAAGTAAAAATAGGATTGGTAAATTATCAGGTTTTAAAATGATTTTTAAAAAACTTTCCATAAAAAAATAGATTTAAAATTCTTTCTTTGAAGTATCTGGTCCAGAAATTCCACCATCTTTTCTAATTCTCCAAAAATGGACAATCATAAAGACTGCTGCAACTATTGGAAGAAAAATACAATGTCCAACATAAAATCTCAACAATGTAGGTGGTCCAACTTGTGTGCCTCCAAGTAAAATAAAACGAATGTCATTATTTATTTTCATTCCGAGTTCTGGACCAAATGGGCCTTCATGTCCAAGTAAAGGAGTTGCACGAGCCATATTTGTTCCAACAGTTACTGCCCAAATTGCAAGTTGATCCCACGGTAACAAATATCCTGTAAATGATAAAAGGAACGTTAAAACCAAAAGTATTACACCAACACCCCAATTAAATTGTCTTGGTGGTTTATATGAACCCGTTAAAAATACACGAAACATATGAAGCATCACAGTTATTACCATTGCGTGCGCTCCCCATCTATGCATATTTCTCATTAATGGGCCAAATGGAACATCGTTCATCAAGTACTTCATATCTTCGTAAGCATATTCTGCTGCGGGACGATAATAGAACATTAAAATAACTCCCGTGATAGTCAATACAATGAAAAGTAGAAATGTAATTCCTCCCATTCCCCAAGTATATCCAATGTTTACTGCATGTCGTGGAATTCTAACTGGATGCAAATGCAGAAATACATTATCTACAATTTGTAAAGCACGATTCCTGTTTGTGTCTTGATATGAGTGTCTAAATATTGATTTGTATAATTCAGTTTGTTGAAATTTTTCTTTAAGTTTGCCCATAGAAATTTATTTTAAAAATTTGTTTATCCTAACTTTAAAAACGATTCAGGATTTGTCCATTCATCTTTTTCAAATAGAAATTTTATATTTCTGTCAATTAAAATTTGCCCATCATCAGCAAGTGTTATTTTCAATCTTTCCAAAGGACGAGGTGCGGGGCCTTCAAAGTTAATTCCAAATTCTGGAGCACCACGAAAACCACTTCCATGACATGGACATTTGAATTTATTTTCAGAAGCAAGATATCTTGGGGTACATCCTAAATGTGTACATATTGCAGAAAGTGCATAAAATCCATTAACATCTCGGATAATCCAAACACGGAAATCGTCTTTATATTTTTCACTTACTTCTCCAATTACATAATCTTGTGGATAACCTGCTTTAAATGTTGATGGTGGTTCATATAAAACACGAGGAAACATAAAACGAAGTGCTCCAATTGTAGAAGTGAATATAAATCCAAAAAACGCCATCCATCCTGCCATTGAAAAAAAACCTCGTCTACTCATTTTCCAAGTTCCACGATCATCATCTGGAGGTCTATCTTGTTTTGGTTTTCTAACTACTTCTTGAGTTGGTTTTGTTACAGGTGTTGCAGTTTCTTGATTTTGCGACATAATTTTTTTCTTTAAAATTGCTAATTTTAATTAGGAAATTTTGGCAAATATAAAAATTTTTTAGAATGTAAGGTAATATAGATAAAGAAACTCAACTATTTTTCTTTTCATATATTTTTAACATGAATTTTTTTTTCTTTTTTCTAATTTTTTCTTATACATATTCACAAGAAAAAATTTCAAGCTTTAAAATCTTTATTTCACAAGATTCAGTTTATTCAATTCCTGAAAATTATTTTGTTGAAAATATTTATTTAGATTCGGTTTTGTTATTAGAAAACAAAACTCATTATGAAATAAATTATACTGAGAATGAACTAATTTTGTATAAAAGTAAAACTACATTGAAAGAAAATAGTTTTCTCATTTTAAGTTTAAAAAAAATTCCATTTGGATTGAGAAAAAACTATTTTAAAAGAAAACTAATTGAATCTGAAAATAGAGATGAAAAAAAGAGAACAATTTCCATTGAGAGTAATTTGAGTGATGAAAATATTTTTGGAGATAAATCTCAAATCACAACACAAGGAATGTTGATGAGAGGATTTACAGTTGGAACAAATTATGATTTTTCACTTCAATCGGGATTTAATTTGCAGATGAAAGGAAATCTTACAGATAAAATTTTTTTAAATGCAAATTTAAGTGACGAAACTTCTCCTCTTCAACCGGAGGGAAATACACAAGCACTTTCTGAAATTGATAAAATATTTATTGAAATTTTGCATCCCAATTTTAATTCAGTTTTTGGAGATTTTGATTTTACAATTAAAAATTTTCGATTTGGAAATTTTTCTAAAAAACTTAAAGGAGGAAGTTTGAGTTTTTATTCCAAAAGTTTTTTAGACACAACTTCAATTTCATATGCAGTGATGCGTGGAAATTTTTTTACAAATGAATTTTTGGGAGTTGATGGAGTTCAAGGACCATACAAACTTTTTGGAAAAAATGAAAATAAAAATATAATTGTGATTGCAGGAAGCGAAAAAATTTATCTTAATGGAAGACAATTGATAAGAGGTAATGATAGAGATTTTATTATTGATTATGGAAGTGGAGAAATTTTCTTTACAAGCAAAATATTGGTTACAAACAATATGCGAATTGTGGTTGATTTTGAATACATGGAAAGAAATTTTTCTAAATTTTTTTTTACTTTAAGTTCGTCTGTAATTTTTTTTGACAATATAAATACAAAAGTTTTTTTTGCATCTGAAAATGATGATGAAAGTTTTATTTCCTTAAATGAAAGGGATAATAAAATTTTATCAAATGCTGGAGATAGTTTTTGGAATGCAACAAAATCTGGTGTAACAAAAGACACAAATGGAAATTATATTTTGCAAATTGAAAATAATGATACAATTTATGTATACAATCACGATACATTGGGAGAAAAATATTTTGTTACATTTAGTTTTGTTGGTGATGGAAATGGAAATTATATCAAAAAAAGTATTGGGGTTTTTGAATATGTTGGAAAACAAAAAGGGAATTATTTACCAATTATTTTTCTTCCAATTGCTGAAAAGAAAAATTTTATTGCTTTGAATTTAAACACAAATTATTCTCATGTAAATTTATTTGGTGAAATTGCAATAAGTAATTATGATAAAAATAAATTTTCTCAAAAAGATGATAATGATAATTTAGGAAATGCTTATGAAATTGGATTAAACTTAAATTTTGAAAAATTTAAAGC
>SXGU01124626.1_pt1 | contig 11007 bp, 4 predicted proteins | sample 3174531 | NCBI WGS metagenome assembly SXGU01 (sample SAMN11356863, study PRJNA531348) | freshwater metagenome | isolation source: freshwater sample F1-140 | place: China: Fuxian Lake, Yuxi | collected 2017-12-25
ACTTCAAGTTTTCCGAGGACGAATGGCGCATCATCGTTCTGTTTGATGGCAGCAAAACCCAGGCGGAAGTCATGGCTGATTACAATACAGACCATCCCCTGGACCCAATTGATCTCGATGTGCTAAAGGATTTTGAAAAGTCCCTTAACGAGATGCATCTTCTGGAAAAATCCAGCCGCGAAATGAACGTGATGTTGGTCGAGAAGATGCGAGAGACGCGAAAGAGTATGCTGCTCAGTAAAGAGGGTAGCCTCATGTATAAGCGCTTTCCTCTTATTGATCCGGACAGGTTTTTCGACAAGATCATTCCCCATCTTTGGTTCTTCTGGACCAAAGGCTTTCTGTTCTTGTCGATCGCGACCATGCTGCTTGCGATGATCTTGGTCGGGTTACGCTTGGATGAATTCACAAACGGTGTATATGAAGTTTTTTCCTTCAGTAAACTCTCGATTTGGAATCTCGCTTTTCTGTGGATCACCATCTATGCGGTGATCGCCATTCATGAGTTCGGCCACGGTTTGACTTGCAAGCGTTACGGCGGCGAGGTTCACGAAATTGGATTTCTGCTATTGTTTTTTCAGCCGTGCCTCTATGCGAATGTCAACGATGCCTGGCTATTCGACAAAAAATGGAAACAAGTTATGGTTACCATTGCCGGCGGCTACATCGAGTTCTTCGTCGGCGCCATTTTCGGTATTCTCTGGGCGATCACCAATCCCAATACATTGATCAATGTCCTGAGCCTGCAGATCATGACCATCTGTTCGCTTTCAACGGTAATCTTTAACTTCAATCCCTTGGTCAAACTAGATGGCTACTATCTTCTTGCCGACTTTCTCGAAGTTCCAAACTTGCGCGACTCCTCGTTCTCCTATCTAAAGTGGCTTGCTAGTACCAAGGTTTTTCGCAACAAAGAGGACCCGCCAGAGGCCACCAAACGCGAAGAATTTATTTACTTGGCCTACGGCACGCTTTCGTTTTTCTGGGTCGCAAGCACTACTTTCGGTCTATTCTATATGGCAAAGGGTCTCCTGATCGATCACTTACAAGCCATCGGCGTAGTCCTTTCATTTTGGGTTGCCTACAAGATCTTCGGAGGTCACGTGAAAAAATCGAAAGCCTTCCTCATCCAATGGTTGATAACCAACCGGGAACTTCTTACCTCGAATCGTGGCAAAAAACTCGCCGCTGGAATCGTTGCCGCTATCGCGCTACTTTTCGCGACTCCGCTCCCCTACCGAGTACCGGGAAAATGTTCACTCAGCGCCTCTCACTCCACAGTCATTCGCGCCAGCAGCGATGGAATCATCCGCAGTTTTAACATGAATGACGGGGCGCTGTTCTCGAAAAGTACAGAGATCTTTGTTATCGAAAACCCCTCTCTTGAAACCGATATCGCCATCGCGGAAATTGATTATCGAAAGACCGAAGCCGAGGTACGCGCGGCCCTCAAGTCGGAATCCGGCAAGCTCCATAGTTATCGTAAAGAGCTCACGGCTAAGCGCGCCTCCCTGGAAAGGCTGCGAAAAAAACGCGATGACCTTAGACCGTCGCCACCAACCAGAGACGTGGCCTCTGTCTTGAGTTGCCCGGAACAAACAAGAAAACTCAACACCTTTGTCAAGGAAGGCGACGAGATCTGCCGGGTGCATGATATCGAACATCTTAAAGCCGTTATCGAAGTTCCGGAACACGAAGTGCGTTTCATCGAGATCGGTAATGAAGTTCAGTTCCGTCTTGAATCACATCCCTTGATCACCTATCGCGGCAAAGTTAACCGAATACAGTCTTTGGGCATACCCGACCCCATCAATCCAAAGGCTCGCCTCTACAACACCGAGCTCATCATCGACAACCCTGGAGACCTTCGTCCGGGGATGACTGGCCTCGCACGTGTCAGCACCGGCTGGATCCCGGCGGTACAGTATCTTGGCCGGCGCCTTGCAAGTTTCTTCCGTCTCGATTTATTCTTCTAAATGAGGGCTCTATATGAAACTCACGACAGTCGTTATCGCCAGCACTCTCGTTATCTCAACTTCAATGGCTCTTGCGGCCCTCGCTTCTGAACAGGAGACCGCTCCCGGGCTTTCGGCGGTTATCTACGGAAAGTCGGACATCACCGTGAAATCGCGCACCCAAGGTGAAGTTGTCGACCTGCGAGCGATCGAAGGTCAACATGTCAAACGCGGCGACCTCATCGCTCAAGTCGATGATCGCCAAGAACGAATCGATCGCGATTTAGCAGAAAGCGAGTACAAGTTCGCTAAAGAGGACCTTGAAAAAACCTCGCGGCTAAAAAAATTCGTTTCAGAGGATGAAATCCGGCAAAAACAGTCCAATCACCTTAAGAAGAAATCGGTGTTTGATCTGAAAACTCTCGATGTCGAGAAGAAGAAGATTAACTCGCCGATTGCCGGTATTGTCACTCGCTTGTACTTCGAGCGAGGTGAAACCATAGCTCCCGGCGACAAGTTTGCGGAAATCGTCCAGATGGATCAGCTTTACCTCATCGCCAATGTGCCTTCGACGGAGGTAAAACATTTTCGTGAAGGCGCGCAAGTCGCTTTTTCGGTAGAGGGAATAAAAGAAACCTTCAAGGCGCGGGTGGTCTTTCTTAGCCCGGTGATCGATGCCTCGAGTGATACGGTTCGCGTCCGTCTCGAAACCCAGAACTCCTTGCAAACCAATGGCGGAAAATCAGACTTTGTGTTGAAGCCGGGAATGGTTGCGCAACTGATTCGTTAAAACAGCAGCTTGTTAAGAATAAAGCGCAGTGGCTTTTCCATGATGACATACCAGAGAGGTTGAGCATCGGCGGAAATCTTTCCGCGTCCTGTCATGCCGGGTCGGATTGTCTTTGAGCCCGTCCCGCCTTCATCCTGCAAGATCGAAGATACCTCCGCGCGGGCGACGAAAAACTTTTCCGGCGCGGCTTCAGTCAACGGCAGTCCCTCACCGGCCACGGAAATCAAACGCACACCCTCGCCGAAGGTGGTTGCGGGATATCCGAATACTTTGAACTTGATCTCTTGCCCGGGACGGACATAGGTGACATCTTCCTCGGGCACCTTGAACTCGGCGATCATGCGATCAAGTCGCGCGACCCTGATCAGTTCCTGACCAACACTCATCGGCTTACCAAGAAGATCACGCAAGTTTTCACTGACGATCACGCCCTCGAATTGACTGCGAACATCCGCTTTCGTGATCTGCATTTCCAGTCGATGAATCTCGAGTCCGAGAGAGTTTGATTCCTGTTCTTTGATTTTCGCGTCGGCCACTTTGTCGTCATTCAACAGCCGTATCATCTCGGCCTTGATCTTGAGTCGCGCCGCTAACTTTTCATCCCTCTTGATCCGAGCCTCACTGGCATCGAGGCGAACCAGTACCTGGCCTTTATTGACCGTTTCGCCTTCTTTCACCAAGACCTCTTCCACTTTTCCCTGTGTTTCGGCATAGTAGGTGCTCGTCATCGGCACGATTTCCACCGCGGCAGAAATCGAATGTGGCGCCTTAATAAAGACCAGGGCGCAGCCGGCTAGCAAAACCCCTCCCCAAACGATCGCGTGACGCACTGGTGTCCAGGCCCGGATCGATGACCAAAAATCAATGAAACGCGCCTTAATCGATCCGACTCCCATGGTGTTGGGAATCGCCGAATAAAGATCGGCATTTCTTAAAGCGACAATACTTTGATTCACTAAAAGTGTCAGCAGTTCCAGTTTACCTGGAGAGACCAGATTAGGGGTCGCGCTTTCGATCGAGATGACACCCAAGACGCCCTGATCATCTTTGAGGACGGTCACCCAAAAACTCTCCAGCCCCTTGGCCTCCATATAGGCTTTGACTGCCGGAGGCATGCCTTCGCGTTCAAGCTCGCCCTTGGACTGCACGAGAATGCCATCCTTCTGCTGCGCACAGATTTCATGCAAACTCGTAAGAGTCCGTGCCTCACTGGATTCTTGATCAATGCGCTCCAAACCGCTAATGGCCCTGACCACAAACTGGCCATCACTGTGCTTTTTCGCGATTGAAATGACGGCTCGATCATAAGGAATGACATCAGACGAGAGGTTAACGACCGACATCAAGACCGCGTCGATATCGAGAGTCGAGGTTATTTCTCCGCTGATCTTCAGCAGCGCCGATAGCTCCTTGGCTTTTTTCTCTGCCGAAAAAAGTCGAGCATTTTTGATATACATTGCCGCATTGCCAGCGAAGAGAAGCAAAAAGTCGAGGTCACCATCTGAGAATAACTGCTGCCGATCCCGCTTATTGATAATCTGAATCGCCCCGATGCACTCGCCTTTGACACATAGAGGAGCCGAAATCATCGAACGGGTTTCAAAACCGATTTTTTTGTCTAGCGCTCCCGAAAATCTCACATCACGAGAACAATCCGCGACGATCTCAGGCTTGTGGCTATCGACGACAAAGCCGATGATTCCCTGACCGCGCTTGATCTTTACGCCGATGACTTTGTCTTTGGTGGGACCTTCGGCGACTCTGCATTCTATACCCTCACCAGAATCTTCGACCAACCAAATCGATCCCACCTCAGCGCTCATGAGCTCAAGCGCTCTTGAAAGCACCAGAGTCAATAGAGGTTCGAGATCCATCGTTGAACCAAAGGCTTCCTGCAGTGACTTCATCGCATCCAAGCGCCCGATCAGCTCACGCTGATTCTGCAGGGTCTCGGCCGTGTGCAGATTCAATGCTGCCGGCACACAAATGGAGTTGAGAAAGCTGAGATCGGCCTGAGAAAACTCACCGCCCAGCTTTCTATCTACGATTTCCACAACCCCGAGGATCTGCCCTCTATAAATAAGGGGCGAAGCCAAAATAGACTGTGTCGCTAACGCCTGTTTTTCATTGGATTCATTGGATTTAAAACGCTCATCGGTCGCGGTGTTCTTAACCAGGGTCCCGCGTTGTTTTTCGCCAACCCAGCCTACGACACCCTTGCCGATCGGAACCGTTACCCCCGGGAGTCCCTGACTGCCAGGGCCGGTGGCGACCTTACAGGTGAGTGCGCCTGCACCTTTTTCCAGCATCCACAACGACCCGCCGCCGGCATCCAAAACTTCCACCGCAAGGTCGAGAAAGTCGCGCGTCAGCTGCCCGAGGTTATGCCCTTTATCTTGGAAGAGCTCATTGATTTGGTGATAGGCCTTCAGCTTTCGCTTCAACGTTTCGTCGCTATTGCGTTCACGCAATTTAACGACTGAGTTAACGACCAAACTTTGGTCCGACACCGTTATGGCGTCGGCTTTCGCTTCCGCAAACTCTGTTGATTTTTCTCGGCGTTTCAAATTTAAAGCCATCGCTTTACTCTTCGCTATTTTACCGACAAAAATTGAGGCCGGAATTTTCGCATGAGTCCTTCGCCTCGACTCGATAAACGAATAGAGGTTTTTTCATTCTCACTCATAATAGGTCAACGAAAGTCTCAAAACTGATATTCCTCAGATCTCAACCAATGTCTCACGTATAGAATTGATACCAAGACTTGTGAATTTAAGTTCGACACTTCATGCTTAACTCATAAGTTTTGGTTTATCCGACAATCAATTGCATCGATACATCAAGCCGCTCGTTGAAATGAAATTCACTCGAAGCGGTTTCTCAAATTTGGAAAATTAGAAAGTATAGAGAACCCTAAAGAGGAACGTAGCCGCAAAGGAGCTCGAATGACACAAGCGAAGAAGTCCGCCCCACCCGTAAAAGCCCCCAGCAAAAAACTGAAATCCAAGAAACTGGAAGAGCGAATCGCACCGGGAATGGTCGGCGGCGGTGTCGTTGACCCCGGTATGGCGGACTCTACGGATTCAAGCTCCGAAGACAGCAGTGCGTCTTATTCCGAGACAGAAACCTCGCTCTCGACTGAGTCGATGGACTCAAACACCGATACCGGCGGCCAATATCTCCCGGAAGAAAACACCAGCCCTTCCTTTCAACAAGAAGGATTTAATGAGCCGGCACCGACAGAGCCCGTGCCCATGGCCGAAGCTTCGGCTCCCGATGCGACAAGCTTCGATAACGCAGATCTCGCCCCCTCTGGCGACTACGTGGTCGAGCCCGAGTCATGGCGTGAACCTGATTGGGTCACCGCGAATGCCGACGGTAGTGTCACCGTACAACCTCCGGCCGGTGTTTCAATTGAAAATGGCGTTGCTAATTTTCCCATGGCGGTTGCCAACGATGCCCTTCCTATTCCTGAAGAGATCACCATTCAAGCGGATGGATCAGTCGACATAAGCCTGCCGGAAGGCGCAGTTTTCAATGAAGACCTCAATCAATTGACTCTTCCCGCCGGTGATAGCCAGCCGCATGACGTGCCAGCCGAGTTCTGTCCAGTGGAAAATCCGGATGGTACTTTGTCGCTCACTCTTCCTGAAGGACAAGCGGAGTACAACGCCGAAACCAACACCCTGAATCTCTCTAATGCCGTCGTCAATGACATCGCTCCAAGCTATATGGAAATCAATACCGATGGCTCGGTTTCTGTTACCCTACCAGAAGACACCCAGGTCAATACTGATGGTTCGTTTACGATACCTGCCGACAACGCCCATTACTTCGACAATCCCCCGCCTGAGTATGTGCAAGAGGTTGAGTTCTGCGATTATCAGCCTGATGGTTCGGTAACAGTCGAGTTGCCACAAGGAGCGACGGTTGAAGCCGGTATCGCTGAGTTCCCGTATGCGGTGGCCGTCGATCACTTGCCGATTCCTGAAGAAGTAACTTTGAACTCCGATGGCTCAATGAATGTCGAACTCCCCCAGGGCGCCAACTACAATCCCGACCTGAACGCTTTGAATATGCCGGCGGACCACTTCAATCCCGCCGATATTCCTGAGGGAATTACCTACTATGGAAACCCAGATGGCTCGTGGACCGTTCCCCTACCGGACGGCATGACATACGACTCCGCTTCGAATTCCGTGGAAATGAGTAACTATTGGGCCAACGAGTTCGCCCCTGACCATGAGCAGATCGGTACGGACGGCGCGGTTTCAGTAGAGCTCCCGCCGACGACTGAGTATCACGCTGATGGTACATTCTCGATCCCGGCGGATTCTGCTCACTTCATGGAGACCCCGGCACCGGACTACGTACACGACGCGCCCTACTCGGAGCCAATGATGGATGGAGGATACTCTGTCACTCCACCAGAAGGGGTTACCATTCAGGAAACACCTTATGGTACACAAATGCAGTTTACATATGATGCGGTCGCCGAAAATGTCCCGCTCCCTCATGACATTGAAATTCTCCCCGACGGTGCAATCGCGGTTCCGGTTCCCGAAGGAACACAGTATGACGCGGAATTCAATCGCCTGACTTTCCCGATGGACGCCGTCAATATGAACGAGATTCCTGAGGGCGTACCGGCGCACGTGAATCCCGATGGCACCCTTTGCGTTACACTTCCTGACGGCATCACCTATCAGCCGGAGGCCGGCAATGTCGTGATGAGCAACTATTGGGCTAACGAGTTTGCTCCCCCGAGCGTTGAGATCACTCCCGCTGGTGGCGTTTATGTCACCATGCCGCCGACAGTGGATTATCAACCGGATGGATCGATGATTATCCCTCCGGAGAGCGCCGACTTCCTACAGTCGCCGGATCCAGCTTACATGACCGGTGCTCCGGAATGGGTGGCCGCGAATCCCGACGGTTCAATCACCTTCACACCACCTGCGACCTTCACGGTCGATCCCGAGGCCGGCACGATGACCGCTAGCTTCGAACAGTATGAACAGAACTTCCAAGCACAGATTCCTGATGACCTAGTGGTTCATCCCGATGGCTCAATGGAAGCCCCGGTACCGGCCGGCTCTGTTTATGATTCGGCTTCGAACACCCTCACAATTCCCGCTGCTGACATGCAGACCAAAGACATCCCAGCTGGCATCGCCTACGAGGTACTGGATTCAGGCGCCTATGCCGTCCAACTTCCTCCTGGAATCGAATACGATCCGGCCTCGCAAACAGTGACTCTCAACAACCACTGGGCGAATGAATTCGCTCCACCAAATGTTGAGATCATGCCGAATGGTCAGATCCAAGTCGATCTGCCGCCACAAACTCAATATTTCGAAGGTGGTGACGCCGGATTCGCTGTACCGCCCACCTATGCGGACTTCATCGACAACCCGCCACCAGCTTATATTCAAGACGGTCCTGAATGGGCGAATATGTCACCCGACGGCGCAGTTCACTTCACACCGCCAACGGATGTTCAGCTCCATCCCGAAACCGGCACCGCCACGATGAGTGTCGACAGTATGAATGAACATTTTGAAAACCATATTCCGGATCACGTTCAGTTCAATCCGGATGGCACTGTCAACATCCAAATGCCTCCGTATGTGAGCTTCAATGCCGATACCGGCGTGCTGACCTTCCCGGCTGATCACGCCGCTGAACACATGCCTCCGCCGCAAGTCATGCCGTACTTCGATGGCCAGGGTAATCTCTGTGTCGCTTTGCCGGCAGGCATCCAGTTCGATGCCGCTAGCAATTCCGTTCATTTGGATAATGCATGGACCAACGAACTCTGCCCTCCGCAAATGGAAGTCTCGCCGCAGGGTCAGGTGTATATCCAAATGCCACCCGATACCTACTACCATGACGGTGGCTGTAGCGTTCCGCCTTACCAGGCTGACTTTATGGAGAACCCGCCACCGCCCTATATCTCTGAAGGCCCGGATTATGTTGCTTTCAATCCCGATGGTTCGTTCACGGTTGAACCTCCACCTTCAATGACCGTTAACGCGGAAGCTGGAACGATAACAATGAGTACTGCGACCTTCCAGGAAGAATTCAACGACAAGTCAGGCGAGATGCAGCTGCATAGCGATGGCACTGCGGATATCAAGGTGCCGGAAGGCACGCAGTTCAATCCCGCGACCGGCACTCTGAGTTTCCCCACCGGCTCCGTGCAAATGCATGAGATTCCTCCACAGGTAAATCCCATGCTTAATGACGACGGCAGCATCTCAGTTAAACTGCCCGAGGGTATTTCCTATAATGCCGCGGACGGAACCGTTCACCTCAACAACCAATGGTTGAATGAGCTGGTTCCTCAGCCGGTGACATTCAATATGGACGGCACGGTGGTGGTCGATTTGCCTGACGACACTCAGTACTTCCCGAACGGAACCATGGTCATCTCCGCTGATAGCGCGCACTTTATGGATGGCGGGCACGGAGAGTATCAGCAAGGACAATATCCTGCCCCACAATATACCGGGCAGTATCCATACCCTGAATATCAGGCACAATACCCTCAGTATCAACCTGAGGGCGTAGCGCCGATTGCTCCGGCCGGATCGACCGCGGCTTGATCGTGCATGCGTAGTTCGCAGTCTTTTTTTCGCGAGGAGCTGGCGAGATTCGCCAGCTCCCTGGTGACCACGCGGGTGCTCCTGCAGGTCGTGCTCCTTTCGCTTTTCACGAACTTGCCGGTACAGGCCAAGCAGCCGTCAGGTTTTCAGGCGCATTGGTCGAACATCATTGATCGTGCACTCAGCAGTAATGCCGAGATTTGCCTTGCGCTCTACGATGCCCAAATCGCTCGTTCCGAGATTGCCGGAGGAAATGTTGATTTTGAAACTCTGGCAACGTTCAAGCCTGAGTACAAACACGACCGCCTGCTCTCCAACTCCACGCTCGAAAGTGCCAGTTATCTGGACACCACGGGCGCCTTGTCTCTTGGCCTTAAGAAAAAATACACCGCGGGAACACAAGCCGAATTGGTTTTGCAGGAAATGTGGTTGGGATCCGATTCCATCCAGACGACCTTTCATTCGCGCGATCAAATCGCTCTTCAAGTGAAACTCACTCAACCGCTCTTAAAGGGGCGCGGTAGCGAGTATAACGAAGCCACTTCACGCAAAGCCACCGCGAAAGCCGAACGTTACTCCAATGAGCTTGATGTCACCATCAACGATACGCTCATCAAGACTCTTGGACTTTATCTGGATTTCATCCGCAACAAACACGATGAGAAAATCAAATCCGAAGACGAAGAGTATTACCAACGACGTAAAACCGAAGCTGAAGCCCGCTTGCGCGTCGGAGCGATGAGCGAAGCAGATGCTCTCGCTATCCGTGCACGCGCGCAGGTAGCACGTGCAGAACGCCTCCTGGCCGCCGCAAAAGCGATGGAGAGCGAAGAACAGTTGGCTCGGCAAATCACTTCACCGCTCAACTCTTCAGGTTCTCAAAACCTTGGCGCCTCTCTTAGCGGTCACGTCATCCCGAACTACAACGAACTCATCACTCCAGAGGAGATGGCCGCGGGCGAGGGAAAGATCACCCGAATCGAAAACCATCCTACGCTGCGCGCGCTCGCTGCGAAAGCCGCGGAAACGGAAGCGGATTTTCTCAAAGCCAAAAACAGTCTCCTGCCGCAACTCGATTTGAGCCTTCAGGGTTCTACTGTTGGAGCCGGACAAGACCATGCCGGCGCAGAAGAAGGCATGACCTCGCGACGAACCCCCAGCTGGCAGGTCATGTTGACCTTTTCTTATCCTATCGAGAATCTAGTGGCGACTGGCGAGTACGAGCGCCTGGCGTCGGAACGACAAACGCATAGCCTCAGTTACCACAAAAAGAAAATCGATTTGCAGGCGGATAAAACTGATCTTGCGCGAATTTTGAAATCGGGGCGCGAAAGCCTTGAACTCGCACGAAAACGAGTCGAAGCTGCGGAGTTCATTCTGACAGGAAAGGAGCAGGGGTTCGCGCGCGGACGAATCAGCTCTTCCGACCTGATCCAGGCCCGCCTCGATTTCTCCGAAACAAAGTCTGAGGCCATCAGTACCGCTATCAAGTTAAAAAAATCGCTGCTCAACTCCCAAGTCATCGATCACCAAATGATCGCCTACTCGCGCAAAGGCTCGCCCCCCTGTAACAGCCGCAACTAGTACTCCGACAAGAAAGTTTCTAGCCGTTTTTTAGAGCCCGCTTCTTCGCGGGTTTGACTCTTTGCAGTAG
>SXGU01518610.1_pt1 | contig 11005 bp, 9 predicted proteins | sample 3174531 | NCBI WGS metagenome assembly SXGU01 (sample SAMN11356863, study PRJNA531348) | freshwater metagenome | isolation source: freshwater sample F1-140 | place: China: Fuxian Lake, Yuxi | collected 2017-12-25
AGGAGATCTGCTATCGGCGCCTGCTGGGCAAGTCACCAACGGGGGAAACCGAGCTCGGTAATCTGTTCGACGCCCACGGCCAGGCGCTTCGCCACAACACCAAGCTGCAAGACGCCAAGTACTACGACTCCGATTTCAGCCAGTTGAGCTTCACCAACCTTTACCCGTTCCTGCCGGCGCACTTCGACATCCTGCTTCATCTGCTCGGCGCCCTGGCCAAGTCCACCGGGGGCATCGGTCTGCGCTCCGCGATCAAGGTCATTCAGGATGTTCTGAAAGGCGAAGGCGGCTCCAAGGCCATGGCCGATCAGCCCGTGGGCTGGCTGGCCACCACCGTCACGCTATACGACGAACTTGAGAAGGACATTCGCCGCGCCTTCCAGTCCGTGCACCAGTCGGTCGGCAAGGTTCAGATCCGTTTCCCGGACTCGCAGCTTCACCAGGACATCGCCAAGTCCGTGGCTGTGCTGCAGATCCTGGGAAACCTTCCGGTGACGGTGCAGAACGTCGCCAGCCTGATGCACCCGTCAGTCACTGCGCCCTCGCAGCTCGAGACCGTCAAGAAAGCTGTCGAGGACATGCTCAATGACGTGCATGTGCCTCTAAGTGAGAAGGGTGGGAATCTGGTCTTCCTGAGCGAACGGCTGCGCGACATCGAGCAGGAGCGTGGCGCCATCGCCCTGCGCACCGTCGATGTGAAGCGCATCTTCAACGACGCGCTGCGCGAATCGTTCGACCCGCTGCCCCGGGTGAGTCTGCACGGCACGATGGCCGTGGCCACCGGGTTGAAAACCCAGGCCGGCAGCGCAATCACCAGCCTGGCGGGTGACACAAACACTATCCAGACTGTCGTGGAACTGGTATCGGCCAGTGACTACGACACCGCCAGGAACCGGATGCTGGACGACTCTCGCAGCCGTTCCGGTCGCAACATCATCGGGCTGCTGGCCCGTGCCAACCCCGATCTCGACGATCTGGCCAACGAGATCTACCGCTGCCAGCGGATCGCCGAACTCCATCGCAACGAGCCCGACCAGGAGGTCAAGGACTACTGCTCCGGCCAGCTCGACCGGGCGGCCAAGCTCGCCACCCAACTGCAGAGCAAGATCAAGCAGACCTTGCAATCCGGTTCTTTCGTCTTCCGCGGCCAGGCCACCGCGGTCTCTGCCCTGGACACTGACCTGCTGGAAGCGGCCAAGAAGCTCCTCGCGGACGTGGCCGACCAGGTGTTCGATCGGTACATCGAGGCTCCGGTACGTGCTGGCACCGACACAGCCGAACGATTTTTGCGGGTGGCAAACCCCGCTGCGATTACAGCGCAACTTGACCCTCTGGGCCTGGTGCAGACCGTCGCGGGCCGTGCGTCGTTCAAGACCGATCACAAGTCGATGATCAGCATCCGCGACTACATCGACAAGCGTGGCACAGTCGATGGCAAGCGTCTGCTCGACGACTTCAGCAACGACCCGTTCGGATGGTCACCCGACACCACGCGCTACATCGTCGCGGCCATGCTGATGGCCGGCGAGATCAAGCTCAAGGTCTCCGGCCGTGAAGTGACCGCCGCAGGCCAACAAGCGATCGATGCACTCAAGACCAACAACGCCTTCAAGCAGATCGGTGTTTCGCTGCGGGACGAACGTCCGTCCATCGAAACCCTCGGGCGTGCGGCTGAGCGGCTCACCGAGCTGGTGGGTGACATGGTCATCCCCCTGGAGCAGGAGATCAGCAAGGCTGCCGCCAAGCACTTCCCGCGCTTTCAACACGACTACGGATCCCTGGCCGAAAAGCTCAGTGGCCTCGGGCTGGCCGGCAGCGACCGCGTCCGCACCCTGAACCAGGACATCGCCGACGTCCTCTTCACCGACGCGTCGGATGCCCCCCAGCGCCTGGGTGCCGAGACCTCGGCCATCTACGACAACTTGAAGTGGGCACTCGAGGTGAAGCGTGCGCTCGATAACGGTCTCGACGCCACCCTGCGCGAACTCCAGGCTCATCGCCGCGATGTCGGGGCCCTGCCTGATACCGGTGTGCCCGGCGAGCTGCGCCGCGAACTGGCGGAGGACTTGGGCGCCTTGTCAGAGCGCCTGGGCAAGGAAGACTTCTACAAGCACACCGCCGACTTCAACTCGCAGTTGACCCATCTGCGGGGCCGGGTGCGCGATGCGGTCATCACCCTGTCCGACCAGCAAAAGCTGCGCTTGAAGGACGGTATCGAGGACTTGCAGCGCATCCCCGAGTGGGAGGATCTGACGCAGGAGGAACGCGGTAACGCCGTGAACCGGCTGGATGGGCTGGCACTGGACGCCACGCAGGATCTGTCCGGGCTAAAGAAGCTGCTGGCCCGCGACTACGACATCAACAGCACCCTGGAGGAGCTGAAGCGGTCGATTCAACGTCAGGGCCAGGAACGCCTGCGCCAGCGTATGGAAGAAGAGCGGGGCAAGTCTGGGGAGAAGGGACCGTCCAAACTCACCCGAAAGGTTGCCGTGCCGGCCAAGTTCACCACGGCAGCCGACATCGACGCTGTCATCCAGCAACTCCACGAGATCAAGGCACAAGTCGGGCTTTACTCAGAGATCGAGGTGACCTTCGCGGTCGGCAATGGAGGCGAGCAGTAAATGGCATTCGACCAAACCACAAGAAACCGCCTGCAGCACTTCGTCAACGACGCGCGCCGGGTGCTGGAAGAAGAGTTCACCCGCCAGTTGCAGAACGACTACGGCATGGACCCGAATGCGGGGTCTGTTGCTGACTTGTCCAGCCTGCGGCACATCAATGACGCCCAGCGCGAAACCGCCCGCATCCTGCGCGACACCCTGGCGCACTACACCGCCGACGGCGACATGAACGCCAATCAGGGGCTGGATCGCATCGTGCGCGAACAAGCCTTCACCGTGCTCAACCGCCTGGCCGCCCTGCGCATGGCGGAGTCGCGTGGGCTGCTGGTGGAGTCGGTCGGCAACGGCTTCCAGGCCAAGGGCTTTCAACTCTATGCCCGCCTGGCCGGCACCGGCCTGGGCGAAACCGGTGATGCCTACCGCGTTTACCTGTTCAGTGTGTTCGATGAACTCGCGCAAGACCTGCCGGGCCTGTTCGACCGCTACTCGCCGCAGGGCCGCCTGTTCCCCCGCGAAGCCGCGCTGCTGCAAGTGCTGAGTCTGGTCAACGATACCGACATCGCCCCGCTGTGGAGCGAGGACGAAACCATTGGCTGGATCTACCAATACTTCAACGCCAAAGAAGAGCGCAAGGCCATGCGCGATGCCAGCCAGACACCGCGCAACAACCGTGAACTCGCGGTGCGTAACCAATTCTTCACGCCGCGCTATGTGGTCGAGTTCCTGGTGGACAATACATTGGGGCGTCTCTGGTTCAACGCTACGGGTGGGGCAACGCATCTGCGTGACCGCTGCCAATATCTATTGGTAAAACCCGACGAACAACCCCAAGCCGCTGTCAAACTGCGTGACCCACGCACCCTGAAGCTGCTCGACCCGGCCTGCGGCTCCATGCACTTCGGCCTCTATGCCTTCGATCTGTTTGCCGGGATTTACCGGGAAGCCTGGGCCTGGGAACAACAACACGGCCCCGGCTCGCTGGATGTTTCCACTCAACCCCAGGCGGCGCTCAAGCCGCTTTGCCAAACCTACGAAAACGAAACGGCATTCCTGCGCGACGTGCCCCGCCTCATCATCGAACACAACCTCTACGGTGTCGACATCGACTCCCGCGCCGCCCAGATCGCCTCGCTGGCCTTGTGGCTGCGAGCGCAGCGTACCTGGCACGAAGCCGGGATAAAAGCCAAAGACCGCCCGTTGATTGGGCGCGGCCATGTGATTGCCGCCATTGCACCCCCGGCAGAGCGAGAGTTGCGCCAGCAGTTTGCGGCCAACCTCGATCAGCGCGATGCCGAACTGTTCGAGAAGACCTTGCAAATGCTCAAGAACCTGCCAGAGTTGGGGGTACTGCTCCGGGTGGAACGCGAACTGCCTCACCTGGTTCGTCAGGTCTATTTAGGCAAAGGCACGGGGCTGTTCGCCGAACAGGAGCAAGCAAACTGGCAGCAGGCGGAGGCGCGGCTGCGCATAGCACTGAATGAGTTTGCCCAGGCCGCTCAATCGACCTACCAGGGCCGTCTGTTTGCGCAGGATGCACTGCAAGGGCTGCGGCTGATTGATCTGTGTGGGGAAGTGTTTGACGTAGTGGTGATGAATCCGCCCTTCGGGGCATTGGCCGCCAACACCAAAGATCAACTCGCCAAAGCCTATCCGCGCAGCAGAAACGACCTGCTGGCCATCATGGTGGAAAGAGGCTTGGAGCTGTTGCGTGCTGGCGGTCGCATCGGCGCCATTACCTCGCGCACCTGTTTTTTTCTGTCGAGTTTTCAGCGATGGCGCGAAGAAGTGGTGCTGGGCATCGCCCAACCCGAAGTCATGGCTGATCTGGGCCATGGGGTGATGGACGATGCCATGGTCGAAGCGGCGGCTTATGTACTGGAGAAGCAGGGATGAGCCAGGAAACCCCATGCGTTCGACCTTATCACCTGTACAGGCCGTGGGGCCGGCGCACTCTGGTCAAAGGCAACCGGGAATGGAGGTAAAGCATTACCTCCAAATAAGGGTAATAATGAGGGTAATAAGACATGAGTTTGTTCTTGCATTTTGGCGCACGGGCTTCAGACACCGGGGATCAACTGGCCCAACCTGAAAAAGAGATGGCGAACCTGGGTCATGGCGTGATGGACGATGCCAGGATCGAAGCCGCCGCGTATTGTTTGGTGAAACATTGAGGAGATCACGATGAATGCCGTCATTTTTGAAACCGTGGTGACCAATGAACATCGGCTCAACTGCCCGTTGCCGACCTCGTTCCCCACCGGTTGCCGCTTGCGCGTGGTCATCGAACCCATCCCGGATGAGGCGCCGGTGGAAAATGAGCCCTCTCGAGTGCTGACCGGCGATGCGGTGCTTGACCACTACCAGCCGCGCACCGAACTGGGCCGCAAGCTCGTCGAGTTACGCCGGGCCTATATCGAAAGTGGCGGCAAGCTGATGAGTTGGGACGAAATCGATGCCGAGGCGCGTGAGCGTCGAGGAGGCGTTGCCGATGACTAAGCGCACCTATATCGATGCCAATCTGCTCATTGCGGCCTGGCATGGCAAGGACGATGCCGGCCTTGATGCGCTGGCCGTACTCGATGATCCGGATCGGACGCTGTTGGTCAGTGATGCCTTATGGCTGGAGGTGATGCCCAAGACCATTTACCAGAAGCGGCAAGGCGAAATGGCCTTCTATCAGAGCATTTTCGTGCGGGCAGAACACTGCCCCTGGCGGCTCGATGTGTTGCAACAGGCCCACGGTCTGGCGCAACGCTACGGCATCGCCGCCATGGATTCGATTCATGTGGCCACCGCGCTGGCGGCTAGCGCCGATGAGTTCATCAGCGCAGAAAAGCCCACCAAGCCGATGTTCCGGGTGCGCGACATTCCCATGATTTCCTTGCGGGGCAAAGTATCATGACCACCTTTCTGCGTCTGTTAGCCGAATCTGACAAGGCCAGCGCTTTGGCTGGCGCATGCACGGCGGTGCGAGCCGGTGAAATGGATCAGCGTGTTTTCAAGGTCGCGCCGGAGGCTTTCGATGCCGTACCGGGCAAGCCGTTTGCGTATTGGGTGAGTGAGGCGGTGCGGGAGACGTTCAAACGGTTGCCGGCGTTCGAGAGTGAGGGGCGAACGGCGCGGCTCGGTGGGCATTCTTCTAATGATGAACGATGGCTCCGTCTTTTCTGGGAGATAGAAAACTGCCGAAGTTCAGAAAGTAAATGGATCCCTTATGCAAAAGGTGGTGTTTTTTCAAAGTTCTATGCTGACATTCACCTAATGCTGAATTGGGATATCGAAAGGCAAACCTATTTTGCATTCTTTGGACGAATCGGTCGCGCCAGCATCAAACCGGAATCAGTTGAACACTACCTCCGCCCCGGCCTCACCTGGCCACGACGAACCACCAGCGGGCTCAGCCTGCGGGCCATGCCCACCGGTTGTATCTTCGCCGACAAAGGCCCGGCGGCGTTCGTCGCCAATGACGATCCCGATGAATTGCTGGCTCTGCTGGCCCTGACCAACAGTCGCGCCTTCGGCCTGCTGGTCTCGCTGCAATTGGCCGCCGCCGATGCTGCCGCTCGCTCCTACGAAGTCGGTGTCATCCAGAAAACCCCCATCCCCCCACTGACCACTGACCACTCATCACTGGCCACTCTCGCCCGCCGCGCCTGGTCCCTCAAACGCACCCTCGACACCATCGAAGAAACATCCCACGCCTTCGCGCTGCCAGCCGCCCTGCGTCCACGCCTGGGTGATTACGATCCACCCGCCATCGAAGCGGAACTGACCCGCATCCAGGCCGAAATCGACACCATCGCTTTTGAGCTTTATGGCTTCAGCGAAGCCGACCGCGCCGCCATACCGGCCAGCCAGGGTGCGGCCAACGCGGACGATACAGCAACAAGCACAGACGAGGAGGAGGAAAACGACGCACCCCCCATTGACCAGACCGCCGGTCTGCTGTCCTGGGCCGTGGGTGTCGCCTTTGGCCGCTTCGACTGGCGTCTGGCCACCGGCGAACGAGCCGCACCGCCTGAACCCGAACCCTTCGACCCACTGCCCGCCCAAAGCCCCGGCATGTTGCCGGAGAAAGCGGAACCGTTCCACGTCCATCCCGGCCTTCTGGTCGATGACCCCGGCCATCCGCATGACCTCGCTCGCTGCATCGAGGACGTGCTGAACCGGGTCGATGCCCCCACCCCGGAAAACGTCCGCCGCTGGCTGCAAAGGGACTTCTTCCCCTTCCACCTGCAACGCTATTCCAAAAGCCGCCGCAAAGCCCCCCTTTACTGGCCGCTGAGTACCCCCTCCGGCCGCTACACGTTGTGGGTCTATTACCCGAGCCTCACCAGTCAGACGCTCTACACCGCCGGAAACGACTTCCTCGGCCCCAGGCTTCAACACATCAGCACTGAGATAGCCGCCCTGCGCAACCTGGGCACGGCCCGCAGCCGCGACGACGAAAAGCAGTTCGAGGCATTGCAAGCCTTTGAGCTGGAGCTGATCGAGCTGGGCGACACCCTGCTCAAGCTCGCACCGACCTACCAGCCCCACCACGATGACGGTGTGCAAATCAGCGCCGCGCCGCTGTGGCCGCTATTCCGCCACAAGCCTTGGCAAAAGGTATTGAAAGACACCTGGGCCAAGCTGGAAAAAGGCGACTACGACTGGTCACACCTGGCCATGGCCTACTGGCCCGAGCGCGTGCGCGAAAAGTGCAAGACCGACAAGTCGCTGGCCATCGCGCATGGGCTGGAGGATTTGTACGTGGAGCCAGAGGCTGCGCCAAAGAAGGCACAGCACCGAAGGACGAAGACGCCATAATGTCTTGATCGGATTATCTCAATTGACTCTATTGACTGACTTCGCCAAGAGGAACCCCTGATGCTCGCGCAACGATTTGTTACTCAGGTCACGGATCAACACCTGACGCTGAAATTGCCCGCACATTTCAATAATCACCGGGTTGAAGTGATCGTGCTGGAGTTGGAAGCAGGCACTCCCGCTCCAGGAGGGCGCCAGCCGCATCCGGACATTGCCGGCAAGCTTGAAATCGCAGGCGACATCTTTTCATCCGTGCCCGAAAGCGATTGGGACCTCCCGGCATGATAGTTCTTGATACCCATATTTGGCTGTGGTGGATACAGCAGAATGCCCCAGCACTCAAACATGGATGGGTTGATCTCATCGCCGCGGCGGATCAGGTCGGGGTATCGGCCATCTCCTGTTTCGAAGTCGCATGGTTGGCCCGTCACGACCGTATTCATCTATCGGAACCGCTGGAGAACTGGTTCGACAAGGCATTGCAGGGCTCAGGTGTCGATCTGCTTCCGGTCACCCCGGCGATTGCACAAATAGCCGTTGAATTGCCGGAACATCATCGTGATCCGCAGGATCGCCTGATTATGGCGACGGCCTTGCACCATCAGGCTCGGCTGATCTCCGCAGATGGGAAGTTCCCGCTTTATCTGGAAATGCAGGGAGTGTTGATTCAATGAGGATTCATGGCACGGCGCCTAACGCGACACCCCGCATCGAATCCCTGCGAGTGGAGAATTACCGTGCCCTGCGCAAGGTCGAGCTGAATAATTTGATGCCGATGACGGTGCTGCTTGGCCCCAACGGCAGCGGCAAATCCACTGTTTTCGATGTGTTCAATTTCCTCTCCGAATGCTTTCAGTTTGGTCTACGCCATGCCTGGGATCGACGCGGACGCGCAAAAGAACTGAAGACGCGCGGCACGAGTGGCCCCATCGTTTTCGAGCTGAAATACCGTGAGCAGCCAAAGAGCCCCATCATCACCTATCACCTGTCGATCGATGAGGGCACCAAAGGGCCAGAAGTGGTCGAGGAATGGCTGCAATGGCGGCGCGGCCAGAAAGGCCAGCCGTTCCGGTTCCTGGAATTTCGTCGTGGTGTGGGGCGGGCCGTCAGTGGCGAGTTACCGGATGCGGAAGACCAGCGCAAAGACACCACGCTGAGATCGGCTGACTTGATTGCGGTGAACACCCTCGGCCAATTGGCCGAGCATCCTCGGGTTGCCGCCTTGCGTGAATTCATCACCGATTGGTATGTGTCGTATCTGTCCATCGACTCCACTCGCAATCAGCCGGAAGCCGGGCCACAGGAACGCCTGAGCAAGGGCGGAGAAAACTTGCCCAATGTCATCCAGTATCTGAAAGAGCAGCACCCAGAGCGCCTGGAACAGATTTTTGCGGTCTTGCGTCAGCGTATTCCGCGCCTGGAACGGGTCGAGGCCGAGCCTATGCCGGATGGTCGTCTGTTGCTGCAGCTTAAGGATGCACCCTTCGAACAGCCGGTGCTTTCCAAGTTTGCTTCCGACGGCACCATGAAGATGCTGGCCTATTTAACCGTACTCTACGACCCGGAGCCGCCACGTTTCATTGGCATTGAGGAGCCGGAAAACTTTCTGCACCCGCGTTTGTTGCCCGAACTGGCCGAAGAGTGCCGCGCCGCTGCTGAGCGGTCGCAACTGCTCATCACCAGCCATTCGCCTTTCCTGCTGAATGCCATGCGGGCTGACGAGGTTCGCGTGCTTTACCGCGATGAGCAAGGATTCACCCAGGCCATCCGAGCTTCGGATATTCAGGGCATTCCTGAGTTTGTTTCGGCCGGTGCGACCTTGGGGCATTTGTGGATGGAAGGTCATTTCGGCTTGGGCGATCCTTTGGTGAATCAGGGCGCACCGCGTCCACCGAAGAAGGGGCGTGGCTGATGCTGGAGAAGTTGATTGTGTTCGTCGAGGAATACTCGATGGAGGCTGCGCTGGAATTGTTACTGCCGAAGATGCTTGGCGACATTGAGTTCCAAATCATCCGTTTCCAGTGCAAGGACGATTTGCTCAAGAACGCGCCCGATCGGCTGAAAGGCTACGCGGCCTGGTTACCCGAAAATTGGCGCATTCTTGTGCTGGTGGACCGCGATGACGATGACTGTGCCCAACTGAAAGCGCGGCTCGAAACGATGGCCGCTGATGCGGGCTTGTTAACCAAGACGCAGGCCCAGCCCGGACAGCGTTTCCAGGTGGCCAACCGCATGGCTATCGAGGAACTAGAGGCGTGGTTCTTCGGCGATTGGACTGCAGTGCAGACAGCCTACCCCCGGGTGCCGGCCACTGTTCCGCAGAAGTCCGGGTTTCGTGACCCCGATGGGATCGCGGGTGGAACTTGGGAGGCGATGGAACGCGTGCTGAAACGGGCTGGCTACTTCAGTACGGGCTTACGCAAGCTGGAGTTGGCGCGGTCGGTAGCTAGGCACATGGATATTCAGCGTAATCGCTCCCGCAGTTTCCAGGCGTTTGCAGGGGCTGTGACTGCCGCGATGGTGTAGGGACTGTTCATGAGTATTGAGGAATTCATTCGAGAAAGCGTGCTACGGCCCCGCCTGAAACAGGCAGGCTGCCTGGTGGTGTACGACGCCGATAGGCGCTACCGCGAGCAGTGTTTCGATCTGGCCGGTGACAAGGTGCGTGTCGTGGATGCGTCCGAGAGTAGCATCGAAAGCCGAGAGGCGGCGCTGATGGCGTTGCGCGAGGTGGGGCAACCTAAAGCACCGCTGGAAGGTGTGCTGATCTACGTGCCGACCAAGCGCCCCGAAACCGACGAGCAAAAGCAGGCTGATCCGTTTGCGCTCTACGCCGAATGCGGCGCGGTATTCCCACAGGACGATGGCGACGAATACCTGAGCCTCTGCCTGCGCGCCAGGCCGGATCATGCCACCGAGATCCGCCAGGTGTTTGCCAACGCCTCGGGTGGGCCGACCTTTGCCGTGATCGACGCCATCGGCGGTGGTGTGAGCTGGCCCCAGCTTAGGGTAACGCTACGGGTCGAGTCTGGTCGGGAGATTCTGGCTGCGCTGCTAGTACCCAGTGTTACGCAAACGACTGTCCTCAAGGAGCAAGACGGCTGGGTGCAGGAGGCCCGCGACTTCCTCCGCGCCACTTTGGGCCTGAGCCTGAAGACGCGAGGCAAGACCTGGTCTGCCCTGGCAGACGAGCTTTGGCGTTACGTGTTATTCAGCGAGTTCGTGTTTGATTTGCCAGTCGCATTGCCCGCCACCCTGCAAGGGGTGCCACACGCACCGATGGAAGCCAGGCCGATCGTGGAAGACGTCTGCGAGCGGCTGCGCAGCGACCCGAAGTCGTGCACCATTTACGTCGGCCGGGCCGAAGCCATCGAGGTGGAACTCAACCTGAGTGACCACTGCGGCGCGATAGAAGACCTGGGCGAACGCGACACCTTCCCCTTCGAGGAGCGAACCATCCTGCGTACCGCCATCAAGGGCATCGTGACCGGCGACACGGACACCACGCGCCGTGTGTTGACCCGGCAGAAAAGCTCAGTATGGCTGGGTAAGGGTGAAAGCCAGGCACAGTGGGA
>SXGU01445553.1_pt1 | contig 11003 bp, 11 predicted proteins | sample 3174531 | NCBI WGS metagenome assembly SXGU01 (sample SAMN11356863, study PRJNA531348) | freshwater metagenome | isolation source: freshwater sample F1-140 | place: China: Fuxian Lake, Yuxi | collected 2017-12-25
CGCTTGCAAAAAGTCACATATCAAGAAGCTGCAAAACAAATCGCCCTCACATGTTCTGATTTTTATTTAAACCCTCTATTGACATAAATCGATATTGGAGTGTCAAATCTTTACTCCCTTCTCAGACTGTACAATGAATTAATCCTATAAAAAGTTAACCTAATGTTCACATAAAAAAACGTTCGTTTTACCTGTTTGAACGGATTAATATATATAGAGACTGTTTTTTCTGAGCAAATTTGTACTCTCAAATTTGCCCTGTTCTGTACTGTCAGAACTAAGCAAATCCCTAAAGGATTTGCGTTACAAACTCTGTAACTATCTGTTACTGACAGTCTCTATATATGAAAACAGGATACCTCTGCCAATTTTGGCCACTATCGAGCATGGGCAAATTTCTATTTTTTGCCAACGAAGTTGCCGAGCAGTACCCCAGCATCATCTATCTCACTATCTAGCACAGATGTGTAGACCCGAAGTGTCATCATTGGGTCGGAGTGGCCTAACAATTTTTGCGCTGTAGTTACATGTATACCTTGGGTCTTAAGTAGGTAGGCATATGTACGCCTAAAACTATGAACAGTAACCCCGTGGCTGTTGGCACACTTTTGCATCGGTTTATAGGTAGCAGGCAATGGTTTAAACCAACCAAGATAGGGGACTTTTCTAACACTAGTCTTTGATTTACAAGGACCATTTACAGTTCTAGATACAAACACAAACTCATCCCGTATATCTGCTTGGGTAATGGCTGCAGCCTCAGACCATCTAAGTCCGTGTAAGGCTAGGAATCTAACCTGGTGGTTATACCTACCCCAATCCTTTGCATCAACCTCCTCCCAGACTAAAAACTTCTTCTCAGATATTTGAATAGGAGCAGTTCTAAGTCCATCTGCTGGATTGGTATCTGCAACCTTATATAACCTAGCCTCTCGGTAAATACTTTTAACCAGCATTAAACAGTGCCTTGCAGTTTGTGGTGGCAGCGATAGCAACTTTTGTTGTAGAGCAACTACATCAACATTATCTACTGGCATATAGCCAATAACAGGCATTAAATGGCGTTTATATAACCGCTTGTAATCGTGCAGAGTTTTAGGTCTAATCTGAATAACATTCCAGACAGTTTCAACCCATTCATTTACTAACATTTTCTTAAACCTTCCCTTAAGGAAGGACCTACTGATTACTAGGTCATTAGGTCTGGGCAAAGGCAGAAGTATTCATATATCTACGGCTTAAACCAAGCGGGGTTTTAACTCCAAAGGTTAGACTTACTGCTATGTCAAAGGTTCTTTCATCCCTGCCAGTTGGCCAAAAAGTAGGTATCGCATTTAGTGGTGGCTTAGACACATCAGTTGCAGTTGCATGGATGAAAAGTAAGGGTGCAACTCCTTGCACCTACACCGCAGATCTTGGTCAGTACGATGAAAAAAACATTGAAACTGTGCCTAACCGCGCCAAAGAGTATGGCGCAGAGATCGCTCGTCTTGTTGATTGCAAGAGCGCTTTAGTTGAAGCGGGTTTGGCAGCTCTTGCCTGTGGTGCCTTTCATATAACAACTGCTGGCAGGGCTTATTTTAATACCACACCACTTGGCAGAGCCGTAACTGGAACTTTATTGGTTAGAGCGATGTTATCTGATGGTGTTTTGATTTGGGGAGATGGCTCAACCTATAAAGGAAATGATATTGAAAGGTTTTATCGATATGGATTATTAGCAAATCCAAAATTAAAGATTTACAAGCCGTGGCTAGATCAGGATTTTGTCAATGAATTAGGTGGCAGAAAAGAGATGTCAAAATGGCTAGCAGACCATAAATTGCCATATAAAGATGCAACTGAAAAGGCATACAGCACTGATGCAAATATTTTGGGTGCTACCCATGAAGCAAAGTCATTAGAGAATTTAGATTCCAGTATTGAAATTGTTGAGCCAATCATGGGAGTAAGGTTTTGGGATCCTGCAGTAAAAATTGATAGTGAGGATGTGACTATTGAATTTGCCCAAGGCAGACCAACTGCAATCAATGGCAAATCTATCAAGGATCCAGTTGCTTTAATCAAAGAGGTAAATTCAATTGGTGGTCGACATGGTCTTGGGATGAGTGATCAAATTGAGAACCGAATTATCGAAGCAAAGAGCCGTGGTATTTATGAAGCACCTGGAATGGCCTTGTTATTTATTGCTTATGAGAGATTAGTAAGTGCAATACATAATGAAGACACAATCACTTCTTATCATGAGCAGGGACGCAAACTAGGAAGATTGTTATATGAAGGCCGTTGGTTTGATCCGCAAGCCCTAATGCTTCGTCAATCATTAACCGCCTGGGTTGCATCTGCAATCACTGGATCGGTAACAATTAGATTGCGCCGCGGTGATGATTATTCAATTATTAATACTCAAGGAGCAAATCTTTCTTACTCACCAGAGAAATTATCTATGGAAAAAATGCAGGATGCAGCCTTTGGGCCAGCCGATCGAATCGGGCAACTTACGATGAGAAATCTGGATATTGAAGATACGCGTGCCAAATTAGAGTTATATGCATCACAAGGTCAACTCAGTAGTGCTGACTTTGATCTGATCAAAGAAATTGGCAACGATAAAAAATAGTTTGTTTATGAAGTAGTATCATCCTTGATGTTTCCGGGGGTCGGTGTAATTCCGAACCGGCGGTTAAAGTCCGCGACCCAAATGAAATTCATTTGGTTGACTTGGTGAAACTCCGAGACCGACAGTTAAAGTCTGGATAAAGGAACATCTAGGAGATAGCGCATGTCCATTTTAGAATGGCTGTTTGAAGCACAGATCCAATTTGGTAGTAAATCAATTACTTACCGCGAAATAATTGGTGGGTTATTGGGTCTATCAAGTGCAGTTTTGGGGTTAAAACGAAAGGTACTTGCTTGGCCAGTTGGAATTACTGGGGATGCATTACTTTTCACCGTATTTCTTGGTGCGGTATTTTCATTTGGCGCCGATGGTGATGAAAAGACTTTTTATGGCCAAGCTGGCCGTAATCTGCTTTTAATCTTTGTCAGTATTTATGGTTGGGTTCGCTGGAATCAACATCGTAAATCTGGCGCGCCAGGTACACCACCTGTAATCCCACGTTGGACTACCACTAAAGAAAAAATGGTGTTAGTACCAGCAATTATTATTTTTTATGCCCTGGCTTATCAATTGTTCAAGTCTTTGGGCCAAACCGGTACATGGTTGGCAGTTGATACCTGGATCTTTACCGGAACCGCACTTGCTACCTTTGGTATGAGTCGAGGATATGTTGAGTTCTGGCTAGTTTGGGTTGCAGTTGATTTAGTTGGTGTTCCTTTTGCATTTAGCAATGGTTACTACCCAACTGGAACGTTGTATGCAATTTATCTACCATTTGTGATCTGGGGCTTCATTTCTTGGCTAAAAATTTCCAAGAAAGAAAAAGTAAGTTCCTAACTGTGATACATAAAAAGGACCGAAAGAATTTTCGGTCCTTTTTATTAAGTTTAAATTTCCTACAAGGCCTTTAACGCGCTAACTACTTTTGTTAGCGAATCCTTTGCATCACCAAACAACAGTGTGGTTTTTGTCTCATGAAGCAGTTCATTTTCAATTCCAGCAAAGCCAGGTCGCATTGATCTTTTTAAAAATATTACATTTCCAGCTAACGCCACATCTAATATTGGCATTCCATAAATAGGACAGCCTGGCGTGGTCTTTGCTGCTGGATTAACCACATCATTTGCACCAACTACTAATACAACATCAGTTTGTGGGAAGGTTGGATTAATCTCCTCCATCTCAACTAATTGCTCATAAGGAACATTTGCTTCCGCAAGTAAAACATTCATATGCCCTGGCATACGACCTGCAACTGGGTGAATTCCATAAGCCACTTCAACACCTTTTGATGCCAATAGATCCGCCAACTCTCTAACTGTGTGCTGGGCTTGAGCAACCGCTAAACCAAAGCCTGGAACTATTACTACTCTTTGGGCGTAATTAAGAAGTATTGCAACATCATCTGCAGATCCAGATTTAACTGGGCGAGCATCTGCCAGGCCAGCACTAACTTGAGCTTTTGCAGTAAAAGCGCCAAACAAGGTGCCAAAGAGTGATCTTCCCATTGCTTGCGCCATTAACTTAGTCAATATTGTTCCAGAGGCACCAACTAAGGTTCCAGCAACTATTAGTAAGGTGGTTTGCAGTACATATCCAGAAGCAGCAACTGTTAATCCAGTAAATGCATTAAGTAGTGAGATAACAATTGGAACATCTGCTCCACCAACTGGCAATACAAATAGAACACCAAACAGCAATGATAAAAGCCCATTTATTAGCAGTGGGGTGGTTCCACCGGATGAGATAACCCAACCACCACTTACTAATACGCCAATCAATGTCAACGCAATTATTTGTCGGCCAAATGGAAAGACCACAGGTCTAGTGGTCATTAACTCTTGTAATTTTAGAAAGGTAATTATTGAACCTGAAAATGAAACGCAACCAACAATCACCGTAAAGACGGTAGCAACAACAACTGCTGTAGAAGCTTTTTCTCCTAAATTAAGGTACTCAACTATTGCAACTAGCGCAGCAGCCCCACCACCAACACCATTAAATAGCGCCACTAATTGTGGCATTTGTGTCATCTGTACTTTTTGTGCTGCCGGTACACCAACTAAGGTTCCAAAGGCGATGGCTGCCAGAATTAAAGTTTGATTATTCAGTGCTTCACCATCATTTGTATAAAAGAAAACAATTAAGGTTGCAACGCTTGCACCAACAGCGCCGATTAAGTTACCTCTACGGGCAGATTTAGGAGATGAAAGCCCCTTTAGCGCCAATATAAAGCAGATACCAGCAGCTAAGCCAATTAGATCATAGAGATTACGACTCATTTGTCATCTCCAGCATCCTTCTTAGCTTTTGGCTTTCCTTTAAACATTTGCAGCATTCGATCAGTAACTACAAAGCCACCAACCATATTTATCGTTGCAAGCACTACCGCAGCAAGTGCTAAGCCAAGTTCAAGATCTGTTTTTGCATGATCTGCCACAACAATGGCGCCAACTAAAATAACACCATGAATAGCGTTGGCACCACTCATCAATGGGGTATGCAAGGTTGTTGAAACTTTTGAAACTACCTCAAACCCAACAAATATAGATAAAATAAATATTGCAAGCAATGCAATCTCATTACTCATAAATTCAGTAGCCATTACTTGCTCTTCTCTCGCTTGGCACCATTGTGAGTTAAGGTGGCTGAATCAATGATCTCATCTGAAAAATCTGGCTCAATAAGGCCATTGGGCTTACCATCAACAGCTTTGCTCATTAGTAAAAGTAGATTTACCACGTTTCGTGAAAACAACATAGATGCGTGAAATGGTAATTGGCTTGGTACATCTTTCCCGCCCCAAATTTTTACACCATTTGAGTTTGTAATAATTTCACCCGCAACTGATCCTTCAACATTTCCACCACTCTCAGCTGCTAAGTCAACTACGACAGAGCCGGGAGCCATTTTTGAAACCATCTGGGCTGTGACCAGTACTGGCGCAGTTCGGCCAGGGACTGCAGCGGTAGTAATTAAAATATCAGTAGCTGCAATATAAGGAGTAAGCAACTCTCGTTGTTTGTTTGCACGCTCTTGCGTCATCTCTCTGGCGTATCCACCAGCACCCTCTAAAGCTTCAAGCTCTAATGTAATAAATTTTGCACCCATCGATTTCACCTCATCAGCTGAAGCTGGTCTGACATCATATGCAGAGACAACAGCGCCTAATCTCTTTGCAGTTGCAATTGCTTGTAATCCAGCAACACCTGCGCCCAACACAACTACTTTTGCTGGAGTAATTGTGCCTGCAGCTGTCATTAATAGTGGAAAAAATTTCGGCGATAATTCAGCAGCAACTAATGCTGCTTTATATCCAGCGCATAATGCTTGTGATGTCAAAGCATCCATAGATTGCGCTCGAGAAATTCTTGGCACCATCTCAAGTGATATGGCAGTAACCCCGGCTAAAACTGCGGCCTCAATTGATTCTGCAGATGTGGTGGCAGAGAGAAATGAGATTGTAATGCAACCCTTTTTAAGGGTCTTTATCTGGGCTGGCGTCAATGGTTGAACAGAGAGAACTACATCAGCATTTACCAGCACATCACCACTTTTTACCTGCGCCCCCGCATCAGTAAATTGCTGATCAGAGTATTCAGATGCCAAGCCAGCATTTGATTCGATCACAACATCAAGACCGGCCTTAGTTAATTTAGAAATAATGTCAGGCACGAGTGCAACTCGTTTTTCACCAGCCCTGATCTCTTTGGCAACCGCTACGCGCATTTTCTAACCCTACCCAGCCTTTCCTCATTTTGTCGCTCAGAATTAAAAATACTTCCGCCTGATGTGTTATTTATTACCCTTTAGTTCACCTCGTGTTAAGTGATAAAGCAAGGATTGAATAGTTGTGCGCCTATGAAAAGCTTGGCGCCAGACGACAGATTTCTCGCCATCAATCACATCAGCGGCAACCTCTTCACCTCGATGAGCTGGCAGGCAATGCATAAAAATAGAATCTTTAGCAGTGAGATTCATTAACTCTCTGGTAACTGCAAAAGATGAAAGGGCGTTGATTTTTTCAGTTCTATCGGCCTCAGAATCTCCCATTGACATCCAAACATCTGTATAAATTGCGCTAGCACCCTTTGCTGCCGATTTTGGATCTGTAAGCACCTCAATTTTACCGCCAGACTTCCTAGCGATTTCATTAGCTTGATTTACTACAGCTGACTTTGGTGCCCACTTACCTTCTGGTGTTGCAACTACAACATGTGCACCCATGGTTGCACCCATTATCAACCAAGAGTTAGCAACATTATTCCCATCACCAACATATACAAACTTGCGATCCTTAAAACTTTTGCCGAATCGTTCTGAAATAGTCAGCCAATCAGCAAGTAACTGGGTTGGATGATCATCATCGGTTAAGGCATTAATTACTGGAATGCTGGCGTACTTTCCCAACTCATCAACATCAGATTGAGCAAAGGTTCTAACAATTAAAGCAGTACAAAATCCTGAAATAACTCTGGCAGTATCAGCGATGGATTCACCACGACCAATTTGTAAATCATCAGCACGCATAAATATAGGAGTACCGCCCAAGTGAGCAACTGCGCTCTCCGATGCCAGCCGAGTCCTAGTTGAAGACTTAGTCATATAAATTGCTACTGTCCGTTTGGCTAAGGTTTTTTTAGCTTGCAATGGTTTTTTAGCAAACTTACCAGCGGTCTTTAGCAGCAACTGAATATCTGACTTGGACAGATCTGAGGTGCGAAGAAGATCCTTTAATGGTGTGCTCACTGGTAAATGGTAGGCGATAAAGTTGGATTAAGATTTGGCTATGGGATTTCTCGATGATTTACGGGGTAAATCAGGTAAAACTGGCCTGCTTGAAAAGCAAGATCTCGCGCCAACTGATGAGGGTGATCATGAGCGATTTTCGCATTACGTTGATAAGAACAAGATCACTGAGTCTGCAGTTACTGGAAAAGCTGTCCGTGCGTTGTGTGGAAAGAAGTGGATACCTAATCGTGACCCACAAAAATTTCCAATCTGTCCAACATGTAAAGAGATTCACGCCCGCTTAAAGTAAATTCTCAGTTAAAACCGATACTCTAAAATTCATGAGGTCACATAAGTTAGTAATTATCTTGAGCGTATTTACATTTGCGGTATCAACACTTACACCCGCAAATGCTAATAATCCTCCAAGAAGGATTCTCTCTGGTTGGCTACCTGATTACTCTTTAGCTCGCAATCTGCCAACTGTTGAAGGAAATTTAGATTTAATTCGAGATATCTCACCATTTTGGTATGGCTTAACTGGGGAATCAACAATTAAAGATAAGTACGCACTGGGTAAGTACACAACACCAAAGGAACAGGTAATTGCAAGATTAAAAGCAAATGGTTTACTTTTATTACCAACAATTACCGACGATACAAAAAAATTAGTATTGGCAAATCTTTTAGCTAATCCGACTTCAAGAACCAATATAGTTCAATCTATTAAGGAGCTAGTATTAAAGTATAATTACGATGGTATAGATCTGGATTTTGAAGTTTTTTACACCCAAGACGGCAGATCCACCTGGCCCGCGTTAAAGCCAAATTGGATTATTTTTATTAAAGAGCTGTCAACTGTGCTGCGCGAGCAAGGAAAACTTTTATCGGTCACTACTCCACCTGATTTTGCCCCCGAGACAAAGCGAGCAGGTAACTCTGTTTACTCTTGGGCTGAAATCGGACCATACATAGATCGACTTAGAATCATGGCTTATGACTTTTCAACTGTAACACCAGGCCCGATTGGTCCACTGCCATGGAGTGAGGATGCAGTTAAGCATGCGGTGACTCAGATGCCAGCTTCAAAAGTATTTTTAGGCATTCCTGGATATGGCAGAGATTGGATTACAAAAGTTGAAGGAGTATGTCCAAAAGATTTTGCATCTTCAGTTGTAGTTGGCGCAAAAGCTGCAGTAGTGATGCGTGAGGCGGCAACACTTGCTGCTAGTAATAATGCACCCATTACCTATAACTCAACTCATGCTGAGTCCACATTTACATATAAAAAAACTTATGTTGATCCAACAAATTCAGCCAGCTTTTGTACAGCCTCTAGGACTGTGTGGTTTCCAGATGAAAAAAGTTATGCCGCCAGAACCAATTTAGTTGGCAAATATCGCTTAGGTGGTATCGCTGTTTGGACCTTCGGTATGGAAAATGCAGCTGCAATCACTGTGATGAGAGATATTGCTAAATCAATCGCCCCAGATCAGGTGATGGGGGAGATTGCAACAGATCTTGAGCAGATTGCATACGGGGCAGCTTTTAATCTGACAGGCACCTTTAAGCTTCCTGACAAAACTCCTGTCGCATCACTTAATGTCAGATTTGAAATCAAAAATTCTTCAGATAGTAATTGGCGTACCTTGGCGATGGGAGTAACTGATGCGGCAGGTGTTATTGCAACACCAGTAATAGTGGGGCAAAAAAGTGAGATCAGATTAGTTTCAGAGAGCAGCTGGGAGCGAAGTGAGGGTAAGACTCCTGTGAAAACTATTTCAGTAATCCCAAAACTTAGATTAGATCTACCTTCCTCAATAAAAGCTAATACCAATTATGCAGTATCTGGCCAGCTGCTACCAAAATTTAATGCGATTAAATTGACGGTAAAAGAAAATGGTAAATCACTAGGTGAATTGACTACAGATGCTAATGGGGCATTTACCTTTAATATAAAGCCAGTTACACCAGGAGTGAGCACCTATCAGGTGATTATTACTGAAAGTGGTAAAAATATTAGTGGTGAAAGTGATGAGTTCTCTGTTTTAGTTAGATAATTCAGCCATGAGTTCTCAGACCCAAGTTGAGGAAACATTAGATCTTAGTAAATTCTTTGACAACCTTTGGGTAACAATTGTTTGGGATGATCCAGTAAACCTAATGAATTATGTGACTTATGTATTTATTAAACTATTTAGTTTTCCCAAAGAAAAAGCCCACAAATTAATGATGCAGGTACATACTGAAGGTAAAGCGGTGGTTGCCTCTGGAAGCCGGGAGGAGATGGAGCGGGCGGTGGCCCAACTTCATGAACATGGCTTATGGGCTACGCTGCAAAGAGATGATCATGGCAGATCCTAAATCAGCTGAAATAACAATCACTTTAAGTAATGATGAATTACATATACTTATAAATCTAGTTGAGCAATTACTTGAATTACTTGGTGAGGCAAATTTTATTCACCATTATCAATCTGATGATCCATTTGCCCAATTGATGTTTGCGGCAATGGGAAATATTCAATCACCAGTGGAACAACCAGAGGATCCAGTTTTACGCAGATTATTGCCAAATGCCTATGCAGATGCTGAGAGTTCTGCTGAGTTTCGCAAATACACTGAAAACTCTCTCCGCACTGCCAAGCAGAAACATCTGTTTTATTTGCGCCAGCAGCTGCTTTCAGCAGTTGAAAAAGAGTTAATGAAAGCAGATATTCAAGTTACTGATCCATCCGCCTGGGCAATTGCTATTAATGATCTTCGACTTGCCTTGGCAGTTAGGTTAGATATTGAGCAATCTTCATATGAAAAGTATGAGTTGATGCCAAGTGGTGATCCGCAAAAGCCATTATTTGCATTTTATGTCTGGCTTGGTGGTTTACAGGAGCGGATGATCAGTAATTTATAAATAAAAAACAGGGCCAATTTCTTGGCCCCGTTAATTTACTTTAGAGATTTATGCATCCGCCTTCATGCCTTCAGCCTCTGACTTCATCCTTGCAATCTTAAGGATGGTTAGACCGAATACGCACTTCGCCAATACATCGGCAATTGTGTAACCGATCTGGCGATTAACAAATGCGCCAGGATCTGTTGCTGATTGACCAAGAATTGGAAGAAGGTATGAGATTGGGTAAACGCCCCAAGTTGCAATCAACAGTAAGCGCAAGCGACCAATGGTTGCTGCAACTCCTGCTGGTTGACGATCTAGGGACTTTGAAAGCTCTACGAACAATACATACAAGATGTATAGGAAAGGTATTGTTGAAAGAACACCCCAAAGAACTTTGGTGTTGTTTTCAGTTGCGATCTCACCTGGATATCCAAGTGCGATCATTGCAGCTGATGCTGGAACTAAGCGGTTAATCAATGAAGAAGCCGCTGCCTTAGCAAGAGCTAGAACTGCTACTACCTCAACTAGTAGTAGAGGTACGGTAAGGATCCAGTCAACATAACGATATGCCTCGTTAAAGTCGCCTGCTCCTGTTCCTACCTTGACTGCGCCATTAACATATGAATCTTCAAATGAGTTGAAAATTCGCATGTAGTGGTATGCCGCAATGAATGTCACCATTGATGACATAACAAGGGCTGTGCGGTACTTAGGTAGTACACGTGATTGTGAAACTAATGTGTAGATCGTGCAGGC
>SXGU01086735.1_pt1 | contig 11001 bp, 11 predicted proteins | sample 3174531 | NCBI WGS metagenome assembly SXGU01 (sample SAMN11356863, study PRJNA531348) | freshwater metagenome | isolation source: freshwater sample F1-140 | place: China: Fuxian Lake, Yuxi | collected 2017-12-25
CATACCTTTGATGCAAGCACCGTCGAACCGACCGCCACCTTCGAAGTCCTGCCGCCCGGGAAGTATCTTGCGCAAGTAGTCGCCAGCGAAATGCGCCCGACCAAGGACGGGCTCGGACAGTACCTGTTCCTCGAGCTCGACATCCTGGACGGCCAGTACGCCGGCCGCAAGCTGTTCGATCGTCTCAACCTTGTCAACAACAACCAGGATACGGTTCAGATGGCGCAGCGTAGCCTCTCGGCGCTGTGCCGCGCGGCCGGCAAGATGCAGGTCAGCAACAGCGAGCAACTGCACCTGATTCCGATCCACATCGACGTCAAGGTGAAGCCGCCCAAGGGACAGTACGGCGAGAGCAATTCGATCCGCTACCTCGCCGAGTCGGCGCCGCAGGTCGCGCAGTCCTTCGCTGCAACGGCGCGGCCTGCCACACCATCTGCTCCGGCCAGCAGCGCCACGTTGCCCTGGAAGCGTCAGGGCTGAAGCGATGGCCGCCCTGGAACCCATGATGCTGCCGGTGCCTGACACCATTCAGGGCTGCCGGACCCGCCTGGTCGACCTCCAGGCGGAAATCGCCTCCATCAAGATCCAGATCGCAACGGCCGACATGGAGCGCCAGTCTCGGCGTGGCGCGGTCGATGCCCACGCCTTTCACCGTGCCAGGACAGCGCTGCGGTTCAAGCAACAGGAGATGGGGCGCGTGGCAGCCCGCCTGGCCGAACTGTCGGGCGAGACCCCCCGCGACCGTTTCAAGGACATGCTGATCGGTGTGCTGCGCGAGCAGTTGAGCGATGACGCCTGGCAAAGCGCCATGACCGTCGCGCGCCAACGGAATGCACAGGTGGCTGGTCATGGCTGAGCTACCTGCCATCACCAGCCCGACGCGAGAAGCCATCTTCGCTGCTTACGAGGACGATGCCGATGAGGATTTCCGCCCGCATCTCGGTGCCTCGCTGATCGGCAAGGAATGCGAGCGGGCGCTCTGGTACGACTTCCGCTGGACCACGGTTGCTAACCATCCGGGACGCTTGCTGCGCCTGTTCGAGACCGGGCAGCTGGAGGAGGCGCGGATCGTGCGCAACCTGCGGCGTACCGGTGCTACGGTTCTCGAAGTGGATCCGGAGAGTGGACGCCAGTGGCGCGTCCAGGCCCACGGCGGTCACTTTGGTGGCTCGCTCGATGCCGTGGCACTAAACCTGCTCGAAGCCCCGAAGACCTGGCATGTGCTGGAGTTCAAGACGCATGCTGCCAAGAGTTTCGTGGATCTCGTCGCCAAAGGCGTGCAGAAGTCCAAGCCGCAGCACTTTGCCCAGATGCAGATCTACATGCGCCTGACCGGCATGACGCGCGCCATGTATCTCTCCGTCAATAAGGACAGCGACGACATCTACGTCGAGCGCGTCGAGGTGGATGGCGATTTCGCCGACCGCCTCTTGGCCAAGGCAGGGCGCATCATCTTCGCCGCCAGACCGCCAGAGCGTATCAGCGAAGACCCAACCTGGTACCAGTGCCGCCTGTGCAGCCATGCGGGCATCTGCCGCAATGAGGTGCCGGCTGCCGTCAATTGCCGCACCTGCATTGGGGCGACGCCCGTGGAAGGCGGTTGGCAGTGCGAGCTCGAGGAGCGGTCACTGACCGAGCCCGAGCAGCGCTCGGGCTGTGTCCACCATCTCTACATCCCTGACCTTGTTCCCGGCGAACAGGTCAATGCCGGCGCCGACTGGGTCGAGTATCGCCTGCCGGATGGCCGGCTCTGGCGCGACCACGGTAGCGACAAGCAAGCGGAGGTACCACAATGATCCTGCGTCCCTATCAGCAGGTCGCGGTCGACAGCATCTATCGTTACTTCGACCAGCAGACCGGCAATCCCCTGATCGTCATTCCCACGGCCGGCGGCAAGTCTCTGGTCATGGGGCGTTTCATCGAGGGCGTGCTGAAGGCTTTTCCCGATCAGCGCATTCTCATCGTCACCCATGTCCGCGAACTCATCGAGCAGAACCATGGCGAACTGGTTGGCATCTGGCCGGAGGCGCCCGCCGGCATTTTCTCGGCTGGTTTGAAGAAACGCGATATCAACGCCCGCATCCTGTTCGCCGGTATCCAGTCCATTCACAAGCGGATCTACGACGTGCAGCAATGCGACCTCGTGCTGATCGACGAAGCCCACCTGATTCCGCGCTCGTCGAACACCATGTACCGCCGCTTCCTGGATGGCCTGAAGCGCATCAACCCGCTGTTGAAGGTAATCGGCCTGACCGCGACGCCGTATCGGCTTGATTCCGGCATGCTGCACGAAGGGGATGATTCGATCTTCACCGATATTGCTTATGAGGTTTCGGTGCGCGAACTGATCGATGCCGGTTACCTGTCACCGCTGATTTCGAAGCGCTTGGTCACCGAACTCGATGTCACCGGCGTCGGCACCCGGGGTGGCGAGTTCATAGCCAGGGACCTCGAAGCGGCCATCGACAAAGACACCATCACTCAAAGCGCCGTTGCGGAAATCTTCTCGTATGCCAAGGACCGCAAAAGCTGGCTGATCTTCTGCGCCGGGGTCGATCACGCCTATCACGTGCGCGATGCCGTCCGTGCCCGTGGCGTCACGTGCGAAACCATCGTTGGTGACACACCCAGCCCGCAGCGCGAAGCCATCATCACCGCGTTCAAGCAGGGCAAGATCCAGTGCCTGACCAACGCCAACGTACTGACCACCGGCTTCAATGCACCGGCCGTCGATCTCATTGCCATGCTGCGGCCAACCAAGTCAGCCGGCCTGTATGTGCAGATCGTGGGGCGCGGCTGCCGCCTGGCACCGGGCAAAACGGACTGCCTGGTACTCGACTTTGCCGGCAACATCGAACGCCATGGACCGATCGACGCCATCAAGCCGAAGCGCCCCAAGGGCGGTGAAGACGGCGTGGCCCCCACCAAAGCCTGCCCGGATTGCAACAGTATCGTGCATGCCGCCACCCGCCAGTGTCCGGACTGCGGGCACATGTTTCCGCCGCCGGAAATCAAGCTCGAAGCCAAGGCGAGTCATCTGGACGTGGTGTCCTCGGGTAAATCACAGTGGGTACCGGTCACGCGCGTCAGCTATGCGCGCCACGACAAACCCGGCAAGCCGCCCTCACTGCGGGTTGACTACTGGAGCGGCCTGACCAGCCACAGCGAGTGGGTTTGCATCGAGCACCAGGGATACCCGCGTCAGAAGGCCGCCAGCTGGTGGGCAAACCGCGCGCCGGGTGTGCCTCTGCCCGCCGATGTGGAGGAAGCGCTTGCCTGCACCGCTCAACTGAAGTGCCCAGCCGAGATCGCGGTCCGCCCCAGCGGTCGCTTCACCGAAATCGTCGCGGCCCGCTTCTGATGGTCTGTGACATCTGCCGGCGGGAAACCCGGGGCTTCGGGTTTTCGCCGCGCGTCATTCGCAGGAGCGGTCGCGATCTGTGGCTGTGCTCCATGCGCTGTCTCAACATTACTACGAGGCTTGAAGGAATGATTGATCCCAACGAACACGAAGAAGCGGCACTGCGTCATGCCGGTGCGGCCGGTGGCGAATACGTCGAATCACTGGGCCGTACCGATCTGGCGCAATGGTCTGAAAAGGAATGGGCATTGCTGGTAGATGTCATGGTGACCGCGTTTCAGGATCACCTGCGCGATGCCTACCAGCACCAGCCCGTTCCGTTCTGAGGAGGGCCTGTGACAGCATCAAGTTATATGGCCCAGCTGGGCGCCAGGCTCGTCGATGCCGGTTTTCCCATTCTGCCGATTCAGCCGCACACCAAGAAGCCTGGGGTCTTCCGCCGGGGGCAATGGCAGGATTACCCGAAGTGGAGCCGCCACTGCGAGCGTGACACTACGGAAAACGAAGTCGATATCTGGGGCGACTGGCCGGAGTCCGGCATCGGCATCGCGGCCGGCAAGGTCATCGGTATCGATATCGATGTACTGCAATCGAAGGAGGTTGCCGAGAGAATCGAAGGCCTGGCCAAACGTATGCTGGGCGACACCCCAGCGGTGCGCATCGGCCACGCCCCCAAACGACTGCTGGTCTATCGGGCTGTTCAGCCCTTTGGCGGTTTCAAATATCCGCCGATCGAAGTGCTCGGGGTGGGTCAGCAGTTCATTGCCTACGGCATCCACCCTGACACCGGCAAGCCGTATGAGTGGCCGGTATCAACGCTGGCAGAATTGGACATGGACGAGCTACCGGCAATCACGGAAGCGCAGGCCCGGGAGTTTGCCAAAGAGGCGTATCTGCTGATCCCAGCTGAACTGCGGCCAAAGAGTCTGGGCACCGGACTGCGCGCGCCAGCGGAATGTGCGAACCTGCCTGAACAGCGCGGCACGCTGGAGGCAGTCGAAGATGCCTTGCGCTACATCATCAACGACGACCTCGACTACGACAGCTGGGTGCGCGTCGGTATGGCCATGAAGGGTGCGCTGGGTGATGAGGGCTGGCCGCTTTTCGAGGCCTGGTCGGCAACTTCACAGAAGAACGAAATCAAGACGACGGCAAAAAGCTGGCGCAGCTTTGCCCCGCAACGCATCGGTGCCGGCACGGTGTACAAGCTGGCGCTCGACAACGGGTGGGTGCCGGCGGCCGATCTGCAACTCAACGGCCAGATCGTCATGAACGGTCACCACCCGGCGCGTGAGTTGCTGGAAGCGCTGCAGGCTGGGAATCCGATCACTTTGGAGCCGGTGTTGGGGGATTCATTGCCGCCACCTAAACCATTGCCGGCTGGCTGGGGCCAGGTGGGTGGTGTGATCGCGGACATGATGGCGCTGATGGGAGCAACTGCCAAACGACCCCAGCCAGTCCTCGCTCTGGGTGCCAGCCTCTGTGCCATCGGTGCACTCATGGGGCGAAAGTACCGCACCGAGAGCAATACCCGCTCGAACCTTTACGTCGTAGGGATCGCCGAAAGTGGCGCCGGCAAGAACCATAGCCGGGTTGTGATCAACGAGTTATTCCGCAAGGCCAGTCTGCTGCAATACCTCGGGGGCAACAAGATCGCCTCGGGGTCGGGTTTGCTCACCGCCATTCAGCGGCAACCTGCCATCCTGTTTCAGCTGGACGAGTTCGGGATGTTTCTGTCGGCAGCCGCAGACCGAAAGCGGTCGCCACGGTATGTGTGCGAAATTCTGGACCTGATGACTGAGTTGTACACCACCGCCGGCACTACCTACTTCGGCGTGGAATACGCCAGCACCCAGCACAACAATGCCCACCGCGCCATCCACCAGCCGTGTGCGTGCATTTACGGGACTACGACGCCCCTGCATTTCTGGCAGGCACTACAGGCCTCCAACGTCGCCGACGGATCGCTGGCCCGCTTCCTGATCATGGAAAGCGAAGACGACTTCCCGGACAGCAACGAAGTCTTCGGCGTCATCGATCCACCTCAGGACTTGATTGACCGGCTCATCCTCATCCACCAGGGTGGCGGAAAACTGAGTGGCAATCTGGCCGATATCGGTGCGGTTGACGAAGTGCTCGTGGATCCCAGCGTGGTGCCGATGACGCCTCAGGCCAAGGCAGCGTTCAAGCAACTGGATCAGGAACTGGTGGGACAGTTGCGTACCTCGCGTGGCACGGGCTACTCGTCGATCCTGGCACGTATCGAGGAGAACGCGACCAAGCTGGCGCTGATCCGTGCGGTATCACGCGACCCTGTCGATCCCCAGATCGAGGATCACGATGCGGACTGGGGAATCATGTTGTCGCGGCATTGCGCTGAACTCACCATTCGTGAGGCTTCGGCACGTGTATCGGAAAACCTGGTCGAGTCGCATCACAAGCGCGCCATGCAAATTTTGCGCGATGCGGGCCAGGCCGGCATGTCACGGAGCGAGTTCACCCGACGCACCCAGTTCATGGATCACCGGCAGCGTGATGGCGTCCTGCGGACCCTTGCCGAGGCCCGCCTGATTGACACGGTCATGCTTCAAAGCAAAGGTCGTCCGGCTCAGTGGATCAAGGTTCTGTAAATCATGGGCTTAGCAAGATGACAGACAGTTGCTTCACTTTTGACCTTCTTTCAACGCCACACCCTATAGATACAAAAATATATGGATGGAGCCCCATACCCAGAGCAGGCACCGGCAGAGAGGGAGAGAGAAACAGATATATAGATAGAAAAAAGTAAGTATTGAAGAATCTCTCTTCTTCTCTGCTTGTGTGGGGCCTGCCCCCAACTGTCGGGGTCCTCAGCCCTGGCACTCAGCCGCACCCGAATTTGTTCGGACATGAGGGAGCTGCATCAGCCTTGACCCGGCGATGCCCGTGCTCCTCCAGGTCGCTTAAACGCCTCCAGGAGAGCGCTATGCCCAATGCAGTCAAACCGTCGTCACCTGACCTCCGCCAACCCGCCAATGCCGATACCCTTCTGGCGCTGGATCTCGGCCAGCATACCGGCTGGGCGCTGGCCTATCCACGCGGCGCCGTAACCTCCGGCACCGAACTGTTCAAAGCCGGGCGCTTCGAGGGCGGCGGTATGCCTCTGCTGCGCTTCGCGGCGTGGCTCGGTGAGCTTCACATCAAGGCCGGTCCGCTCACACGGGTCGTATTCGAGGAGGTGCGGGCACACAAGGGCACGGCCGCTGCCCATACCTACGGTGCCTTCCTCGGACAACTCACGGCATGGTGCGAACTCCATCACGTTCCTTATCAGGGCGTGCCGGTTGCCACCATCAAGAAGCATGCGACTGGCAAAGGCAATGCCGGTAAGGATGAGGTCATCGCTGCCATGCGCGCCAAAGGTCATCTTCCGTGCGACGACAACGAAGCGGATGCGCTGGCGATCCTGCATTGGGCACTCCAGGGGGGGCAGTGATGCGAAGCCCGACCTGCGCTCTGGCGCGGCTGCTGCCAATCACGCCCGCCTCCGAAGACGATCTGCGCTCCATGCGCGCGGCAGCTTGGCACAAACAAGGGGTTCTGGTGGTGGTGCTCGATACCGTCACCGACAGTTGGGAACGCAAGTTTCTCGAAGGCATTGGCAACCGGATCTACGGTCGCCGTCAGCCTGTTGTCGGAGGGTGGCGCGATGGCGGCTAAATCCAAACCCCAGCCCTTGCGACCTGGCGACGTTATCCCGCTCGCTGGAGGACGTCAGGCCGAGTGGGTGCGCGAGGACTCCGGCGAACACGTGGGAAATGTTCATTTCCGCACGATCGATTCGCTGAGCATGATGCTGAAGAACGGAACGATCACAACGCAGATGCACGACGCCGGGCAGGACTTCTCAACAACCTTCGTATTGGCTCAGTTGGGTGGCCCCAGCGTCCCAGCCTTCAACCGGATACCGGGCGGCCAATGGCGCGACAGCATGACCGAGCGCGTGGCATTTGCACGCAAGCGCATTGGTCAGGCGCTTGATGCCGTAGGCGGCGTGGGTAGTCCGGGCGGGTCAGCGGTGTGGCATGTCGCTGGTCTTGGACAGAGTATCAAGGAGTGGTCAGTGCAGGAAGGCTGGAACGGACGGCCCCTGTCGCAGCCTGAAGCAAGGGGGATTCTGGTAGCCGCACTGGGCATGCTGGCAATGCATTATGGATATTTGCGAAATCACCTTGACCGGTGAACATCGAAGGACTACCATTTCGCCAAGATGTGAAAAAAGCGCCTGCAGGCAGTCCATGCGGGCGTTTTGCTTTTGTGCTCCCGGTAATACAAGTCTTGCCAAAATTTGCCAAACAACCTAAGATTGCCGCATGAGCACGATGAATATTTCCCTGCCTGACTCACTCAAGTCCTTCGTCGACGACCAGGTGACCCAGCGCGGCTACGGCACTAGCAGCGAGTATGTGCGCGAACTGATCCGCAAGGATCAGGATCGCCTGCATCTGCGTGGCCTGTTGCTCGCGGGTGCCGAATCACCCGTTGCTGCCCCGGCGGACGCTGCGTATTTCACCTCGCTGCGCAACCGCGTCAAGCCGCGCGCCAAAGGGTGAAGGCCAAGCCAGTCATCCCGAGAGAACTGGCCAACTGGGATGTCGACGATGCGGTCGACCACTACCTGGACGATGCAAGCGAGAAAGTCGCACTCGGGTTTGTCGATGAACTCGAACATGCCTACACACACATCGGTCGCCATCCTTCTACGGGATCTCCACGCTACGCGCACGAACTGAACCTTCCAGGGCTGAGATCGTGGCCGCTGTCGCGCCACCCGTATCTGGTCTTCTACATCGAACGCCCTGATCACATCGATGTCTGGCGTGTACTGCATGGCAAGCGGGACATTCCGGCCTGGCTGCAGGACGATGAGGGCGACGAGCACTGACTTGAGGTAGTTGAGGCATATTTCACGGGTCCTTCCTCCGCAAAATCCCATGCGGGGGGCGACAGCCCGGCATTTCGATAGCGTCAGACCGCGAAACGAGGTTACCGGGGTTACCAGTTACCACCCCGGTTACCACTTGAACCGAGTTACCAATCAATACAGGACCCGCCCGTGTGGCGGGTTTTTGCACTCCATGACCCAAGCACTGAACGTCGAATACCGGAAGGTCGAGACGCTAATCCCGTTCGCCCGCAATCCGCGCACGCACTCCGATGCCCAGGTAGCCAAACTGGCTGCCAGCATCGTCGAGTTTGGCTGGACCAATCCGGTCCTGGTGGATGGCAGCCACGGCATCATCGCTGGCCACGGTCGCCTGGCCGCTGCACGCAAGCTTGGACTGACGGAAGTGCCAGTCATCGAACTCGGTCACCTCAGTCCGGCACAGAAGCGCGCCTACGTGATCGCCGATAACCGTCTGGCACTGGATGCCGGGTGGGACGAAGAGATGCTCGCCGCCGAACTGACCGAACTGTCCGAGGCCGGATACGACCTGGACCTCACCGGGTTCGATGCTGACGAGTTGGCTGACATCATGTCCGGCGAGGAAACGACCACCGAAGGTGATACAGACGAAGATGCCATGCCGGAGTCCGGCGGTCCCCTGGTTTCCAAAGCGGGCGACATCTGGATCTGCGGTGAGCACCGGGTGATCTGCGGAGATTCTACGGACGCCGATACCTACGCCTCTGTTCTCGGTGAGGACATGGCCGACATGGTGTTCACGGATCCGCCGTACAACGTCAATTACGCCAACTCGGCCAAGGACAAGATGCGCGGCAAGGATCGAGCGATCCTCAACGACAACCTCGGCGAAGGTTTCTATGATTTCCTTCTGGCAGCATTGACACCGACGCTGGCTCACTGCCGGGGCGGCATCTACGTGGCCATGTCATCGAGCGAACTCGACACCCTGCAGTCTGCCTTCAGGGCCGCCGGGGGCCACTGGTCGACCTTTGTCATCTGGGCCAAGAATACTTTCACCCTGGGCCGCGCCGATTACCAGCGCCAGTACGAGCCGATCCTTTACGGCTGGACCGAAGGCGGAGAACGCTATTGGTGCGGTGACCGTGACCAGGGCGATGTCTGGCAGATCAAGAAACCGCAGAAGAATGATCTACACCCGACCATGAAGCCGGTTGAATTGGTGGAGCGGGCCATTCGCAATTCGAGTCGGCCAGGCGATGTGGTGTTGGATCCTTTCGGCGGATCAGGCACCACGATGATCGCAGCACACAAGTCCGCTCGCCGGGCACGGCTGATCGAACTGGATCCGAAGTACTGCGACGTAATAGTTTCTCGCTGGGAATCTTTTACTGGCCAGGAAGCATGCCTCTCCGGCAGCGATTTGACGTTTTCTGATTTGGCAAAGCAGCGCCGGCCTGAACCCGCTTGAGGTGATCCCGTGGTCGATTTTCAGATGCTCTGTTCTGGAGTAGGGGAGGCTGTTGCTCGCTGGCTTTGTCGTTCTTGCCTCGCCAAGTGGGACTGGTCACTGCCCAAAGGCGGCACGATTGAGACATTGGAGCGCCGAAATGCAGCCAGTTACGTCCCGATAGCAGTGGCATATGCGGTGAATGCAAGCCCATAGATCCGCACAAAGTGCGGAGATTATCTTGACTGTGCGGTGAATGCCTCGCACAATCGCCGCATGAATAGCGTAGATAAGAGCTACATCTGGCAGCAGGATGACTGGCCGGTCTGGTCTTATGACCCAAAGCGCCTAACGCCCTTGCTCGCTCAGGTTCATCAGACCCAAGGACACCTGCTCGGACGGATGCACGATCTGGGCATGGACCTGCGTGACCAGGCGACGCTGCAGATTCTGACCGAAGATGTGCTCAAGACCAGCGAAATCGAGGGGGAGACGCTCAACCCCGACTCGGTGCGATCTTCCATCGCCAGACGCTTGGGCCTGGACATTGGCGCCTTGGCTCCGGCCGACCGTGATGTCGATGGCGTCGTGGATATGGTGCTCGATGCCACTCAGCGCCATAATCAGCCACTGACGGTTGACCGATTGTTTGCGTGGCACGCCGCAATGTTTCCGACCGGCTACAGCGGGCTTACCAAGATCCGGGTCGGTGCCTGGCGCGACGACGCGCATGGGCTGATGCAAGTGGTCTCCGGCCCCATCCAAAAGCAGAAGGTGCATTACGAGGCACCTCCGGCGAACAGGCTGGATGCCGAGATGGCGGAATTTTTGCTCTGGTTCAGCGTGGACCAGCAGGACGACCCGGTAATTAAGGCGGGGCTGGCCCATCTGTGGTTCGTGACCATTCATCCGTTTGAGGACGGTAATGGGCGGATCGCCCGCGCTGTCGGTGATATGGCACTGGCACGGGCAGAGCGCTCCATGCAACGTTATTACAGCCTTTCGGCCCAGATCCAGCGGGAGCGTAAGGACTACTACGACTGGCTGGAGAAGACTCAAAAGGGGACGCTGGATGTCACGGACTGGCTGGAGTGGTTTCTAACCTGCCTTCTGCGAGCCATTGAAGGTGCGCAGGAGATGCTTGCTGCCGTTCTGGCCAAGGCCAGCTTCTGGAGGCGTTGGGCCGGTACCCCCATGAACGATAGGCAGATCAAGCTGCTCAACAAGTTGCTCGATGGCTTTGACGGCAAACTCACTAGCAGCAAGTGGGCGGCAATTGGCAAA
>SXGU01229556.1_pt1 | contig 10995 bp, 8 predicted proteins | sample 3174531 | NCBI WGS metagenome assembly SXGU01 (sample SAMN11356863, study PRJNA531348) | freshwater metagenome | isolation source: freshwater sample F1-140 | place: China: Fuxian Lake, Yuxi | collected 2017-12-25
ATGTACCTCGGCCGCATCGTCGAGCAGGCGCCGCGCGAGGCCCTCTTCGCCGACCCGCTGCATCCGTACACCTGGGCGCTGCTGTCTGCGGTGCCCCGCGTCGGGCGCCGCCGCCGGGGCGGCGCTTCGCGCGTGCGGCTGGAAGGCGATCCGCCCAGCCCGATCAATCCACCGCCGGGCTGCCGTTTCTCCTCGCGCTGCCCGTTCGCGGAAGCGCGCTGCCGCGCAGAGGAGCCGCAGTTGAGGGAGTTCGAGAGCGGCCACCGCGTCGCCTGCCACCTGGTGCGCGACGACGGAACCGTCCCCCTGAGACCCGACGCGCTCTAGGGCGCGGACGTCGCAGCGCCGGCCTGCCTACTGCGCCTCGATGCGGGCGTCCTTCACCAGCTTCGCCCAGCGCGCGGTCTCCGCACGCATGAAGGCATCCACCTCCTGCGGCGTGGTGCGGGCGGCGACATCGGCGCCGGCATTCGCCAGCCGCTTCTGCACGTCAGGGTCGGCGAGCGCCTTCTGCGTTTCCTGCGAAATTCGCTCGACGATGTCGCGCGGCGTCTTCGCCGGCACCAGGATCGCGTACCAGGACACCACCTGGGCATCCGCGTAGCCCGCCTCCGCGAAGGTCGGCACTTCGGGGAACTGGGACACCCGGCGAGTGGCGCCGATGGCGAGCGCCTTCAGCTTGCCGGCCTTCAGGTGCGGCGCGGCGAGCGGAACCGACAGCATGCCGAACGACACGGCGCCCGACAGCAGGTCCGGGATCCCCGGCGGCAGGCCCTTGTACGGCACCGGCACGACGTCGATCCCGGCGGTCTGCTTGAGCAGTTCGGTATTCAGGTGCATCGACGTGCCGTTGCCGGGCATCAGGTAGTTGAGCCTGCCGGGCTGCGCCTTCGCCAGCGCGACGAACTCGGCGAGCGTGTTCGCCGGCACCGACGCCGGAACCACCGCGAGCGCCGGGACGGCCGCGATCATCGCCACGCCGGCGAAATCGTTCGTGGGGTGCCACGGCAGGTTCTTCACGAGGCTGGGGTTCACCGTGTGGTTCAGCGTCGCCACCAGCCACGTGTGGCCGTCGGGTACGCTCTTCGCCGCCTGCTCGGTGCCGATCGAGCCGTTGGCGCCCGGCTTGGTCTCCACCAGTATCGGCGATCCCCAGTTGGCAGCGATCTTCTCCACCACTGACCGGCTGACGATCTCGACGATGCCGCCTGCCGGCCATGGCACGATGAAGCGCACCGGCTTCGATGGATAGGACTGCGCCAGCACGCAGGCGGGCAACGCCGCCAGCGCAAGCGCCGCGATCAGGCGTCCGGACATTCGCTTCCTCCCCCGTTTCCGCGGGAAGGACGCGCTCATCGAGCATCGCCTCCCAGCGACTCGCTCGCCCATGCGGCGAGCCGATGAACGGTATCACAGCGATCCTCTCCCGCGCCGCAACAGCCACGGGCGACGCTGCGATAGCGCCGCGCCCCCTGCGGCTGGCGGCGGGCTGCGCCGCGATGCAGGGCCGCGGACGGCTGCGCCACCGGGAACACCTCGCCGTCGAACACCGTTCCCCAGACCGACAGGTCCTTCAGGCCCTTGGCGCCGACCGCGAAGGGATCCTGGTCGAGCACCGTGAAGTCCGCCTTCTTGCCGGCGACGATCGAGCCGATCTCATGGTCGCGGCCGAGGGCGTGCGCCGCATCGATGGTGATGGCGCGCAGGGCCTGCTCCAGGGAAAGGCACTCGGACGGGGCCGCGACCTGCCCGGAGCGCGTCACGCGGTTGGCGGCGCACCACGCCAGGAACAGCGGTTCGGTCGGCGCCATCATGAAATCCGAGTGGAACGAAACCGGGATGCCCGCGCGCGCCATCGAACCCGCGCGCACGATCTGCGAGGCGCGCTCCGCGCCGAAGCCGAGCGCCGAGTAGCTGTCGGCGAGCGCATGCACGTAATACGGGTTCACCGAAGCGACGACGCCGAGCGCGGCCATGCGGCGCACCTGGGCGCTGGAGCAGTAGCCGAGGTGGTGAAAGGCGAAGCGATGATCGAACCTCGGCCTCGCGTGCATCGCGGCATCCAGCGCGCCGAGAAGCGCGTCGGCGCCGCCATCGCCGTTCACGTGGACGTGGATGCCGTAGCCCGCGTCCCAGAAGACGCGCACGCCCTTCGCAAGCACTTCCGGCGTCATCATCCATTCGCCCTCGTGGCCGTCGATGTAGCCGGGGGGGTTCATGCGCATGAGCTGCGAGAACATCGCGCCGTCGGCGTAGAGCTTGGCCGCACGGAGCGTCTTCATGCGGCGCGTGTCCCGGTTTGGCAGGGACTCGATCACGTCCAGCACGGCCTCGAACCCCGGATCGTCGGCGGCGTTCGGCTTGCGCCCCGCCAGCCGGAAACCGAGCGCGCCAGCGTGCACGACGTTGTAGACGCGCACCGGCATGCCCTGGCGCTCGACGACGTCGGCCCAGGCGGCGGTCTCGAAATCGATGCCCAGCGAGCCGAACGCCATGTCGCCGATCGACGTGATGCCCCCGCGGTGCATCAGCTTCGCCATGCGCTCCATGCCGGCGTGGAACCATTCGCGGCGCATGAAGTGCGGCATCAGCTTCGCCAGCAGCGTCTTGGTGCCGATCTCGAAGAAGCGTCCCTCGTCCCAGTCGATCTGCGGATGCGCGCAGGCCTCCCGCGTCAGCCCCGCGAACTCGAGCGCCTTCGTGTTGGCGAAGATCTCGTGGAACGATCGGTGCCAGACGACCAGCGGCCGCGCCGGACACACTTCGTCGAGTTCGCTGCGACGCGGCCGGCGCCCGTGGAAGCCGTGGTGGAAGCCCCATGACGCCATCAATTCGGTGCCGCCGCGCTGCGCCGCGACCGCGGCGCGCAGCCGCGCCCACCATTCGTCGCGCGTGTGCGCCGCGGGCGCGATGGTGCCGTCTGCAAGCCGCCAGTCCTCGGGCGCGATGAGCTCCGTGGGCAGGAGCAGCGCACCGAGCCACGGATGCACGTGGTTGTCGATGAGGCCGGGCAGCAACACCTTGCCGGCGAGGCGCTCGTCGACGACGACCTCGCGGCCTTCGCGCCACGGCGCCATCGATGCCATGTCGCCCACCGCGACGATCATGTCGCCGGACACCGCGACGGCGGTGGCCTCGGGCAGCGACGCGTCCATGGTCACGACCTTGCGGGCCGGAAAGATCGTCAGGCGGGGATGGGGCAGCGGCATGGGCTTCTCCTCTGGCACGGACGCTAGAGTGCCGCCGATTCCCCGGCATGACCAGTCCGGCCTAGAATTTGTCCATGCCGGCCAATGCCACCGCACCCCTGCTGCGCAGCCCGATCGGGTTCCTGCTGGTGCCCCGTTTCACCGTGATCTCGCTTTCCTCGGCGATCGAGCCGCTGCGCATCGCCAACCGCTACGTCGCGCAGAAGTACGCATGGCGCCTGGTGTCGGCCGATGGCCGCCCGGTGCCGGACGGCAACGGCATCGCCATCCAGGCGGATTGCTCGATCGAGGATGCCGGTCGCCTCGGCGCGCTCTTCATCTGCGCCGACCACGATCCGGAGAAGGCGGCGACGCGCCGCGTCTCGACCTGGCTGCGGGGCCTCGACCGCGCAGGCGTGCTGCTCGGCGGCATCGACGCCGGCGCGTTCACGCTGGCGCGCGCCGGGCTCCTCGAGGGCCGCCACGCCACCGTGCACTGGGAAGTGGTGGATGCGTTCCGCGAGCGCTTCCCCGGAATCGTGCTGACCGAGTCGCTGTTCGAGGCCGACCGGGGGCGCCTCACCTGCGCGGGCGGCACCGCGGTGCTCGACATGATGCTGCACGCGATCGCCGCGGACCACGGGCAGACCATCGCCGACCGCGTGGCCGAGCATTGCCTGCACGACCATATCCGGCAGGCCTCCGAACTGCAGCATATGGCGCGCGCACGGCGCTCGCAGGTGCGCCACCCGAAGCTGTCGAAGGCACTGCGCTTCGCCGAGCAGCGGCTCGACCGGATCGCGTCCCCCGGCGACGTCGCCCGGGCGGCCGGGGTGTCGCCGCGGCAGCTGTCGCGGATATTCCGGGCGGCGCTGGACGAAAGCCCGGGGCGCTACCTGCTGCGGCAGCGGCTGGAGCGCGCGCGCCAGCTCCTGAGGCGCACCGACATGGCGGTACTCGAGGTCTCGGTGGCCTGCGGGTTCGTCTCGCAGGCGCATTTCTCGCGGGTCTATCGCCGGGCCTGGGGTGCGGCGCCGCGTGATGACCGGCATGAGCAAGCGGCAGTCCGCCAAAGGCAAACCGCAAAAGGCGGCGCGGCCTAGAGTGGCCTCCGTTCCCGTGACCGGAGTTGCCGATGATCCGCCCTGCCACGCTCTTCGCCGCGCTCCTCGCCGGCGCCTTCGCCGCCCCTGTCTTCGCCCAGGGGCGTGCCGAAACGCTGATCGTCGGCGGCACGCAGACGCCGCGGCACTTCAACGCCGCTGTGCAGTCCGGCGTCGCCACGATGATGCCGGGCGCGCAGATCGTCGCGAGCCCGCTGCGCTTCGACGACAAGTGGAACCCGCAGCCCTACCTCGCGGAGAGCTGGAGCTTCCAGGACGACGGCAAGTCGCTCCTGCTGAAGCTCGTGCCGAATGCGCTGTTCCACGACGGACGGCCTGTCACCTCGGAGGACGTGGCCTTCTCGGTGATGACGGCGAAGGCGTTCCACCCGTTCCAGTCCATGTTCGGGCCGGTCGAGCGCGTCGATACGCCGGACCCGCGTGTCGCGGTGATCCGCATGAAGGAGCCGCACCCGGCGATCCTGCTGGCGATGTCGCCGCCGTTCCTGCCGATCCTGCCGAAGCACATCTACGGCGACGGCAAGGACATCCGCAGCCATCCCGCCAACCTGAAGCCGGTCGGTGCCGGCCCGTACAAGTTCGTCGAGTACAAGCAGGGCGAGCACATCGTGCTGGAGCGCTTCGACAAGTTCTTCATCCCCGGGCGGCCCAAGTTCGCCAGGCTGATCTTCCGCATCTTCAAGGACCCCTCGGCGATGGAGGTGGCGTTCGAGCGGAAGGACGTCGACATGGTGTCCTTCAACAGTTCGCCGACGAGCCTGCAGCGCCTGCAGAAGCTGCCCCACGCGGTGGTGGAGCGCCGCGGCGGCGAGGCCATCGGGCCGCTGGGGTGGGTGGCGTTCAACCTGAAGAAGAAGCCGCTGGACGACGTGCGCGTGCGCCAGGCCATCGCCTACGCGATCGACCGCGAGTTCATCGTCAAGAAGCTGCACGGCGGCCTGACGAAGGCGGCGACCGGGCCGATCGCTCCGGGCAGCCCGTTCTACACCGACAAGGTGGAACCCTACCGGCTGAATCTGGACAAGGCGAACAAGCTGCTCGACGACGCGGGCCTGAAGCGCGGCGGGGACGGCACGCGCTTCGCGCTGCAGCTCGATGTCCAGCCCGGCAGCCCGGACAACTACGCCAACATCGCGGAGTACCTCAAGCCGCAGCTGAAGAAGATCGGCATCAACGTCACGCTGCGCGTCTCGCCCGACTTCCCGACCTGGGCGAAGCGCGTCGGCGGGCACGATTTCGAGGCCAGCATGGACGCGTCCTTCAACTACGGCGACCCGGTGATCGGCGTGCATCGCACCTACCTGTCGACGAACATCAGGCCGGGCGTCGTGTGGTCGAACACGCAGAGCTACGTCAACCCGAAGGTCGACGAGCTGCTGGCGAAGGCCACGGTCGAGCGCGACACCGAGAAGCGCAAGGCGCTGTACCACGAGTTCCAGAGGCAGGTGGTGAACGATGTCCCGGTCGCGTTCACGCACGTATGGTCGGTCGCGACGGTCGCGGACAAGGCGCTGAGGAACCTGCCGATCAGCATCTGGTCGGGCCTCACCCCCTATGACGAAATCGAGCGGAAGTAGCCGGATGCGCAGCGTCCTCCTGCTGACCCTGCTCGCCGCGGCCGCCGCGTCGCCCGCCCCGGCGCTCGCGCAGTGGAAACCCGAACGCCCGATCCGCATCGTCGTGCCCTTCACGCCCGGCGGCGGCACCGACCTGCAGGCGAGGCGGATCGCGCCGGCGCTCGCCGAGGCGCTGGGTGTCGCGGTCACCGTCGAGAACAAGCCCGGGGGCGGCACGCTGATCGGCGCGCGCGAAGTGGCGCGGGCCGCGCCGGACGGTGCAACGCTCCTCTAAACGGTTGCGTCGCTCACCCAGCTGCCACACCTGCACGCGACGCCGCCCTTCGACCTGTTCCGCGACTTCACGCCGATCACGCCGGGATCGCTCGGCGGCACGGTGCTGGTCGCGCGCACCGAGTCGCCGTTCTCCACGGTGCGCGAGATGGTCGAGTACGCCAGGCGCAACCCGGGCAAGCTCAACATCGGCTCCTACGGCACGGGCACCACGCCGCACCTGAACGTCGAGTTCCTCAAGCGCAGCGCGGGCATCGACGTGGTGCACGTGCCCTATCCGGGTCCCGCGCAGGCCAACCAGGATCTCTACGGCGGGCGCATCGACATGTACTTCGACGGCCCGACAACGGCGATCGCCAGCGCGAAGGGAGGCAAGGCGAAGCTGATCGCCGCCGCCACCGAGAAGCGCATCCCCGCGCTGCCGGACCTGCCGACCTTCCACGAGGCCGGCCTCGCCTTCGGCATCGATGGCTGGATCGCGTTCTTCGGGCCCGGCGGGATGAAGCCGGAGATCGTCGCGGTGCTGCACCGGGAGATCGCCCGCATCGTCGGCACCCCGGAGTTCCGCAAGTTCGTCTTCGACAGCGGGCTGGACTACGGCGGCATGCCGCCCGCGGCGTTCGCCGCCAAGGTGCGCTCCGACTACGAGCGCTGGGGGAAGGTGATCCGCGACGCCGGCGTGAAGCTGGACTGAGGTGGCCGTGCAGCCCCTGCCGCGCCACGCCCGCTGCGTCATCATCGGCGGCGGCGTCATCGGCGCGAGCGTCGCCTACCACCTCGCGAAGCTCGGCTGGAAGGACGTCGTGCTGCTCGAGCGCCGCCAGCTCACGTGCGGCACCACCTGGCACGCCGCGGGGCTGGTCGGGCAGTTGCGCGCGACGCAGAACCTGACGCGACTCGCGCGCTACAGCATCGACCTCTACGCCGGGCTCGAGGCCGAGACGGGACAGGCCACCGGCTTCAAGCAGAGCGGCGCCCTCACGCTGGCGACCAACGCCGAGCGCTTCGAGGAACTGAAGCGCAGCGCGGCGATGGGCCGCTGCTTCGATGTCGACGTGCAGGTTGTCACGGCCGCGGAAGCCCGCGGCCTCTGGCCGATGGTGGAGACGAAGGACGTGGTCGGCGCGATCTGGATGCCGAAGGACGGCCAGATCAATCCGGTGGACGTGACGCAGGCGCTGGCCAAGGGGGCGCGGATGCAAGGCGCGCGCATTGTCGAGGGTTGCAAGGTCACCGGGATCCTCCTGCGCGACGGGCGCGCGGCGGGCGTGCGTACTGCGCAGGGTGACATCGCGGCCGATGTGGTGGTGAACTGCGGGGGCATGTGGGCCCGGGAGATCGGCCTGATGGCCGGCGTCGCGGTGCCGCTGCTCGCGGCCGAGCACTTCTACATCGTCACCGAGCCGATGGCGGAGGCGGTGACCACGCTGCCGGTGCTGCGCGACTACGACGGCCATGCGTACTACAAGGAGGACGCCGGCAAGCTGCTGGTCGGCGCCTTCGAGCCGAAGGCGAAGCCCTGGGGCATGGACGGCATCCCCGAGGACTTCGCGTTCGACGAGCTGCCCGAGGACTGGGACCACTTCCAGCCGGTGCTGGAGCGGGCGCTGGCGCGCGTGCCGCGCCTCGGCGCGGTCGGCATCCAGAAGTTCTTCAATGGCCCGGAATCGTTCACGCCGGACAACCGCTACTACCTCGGCGAGGCGCCGGAACTGCCCGGGTTCTTCGTCGCGGCGGGATTCAACTCGATCGGCATCCAGTCAGCCGGCGGCGCGGGCATGGTGATGGCGCAGTGGATCGCGGACGGGCACCCGCCGATGGACCTCGCCGATGTCGACATCCGGCGCGTGCAGCCCTTCCAGAACGACGCGGGCTACCTGAAGGCGCGCGTATCCGAGGCGCTGGGTCTCCTCTACGCGATGCACTGGCCGTACCGGCAGGTCGAGACGGCGCGCGGCATCCGCAAGTCCCCGCTGCACGAGCGGCTGGTGGCGGCGAACGCCTGCATGGGCGAGACGGCCGGCTGGGAGCGGCCGAACTGGTACGCGCCGCCCGGCGTGGCGCCGGAGTACCGCTACAGCTGGGGACGGCAGAACTGGTTCGACTACCGCGCCGCGGAGTGCCGCGCCGCGCGCGAGCGGGTGGCGCTGTTCGACCAGAGCTCGTTCGCCAAGTTCCTCGTGCGCGGCGCCGATGCCGAGGCCGTCCTGCAGCGCATCAGCGCGAACGACGTTTCGCCACCGGGCCGCGCGGTGTACACGCAATGGCTGAACGAGCGCGGCGGCATCGAGGCCGACCTCACGGTCACGCGGCGCGACGAAGACACTTTCATGGTCATCACGGGTGCGGCGAACGGCACGCGCGACCTCGCGTGGCTGCGGCGCCACGCCACGGGCGCACGCTGCGCCATCGAGGACGTCACGGCCGCGCATGCGGTCATCGGCGTGATGGGTCCGCGCTCGCGCGCGCTGCTGGCCCAGCTGGTCGACGCCGACCTGTCGAATGCGGCGTTCCCGTTCGGCGCCAGCCGCGAGGTGGTGATGCGCGGCATCCGCCTGCGCGCGACGCGGATCAGCTACGTGGGCGAGCTCGGCTGGGAGCTCCTGGTGCCCGCGGCGGATGCCGCCGCGTTGTTCGACACGCTGGTCGCGGAGGGCCGCCCGCTCGGCCTCGCGCTCGCCGGCATGCACGCCATGGACAGCCTGCGGCTGGAGAAAGCCTACCGCCACTGGGGCCACGACATCGGCGACGAGGACACGCCGCTCGAGGCGGGCCTCGCCTTCGCCTGCGCGTTCGGCAAGCCGGTGGACTTCATCGGCAAGGCGGCGCTGCTGCGGCAGAAGGAAACCGGCGTGCGCAAGCGCCTGGTGCAGTTCGCGCTCGAGGATCCGGCGCCGCTGGTCTACCACAATGAACCGATCTGGCGCGACGGCCGCATGAACGGCTACGTCACCTCGGGCACCTACGGCCACGCGCTGGGGCGATCCATCGCGCTGGGCTACGTGCGCAACGACGATGGCGTGGACGCGGCATTCGTGGCCGCGGGGCGCTACGAGATCGAGGTCGCGGGCGTGCGCTGCGCGGCGCGTGCCAGCCTGCAGCCCCTCTACGACCCGAAGTCCGTGCGGATGCGCGAGGCTACTTCGTGAGCAGCGTGCGCGCGCTCCACGCGGGATAGGGCACCACGGGCTTCGCGGTGGCGGCCGATTCCGGCCAGACGATCTCCCGGCGCCCCTTCTGCATCTGCATCAACACCGGGCGGGCGCCCGCCTGCGCGCCGTCCTTGCCGGCCTCGTGCGCGCCGAGCGGCGTGTCGACGCGGATGCGCAGCAGCGCCTCGCGCAGCTTCTCGGAATCCGTCGTGCCCGCTTCGCGCAGGCCCGCCTCGAGCACCTTGCCCGCGGCATAGGCGCAGGCCGCGAAGAAATCGGGCGCCTGCTTGTGCTTCGCCCGGTAAGCGGCGACGAATGCCGCGTTGCCGGGCGTGCGCTGCGCCGGCGAGTACTGCACGACGCCGACCACGTACTCGGCGTCCTGGCCGACCAGCCGCACGAACTCGGGGTGGCGCGCGCCCGAGGCGATGATGATCCTCGGCGCGAACGCGGCCTTCTTCATCGCCTTGACGACGTCGGCCGCGTCCCCCGGCGCGCCGGTGACGATCACGGCGTCGATCCCGCGCTTGCGCGCCTGCTCGATGATCGTGAGCGTGTCGCCGACGAAACCCGTGCCCGCGACCTCGAGCGGCAGGCCGAGGAGCTTCGCGTCCTCGCGCAGGCGGGCGCCCATCCCCGAGTCGTCGTTGTCGAACAGCAACACGCGTTTCGCATCCGATTGCCGGAACAGCGGCAGGATGTGCGTGCCGTAGTCCTGCGCTGCCGCCGGCACATGGTAGGTGTAGCGGTTGCCGCGCTTGAGCAGCGCGGTGTCGACGCCGGTGGCGTTGATGAGCATCCGCCGCCGCTGTTCGGCGACGGCCATCGCCGGCAGCGTCGCCGCGGACCCGACCGGCCCGAGCAGCACGTCGACCTTGTCCTCGGTGACGAGCCTCTCGTAGAGCGCCTCGACGCCGTTCGCCGCGGACTTGTCGTCGCGGATCCTGAGTTCGAAGCGCCGGCCGAGCGAGCCGCCGCTTGCATTGGCCTCCTCCAGCCACAGCGCGAGCCCGCGCGAGTAGCTCGCGCCGAGGTCGGCGAGGAGCCCCGTCTGCGCCATCGTCAGGCCGATGACGATCGGACGCTCCTGCGCGAGCGCCGGGACGGCAAGCGCGGCGAGGAACGCAAGGAGGGCGACGCAAGGCGAAACGAGGCGCGGCATCGTTCCTCTATACGGTGTGCCACAATTCGCGTCAAGAGCATGCCCATCCAGAGACTCAAGGCAATCGTCGGCGACGCCCACGTCCTCACGCTGGAGGCGGACACCGCGCCGTTCTTCACCGACTGGCGCCGCCAGTACTCGGGCAAGGCACTGTGCGTGGTGCGCCCGGCCAGCACCGCGGAAGTCGCGGCGGTGGTGTCGGCCTGCGCCGCCGAAGGCATCGCCGTCGTGCCGCAGGGCGGCAACACGGGCCTTTGCGGCGGCTCGGTGCCGACAGGCAAGGTGCGCGAAGTGCTGGTGTCGCTGTCGCGCATGAACCGCATCCGCGCCATCGACCCGCTGAACGACACGCTGACCGCGGAGGCCGGCTGCGTTCTCGCCGACGTGCAGCGCGCAGCGGAAAGCGTGGAGCGGCTGTTCCCGCTCTCGCTCGCCGCCGAGGGCAGCTGCCAGGTCGGCGGCAACCTGTCGACGACCGCCGGCGGCGTCCACGTGCTGCGCTATGGCACTGCGCGCGAG
>SXGU01336868.1_pt1 | contig 10994 bp, 8 predicted proteins | sample 3174531 | NCBI WGS metagenome assembly SXGU01 (sample SAMN11356863, study PRJNA531348) | freshwater metagenome | isolation source: freshwater sample F1-140 | place: China: Fuxian Lake, Yuxi | collected 2017-12-25
CCGACGTCATCGAGGAAGAACTCAACCTCAAAAAGCTGACGAGCTGCGACCACCTCGACGACCTGGTGAGCTACGTCTACAAGCCGAACCAAAAAGCCCTCGGCCCCAAGTACGGCAAGCTGCTGGGAGCGATCACCCAAATGCTCGCGGCCACCGACCCCAACACGCTCGCCCCGCTCCGCCGAGGCGAAAGCGTCACGCTGAAGGTCGCCGACACCGACGTCGTGCTGCTGCCGACCGACATCGTCATCACCACCCAACAAGCCGCCGAATGGGTCAGCACCGACGAACGAGGCGTCCAAATCGCGCTCAGCACGCACCTCACACCGGAGCTACTCCAAGAAGGCATCGCCCGCGACTTCGTCCGCCAAGTCCAACAACTCCGTAAAGACGCCAACCTCGAAATCCAAGCGCGGATCAAAGTCTGCTATGCGACCGACGAAACCGACGTGCTCGCCGCACTGCAAAGCTGGGGTGAGTACATCCAAGGTGAAACGCTGGCGGATGCCGTGAGTCTCGAATCCAATGTTCCTGCCGACGTGAAGGCCGTTACGATTGGCAACGCGAAGCTACCCATTTGGATCGACGTCAAATAAGGAAGTCTGATCGTCATGACTCCCTTCGGTCAGCTCAAACTCTCCGCCACGCCGCAGCGAGATAACGCGGCAGATCGGACGCGATGAGTCCCGGTTGCGACAACTCCGCTGCCGCGAGATCGCCGGCGAGTCCGTGCAAATGTGCTCCGAGTTGTGCTGCCTCGAAGGGCGGCATCCCTTGAGCCAACAGTGCTGCGATCAATCCGGTAAGCACATCTCCGGAACCGCCTGTCGCCATGCCGGAGTTGCCGGTGCGATTGATGGCGACTCGGTCGCCATCGGTGATGACGGTCCCCTGCCCTTTCAGCAGTACGATGACTCCGTGAGTCGCGGCGAACTCGGCCGCCAGCTTCGCTCGCTGACTTTGGACCGTCGCGATGTCGCGACCGATCAGCCGAGCAAACTCACCTGGATGCGGCGTGAGGATGCGCGGGCCGGCGGCCTTAAGAAGTCCCGCTTCTTTCGAGAGGCCGGACTTCTGCGAGGCCAGCACGTTCAACGCATCGGCGTCCACGACCATCGGCTGCGGCAGTTCGGCAAACAGCGCGGTCACGATCGCCGTCACGCCGCGCGATGTCCCCAGCCCTGGACCAAGTGCGATCGCGTCCTTCCCTTCGCACGCCTGTCGCAATCCCGTCAGCCCATCGGCGGAAAGGCAACCATGCTCTTCATCGGTGGCTAAAGGGATTGTGAGATACGACGGCTCGATCGCCGCGACGATCGGGAGGATCTCGCTGGGAATGGCGACATAAACGAGCCCTGCTCCGCCGCGCAGTGCTCCCAAACCGGTAAGGCTCGGCGCGCCGGACATGCCTCGGCTGCCGCCGATCACGAGCACTCGCCCGAATGTCCCCTTGTGAGCGGCTGCCGGACGAACCAGCGGAGACGGAAGTTTGTCGATCATCTGCATGTGAAATCTCAAAATTCAATTCTTGGAATCGGCCTTCTGCGTCGCAATCAGTCCCGCCACATACCCCGCCTTGAACCCCGCGTCGATGTTCACGACGGTCACGTTCGCAGCGCAGCTATTCAACATTCCCAACAGCGCGGCGAGGCCGCCGAAGGATGCGCCGTAACCAACGCTGGTTGGCACCGCGATCACCGGGCACGAGACATGTCCGCCGACGACCGACGGCAAGGCTCCTTCCATGCCAGCCACGACGACCACCGCATCGCAATCTTGAAGTTGTGGCACAACGGCCAACAAGCGCTGCGGCCCGGCGACTCCGACGTCTTCAATTCGCTCAACCGCGCATCCCATCCAGCGCAAAGTTTCGAGAGCCTCTTCCGCAACTGGACGATCGGACGTGCCGGCGGTGACGACGGCGACTTTGCCACTCGGGGAACGCTCGGCCGCCACGGACACGCGGATCGTGCGTGCGATGGCGTTGTGCTGTGCATGCGGAAAATCACGCAAGATCGCCGCGGCTTGTTCTGGAGTGGCTCGTGTTCCGAACGCCTCCTGACCGGCGGCGACCAGAGCGGCGATGATTTGCTCGACCGCCTCGACGGTTTTGCCTTCGCAATAGACGACCTCTGGAAAGCCACAGCGGCGTTGTCGATCCAGGTCCACTCGCGCGGAGTCCGTAATGGCGGTGTCGGGAGTGGTCACGCTGTGGTTGCCTGATTTCAGTACGACGGAGTTCGAGATTTGTTGTCGGTTTGCTCGCAGTGTGGCGTGACGCTCCGCGTCGCGATTTTCTCGACGCGGAGCGTCGAGCGACACTGGTTGCGGCAGTCTATCGCTTTGCGGGGTATCATGCAGCCGAAACGGCGCAACAGAGATCTGCCTGTTCGTGCCATTCGTGAGCAATGTTGCGCATCAGCAGAGCACAGTCGAACGCGATCGAACCTATGGGAAACAGCGATTCGTTCTCGAAGAAGTTGGAGCGGACTTCTTCCACATTCAATGGATCGACATGCCATTTCTGGCAGCGGAGTTCGAGTCCCTGAAACCGCGAGTCCGTCGGAGTCGCCGAATAGCCCAACGAGCCGGCCTCAAAGAACGCGGATGCCTCTGCGAGCGACTGGAAGATCGAAGACTTCGGCCAATTTGGCGTGACGTGAGCGCTCACAGACAAACTCGTCTCGCCATCGTCGCTGCGCATTGAGACGGAAAGTTGCTCGACCGATTCGCTGACGCCGAACGCCGCGTGATGATGAAAACCGGGAAACAGCCGTCCGCCCGTCAGTGTGTTGAGCCACGAGTTCGTGTCGCGGCGACGGACATAAACGCCTTCGCGAGTGATGCCGTTGTCGTCCCACTCCACCGCTATGCGGTGCGCGGCGTTCTCAGAGGAGACCCCCAGCCAAGCCGGCAGAAACGCGGGACGGAGTTGTTTGAGCCGAATCAGGCAGATGCCGACCAGTCCCATGCCGCGATACAGTTTTGGTCGGAACAGAGGCGGCAGCAGCGGTGCGATGACCGACGGATCGGCTCGGTAGTTGACCAGAATCCGGCGGTCGATCACGCCACACATCACTGGGAGTCGCATGATTGGTCTCACTTCAGCGGCAGCAGTTTGATGTTCTTGTACCAGCAATCGCTGCCATGATCCTGCATGCCGAGGTAGCCCTTGCGCGGATGGTCTTTGTAGGCCACATCGAACTTGTGAGCGGTCCCGTCGGCACGCTTATTGGGTTCGGGCCACTCGTCGAGATTCATGCGTGACACGGCCTCACCGTTGAGCTCGACGGACAGAACATTGCGGTCGCTAGTGATGACGATGTGGTTCCATTCGCCAGCGGGCTTCATGGCGTTCTTGGTCGGGTTGACGAGGTCGTAGATCGCTCCCGTGTCATGGAAGCCGGCTGTTTTGGTGTCGTCGATGGCGATCTCAATACCGTTGAAGCCCACATCCTTTCCCGGCCGAGGCATCAGCGGAAACGTCCTCACGAAAATCCCGCTGTTGCACTTGGGACTGATCTTGAAGTCGAGCGACAGCTTGTAGTTCTCCCAGACTTTCTCATGAATCAGCATGTAATTGCACGGATGCGGGTTGAGACTCCCGTCCTGCACATGCCTGCCGGGCAGCGGTTCCTCTTTGATCGTCATCCAGCCCTTCGTTGTCTGACCATCGAACAACAGCAGCCAGCCATCCTTCTTTTCTTGGTCGGTGAGCGTGTTGTCGCCTGCGGATGCCGAAGCGGTCGTGATCAGAAGAGCGATCAAGATGAATAACACGCGTTTCATGGGGAATCCTCTACGGGACATGGACGGTTTTTGAAAAGTGAGATAACGGCATTCGGCGATCGGCCGATCACAACTTCCAGCCATTTCGATATTCGGTGTGAAAGTACTGATTGAGGCCCGGTGCGTTCTTCACTTTCATGTTTTCACTGTCCCATTCGAGCCGCGTCCCCGGCGACCGCAGTGACAACAAGCCCAAGAGCGCGGTTTCGGTCATCGGGCCGGAGTAATCGAAGTTGGCGACCGGACGCTTCCCACCTTTGCAGGCTTGATACCACTCGTCGTAATGGCCGGGCGAGCGATCCATCGTCTTGGGAACCGCATTCGCCGCCTCCATCAAACTGCCCGGCAGAAGCTGAGGCATGCCGCCATGCGAGCCGTGATACATCTTCCCTTTGCTGCCGACATAGAGGACGCCATTCCCCGGCAGACGTTGACCGGCCGGCATCTCGATCGGTGTCGGAGGGAGCAGGCCGCCGTCGTACCACGTCATTGTAACCGGAGGCAGCTTGCCTCGCGCGGGGAATTGATACGTGATGATCGCGGCGATCGGGAACGTCTCGAAGTTCAGCTTGTTGTCCGGCAACAGCGTGCCATCGTGCGTCGTGCTGGCTTCCACGGACGTCGGCGGGCCAAGTTCGAGTGCCCACACTGGATGGTCGATGATGTGGCAGCCCATGTCACCGATCGCCCCCGTGCCAAAGTCCCACCAGCCGCGCCAGCCGACCGGCGCGTAGGCCGGGTGATACGGTCGCTCTTTGATCGGGCCGAGCCACAGATCCCAGTCGAGCGTCGCGGGAACCGGTGGAGTATCGGTCGGTCGGCCGATCCCTTGTTTCCACAAACTCCCCGCTCGATCGGACCACGCATGGACTTCGCGAACCTCGCCGATCACTCCGGCCTGAATCCATTCGTTCGTCAATCGCGAGCCTTCGGAGGCATGGCCTTGATTGCCCATTGAGGTCATGACCTTCGCCGTGCGAGCCGCTTTGGTCAGTTCGCGGCACTCGTGCAGCGTGTGCGTCAGCGGCTTCTGCACATAGACGTGCTTGCCCGCCTTAATGGCCGCCATCGCAGCGACCGCGTGAATGTGATCAGGCGTGCCAACCGTGACCGCGTCGATGTTTTTGGCCTCCTTGTCGATCATCTCGCGAAAATCTTTGTAGCGCCGCGCCTTGGGATGAGCGTTGAATGTCCCGGCCGCGCGACCTTCATCAACATCGCACAGTGCCACGAAGTTTGCTCCGAGCTTGGCGATGGTCGCGATGTCGCCGCCGCCCATTCCACCGCACCCGATCCCCGCCACGTTGAGCCGCTCGCTGGGGGGCGTGTGCCCCTGCCCTCCGAGGACGTGTCGCGGAATGATTGTGAAGCTCCATGCTGACGCGGCTGCGGCTGACAGAAATGTGCGGCGTGAGGTCTGCGTGTTGGCGACGAGTTGGGATCGGCGAGGCGTCATGGCAACTCCTGGGTTGAGGATTCAAGCGTCATCCAGAGAATTCACAGCGCATGTCGTGGCCATTTCGCCAGACAATCTCTAGTGGCGCGAATCACTCAGGTGAGCGTGGCGACAACTGACGCGGTCACGCTCGCCAAGAGTGTTGTTCGGACTTTCAACACAGAGAGTTACGCTAGGGCACGCCGAATCGCTCGTCGGCTTTCTCGACGGCTTGTTGTTGCGGCTGAGGTTGTTGCGGTTGATTGGGCTTCTGCTGTGGACGTGGCTGAGGCTTGGTGAAGATTTTGTTGAGCCGCTTTTCAAGTTCCGTGGCGTTCACTTTGCTGTCCAATTTCACGACCTGCACGGAGTTGGTTGGACGAGCGGCGCGGTCGAGTTGGTCGATCAGTTGTGAGACGTTCTCCAACAGACTCTCCGGGGCGGAGGCGATGATCGTGTTGGAGATCTCATCGACTCCCACGGAAAGCAGACCTTTGAATTTGACGGGAGTCTCTTGTTGCTTGGATTTGTCGTCGCCCTCGCCACCGCCATAGATAAAAGTGTAGTTGCGTTCGGGAGGCTTCTGCCCGTCTTTGCCTTGTTGGTTGTTCTGCAGCGCCTTATCGGTGGCTGAGAGTAAGTCGCGGTAGACATCTTTGACCGCCTCGGCGAGGACGGTGGCCTTGGAATACTTGAGCGTGAAGACCTTTGTCTTGCGGACCTGCTTGCCGTCCCCGGCGACGGGTTGGTCGTAGATGTTGATCAACTCTTCCACGACCTTGAGCTGCTCTGGAGTCGCGCCTTGGACGAGAATCGTGCCGCTGTCGGCGTCGGAGTCGAACTTCAGCGGTTTGCGCTTAGACAGCCGGCGTGAGGACTCTTGATTTGAGTTTTGGATCATTCTCCCGAAATAAGGATCGTAGGTGCTGCCGCCTTTCTTCTTCTCTTCTTCGAAAAAGTCCTTCAGGGTGAGTTCGATCCCGTAGGCCCATGTCGTCGAATGCTTGAGGTAGAAGACCTTGTAGTCTCGTTTCGGCGGTGCTGCCTCTTGCATCAAGTCTTCGAGTTGGTCGAGAGCTGCGGTGTCCTGGGATTCCAGAATCAGTTTGCCGTCGGGACCACGGCGAATGCGAATTGGCGGCGGCGTACGTCCGTGGGGCAGGTTTTCAACCTGCCCATCCTCTTTCTGGGTTGAGCTTCGATTAGGCCGGGGCGCTGGCGTTTCGTCCGTTTGTTTTGGGACTGGCAGGTTGGAAACCTGCCCAACGGGATCGTCCGCCACCGCAAACAGAACTTCGCGAGCTTTCGGCTGAGGAGCTTGCGCTTTCGGGGCATTGATCTTCGCGGGCGAATTCTCTTTGGAGGACTCGTCTTGTGGAGTCGTGCTCTCTGGTGACTCTGTGGCTTCAGGACGTCGCGGCTTGCGCGGTGGGGCGGCTTCTTCGATAATGAGTTCGTTGGGACTGATGCCGGGCCACATCTTGCGGACTTTTTCCAGCAACTGCTCGGCATCTTCCGGGTCGAGGTTATCAAGATAGCGCTGCGTACTTCGATTGCCCCCTTGCGGCGGAATCTCGCCGAGCTTCACCAGCAGGTTTTCGATCTCGCGCAGTTCGATCTCGTTCGCAAACAGCAGCAGGCGATTGTTCTCGACGTCCGCATCGACCTTGAATTTGTCGCTGTTGTCCGTCTGAGTCTGATTCCGCATCCCGTAAGGGTTGTAATCGAAATAATACGGATTGCTCCGAGTTTGAGTTTTCTCTTTCTCACCCCCCATCATGAATTCGATGGAGCCGGCGACGTAGTCGGCACTCAGCTTGCGCAGCGGGATGACCTGAAACTTGCGACTGCTGCCGTCGAGTTTTTCAACCAGCAGCTTGATCGTCATGTGGTCGGCCAGCGAGGCGTAGGCGACGATCGACTTGTTCTTGGTATCGACCTGCACCTTGGTCGTCGGTTCGAGATTGCCGACGTCCTCGAGCAGATCGGTCAGTGCTTGCGGATCAACGCCGTTGAGCCGATAGACCTGCATCCGTTGCACGTTTTGCAGTAAGTGCTCGCCGCGTGAGGAGGCCACATCGAGCGTCTTCACGGCTTGCGAAACGATTGCCATTTTGTCGGGTGGTGCAGTCGCGAGGATGCTGTTCTCTCGCTCGTTGGCCAGCAACCGGACCTCGCCGGGTTTGGCTTTTGCCGCAGCGCCAGCCGCTTGACCTTGCTGAGCTTGCTGTTGCATTTGCTGCATCATCTGCTGCATCTGCTGCTGAAACTGCATCATCGAGTTGGAGTCCATTCCGCCGCCACCACCGCTGCTGCCGCTGCGTTTCGTACGTGTGCTCGGCTTATTGATGCCCAGCAGGATGTGCAATTGGTCGAGCACTTCACCCGCCTTTGTGTGCTTGAGCTTGAACTCGCGCACGAGCTGTTCTTGCTTGCCGCCGGATTGCTCTTCTTGAATCACGGTCCAGACTTCGCGCAGGTTCTTGACCGAGTCCATCGCTTCCAGGCGGTTTGTGTTGGTCAGGTGCGTCAGCTTGCCGTTGGGGCTGAGCATTGGCTTGAGCTCATTTTCGGCCTGATCGGCGAGCAGCCACGCCAGCGGGAACGACGTCTTCACGTAGTCGTAGTCCGGGAGCGTCTGCAAATCATCCGGTTCCACCCGCGGCACCATGCCGGGATTGATCTTCGCCACGTTGACGACCGAGATCTGCTCGCCTTGTGTGAGCATCGTGAAGCCACGCGACAGCAAATGCCGGTTGAGCAAGTCACGAGCTTCTTCGATCGTGTAGCTCTGCTGTGTGACGAGGTTCAGGTAATCGTTGGGAAGCTCTTGCCAGTCGAGGCTCTTTTGAGAAGTCTCAGCCAGTCGAGCACATCCGCCCAAGGCTGTCCCTTGAGATTGAACTTCACTTTGCCATCGGCGTCCGGCTTGAGGTTTTTCAGCTCGTCGGGATTCGGTGGCCTCTGTGGTTTGGCTGGCCGAGTGGTCAGCGGTGACGGGCCGTCTTTTTTCGCCGCGCCGTCTTTGGGAGCATTCGGATCAGCCGGTTTGTTGGGGTCTCCGGGCTTCGCGTCAGCCGGTTTGGCATTGGGATTCGGCTGCCCTGGCACACCCGTCTGAGCGGGCACCGCGCCTTCAGTGACTTGAAGTCCGCCCCCTTCGGAGCGGATGACCGCCCGCTTGGGTTGCGCCAACGCGGGCCGAGTGGTCAGCCCCAACGCCAGCAAGACGAACATCATGAGCCAAAATCTTCGGGGAGTGACACGCAAGAAAAGCCCCAGTCCAGAGCGTCGAACCTGAGAACCAACCAATCGCCGATGCGGATTATGCCCAGCCCGGTCTGAGCATCGCAACACCCGGTTTGGTTCCCGCCAAGATTGTGATTTCCGAGGAAGCCAACCGATCGGTACTGCCGGGATGTTGATTCTTGGCAACGATTCCGCGTGTGACCGCAGTTTGTCTCACAAATTGCCGCATTCCCGGTCCCACGAGGGCGATCGATGAGGTATGTGTGGCCGGTGATCCTTGGCGCGGAGCAATGTCACACGCTCAGGCGAGCTTGGGTCGCAAGTGTTTTGGTTTTCGATCGGTGCCTTTTAGGAGTCGGACATGCCCGCCAGCCATTTGGAAGACCCTTCGCTGCTCAATCCGCCCAAACGGAAGCGGGCGATTGCTCGGCCGGAATCAGACGGGGACGTGAAACCGTCGGTTCGCAGCCGGCAGCCGATTGGCGTGACGAGACCGGTGGCCGCGAACAAAGCTCCTGGATCGGACATTCATCGCCTGATCGGGCCGTTCTTGATTGAAAAGAAATTGGGCGTCGGCGGCATGGGGGTCGTCTACAAGGCGACCTACACCAAGAACGGTGGCGAGGTCGCGCTCAAGGTGCTTCCGCTCGTCCTGACCGCGAACAAGAAACTCGTCGATCGCTTTGATCGCGAGACGGCGATCCTCAAGAAGCTTAAGCATCCCCGAATCGTGCAGTTCTATGGCGGCGGGGAGCAGGACGGTCAGCACTTCTACGCGATGGAGTACATCAATGGCGGCACTCTGGCGGAGTTGCTCAAGGAACAAGTCCGGCTGCCGTGGCAAGAGGTCATCGAGTTCGGCGTACAGATTTGCGAAGCCCTCGAACACGCGCATGAACAAGGGATCGTGCATCGCGATCTCAAGCCGGCGAATTTGTTTCTCGGCCAGGATGGCAAGCTGCGTTTGGGAGACTTCGGGATCGCCCGTGACTCCGATGCGACCGCGCTGACCGCCAGCGGTTCGACGGTCGGCACGCAAGCCTACATGGCTCCCGAACAGATCACCGGCAAGCTGCCGATCAGCAGCAAGACCGATCTCTATGCGTTGGGCTGCGTACTGTTCGAGATACTCACTGGTCACGTCCCATTCCAAGGCGCGGCCTCGATGGAAGTGCTGCTCAAGCACATCAACGAGCCGCCCCCCAAGATCCGCACCGAGGTCATGGACTGCCCGGTGTTCCTCGAACAGATCGTGCTGCAATTGCTGGAGAAGTCCCCCGACAAACGCCCGCACGACGCGCTGATGGTGCAAGTCGCGTTGGAGGAAGTCATCGAGCGAGTCGCCGCCAGAACCAGCACGATGTCACAGATGACCGACGGAGCTGGCCAGACCGCGATCGACATGTCGCAACTCGCGGATGCGAGCGAACTGAAAAAACTGCTCGGCAAGAAAAAGAAGAAGCGCAAAGCGACCGGCCCGATCTGGGAGCGAGGCTGGTTCCTCGCGAGCTGCCTGGCGGTGATGCTTGCCGGAGTCGCATGGTCGCTACTGCCGCCGTCCGAAGAGAAGTTGTTTGCTCGAGCGGTGCCGCTGATGAAGTCGGACGATCCCGTCCAATGGCAAGAAGCCAACGACCGCTACCTTCAGTCGATGTTGCAGCGTTTTCCAAATGGAAAACATGCTGACGAGGCTCGCGAGTTGATCGACAAGTTGGAAATGCACCGCACCGAGCGAGGCATCGAAACCCGCTTGCGGCTCGGTTCAGACCCGAAGCACGAAGCCGAGCGGCTGTTACTGCAAGCTCGCGAACTCGAACGCTTCGGCGACAATCTTTCTGCTCGCGAGCAATATCGCGCGATGATCGATCTGCTCAAAGACCGCGAGCAGGATCGCTCGTACCGAAACCTTGCCCAGCGACAACTCGCGCTGCTGGAGAACGCCGGAGACGGACACGTCGATCGCAAACAGATCGTCAACGACGCGCTGAAGAAGGCCCGCGAGCAACACCTTGCCGGCCAGACGCACGCCGCCGAGGAAACCTGGCGGAGCATCATCAAGCTCTACGAAGGCAAAGCCGAGTTCGCCGAAGAAGTCGCCGAAGCCCGCGCCGGTCGAGCCGGCCGCTTGGACCAGTAACCCGCAGCGTCAGCGAGGGAGAACGCTCACCCGGCATGATTCGAGGCGAAGAGGCTGGGAGTGTTCGCCCTCGCTGACGCTTTTTTTGAAGTTGCTCTGTTTAGTCGCGAAGCGACGTCAGCAGAAAGCTGCGGGCGTCAGCCCGCAGAAACTTGTGAGAATTACTCGGTGAGCCGCGAAGCGGCGGTAGCAAATGGTTGACACGCATGATTGCTGTCGCCGCTTCGCGGCTAGGAGAACAACAGCCAACGATTCCTTGGGCTTACTAACGTCGCTTCGCGACTTCAGAAAAACGCAACTTCAAAACTGACGCTTCGGGTTACGAAATCGATCCTTGCCAATGAGTCGCACCTGAAATGAGAATCCGCTCGCCAATCGCTGTTC
>SXGU01518969.1_pt1 | contig 10991 bp, 11 predicted proteins | sample 3174531 | NCBI WGS metagenome assembly SXGU01 (sample SAMN11356863, study PRJNA531348) | freshwater metagenome | isolation source: freshwater sample F1-140 | place: China: Fuxian Lake, Yuxi | collected 2017-12-25
CCATATTCGTCGAGGTCGACTTCTCTCCAAGGAAATTCTCGATCCTCACACCAGGCTTCCGCCGCCTCGGTGGGCTCAGCAACCAGCATGGCGGGTCGCATGGGCAGGGTGCCGTGTCCTAAAAGTCTCGAGATGACGATCTCGCGCAAGTAATTGGATAGCGTCAACTCCACATGGTCTGCCAAGATTTGCAGGTCATCCCGCATTCTTCGGGCCATCCAGACTTTTATCGGTGCCACATTCTTACCCAGTTCCGGTACGAAATAGGTGCGTACCCGCTTCTTTCCTGGGGGCGGTTCTTCAGAGCGCAGCGAGTAGCGAATTTCATCATCGAAATCCCGAAATAAACCGGGATGGCGATTCAGCATGACTTGATACGCGTAAACACCATAGCAGTGAGCGGCTAGAAACTGACGAAAGAATTCACTGCTGGATTGACCGGTAAGTGAACGCAACTCACGCAATGCATCGGCCGCAGGGGCAGGGACCCAAAACTTCACGGCGACATCATGTTCACTCAGGTCGCTGAAATCACCCATCCCTTCCACCAGCTGTTCAAACAGCATTGCTCGCCTTGGTTGGGTGGAGGTGGGCGGATCACCGGATTGCGCTTTCTTTTTGCGCTGGTTCAGAAATGGCCACATCGCCATAGGGTCTTCTCCAGAAAAATAGGGGAATTTTCGTCAGGTCAACGATACGACGGTACTTTTCGTTTTTCCAAACCGATGCACCAACCATGATCTCGAGAAGGATTATGCGTTGATGCGAATCGGCTTGCATTGGGCAGGCCATTCATGGCGAGGGATCAGTCAATGGGTGCGAAGGAGGTCGTCATGTTTAAAGGGCTATTTGTAAGTGGATTTTTCGTATCCACGTTGTTGGGTTGCTCGGCCGATTGGCATGCCCAACAGGTTCAGGGCCCCAATTATGGTGGAGAGCGGTTGTCTGCCGGGAGTGTCCAGCGAAGTATTCGTAAGGGACAGAGTTCTGCGGATGTGATTGCCGCATTGGGATCTCCAAATATCGTCAGCACGGACGATCAAGGAAGAGAGGTCTGGGTGTATGACAAAGTCGCGACCGACGTGACTTATTCGAACAGCAGTGCCTATGGAACTCTTTTGTTGTTAGGGGCAGGTGGTAACGCCGGCGCTCGATCGACCAATCAGCGAACGTTGACCATTGCTGTCAAGTTCGACGAAAGCCAACGCGTGCGGGATTTCTCTTATCACCAAACCAGCTTCTAACCCATGAAAAGATTAACGATATTAGCCGCACTCTGCGGTTTACTGATCTCGGGATGTGCGGGAAATATTCCGAAAGAAGCTTTGACGCTTCAGCCTGAAAGCCTCCAAAACCGGCAGATGCAGACAAGACGTTTTGCGACGACCGATGAGAACAAACTGCTCGGAGCCTCCACGGCGCTTCTCCAGGACATGGGCTTCAGTATGGAGGAGGCCAATGCTCCATTGGGAGTGTTGGTGGCATCCAAGATGCGAGATGCCACGGATGCAGCTCAAGTCACTCTCGCGGTTATTGCGGCTATCGGCGGTCGTCCAGTGCCTATCGATAAGGAGCAAAAAATGCGGGCTTCTGTGGTCACCAAGATTTTGCCCAGCGGCAAGGAAGTCAGTGTTCGCGTGACCTTCCAGCGTATCGTTTTCAACACGCAGGGGGCCGTCACCAAAGCTGAGGCCATTATCGATCCGCAGATTTACCAGGAGTTCTTTTCCAAGCTGTCGAAATCTGTGTTTCTGGAAGCCAACCAAATCTAATCAAAGACGTCATGAAAAAAATCAATCTTTCCCTCATGGTGGTGATGGCTATCAGTTTTCTTGCCGGTTGCCAGTCAACGAGTGAACGACTTCTCGATAGTGATCAGAGTCAATTGAAACTTCGTAGCATTCAGACGAAGCGGTTTGATACAGCGGACAAAGAAAAAACCATGCGCTCAGTGATTGCGACCCTGCAGGATCTAGAGTTTGTGATCGATAAAGCGGATCTGGCTGTCGGCGTGGTCAGTGCGACCAAACTGTCAGGCTACATGCTCAAAATGTCAGTGACGGTGAATCCTAGAGGGGACAAACAAATGATCGTGCGGGCCAATGCTCAATACAACGTCACGCCCGTGACCGATCCTGAACCCTATCAAAGGTTTTTCGCAGCACTTTCGAAATCAATGTTCCACACGGCTCATAACGTGGATTGATCCATTTCCAGTTATTTCTTGGAGAAGATCTCGCATGTTAAAAAAAATGTCACTGGTTTTGTTCCTCATTGCCCCGTTTGGCGTCTCTGCCGGGGTGGATGGGGTGTGGCAATGCAATGTCAAAGTCGTGACCACCGCAAAGGCCAATGGTCGTGTCACCAGGGGGACGGATTTCAGTTCAGGGACACAGACATTATTTCCTGATGGCACGTACACCTCAGTTTCACCAGTGTCACCGATTGTGGCTCATGGAACGTACACGATGAAAAAGAGGACGATTCAGTTTTACCCAAATTACGAGGATCTGATAACGATCGCCGAACATGCCTGTTCTCAAGGAGGAGCCAGTTGTTTTGTTTCCGCCGTCAGTGCCAAATCGACTGCCACCAGCAACAAGGCCTTCACCACGATGAAGGGCAAGGGGACATTGAAAATGTCTATCCTGGTGAATGGTTCGGTGTTGGTGAGGACGGTCGGCGCTTCCACTTTAAACTGTGCACGTAGGTAACTGCTTCTTTTTAAAGCCCCATGAAAGCCGCGAGATTCGCAGGGGCTTGGATTGAGTCATACGGAAAAATCATGAATGTGCTCGGACGGGTCGTGATTGGTTGAGGACAAGATTCCTAGGTGGCGGGGTAATGGTGGCTAACCGATTCATTTGTCATGGTTGAACAACCGGCCGGTGGGCTAAATCGCATCATTTCTGGTGGTCAGGTCGGCGTAGATCGCGCTGCTCTGGACTGGGCGATGGAGTATGGTGTTCCGCACGGTGGTTGGTGCCCGCAGGGGCGACGGGCCATCGATGGTTCGCTTCCAGAACGATACCATCTGCGTGAGGCCGACTCTCCCTCGTATGCCAAACGCACCCGGCTGAATGTCCGTGATAGTGATGCCACGCTGATCATCAATCAGGGCATATTGGACGGGGGCACGCGATTGACCCTGAAGTGCGCGGAGCAACTTGGAAAACCCCATCTATGCGTTCAGGTGAACGAGGATGATTCACTTGAATTCATCGCTGATGATATTCGGCGCTGGTTGCGGGCCGGACAGTTTCACACTCTGAATGTGGCGGGTCCCCGCGAAACCAAGCGGCCAGGGATCTATGTCATTACCTGGGAATTACTGGATCGGGTACTGGTAGGCTCCAAAAATTAGGGACTCAGGTCAGGTTTCAATGATGACTCAATGCGCTAGCATAGGGACAGTAATGATGTCGTAATAGGCTGCATGAAAAACGTAACCCCCTCATCCGACTATCCACTGGCCGAGTTGTGCACGCTGGCGGACCTGCCGATCCGCACGGTCCGCTACTACATCCAGATTGGCTTGGTCGACAAACCCAGCGGCTCCACCCGGGCGGCGGTCTATGGCCCGAAACACCTGGAACAACTGCTGCTGATCAAGAAATGGACGGCCGCCGGCGTCTCCCTGGAGCGTATCCGCGAGCTGCTGCATGGCGGTGAAGCGCCGGTACCGCCCAGGCCCTTCGTACCCGGTGCCGTGGAAGTGCGCAGTCATCTGACAGTGGCCGATGGCATCGAGGTGGTGATCGAGCCGGGCAGGGCCGGGCTATCACCTGAACAGGTGCGACGCTTTACCCGTGCGGTCATGGCGGCCTTTGAGTCGATCAAGAACGACGCGGCTCCGGGTCATGACGATGACTCAAATCAAACCCAACAAGAACAACAACCCTGAGAGGCCAGACCATGAACCCGCATGCCCAACTTCATTCTCGCAATGGCGAACCTGTCCTGTTTCAAGGCATCCGCATGGCTGGCCGATTACAGGGGGCTCTTTTTGAAGCCACGGTGGAACAGCGCTTTAACAATCCCACCGACCAACATCTGGAAGTGGTCTACACCTTCCCGCTGCCGTATGGCGCGGTACTGCTGGATGTCGGCGTCAAGCTGGGAGACAAGGAGCTGAACGGCAGCGTCGTCGCCCGCCAGCAGGCCGAAGCCGAATATGAGGAAGCCCTGACTGAAGGCAATGCCGCCATCATGCTGGAGCGCAATGCCGATGGCACCCATACCCTCAATCTCGGCAACCTGGCGCCGCATGAGCCCTGTGTGGTGACCCTGCGCTATGCGCAGACCCTATCTTTTGAGCAACGTGGCTTGCGCCTGCTGATCCCCACGGTCCTGGCCCCGCGCTATGGTGACCCGCTCAACGATGGCGGACTCAAGCCGCATCAGGTGTCCGAGAACAGCCTTGAGGTCGAGTATCCGTTCACCCTGAGCATTGATCTCCTGGGTGATCTGGCGCGGGCAAGAATCTCCTCACCCAGCCACCCGATCGGGGTCAGCCTGGCCGAGCCCGGTGAGTGCGCCAATGTCCGGGTGACCCTGGGCTCGCAGGCCATGCTGGATCGGGACTTCATCCTCAACATCGACCAGTTGCCAGTAGGCTCACTGGCTGTCCTGGCTCAGGATCCCGTTCATCCCCAACAGACAGCTGCGCTCATCAGTCTCTGTCCGCAGATCCAGCAAGAAGAGCATCCCGCGGTGGCCGTGAAACTGCTGGTGGACTGTTCCGGCTCCATGGCCGGTGACAGCATTGCTGCCGCTAGGCGATCCCTGAAGGCCATCGTCGGGCAACTCCAATCCGGCGACCGATTCTCCCTGTCCCGTTTTGGCAGTACCGTCGAGCACCGCACTCGGGGCTTGTGGGCACTGAAAGACACGACCCGACTCTCCGCTCAGCGCTGGATCAATGATCTCCAGGCCGACCTGGGCGGCACCGAGATGGAAGCCGCGCTTACCTCCACCTTCGCCATCGGCCATGATGAAGCCAGTGATGTCCTGCTTATCACCGATGGTGAGATCTATGCCATCGACGCCTTGTTGAACCGGGCCGCCCATGCCGGGCAGCGGGTATTCGTGGTCGGCATCGGCAGCAGCCCAACTGAAGACAATCTGAGGCGCATCGCTGAAGTCACAGGCGGCGCCTGTGACTTTGTCGCGCCTGGCGAAAATGTCGAACCGGCAATCTTGCGGATGTTTGCCCGGCTGCGCTCACCGCGAATGGATACCCTGACGCTTGAGTGGCCTAAGGGAATCCAGCCCCTGTGGCAGTCGCCGCTGCCTAAATCAGTCTTTGATGCCGATACCGTCCATGTGCTGGCCTGGTTCGACCAGATCCCAGGGGGGATGCTCACCCTGACCGGACAGCGAACCCGTCGCGCCGAAACGGAAACCATCGCCGAAATCACCCTGACGGGCATCCCCGAGGAGACGGATACCGTAGCCAGCCTGGTGGCCCATGCGCGACTTAAAACCCTAAGCGACACTGAAGCCACTGAACTGGCCGTGGACTACCAGCTGATCTGCCCCCAGACCAATTTCCTGCTGGTGCATGAACGGGATGCCGAAGACAAAGCCCTGGAGATGCCCGAGCTGCAAGCCGTCAAACAGATGCACCCCGCCGGTTGGGGTGGGGCAGGGAGTGTATACGCATCATCCGAGCCCACACTGAAACTGGTTCAGCGGTGTGTCGGAGAGATCGACTATGGCGAAATGGCCAGACAACCCAGTGTCGCCCGCAAATCGACGGCCACGCCGAAAAGCAATCCAAATGCCCCAGTGGAGTATCTCGATATTCCGGCGTTTCTGAGACGGCAGGCCGATCCCGAACCTAGCGAAGTGGACCGTGCCCGATTGTTCCTGGAGGACCGACTCGCCGACTATGAACTAACAAAGCTCAAGTGGGAAAGTGAGGAAACAAACTGCCTCACGCCTCAAGGGTTGCTGATTCGCCTGAACAGCATTCCGAAGAGCGCCTGGCCACAGACCTATGCGGAACTGCGCGACCTCGGCATGCCCCAGGAAGTCATTGACTGGCTGGCAGACATCTTTGCCAGTGAATACTCAACGCCCTTGGAAGAGTCCGTTGTCGTCGAAGTGCTTCTGTCCGCACTGATGAGCCCGGAGGTCCACAGTCGCATCACAAAAACAGAAGGCCGCTTGAAACGCATCCGCAGGGTGCTGCAGCAGACGTTTGGCAAGACCGAGCCGTTCCAGGGCACGCCACATGTCCAGCCACTGGATGATCTGGTGGCCTATATGCACGAGATGGAACCCGAGCACTGGCCACAAGCCATGAAAGCCGAAGCACCCGCGATGATCCTTTAATCACCACCTGGAGAAGTCCCCATGAAACTCGACATGTCCGTCATCAAACCCTTGGCAAAGCTCTGCGCAGCCGTGAGCATCCTCATCACCATGACCGTGCAGGCGGATATCACCAATTGGGAAAACAGCCCATACAACTTCAAGAACAGCGAGATGAACTGGGAGAATTCACCCATGAATTTCCGCAACAGCCCCATGAACCTGGAAAACAACCCAATCAACATCAATTCGGATCGCATCATTCGCGACAGCTCGGGCGAAGCCACCGGCTATGCCGTGCCGAAGCCTGATGGCGGCGTCAACTACTATGACCTGCAAGGACATCGGCAGGGTTATCAGGGGCCGGAGAGTCGCTGGTAATCCGTCGCCGATACCCGAAATTAAGCGCTGTGGAACCTCTTAACAAATCTCTACGATAGGATACGTTCACCATTTGATACCCTCTCTGGATGGCATCATCAAACGGGTCACCAAGCCACTCTCAGTTATGACGCCAAGAAGAAGAAGCAGATCTGTCGTACCACTATTCTGCTGAAGATGGAGCTGGTGATGATATGTGAAGCATGGTTGACCGTTCTATCCGAAATCGGGCAACCAGAGCGTCAGCCTATACCTTGGGCGTGATGTTGCGGATTCACCACTTGCAACAGTGGTTCGATCTATCTCACCTAGGGGCCAAGGATGTCCTGTACGATATTTAAACAATGCGCCGCTTTGCCAGAATTGACTTGGGCAAGACATCGGTGCCTGATGGGCGACAATCTTCACTTTTCAGGGGTTACTGGAACACAATCGACGATCAGTTGGAACAGAAAGGGTTGCTGCTGAAAGGTGGCACCATGGTGGATGCCACCCTCATCCATGCACCCTCCGACGAAGAATCGGAGCAAGTCTCCTGACCCTGAGTGCATCAGATCAAAAAAGGGAATCGATGGTATTTCGGTATGAATACCCATGTGGGGGCGGATGTCAACGAACTGCCCAACCTCGAGCGAGAAGATGACCGAGTTGTCTTCCGTAATGCTGGCTGCGTCAATGATCATTACTAGCGCGTCCAATGTCCAGCATGGAGTCACGCCAGAAGCAAAATAATCGCAAGCAGTGATCAATAAGCAGTCGGGTGGAAAACCTGTTCTGGGTTTTCAAGCGCCAGTTTTGGCTACACCAAGGTCCGATACAAAGGTTTAGCAAAGATTGCCGCCCAGGTTTTCATGCTGGTGGGACTTGCGAATCTCTATATGGAGCGCAGAGTGTTGCTGGCGTGACGGAAGCAGTCCGTTCGCGCAGTGGGTAAACCCGCACGTAGGCTGAAGTTATCAGTTATTAATGAGCCAAATATACGTTTTCTTTTCGAATCTTTGAATGAACAGAGAATAAACTAAATTTTTCCTCGCTGATAACAGATTTCTTCAGGGGTTACCTGGGTAAGCATCTGTTTTGTAATCCCTCTACTAAATGCGACTTCAATAATGTACTGTCTGCGTTGCTGATAGTGGATGAAGCGTGATAATGGAGGTAGTCCATGCTAGATAACCTTCAGATTGAAGGCGCTTTAAAATCAGAGCGATGAATTGATTCGCAAGTCTCATCGCCATTTGATCGCCACGAAGCTTTGAGGGCAAAGTGTCTAGCGCTTCACTTATTGAATAATAAATTAAAACCGAAGGTTATTGGATTTTGATGTTTAATTTATTAGATATAATAATTTTGATTAATTAGTTATACGAACAAAAAATGCTACTAACTTATCCAAATAAGCAGTCACTTATTAGAAATCTTAATGAGTATTCTGTGGATGATGTTTTTCTTATAATCGCCAACTATAAGTCATTAGCGGGTTGGAATCTTATTCCATTAAGGCGGCTTTCTCTTTTTCTAGGGCCAAACTCGGCTGGTAAGAGTCTAATTTATGAGGCCATTGAGGTTTTGCGTGGTTTAGATTTGATTACCAATGATGGCTTCGGAAAGAGGTGGGAAGATCTGTCTGGGGCTTACGAAGGGCGGCCATCGTTTGGTTTTTCTATGCCATATATTCTAAACGGTAGTTTGAGTTCCTCAGCTATGAGTGATATCTATGTTTGCTCACGCGATATTGCTGCAGGTGGAAGAAACGATGGAGGCTGGGATGGATTAGGCGCTTTCTTTGCGCTTGAGGGTTTTGCTAAGGGTTCCTTCTTGTATGAGGATGCATGCAATATTAGGTACACCATGATTACTGAGGAGGTTACTACCTTGGAGGTTTATTTAGATGGTGACGTTGCTGCTCGAAAGAATATTCATTATTGGGTAATCCCTGAGCGTGATGGCGAAGGAAATCTTACGGGTTTGGAAAGGGAAGCGGAGGGCGATGAAGATCAATTCGATTTTGCTTTCTTATCTAAGTCAATAAATACAATATACTGGCCGTCTGTAGAATATAGAGTTGATTCAGATGATGGAAGTGAAGACGAGATGGAATCTGCTGGTAATTTTTATGGAAAATATGGTGAGGTCAAGACGAATCCTGATTTCATAGGCGTGATAGAGAATAGGGTTGGTGCATACAATCTCAGAGCATCCGAATTTCCTGAATTCATTTATCATTCATTAACAAAGCATAACTTCGGATCTCCTCAGGCTGCGATTGGTATGTTTCTTTCTCTATTCACTGCACCTTATCTAAGATTCATAGAGTATGTAGATGGTAAGGAATCTTCTGACGTGAGAGGAATCGAGGCGCATGGAATAGAAAGTTGGGTGGAAGAGCGGTTGGTTTCGAGTAAGGCGGACCTAGTTTTAAACGAATTAAAGAATAGAACATCTATTGATGAACGTGAGTCAGAAGAACACTTGGTAGAGGCTGTTTTAAAATTCATAGCACCTACGGTACCGAGTGCGGAAGATCCCAATCTGCTCCCTGCATTGAATCGCTGGCTTCGTGAATCTGCCTTTCTTTCAAGTGACTATCAGCTTCATGTGGATCTTTCCGTAAACGTTGGTTTGACATCAGGAAATGATGATTGGATAGTTAATGATTGCTCACTGCATCTACAAAAAATTCTCCGCAAGAAAAAAGAGGTGCACGGATCTGTTTATCTCATTGATAAGAATGGATCTAGGTTAAGATTCTCTGATGTTGGTGCCGGTTTTTCCCAAGTATTCCCCTTATTGCTTGGTTTGCTGACTAGACTCTACCTAGTGTTCAAACAGCCTGAATTACATTTGCACCCGAAGCTACAATCACGGGTCGCAGATTGCTTCGTTGAAACTATATTCACTGACCGTCATGCTAATTTATCTAAAATTAGGATCGTGGAAACGCATAGTGAACACTTCGTTCTGCGGTTATTAAGACGATTAAGGGAGTCTTACTTTGATGAGTTATTTCATTCATCCCTTACCTTATATCCCGAAGATGTAGCATTTGTCTATTTCCAACCAACTTCCGAAGGTACCCTTATTCATATGATTGACGTTTTGCCCTCTGGTGAATTCGTTGAGGGGTGGCCGGATGGCTTTTTTGATGAAAGAAGCGAAGATTTATGGGGTCAACCCTCCCCACGGGGGCGGTGATGTTGTTTGAAAAGGTCGCTATTGAGCCCGATTTATTGTCCTCAGATGAGCTTGTATATCTCCTGCATCACAATTTTGGATGGTTTGATGGGAGGTTTGTCGCAGACTTACCAAAAAACTGGATCGATTTATCTCGGAAGATAATGCATACGCTGCCCGACGGAATAAAGAAAAAAAAATTAGAGAGCTTGCTACAGATCCAGAGATTACCCACCTGTCGCTTAAATACCAATCTGAATAATTATGCCAGTTGGCTTGATCTAATCGATTCCGCTAAAAATAATAATGAGATACCTATTGTTCTTTGTAGAAATCCTAGGCAGGAAAAAGGGTGGTTTGGTGAGGCTGATTTAGATAAATACTTGGAGGATTCCAAGAAGAGGGTAGGATCACTCGATATCAGGGGTATGAAAGCCGATCAGGTTATCACCGCTCTGGATATTTTTTTAGAAGCCAATAAACAGATCGCCTTAATAAATCCTGACCAATGGCTTCTTGCACAGACCTTTGATAATAGAGAGCTTTTCAAGAAGATGTTCTCCAGATGGCATACCTATGGAGGGGTTAGATTCTTGGTAATTAGATCTAAAAGGTCTAATCGGGAGGCAGAGGTGCTTGATAGGTGGGATAGGGAGATAAATGATCTACAAAAATATCTTTCTAATATTGGTTATGTGAAGGATTTCAAGATTATTGCTGTAAATGACGATGCAGACAGGCTGCATGACAGGTACCTTCTTGGCAACAGATTTGGACTAAAACTTGGTTATGGGCTCGAAATATCACACACAAAATCACATCCATGGACTATGATGCAACAGTCTGAATACGTAGCCCAACAACGTCAATTTCTCCAGCTTGATATACGTGACAAATATCCCGACCATACATGTTGGGTTTTTAGGAAATAACGACGTGTTTTGGGATGTTTTTAAGAAGAAATGTTATTACCCATAAGCTTACTTGATTACCCATAAGCCTCAGCCAACTTGAGCAATCTCCCTGGCATAGGCGGTGTGTGGGCAGCGGCGTAGAGAAATCTGGGCATCATGGCCTCCAAGTCGAACCTGCGATTGAAGCGGTAACAAAATTCGGCCAGA
>SXGU01034912.1_pt1 | contig 10986 bp, 9 predicted proteins | sample 3174531 | NCBI WGS metagenome assembly SXGU01 (sample SAMN11356863, study PRJNA531348) | freshwater metagenome | isolation source: freshwater sample F1-140 | place: China: Fuxian Lake, Yuxi | collected 2017-12-25
GCGATGACGCCGTGGTTGGTGGTGAGCTTGATCATGGTGATGTTCCTCGTGGAATTATTTCTTTGCCGGCAGCAGCGTTATCGATTCGATCACTACCGGGGTGGTGGGTACGTTGCGGTGGGGGCCGGCGTTGCCGGTGGGGACCTTGGCGATCTTTTCGACGACCTCGAAGCCTTGCACGACCTTGCCGAAAACCGCATAGCCCCAGCCATCCGGCGATGGGTAGTTGAGGCCGTCGTTGTTGACCAGGTTGATGAAGAACTGGGCGCTCGCCGAATGCGGGTCGCCGGTGCGCGCCATGGCGATGGTGCCCGTGTCGTTGCGCAAACCGTTCTTGGCTTCGTTCTGGATCGGTGCGCGGGTCGGCTTCTCCTTCAGGCTGGGCGTCATGCCGCCGCCCTGGATCATGAATCCCGGAATCACGCGGTGGAATATCGTGCCGGTGAAGAAACCGTCTTTCGCGTACTGAAGGAAGTTCTCCACGGTCTTTGGCGCCTTGTCGGCATACAACTCGATGGTCAGGCTGCCCTGGGAAGTACGGACCTCCAGTTGCGGATTGGCGGCCTGTGCGGCGAGGGCGAAAAACAGCGTGAAAACGAATGCAAACAGACGACGCATGGAATCTCCGGGAACGGGAAGGAAAGCGAAACTGGCGGCGGAATCAGGCGGATCAGGCCGCGCCTTCGTAGAGGATCTTCCAGCGGCCGCCTTCCTTGATCCAGTACTGGCGCTTCTTCATCTGGTTGGACAGGTTGCTGGAGCGATAGTCCTGCTCGAAGGTGACGACGACGTATTCTTCACGGCCGGGATTGCGGAACATGCTGATATTGCCGGTCCCGACCTTGATCCAGGTCTTGCCGGCATTGACTTTGCGCTTGTGCTCGACCCAGTCGCGATAGCCCTGGCCGTCGGCGTTGAATTTTTGCGAGTAGTGCCGGGCGTAGGCGTCGACGTTGCGGCTTTCCCAGTCGCCGCGCCATTCTTCAATCATCTGCAGCAGCGAGCTGCGCTCGGATTGCCAGTCGTCGAGCGAAAGCCATTCGACGCTGTTGCTGATGATCACCGGGGTCAGGCCGATCTGCAGGCTTTTTGCCAGCGAGTCGAGGTCCTGGTTGGCCAAAACCACGCAACCGTCCGAGGCTTTGGGCGGACGCGAAAAAGTGTCCGAGGGCGTGCCGTGCAGCCAGATGCCATGCCCGTTACGCCCCTGGCGCTTGTCCCACTCGTTCGGGTAGTTGATTGGGAAGGCGCCGCTGCCGTAGAAATCGGTCAGCTTCTGGCGCGGCAGGCTGGATGTGACGTGGTAGACACCGATCGGGGTCTTCTTGTCGCCTTCGCGCGCCTTTTCGGCGCCCAGCTTGCCTTGTGAAATGTAGTAATCGGCCACAAAGCGCGGCGTACCCTTGTCATTCTGGTACAGGTAGAGCCGCGACTTCTGGGTGTCAACCACCACGGCGTGCTTCTGTTCGGGGTGCATCTGCAACAGGTAGCGCGGGACGAAGTCTGCCGGAGGCTTGGTGCGGTAGCCCTTGAGCCGGACAATGGCTTCATCGCGCAGGTCCGCGATCTTCTCGCCGGCGGTGGGTCCGCCGCCCTGGCCGAAACTGTTCAGCGGACGCGAACGGGCAAGCAGCAGATCGCCACGAACCAGGTGGGCCAGACGGAAATTCGGGTAGGCCTTGATCAGCGCGTCGGTTTGTTGCATCGCCAGATCGAGGCGGTTGGCCTCGATGGCGTCAAAGACCTTTGCCAGGAGCGGTTCCGGGCCGGAGTCGGTGTAATGCGCTTCAAGGCGGTCGCCCGTGGCCTTGTTCAGGTGCTTGGGTGCCTTTCCCGCCGCGTCGGCAAGGCCTGCGACCAGGAACAGGCCAGCCGTGCCGAGAAGGGGTAGAAGGCGCCGTAAGCTGATCATCAGCTGCCGACCCGCTCCTGCAGGATTTGCCACTTGCCGTCCCGCTTGCCGAGCAGGAGGATCTTGCTGCTCGATGTCTTCAGGTTGGCCGACTTGTAGTGCTGACGGAACTTTGCCGTCGCCGTATCGCCGTCGAAGGTAAGCTTGAGGTTTTCATAGCTGACCTGGATTACCCCGGGCTTGTTGATGCGCTTGGTCCGTTCGGCTTCCCAGACAGAACGCGCTTCGCCGGCAGGCGTCTTGAATTCCTTGGCGTAGGCGCCGAGATAAGCCTTGATGTCCTTGCGCGACCAGGCGGCGGCCCAGAGGTCGATGGCCCGCGTGACCTCGGCGACGGCGTCTCCCGCCGGCTTGGCAGCCACCGGCTTGGACGGTTCCGCAGGCTTGGGCGCTTCAGCCGCTGTGGCCGCTTCAACGGGTTGTGCGGTTTCAACCGGCTTGGCTTGCGCTGCGGGTGTCGCCTGCGGCGGGGGGGGCTGCCCGGTAACCGGTTTGGGCGCTTCGGCCACCTTGACGGGTTCGCTCGGGCGCGCGTCGCCGATCGGGCGGGTGGCCTTGCCGGAACGGCTTCCGCCCATCAGGTCGCGGATCAGTGCGAGCTTGGCCTGGGCACTGGAATTGGAGGAGTCGATCTGCAAGGCCTTGTCATAGGCCTGGCTGGCGAGCCGCGCGTAGATATCGCCGAGGTTCTCGTGTGCCGTGGCGTAGGAAGGATGGGTGCGAATGGCCATTTCCAGAGCCTGCTTGGCCTTGTCAAACTGCTTCTGCTGGGCGTAGATCACCGCCAGATTATTGTAGGGTTCCGGGAGTTCGGGATATTCCTCGGTGAGCTTGGTGAACACGGCGATGGCGTCATTGGCCCGGTTCATTTCGGTGAGGATGATGCCCTTCAGAAACCGCCCCTGGGCATCCTTCGGTTTGCCGGCGAGATACTTGTCGACCTGCTCCAGCGCTTGAGCGTGCTGGCCCTGCTTGATCAGCTTGCCGATGTCCTGCAGCGCGTCGGCGTGGGCGGGGGCGGCGGAGAGCAGCAGGGCGATCGAGGCGAAGGCTGCCAACAGGCGCGTTACGGTGAGGCGGGTTTGGCTCATGGTATATACTTCTCGCTGGCGTTTTGCCTGTGATTGAAAGTGTTGCGACCGCGTCGTCGATGCCGGGAGTTCGGGCCTCGGCCAGTCCTGAAGCTGCGTCTACGACAAGAAAACATGCAGGATTCAGCGTCGGATTCTAACAAGAAGCCCGCCTTCCCCACAACCGGAAGCATTCGATCGAAAGGCTGATAATGCCGGCCTTTCAAGCCCATTTTGCCGCTTTCCCCGCCGCAAACGGACCGCCCTTTCCATGCTGAAGATATACAACACCCTAGCCCGCGAGAAGCAGGCCTTCGTTCCCATCCAGCCCGGGCGCGTAAACATGTACGTCTGCGGCATGACGGTTTATGACTACTGCCATCTTGGTCACGCCCGCGTCATGGTGGTGTTCGACATGGTGGCGCGCTGGTTGCGCGCCACCGGCTACGCCCTTACCTATGTGCGCAATATCACCGATATTGACGACAAGATCATCAAGCGGGCGGCGGAAAACGGCGAAACGATACGGCAACTGACGGATCGCTTCATCTCCGCCATGAACGAGGATGCGGCGGCCCTTGGCGTTCTCCGTCCCGATGCGGAGCCGCGGGCGACGGAGTATGTCGCGCCGATGCTGGACATGATCGGAACGCTGGAAAGAAACGGCTATGCCTATGTTGCGGACAATCGCGACGTCTGCTATTCGGTGCGCAAGTTCTTCGGCTACGGCAAGCTCTCCGGGAAATCGCTGGAGGACCTGCGTGCCGGCGAGCGGGTCGATGTCATGGCGGGCAAGCAGGACCCCCTGGATTTCGTGTTGTGGAAGCATTCCCGCGAGGACGAGCCCGCCGAGGTGAAGTGGGAATCCCCCTGGGGCCCGGGGCGACCGGGGTGGCACATCGAGTGTTCCGCGATGGGCTCGCAACTGCTCGGTCGACACTTCGATATCCATGGCGGTGGCCAGGATCTGCAGTTTCCCCACCACGAAAACGAGATCGCCCAATCGGAAGGCGCTCACCAGTGCCAGTTCGTGAATTACTGGATGCACAACGGCTTCGTTCGCGTCGACGACGAAAAGATGTCGAAGTCGCTGGGCAACTTTTTCACCATCCGCGAGGTGCTGAAGAAATACGACCCCGAGGTGGTTCGCTTCTTCATACTGCGCGCCCATTACCGCAGCCCCCTCAACTATTCCGACGTTCATCTCGACGACGCCCGCCACGCCCTGACTCGGCTCTACACGGCGCTGAAGGGGGTGACCGGATCGGCGCCGGTGGATTGGGAGGAGGTCCATGCGCAACGCTTCAAGGCCGCCCTGGATGATGATTTCGGCACCCCCGACGCGATGGCCGTGTTGTTCGATCTTGCCGCTGCCGTGAATCGCGGCGAGGCGGCGCTGGCTCTGCAACTGAAGTCGCTGGCCGGGGTGCTCGGGCTGCTGCAGCGCGACGCGGTCGAATTTCTCCAGGCCGCGCCGTCCGGCGGTCTGAGCAACGAGGAAATCGAATTGAAAGTCGGCGCCCGAGGTACGGCGAAAAAGGCGAAGGACTTTGCCGCCGCCGACCGGATCCGCGACGAGCTAAAGGCGGCGGGAGTCGTTCTGGAAGATGGGCCCCAAGGAACCACCTGGCGTCGCGCCTGAATCGCGCTCCCTGCGCCCGCTGCGAGCGCAAGCATGAATCCGCCCGTGCGGGTTTTGACATGTGTCAAGAGCGTCGTGTGCGCGGCGACAGAGAATCGCACCACTGAGCAAAGGGTTTGATGCAATGGTGTTGCCTTCAATGATGCTGCCTTTCGGATGGGGTTGGCCAAACCGGTTTGCTCTGATCGGGTCGCTGCTGCTGGTTTTTTTTGCGGGGCCGGGTGTTTCGGCGGCCAGGGAGGTGAAGGTTCTGCATGTCATGAGCTATCACTCGCCGTGGCGCTGGACGGATCGGCAGCTGGAGGGCTTCCAGGAAATGCTGAAGGAGCCCGGTGCCGCCTATCGGGTGTTCCAGATGGACACGAAGCGCAACAGCGCGCCGGAGCAGAAGGAGCGCAAGGCGCGGGAGGCCCGCGAACTGATCGAAAGCTGGAAACCTGATCTGGTGTATGCGTCCGACGATGATGCGCAGGAGTACGTCGTCAAGCACTACGTAGGATCGTCGTTGCCCTTCGTCTTCAGTGGCGTAGGCAACGATCCGGCGGTCTATGGCTTCAGGGGCAGCCCGAATGTGACCGGCGTTCTCGAGCAGGAGCACTTTGTCGAGTCGGTTGGCCTGGTCAGGAAGCTGGTGCCGAAGGCTCGGCGAATCGCGCTGATTTTCGACGACGCTAAGATGTGGGGGCCGGTCAGAGCCCGCATTGAAGCCGCGATGGCCAGTCTGCCGGACATGAGGATCGTTGCCATCGACATCGCGCCGACCTTTGCCGACTACAAGCGCAAGATCGCCGAGTACCAGCAAAGCGCAGACATGATCGGCACGCTAGGCATCTTCAACCTCAAGGACGCACAGGGTCGGAACGTGCCCTATCAGGAAGTGCAGAAATGGACTGTCGAAAACAGTCAGGTGCCCGATTTTGCATTCTGGATTGACCGCATCTATTACGGCACGCTGTGTGCTGTCACCGTGTCCGAGCGGGAGCAGGGAAGGGCGGCCGGTCGTCTCGCCCGAGCCATCCTGGTGGAGGGGAAGAAGCCCGTCAGTCTGGCCATTGAGCCGACGCGCAAGGGCGTTCCGGTGATCAGCCTGGCGCGTGCGCGCAAGCTTGGAATTCGCCCCGATTCCAGTGTTCTGCTGAGCGCCGAGGTCATCCAGCGCTTCGAATGGGATCAGCCGTGAAGCTTGGCCTTCTGGCCAAGATTCTGATCATTTCGGTCGCAGTGACGATGATTGGTGTCGTCGCGGTCTTCTGGTCGGGTAACCACCTGTTCGCCCGAGCCTATGTCGACGCCCTGCAATCACGTTCGCAAGCCATTGCGCAGGGACTGAGAATCCAGCTGGAGCGGGTTCTGCTGCTGGGCATACGACTGGAAGATCTTTCCGGCTTCGAGAAACAGTGCCGGGAAGCCGTCGATTCCTATGACGGCATTCAGTTCGCGGCAGTGGTCGATCGCGATGGGATTATCGTCTTCCACAGCGACCCGACCCGCCACGGCGAGCGATTGGACAATCCGGAGTTGCTGGCTGGCATTGGCGCCGGAACCGCGACCACGCTGGCGTCGCCTATCGACGGCAAATCGGGCTACGCCTCCATCGCTCCTGTGCTGGGGGCGGACGGTTCGGTGGCCGCGAACATCATGGTCGGCGTATCCGCCGACATGGTCGACGGGAAATTGTCCGAGATGCAGCGCGGGCGTCTGGCCGGGGCGCTGCTGGCGCTGCTCGTCGGATTTGCCATATTCATAGCGGCATTGTCCTACTTCGTCGTGCGGCCGCTGCGGCGCCTGACGCGGTCTGTCGAGGAAATCCGCAACGATTCGACCAATCTGGCATATCGCGTCAATCTCAGGTCGAACGATGAGGTTGGCGCGTTGGCCGCCGCGTTCAACGACCTGCTGCAGACCTTGCAGGATACGACCGTGTCGAAGTCCAGCTTGAAGGACGCCTTCGACGCGCTCCAGCTCAGCGAACTGAAGTACCGGGAACTGGTCTCCCATGCGAACGTGATCATTCTGCGCCTCGCGCCTGACGGCACGGTGACCTACTTCAACGAGTTTGCCGAGCGCTTCTTCGGCTACACGACAGCGGAGATCCTCGGGCGCCCTGTGGTTGGCACCATCTTGCCGACGACAGAGTCGAACACGGGGCGTGACCTTGCCGGAATGATGGCATCCATACTTGAACGCCCGGACGCGTTTGCCGCGAGTGAAAACGAGAACATGACGCGGGACGGCCGCCGCGTAATTGTCCAGTGGGCAAACCGTGTGATCCTGGACTCGGCGGGTGATCCCGCCGGCATTTTGTGCATTGGGCACGACGTCACGGAAAAACGTCATGCCGACCGCGAACTCGACCAGCACCGCCATCACCTCGAGGAACTGGTGTTTTCGCGGACACAGGAACTGGCGGCGGCCCGCGATGCGGCGGAGGCGGCAAACCGTGCCAAGAGCGCGTTCCTCGCCAACATGAGCCATGAACTGCGCACACCGATGAACGCGATCATGGGCATGACCAACCTGGTTCTGCGCCGGGCAACGGATCCGAAACAGATTGACTACCTCAACAAGGCTATCAAGGCATCGCAGCATCTGCTCGGCCTGATCAGCGACATCCTCGATATCTCGCGCATCGAGGCCGACCGCATGACCATCGACGAGCGCGAATTCCCGGTTTCGCAACTGGTCGACGAGGTGTTGCGGATGACTGATGAGGCCGCGCGAAGCAAGGGGTTGGAACTGGTGGCGGCGGTTGCCGGTGACGTGCCTCGGGATCTGTGCGGGGACGCGCTGCGGTTACGACAGATCCTGCTCAATTTTGTCGGCAATGCCATCAAGTTTTCCGAGCGTGGATGCGTTCGACTGCGGGTTGACATCGCTGACGAAGACAGCAACAGCGTGCTGTTGCGGCTGTCCGTATTCGACCAGGGCATCGGCCTGAGCCAGGATCAGGTGCGCAAACTCTTCCAGCCGTTCACCCAGGTCGATGATTCGTTGACCAGGAAGTACGGCGGCAGCGGTTTGGGTCTTGTGATCTCGCGCCGGATCGCGACCTTGATGGGAGGCGAAGTCGGTGTCGAGAGCGAGCTCGGGAACGGGAGTTGCTTCTGGGCGACGGTGCGGCTCAAGCGTTCCAGCGGGTCCCGACCGGCATCAGCCACGGCCAACAGTAACGATGTGCGTGACCTGTTGATGCGTGAATACGCTGGCGCACGAATCCTGGTGGTCGAGGACGAGCCGTCGAACCGCGAGGTGGCCGAATTCCTGTTGCGTGACGCCGGGCTGGTTCCTGAACTGGCGGTCGATGGGCAGGAGGCCTTGGAACGTGTTCGCTCGGCGCACTTTTCGATGATCCTGATGGACCTGCAAATGCCGGTGATGAACGGTCTGGATGCTGCACGGGCGATCCGGCAGATCCCCGGAATGTCGCGAATTCCGATCATCGCGATGACGGCCAATGCGTTCGACGGCGACCGGCAACGCTGCATCGATTCGGGAATGAACGATCATTTGAGCAAACCCGTGGTTTCCGAGGCCCTCTATGCGCTGATCCTGCATTGGTTGCGGGAAGCCGAGCGCCCCCCGGTCGCCGAGAGGGATCTGTCGCGAGTTCAATAGCGCATCGGGGTCGACAGCACGGCCATCGTCACCCGCGATACGCAGACCAGGCGTTCCTTGTCGTCGTGGATGCGCACGTCCCAGACATGGCTGCTTCGTCCCAGGTGTATGGGGCGGGCGACGCCATAGACCCAGCCGCTTTCGACAGCGCGGACGTGATTGGCGTTGATCTCCTGCCCGACGCAATGAAACTTCGCCGGGTCGACCACAAACGCGGCTGCCCACGACGCCAGGGTCTCCGCCAGCACGACCGAGACGCCCCCGTGGAGTACCCCGGCGGGCTGCCGGGTACGATGGTCCACTGGCATGCGGGCCTTGAGGAAGTCGTCGCCGGCTTCGACCAGCTCGATGCCGAGATTGGCATTGGCGCAGCCCTGTCCGCGCCGATTGGCTTCGTCGAGCGGGAAACTCGTGTGCCAGATCGCCAAGTGTGCCCTCAGGGGGTGACGGGCTGCCACTCGCCCTGGCGCAGGGCTTCAAGCGGCTGGAACTTCGACTTGTATGCCATCTTGCGGCTGTCACGGATCCAGTAGCCGAGGTAGAGCCAGGGCAATCCAAGATGCTGGCATTGTGCGATCTGCCAGAGGATGGCGTAGGTGCCGTAGCTCGCCCCGTAGATATCGGGATCATAGAACGTATAGACCGAGGAGAGCCCGTCACCCAGCACGTCGATGATGCAGACGACCCGAAGCTGCTCGTCTTCGCGAAATTCGATCAGCCGGCTGTCGACGTGGGTCTGCAACAGGAAGTGTGCGTACTGATCGCGGCTGTCCTGGTCCATGCCGCCGCCGGAATGGCGTGCTGCCTGGTAGTGTTGGTAGAGTTGGTAGTGCTCTTCGCGGAAGCTCAGGCTGCACTCGCGCGCGATGAGATTCCCATGGCGCGCCAGAGCACGGTTCTGGCTGCGATTGGGGACGAAATCGGCGACCTTGATGCGTACCGGCTGGCACTCGCGGCAGGCATCGCAATAAGGCCGGTAGGTGAACACCCCGCTGCGACGGAATCCGGCGCGAACCAGTTCTCCGTAGGTCGCGGTGTCGATCAGGTGGGTTGGCGTCGCCACCTGCGAACGCGCGATGCGTCCCGGCAGATAGGAACATCCGTAGGGAGCCGTCGCGTAGAACTGCAGCAGCGGAAACGGCGGCAGGTCGCGCAAGTGGGTCATCGGCCAACCCCAACCCTGTAATGCCCGTCTATCGCATCGGCGATCCAAGCGCCGGGCGCGTCGTCTTCCATGCAAAGCACGGCGATCCGCGCGGCGAATTCGCTGCGGGGGATCGGTCTGGCACCGAGCGAGGCGAGGTGTCGTGTTTCCATCTGGCAGTCGATTATGCCGAATCCTCGGCCCCTGAGATAGGCGCAGAGGTGGGCCAGTGCGATTTTCGATGCGTCGCGCCGCCGTGAGAACATGGATTCGCCGTAAAAGGCACGTCCGATGGCAAGGCCGTAGAGGCCGCCCGTGAGTTCCCCGTCAATCCAGGTTTCGACGCTGTGGCCATACCCGCGATGGTGGAGTTCAAGGTAAGCCTGGCGCATCTCGCGGGTGATCCAGGTGCCGGGCTGGCCATCGCGAGGAATTTCGGCGCACGCGCTGACGACTGACGCGAAGGCCGTGTCGAGGCGGACTTCGTAGCGGGCGTTGCGCAGGGTCTTCGCCAGCGATCGCGTAATTCGGATCTCGTCGGGGAAAAGCACCATTCGCGGATCCGGGCTCCACCAGAGGATGGGCTCGCCGGCCGAGTACCAGGGAAAGATGCCCCGCCGGTAGGCGGCGATAATTCGCTCCGGCGCCAGGTCACCGCCGGCCGCGAGCAGTCCGTTGGGGTCGGCAAGGGCGGCCTCGAGCGGCGGAAACTCGCGCTCCTCGGGCAGCCAGGGGATCATTTGCCCTGGTTGAAGGTCACGACGTGGTCGACGTCGAGGCGTATGCCGATCTTCTCGCCGATCGAGTGGTTGTGGTGAGATGGCACGAGGGACAGGACTTCGGCTCCGGAAGCCAGGCGCAGCGTGTAAAGGAATTGTGCGCCGCGAAACGCCTTGGCGACGACTTCGGCCTGGACCTCGCTGGCGTCGTCGTGGATCACGTCGTCGGGTCGCAGCAGCACGTCGAGCCGGCAACCGCGGCCGCATTCGTTGCAACTCGATGAACAGTCCATGGGCAGCTCGGAATCGAGACGTCCGAGTTCGACCTCTACCACATTGGGGGACAGGACCTCCCCGGGAAGGAAGATCCCCTGGCCGACGAAGTCCGCAACATGACGGGTCGCGGGGCGGTGATACAGGTTGTAGGGCGTGTCCCACTGCTCGATACGTCCTTCGCGCATGATGCCGACGGAATCGGCAACAGCGAAGGCCTCGTTCTGGTCGTGTGTCACCAGGATCGCGGCCATTCCCGCGCGCTTTAGTATGTCGCGGACCTCTAGCGAGAGGCGCTCGCGCAACTCGACATCGAGGTTGGAGAAGGGTTCGTCGAGCAGCAGCAGATGCGGTTGCGGGGCCAGGGCGCGTGCCAGGGCGACGCGCTGTTGCGGTCCGCCCGACAGTTCGTGCGGATAGCGCTCGCCGCGGTTACCGAGGCCGATCAGTTCGAGCAGTTCATCGACGCGCCGCCGTTGTGCCGCCGAGGTTTCTCCGCGCAGGCCGAAGCCGATGTTTTGCGCGATCGTCAGGTGGGGGAACAGGGCATAGTCCTGAAACACCATGCCGATACGCCTTGCCTCGGCCGGTATCTGCGCCTTGCCGTCAGC
>SXGU01311382.1_pt1 | contig 10985 bp, 11 predicted proteins | sample 3174531 | NCBI WGS metagenome assembly SXGU01 (sample SAMN11356863, study PRJNA531348) | freshwater metagenome | isolation source: freshwater sample F1-140 | place: China: Fuxian Lake, Yuxi | collected 2017-12-25
ATGCTTTGTGTTGTAGTTTTTTTTAGTCATTAAACAATGATACAACAACTTGCAACGAGTTTTTACCTCATCGCGTTATAATTACGCCTTAGCAGAACGGAAAATTTACAAAATTTGTCCCGCTTTATGCTGGTAGCCTAAAATTTGATGTGCATATATTGCATTTTCCGCGGTATTTCGACTATGATTTTCTTGCCAACGTACTGCTATATTAAATTCGTTTTCTAATACTTTAGTCATTAACACTGATTCAGGAGGCTCATTACTTTCAAACACTTTCCCTCCGGAGACTAAAATGGGCAACCGCGTTTGACGAGCCAATATTGCAGTATAACGTAACCGCTCCAATGTTCTACTGTTGACAGTCATCTCATCGCCATATTCATTGCCATTACTGCGTAAACCACTACCGATGACTACAATCGCTTGATAATTTTTTTGAGCTAATGATGTGAGAACAAGCTTTGGCGAGGTTTCTAGTAAACTAGCTAAACAATTTGATACTAAAGGGATACTCAAAAAATAAAGTCCTAATATTGAGCTAAACACTAATGTTAAACCCATTTTTTTATGATTTGATAAACTGATCAGTCCAATCAAATTTAATAATAATAAACTAGAACAGGGAAGCAAAAGCGCTTTTACTACATATATTAGCCAAATATCCATTAATCTATATCGCGCATTTTGATATTAAATAGCCATCTTTAATAATAAACTATAAACCATGCCGGTATTATTGCACCAATTACTTTTCGAGTCAGCTAAACAACATATAAATTCTCCAGCTATCATACATAAAAAAAATATTTGGAGTTATCAACAGATTGAGCAATTTGTCAACCAACAAGCCCAAGCGCTGCAAAGTCTTTATTTAAAACCGCAACAGCGTGTAGCTGTTTATCTAGCAAAAGAGATAGAAACCGTTACCAGTTATTTAGCGATTTCTAAAGCGGGAGGTGTTTTTGTACCGATTAATCCCATTTTAAAACCGGCTCAGACGGCTTATATTTTAAACGATTGCAATGTACAGATTTTAATCACGTCTAAAAACCGTTTAGAAAGATTATTTCCCGTTCTGAACACATGTATTGATTTACATACTATTATCCTCATTGAAAACGAAGTACCTCAACTCAATTCAACCGTGCCGCAACGTATTTTGAGTTGGCAAGATTATCTTAATTCAACTATCCAACATAAACCCACACCTTCCATAATAGACACCGACATGGCTGCCATTTTTTATACGTCCGGCAGCACAGGTAAACCCAAAGGTGTTGTCTTATCCCATCGCAATATAGTAACGGGTGCAAAGAGTGTCAGCGAATATTTGAAAATAAACGCTACCGACCGTTTATTAGCGGTTCTTCCGTTTAGTTTTGATTATGGATTGAACCAATTGACGACCTCTTTATTACAAGGCGCTTGTTGCGTATTATTGGATTATTTAGTACCGCGTGATGTACTTATAACTTTAGAATCCCAAAAAATAACCGGCTTAGCTGCCGTTCCTTCACTTTGGACACAACTTGCAAATCTAGAATGGCCTAGCAGTATTAACGATCATCTACGTTATATGACAAATTCCGGTGGCAAAATGCCGAAATCGGTATTAACAAAGATCCGCCAAAAAGTACCGCATAGTAAATTTTTTTTGATGTATGGTTTAACCGAAGCGTTTCGTTCAACCTATTTGCCGCCTGAACAAATTGATCAACGTCCGGATTCGATCGGTAAAGCAATACCCAATGCCGATATTTTAGTGGTTCGCGAAGACGGGACGCTCTGCGTTGCTCATGAACCCGGTGAATTGGTTCACAGAGGCTCTCTTGTCGCATTAGGTTATTGGAATGATCCGGTGAAAACCGCTGAACGCTTTAGACCTGCGCCCAACCAATTAAAAGAACTACCGCTTACAGAAATTGCTGTTTGGTCAGGCGATACTGTGACCCAAGATGAAGAAGGCTACCTATATTTCATAGGCCGTAAAGACGATATGATCAAAACCTCGGGTTATCGTGTCAGTCCTACCGAAATTGAAGAGATTATTTATGCATCAGGACTTGCTAAAGAAGTTGCGGCATTGGGTATTGAGCATGATAGTCTAGGACAAGCAATTGTCGTTGTAGTCAGTGTTGAGAATGCCGAAAACTTCGATGATCAATCCATTATCAATGTTTGCAAAGTTCAATTACCTAATTTTATGGTTCCCGGCAAAGTGATTGTGTTACCCGTGTTACCTAAAAATCCAAACGGTAAGATTGACCGTAAAGCGTTAGCGGAACAATTTGCAGCTATCTTCCAAGTAGACGTATGAAATTTCCCATCAATGAAAACCAATTAGTTATTGGCGGCATGACTTTGTCAAGATTAGCACAACGAATAGGCGCAACGCCTTTTTACGCTTATGATCGTATGGCTATTACGCAACGTGTTACCGAGCTTCGTCTACACATGCCCCCGGATTTAAAAATTCACTATGCGATGAAAGCGAATCCTATGCCTGCGGTAGTGCAACACATGGCTAATATTGTCGATGGTTTCGATCTTGCCTCGGTCGGAGAAATGAAAGTAGCATTAGATACTACTATGCCGGTGGAGTGTATCAGTATGGCCGGCCCCGGCAAACGTCGGTCTGAATTAAATCAAGCCATTGCTGCCGGCATTACACTTCATGTTGAATCTTTTCGCGAATTGGAAACCATCGCACAACAATCGGAACATATTGGTATTCAAGCACACATTGCTATTCGCATTAATCCGGCTTTTGAACTCAAATCTTCCGGTATGAAAATGGGGGGTGGGTCGAAGCCGTTCGGTATAGACGAAGAATTACTGCCTGAAGCTTTAAAGTTGGTTAAAACGCTGGGGCTTAATTTTCAAGGCTTTCATATCTACAGCGGTTCTCAAAATCTCAAAGCTGAAGCTATTATTGAAGCTCAACAAAAAAGCATTGCCTTAGCTTTACACTGGTCTGAACATTGCCCAAGCCCCATTAAAAAACTCAATATTGGCGGTGGTTTCGGCATTCCTTATTTTCCCGGCGAACACGCTTTGGATACACAAGCGATTGGTGATGCGCTGATTAAACCTATGTCGAATTTTAAAACGGCTATGCCTGAAGCCGAACTTATTATCGAGTTGGGTCGTTATTTGATTGGTGAAGCCGGTATTTATGTTTGCCAAGTGCTGGATAAAAAAATCTCCAGAGGACAAACTTATTTAGTGGTTAATGGCGGCTTACATCACCATTTAGCGGCATCCGGTAACTTCGGTCAAGTTATACGTAAAAACTATCCCGTTGTCATTGGTAATAAAATGCATAGCAAGGATTTGGAAACCGTGAACATTGTGGGTCCTTTGTGTACACCGCTAGATATTTTGGCCGATAAAATACCAATATCGAAAGCCGAAGTTGGTGATTTAGTAGTTGTTTACCAATCGGGTGCTTATGGGTATACAGCGAGTCCCCATCAATTTCTTAGTCATCCGGATGCGGTAGAGGTTTTGGTTTAGCGCTTTGAGCGTAGATTTATTGAGTGGACAAAATACAGTAATTTCTAAATAATTTAATCAATAACTTACATTTTGTAATTTATTTTCAATAGGTTATATATAATTTTTATCCACTATTTTTGTGGAAAAAGTTGTGGATAATTCTTGTTTTCGGGCTTCAAGTAAAGACAACATCTAGCCTTTTATTAAATTGTCTAAAAAATGGTCAATCGAATTTTGGCTCTGTATGAAATTGTTTGAGCAGCATATTATATAAGTTATGAACAGTGAACAATTATTTACGTTAGCCTTATTAGGCTTAAATACACCTTGGGAAGTCCGAAAAATAAGTTTCGAAACAACTAACTTTTAAATCCTACCATGATGCTGTAATTATCTCACCACTGGTGCGACAATTATCGTGAACACACCATCTCATACCTCTGACAATGGCAAAAAAAGTGTTCTCGGATTTGTGGGGGAAGGGTAGAACCCATTGGCTTCGTAGAAATGCACGGCTTGATCAGAAAGCGCGTGAACCAACAATGCCTTGATTCCAACAATCTCTGATACCTGAATCGTGCGCAAAATAGCATCACGCAAGAGTGCCTTGCCAAGGCTACGACGTTGCCAAGCAAGATCAACCGCCAAACGACCTAATACCATGATAGGAAGAGGATCTGGCATATTGCGGCGTATCCGCCCAGGCGCAAGTTCGCTGGAAACAGAGCCTGTTGACAGGCAGTAATAAGCAACTACAAGATGTTCATCGCAAACAACATAAGTGCGTGAAGCCCCGCGTCCCTCGTTGCGTAAAGCACGATGCTTCAACCAATAATCAAGGGTCGGCTCGCCAGACTCGAAAGCGCTCACATTGTGTGCCGTGGTCAACGGTGCAGGCACACTCCATTTTTTTGTGTCTGACAATTACAACTCCCACGGTGCGTGTGTTGCCATTAATTTTCTTAGCTTAGGATTTTCACTCGGCGGTTTATCCAATAGGGCTTGAAATTTCTCAAACGTTTCCGCATCCAGAGTAAATAGGCACTGATCTAACAGCACGTCTTCAGCTTCACGACATGCCGTTTCCAGCATAAAGTCTGACCGCGATTTACCCAACAACTCGGCAGCTTGGTCTATTAAATCACGTTGTGTGCGCTTAACACGGATATTGATGTTTATGTCACGAATTTGTCCGCGACTCTCGTTTGTTCCAGTTGGTAGCATCGGCTTATTACCTCCATAATTAAAATTACATCTCCCTATATAGCTGATATGTGCGCACAATGTCAATACCCTTTAATTTTCATTGTCTAAAAACGAAGGGTTCTTAAACAGGGACGACTAATTATCGACATCACAGTACCGATGTCGGTCAAAATTTAAGCGTGGTAAACTGAATAGTAAATCAACATCAGAAACAATGACTATGGTCGCAATAACTTTCGACACCCACAAATTCATTAGCACACTTGTCGAAGCCGGTTTTGAAGTAAAGCAGGCAGAAGCTGTTTCAGAGGCGTTTAAAGTTGCGCAAACAGGCACTGATGTTGCTCCTAAGTACGACATATAAAGCTTAAGGCAAGATATGAAGGTAAGCTGTCTGAGTTAAAAGTAGAACTAATTAAATGGGTCACAGGTGCGTTAATCGCACAAGCCTCCGTCATTGCAACATTGGTTAAACTACTTTGATTATTCATTAGCCAAGCAGATTTCTGCAATTTCTTAAAAATTACTTCTTTTGAGCATCAGTCAAATAAACCATTCACCCAAATTGAAGTCCATTCAGCGATTTGGTTACGCCAAACTTCCGAAGAAAAAGTGTGGTCGGCATCAACGAGTTCACGACGAGTAATACGAGCGTTATCGAGTAGGCTCTGCCATTCAGGATCACTTTTAACGGCCTCTTTAAACTCGTCAGCGGTTAAATCTCGACCGCTTAGAATCAGCAATACCGGATAAGTAAATTGCCGCAGACATTCCCGCATGCGTATCGGCAAAATCATATGCTCATTAATGGTCTCTGTCGGTTGCGATGTTTTAGCCTGACCGGTTGCTTGTCTTAATAAATTTAACAAAGAATTAATCGATTCAGCATAATTGAATCTAAATGAAAAAATTTTACGCCATAAATCCTTGCTAAATACGTGTTGCGGATAATAATGTTTTAGATAGGTTTTTGCGGCACCTTGTTCGGTGAATACCCAGGGGTTTAACAGCACTAAACCCTTCACTCGACTATCTTGATAACCATAAAATAAAGCAGCGGAAGCCGCATCACATAGCCCCCAAAGAACTACGTGGTTTAGGGTTGGACAGTGCGTTAAAAAATAATCGATAGCGGCTTGTATATCGTCGTCAAGTTGCCGGAAACTGTGCGGATGACCTGTCGAATCACCCATGCCACGTACATCAAAACGCATCGCCGGTATGCCTTGACTGGCTAAATAACGTGCCAACAATACAAATTGACGATGATTACCGACCCGATACTGCGGCCCTCCCACTACTATCAATATACCGACTTTTACTGCCGTATCGGTTTGATGGATCATTCCAACCAATCGCTGTCCCTGACATTCGAAAATAACAGGGATTTCATTTTGGTTATCGCTCATTGTTTATAATAGCCTGTTTTGTCCATGCACTGGTAACTTTAATCAAATCGGGTATTTCACTGATGTCTTGACACGCCCAAAAAGCATCTCCGACTACTTTTGTTAGCGAGGCATTAATAGGTTGTTTTTGTAAAATAGCGAGTAATGGGGTATTACTCGCAGCAATATCTTCGTTAGCGACCACTTCAAAAACAGCCACTTCGTTAATCGTTTGCCACTTCAACCGATCGGCGTGTAATGCAACTAACGGTCTAACCAAATCAGGATTAAGCCAATATCCGGCAACTTCAATGGCTTGGCCTTCTAACAATTGTTGTTTCAGATCGGCGGTTTTTTCTCGTGGTGCAGTAGGGTTCATGATTGCCGCTGCCACCCGTAAACGTAAAAATTGCGTGATAAAAGTGTCGCCATTTAAAACCGGTTGCCATGCAATCAATCGCTCAATACGATGTGTACTGCTATTTGCGAAATCCATGGCTAACAAAACGCCTGTTCTTAGACCCCACAAATTGATGCTATATGCACCTTGTTGCTTTAGCCAATCAATGGCCGTATCGATACTCTGCAACCAATTTTGCCAGGTGGCTTCGCCAAAACCGCCAGCACTGTCACCGGTACCGAATAAATCTAAAATCAGCACGCCATAGCCTTGTTCGGAAAACGCCTGCGCTTGTAACGACACCATGCGCCGCGATTTGTTCATTTCTTCCGCAAAAGCCGGAATATGGATGATGGCTTTGCCTACAGGCATCTCGTGAGCGGGTGGCCAATAAATAGCAAATAATTTTCCTAAGCAACTTTCGATAAATAAGGGGTGCATGGTTATAGTAATTTTTGTTCAACAAAGGCTACCAAAGAACCGACTGTTTCAAAGATTGCGCCTTCAATCTCGTCATCTTCAACGACAAAACCAAAACGATTTTCCAGTGCAGTGATGATAGCAACCACAGACATCGAATCAAACTCGGGGATAGCGCCAAGTAGAGGAGATTGTGCATTTAACTGTTCTGTTAATTGTAAAACCGAAACCAAAATTTTAATAACCTCGTTTAATATTTGCATGATTACCTTGCTGTATACACTTGAGCACGTAGAAGGCTGTTTAAGGCATTCCAAATAATTTTTATATAACGCTTTGAAAACTCAATTGACAAAGCCAAAACGCCGCGAAAAGTCGCCATATTAAAAGCCAAAATACCCCATCGCTCTCGTCGATGAGACATCCAATCTTTTTTGTAAGCATCGTCACCGGTTAAATAATCAACGGTAGCAACTTTATCGACATCAATAACATGTTGCATTAATTTAGCTGTTAAAACCGAGCCTATACCGTAATTTTTATAGGCTTCATCGTAGGCCAATTTATAAATATAAGCAGTGTTATCCGCTACAATCCATAATTGTGCAGCGACCGCAATATTATTAATATAAGCCAATCCTAAGCGTAGTGCTCCTTGTTCCGCTGCTAACCGGCATAAGCCGGCAATAAATTCAGGGTAAGCTTCTTCGGTCTTCCAACTGGCTTTATAAACACGATTATAGGCCGGTATGGCTGTATCCAAATCTTGCTCGGACGAAACAATAACCAGCTTAGCGTGCGGTATAGCATTAAATTTTTTGGTTTTTCGTATAACCGTGTTTTTAACTTGGGAAGCGAGGCCGGCAAAATAATCATCGTAACAACGACCTTTAACGTCCAAATACCAATTACCGAAACAAAAAAAAGATATAGCCGGTATTTTGGCTGCTTTGAGCTGATTAACTACCGACATCGCGTCATCTTGACTCATCGGCTGCAATTGTAAAACATCCCACGGAATCGTTAATTCTTTAAAAAAAGCGCCCAATTGACGGATAGATTGTTCAGAAGAAGTTTTATAGACAATATGGTAAAGAGGAGAGTAAAAGTTCGTCAGGCTCATTAATAATCGACAATAGCGAATATTGTTATATCTGACCGGGAGAATAATAGCATTATCTTCATAAGCTAAAAAAAAACAATCATCTTGGGTAATGGCTGTGTTAATCAACAGACGGTACCATGACCAGGACGAAAAAAAACTAGCTTGTTTATTTAATACCTCAATAAGATCGTCGGAGATACAGTCCAAATAATTTATTTTTATTGTCATATCGAAAATGCATTTTGTTTTTTGAGAAGCACGTGTTAGAAATGCTCACAGAACATGATTTTATTTCACCATCGTATACATACAATGCCCTCAATAGCCGTTGATGATGTCAAGTCCATGCTGCTCAGGCTTGGCTCAATCCCTTTATTTTATTTCATAGCTTTACAGTTAATCGACTTTCCTGTTTTTACTGTTCCGATTATCGGTCTAATCCTTTTGTATGCTATTGGATTAAGTTATTGTTCAAAACTTTGGTTAATCGTACTTCCAGCTTTATTACCGGTATTAGATCTTACGCCTTGGTCAGGCCGCATACTGGTTACCGAGTTTGATCTTTTTATACTCACCAGCATTGCTATTTCCTTATTATTTAACCGTTTGGATTTTAGTTTTATCAAACAGTTGGGGATTATTAAATGGTTTATGCTGTTGTTAATAGTGAGTTATGGCATCAGCACTTATCTCGGCTATTCAATGGAACTGCTCCAGCCTTTGCCTTTTTACATCTATCTTACTGAATATAACAGCTTACGCGTTGCTAAAGGCTTTTTTGCAGCGCTCATTTTTCTACCCATTTTAGCCTATGAAAAAAAGCAAGGTACGCAAAACGCTAAGTTTCTCAGTTTAGGCATTCTATCGGGTTTTGTTTTTGCCATTTTATCGATCATTTGGGAGCGAACAGTTTTTCCTGGTTTTTTTGATTTCTCTTATGCCTACCGAATTTCAGGTTTGTTTTCAGGTTTGTTACTCGGTGGCGAAATGCTGGATGGCTATTTGTTTCTGTCGTTCCCTTTTTTTATTATTTTGTTTTACTGTTTTAACAGCCCTTGGTTAAGGTTTCTGGGAGTATTTATTTTCGTAGGAGGGCTCTATAGCATTTTGGTAACGTTTACCCGTACCAATTATTTAGCGGTCTCTGTTGTTATTGCTATTTTATTGTTGGGTAGCTTAAAAATTCATCAGGTAATCACTAAACGAAAAATATTCTTATATGGCATTTTCATACTAATTGCCTTATGTATAGCTATTGGTATTTTTAAGGGAGGATACATTGGTCAACGATTTTCAACAACCAAGGATAGTATTAATGAACGGCTAGAACAATGGGAGAACGCAATAAATATCAGTCAAAAAGGGATTGTTCCCTTTATCTTTGGGAATGGTAAAGGCAGTTATCCGAACTATTATTTCAGCTATGAGATTAAAGGTCTCACCATGGCTCGTTTTTGGCTCATGGATGAAAATCAAGAAAGTAAATTTCTTCGCTTTAGTCCAAGTGATAAAGACGGTACGCTCAATGTTTCCCAACGCTTCCCGGTCAACCAAATCGGTACTTATAAGGTAAAAATAACACTTCGATCACCTTCCGGTTATTCACAAAAACTACTGGTCGAATTCTGTAATAAAAATATTTTACGCTTCCAAAGTGAATGCCAATGGCTTGGTTTTAGCACACAAAAAAACAATCAATGGCAAACTATTACACAAGATTTAGTCTCGGACAATTTCACAAAGCCATTATTAAGCCCGATTACACCGGTAGACATTAACCTCTTAAATCGCGGATTAAAAGAGAATTTGGATATTGGTCAAGTAGAAATTTTTGATCCGAATGGCAAACAACTTTTAAAAAATACCTCCTTCAATGAAGGTTTTGATCATTGGTTTTTTTACAGCGGAAACCACGCTGCATGGCATACAGATAATTTATGGGTTTATGCTTTTTTTGAAGGGGGGCTCGTTGAGCTTTGTCTAATTACTTTCTTACTTATTTACTTGATAAATCAACTTTTCAAACAGACTTTGCAAGCTAATTATTATGCGCTTGCCATGTTGGCTGCTATTGTCGGTCTAATCATTGTCGGTTTATTCGGCAGTATGTTTGATGACCCTCGTGTTAGTTGGTTATTTTATTTGATTGTCTGGCTAGCTATTCTGAAGCCGGAAATGCCTCCTGCTTCAAATACAAAAACAACACTGATGCGCTCCGTTATTCCTTTTATAGTAGTCTCACTGATGGCATTGGGCATCACTGTTTATGTCATCAAAAAATCCGGCTATGGTGTTGGCGAAGTAAGCACGATTTTCTTATCTAAACTGGAAACAAAACTGGGCACTGCTTATGCTCAAACTTATCAAGCCAAATTGGATTTTCCCGATCTTTATCAGTGGCGAGGGCAAGGCGCAAATCCGCTTTATAACGCTATTATTAGCCGTTACAAAGTAAGTGGTCAGCCGTTTAGTATTAACGAGAGCACAGAAAAAACAACACTTTCTCGCTTGATTCAAGTCAACAATAACCAACAATTATTGCAAGCTTTAGCTAATGCGGAACCCGGCGACGGTATTGAATTACAAATCGGTATTTATTCAATTAATCAAAATATTGGTATCGGAAAAAACGCTACAGCCGAAAAGCCGATTGTTATTTATGCTCGGCAATTAGGTGATGTGCTTATTGAATTTGATACCGTAGAAGGTTTTAAAGTTAATGCAAGCCATTGGACCTTTCAAAATCTGATCATCAAAGGCGATTGCGAATCACACAGTAAATGCGAACATGCGTTCCACATTACCGGCAAAGCGGACGGTACTATTTTGCGCAACAATATTATTTATGACTTTAATGCGGCAATAAAAGGCAATGGCGAGTTACAAAAAGATCAGTCCTATCTTTATCCGAATAACGTTTTAATTGAGAAAAACACCTTTACCAATAGTTCTCCTCGCAATACCG
>SXGU01012103.1_pt1 | contig 10983 bp, 13 predicted proteins | sample 3174531 | NCBI WGS metagenome assembly SXGU01 (sample SAMN11356863, study PRJNA531348) | freshwater metagenome | isolation source: freshwater sample F1-140 | place: China: Fuxian Lake, Yuxi | collected 2017-12-25
AGTTGTAGGCTTTGTTGTCGTAGTTGTAGGCTTTGTTGTCGTAGTTGTAGGCTTTGTTGTCGTAGTTGTAGGCTTTGTTGTCGTAGTTGTAGGCTTTGTTGTCGTAGTTGTAGGCTTGGTTGTCGTAGTTGTAGGCTTTGTTAGATCTCTTGTTGTATGATGATCTCTTGGAAGCTATTGAATCTGACCGTAATGAATCTGACCGTATCATTGTCGCTATGGTCAGAGACAGTATAAAGGTAAGTCATACACATACTATGTATATTGTTTTCTATTCCTCTAATTATGGCAAAGAGAATCTGAGCTATCCTGTGGCTATATATCGAAGAGAAGATATGGCACGGAAACATATTAGAGCTTGAGGACGGTGGGTCGTAGTTAGAGCTGTGATGATGCGGTTGTGGGTCATAGCTAGTACTGTGATGATGTGGGTCATAGTTAGAGCAGTGATGTAAATCGTATCGTGAACGGTGCTCGGGAGAGCATCGCGCGAAATAATAGGTATCTTGCACGTCGTCCTCATCGAGCCGAGGCAGGGGCATATGGGGGACGGGATAATACGATTTGACCACATGGGATTGTCCTGCACATAGTTTATCAGCTGAATTAGGCTTGAGTATCGGCACCAGTCTATGAGTCCTTGGTTCTGTGAGGGTGTCTATGTGATACACGGGTATGGGTTTACGTGCTATGTGGGACGGAGGCTGGGCTTGGGCTGAATCATCACTACCAACAGTTTTCTTTGGCCAATTGATTCAGTTGTCTCATTTTTCAATATCCCCTTCTAGTATTTAGGCTAACTAACTCTTCCAGTTGTGTGCACCGCTCTAAAAACGTCAATTCGTCTGTCAGCATCCGACGCTCAACAGAGCTAGAAGCTTTAGTTATCAGCTCCGTGAGATCATGAATTACGGGATTTATTACATCACTATTAACTATAACTGTCTCGCAACTGTCGGTTGATCTCAACAGTGTCTTGAGAGCCAGTCCTACCCTGATACGGGAGTCATCATACGGAGCTTCAGTAACATGAGAATAAATATGTCTAATGAGATGTTCTGCATTCTGTGATATTAAATCAAGGCAAGCCTTTTGTACGGATTCCAATTCAAATGTATGTTCCAGAGTACTCATATATGGAACATATGTTATATATCTTTTAGATTCTTAACGCAACATAATATATGTTATATAGTATATATGACCTACAATCAGAAAACGGCGAATCCTTTTGTTAATGGTAAGAGCGAATGGTCCAGCAATAACTTACTACTTAAAGAACCTTCTCTGCGTGCCAAAGCTGGTGTCAGTGTGTTGGATGCTGAAGTTACGGATGCTTTTCATGCAGCCCAGACAGGAGGTGGAGCTAGTGGAGCTCCTTTTAGCATTAAGAATTACGGAGCAAGTAACGCACGCCAATATGATCAGGAGGGCGGTGGGCTTCCTCGTAAATTTTTTGACAGCGGTAAATTATGGTAAATAATGTATGCCAGCGTGGCCGCTGAATTTGTCTCACACTACCACATATAGCATATTGTTCTATAATAGATTTACATACATCAATAACTCTTAATAACTCTCGGTCAGTATCCGCTAACCGAGAACTATAAGTCTTGATATATACAGCATTCGCGTAGTTTCTACTGAATGTCGACGGAGTGTCATCAACGATAATTGTATTGTGCCTGGTCGTGGTGCTCTTGCATATCTTCCGTATAGTATAATATCCGTCCTCATGATGATCTACTCTTCCAATGCAACGGTCGCCACAGAATATAGTACTGAAATGTCGTCCAGCAGTATACGGTTGTAACATCCGGATAACCTCATGACACCATTCCTTTGAGGCAGCTGTCCATATATTCACACTGTTAAAGTTGTCGAAACAAAAATCAATAAATGTCTGCATATCAGGTCGTAGGAGTTCCGTCATCTCATCTATTAATGTCCCGTCTATGTCGAACGCGACATGCATTATGTGTTGCTGGCATTTCAATTTATGTGCACATAAATTGAAACGTAATGCAACGTAATGAGTGTTGATTATTTTCCATGTTCTGCGCGTGACGAGGGCTTACATGACCATCTAGGCTGGAGTGACTACGGCTACTGCTGCTAGTGTCCTATGTCTTGGGTGCATAACAGAGTTTGCTTTAAATATGGCAAACCCGAAGATCCAGCATATCCAGGGAGACCTGAATGTAACGAATGTATTACAAAATATTTATGTAGAATGAGCAATCAAACAGCATTGATTGCCACACCGTTAGTCCCGGATACATTTGCTCGAAAACTTCAATAAATTCAGTGCCGGGACATTCTTTCAGATTCATAGTGTTAAACTCTTGGAGTCCAAGATTTACAGTAATCTTACTTTGTCCTTGCTTTGCAGCTACTAGCAATGTCTCCTTAAATGTTTTAGTGTTAAACCATTTAAATAAATTGCATTTTGCAGAATCACTATTAATTGTCCGTAGACGATCCTTTTCATTAAGGGCTTTCTGGCAGATTTCTTTTAGTTCCTGGGAAAAAGACATTACGAAAACAGTTGCATCATTTTTTGCTCTCTTTTGTCCCGCCGGTTCCAGTTTTAACCAAATGTATTTACTGTATTATAATAAATATACAGGAATTTATCTGGGTTTTTCCACTCTTTGTAAATACGCATCGGGATCCTGACTCTGAAAAAGCACGCACTGACTCTACTCCACATGTCACGAGGAGGCTTGGTATCATCATACGAAAGACACACGATATCTCGGAGAGCGACTCAGATGTAGAACCATAATAAATATTTATGACACACAGTACATAACAAAGAGATTAGCTCGTTACTTTCCTGCATTATTTTTTTGTCTCAAAGCACGTTATGCAGCAAGTAAACATTGAAGTGATAAATTTGTGTAATGTGTAATATGCGCATCCTATGATGTCGATTATGGAGCTTTCCTATGGTTATGTTGCTGTTCACTCTGACTGAAGCAGAGTGAAATCACTGTTATATGGCTTAACACCCGAAAAATATATCAACATTCGGGCGGAGACATACGATATATTAAACAAACACCCGTTACATTACCGCTAACTTTAGCGATTCTTATGGAGTTCAGCGGGAGTAGGCTCTGTGTCTTGAAGATGAGATTTGCCATTATGAATTTGGGCATTTCATTTTTCCGTGGGGGCGCGCAGGCAATGCCAAAGTATATAGTATTGCTTTACGTAGCTGAAACTTATGTTAATTTACATCGTGCGTCGCCGGCTGATCAGGTAAAGATCATCGGCCTTCTCAAGCAGCTCCGCGAACTTGTCGCAGTTAATAGTTTCCTTGATACGCTCTCCGTCAACTTCTCGTGTATGGACTTTTGTGGGTGCAACTTTACTAATCTGTGTCTTGATGCAATATAACCAATCTCCCATGCGTTCGATGGATTCCATGTGCTCTGTGCGCAAGACTCCCTCCCTGAAGAAATCGGAAAAATATCGATGTATGGGGCGGCTGAAGTCAATACCCAGTTGATATCTATCTCCATAGTTCTGCAATGTCTGCAGGATGCCTGGAAACCTGTCAAACTGAGGAATATAGTAATCTGACTCCTTCTCTCCATCAGCTAGCACACTGGGCTTTTCGATGCGGCGAAACATTATGCTCATGAGCTCCAGGAATTCCATGACATCGAACTTGTGCAGTATACCTGACATGAGAAACTTAATCATGAGAACACTGCCCGAAGCTTCGGGCAGTGTTTTGGTTAGGTTTGTTAGGCGATGGTAGTGCAGCTGATCCTTCAAGATCAGAGAGATGTGTTCCTCGCACTGTCTGGCCTCAGTTTGTGACAATGTGCTCATATATAAATCCAGGATGCCTTTCTTATAGCTAGCAACCGGAAATAGCTTATCGTCGAACGGTGCCGGTGCAGGTCTGGGCTCCTTACCCTTACCGTTCCGCTTATATTGGATACGGCGCCAGATGTCCTTGTCATTATCGACATAATACTTATCTAGGTTCTCGGGCACCATTAACCGAATAAGATCGGTGTAACTCATATATTTCTGTACATCCAAGGCAACCGGAGGGATATTGTGCGATAGATAGGATTTAACCTGTTCCTTAGGCATGAAGTGCAGCATGTACCCCTGATCATCCATGCCACGCCGTCCAGCGCGTCCTCCAGCCTGTCGATAGAGAGTGTGTGTCAGGTCGTTACCGCAGAGGAGCACAGTGCGGATAGGTAAGTTGACACCAACGGAGATACTGGAGTCAGCAAGCATAAAGCTAAGCTTGCCCTCCTTGAAGGAATCAAACACGTAATGTTTCAGATGGGTAGGCATAGTGGAAACGTACACACCGATACCCATCTCTAAGCAATCCTGAATCCACTGCGGCACTTTCCGTGTAGGTATGTCCTTGAGATCTGAGGGAAAATGCCACTTGTTCAGAATCCGATTTACAGCGAAGATATCGAATGTTGACCGTTTCTCCTTAGGAGCGTAGGTGTCCCCTGTCTTTCGGTTCTCAGCGGGGTGTAGCTTCATGGGCTTGTACTCATCCTCTTTCTTCTTCTCCTCTGTGTCACGCTCACGGAATTGTTCTTTCTCGTAACGATCCTTGAGCTTCTGCGCTTCGCGACACTCTGGATCCTCCCTTTCAATGAGCGCAATATGAGCAACAAGTTTCTCCGCAAAAGATTTGGTTGCTTCTGCAGTTGAGTGAAAACACATTGCCGGTTGCATACCGTTAGAGTATAGATAACACAGAGCATTGTAGACATTCTGTACAGTCGGCGTCAGTTTCACATCGGTGAGGGCAGCATCAAGCTTAGCAGAAATGCTGTCTTGATGTCTCTTAATGACCTCTTGACCCAGATGGTACTGATCCTCGCGACTAGCTGGAATCGCTATGTCCCGTTCCAGTGCCCTGATGTCCCTGATAGTCGGATCAAACTGATTGATGATACACACTAGCTTACCAGCTTTCTGAAGGCTGGGTGATATTAGGCTATCAGCTGGTCTCTCGCAGCCCTTGAACAACAGGGGTTGCAGGGGAATGGGGCGAATATTGTATGAGATTACTGCGATCTTCTGCGCTCTCTCTGGTGCAAGAGCCTGCATAGCTTTTACTGTATCCTTTACGGACTCTGGGTCACCGAGGGTCGCGGAGAGCAAGATCAGCTGAGCCGAATGGGGAACATATTGTGTCCACCATAGTCCGTTGGTCACTGATGGCAGATGAACCTCGTCAAAAATAATAAACTTGAGCTTCTTGACAAATGTTTCATTGACAGGGTTGGTAATCCATTCTGTCAATGACTCCACGGACACAACCATAATCTGTGCAGTTGGTCTCTGTCCTTCGTCGTATGTCGCGAAATTTCGAGTAATAGTGTCTAACATACGGGCTCCATGTAGATATCGCTTAGAGTGTTGTGTGCTAATATCATGCACAGTCTCTCTCATGACCTCACTGTTTGGGGAGACGATGAGTGCCGTACAGTTATCGCGTGACAAGATTTCGTGAGCTACAGTTAAGTTAGCAACCCACGTCTTGCCACATGATGTAGCAGCAGTTGCGATAACGTTATAGCCTTCGTGAATTGCCACAGACATCTGCTGTTGCCACTGAGCGAAAAGCTTGTTATCGTAGAGCTGAACCTGAGGTGGAGTTTTGTCCACACCGCGTTTCTTAGGTACTTTAAACTCATTATGTTTGGAGGCGTTTGGTGAGAGTACATGTCCTGTAGATATAAATAAATCGCGCCGGATTTGGCCGGCAATAGCCCAACCGCGAAGGCTGGCTTCGGATCTAATATGCAATATTTCTGGAACTGATGTGATGGTGGCGATCATCTCTAATTTTCGAGGGGATCATTTTTTGGCTGCCCCTGCCCGCTTTGCAAGCGCCATTGGTGCCTTCCGTTGCGCACATAAAAAAATGAAGAACCACTATATTATATTGTACAATGAAGGGTCTACCTAATTTTGGCAACACCTGTTATTTAAACTCCATCATACAGATTCTGGCGAATACACCGCAATTTATCGAATGCCTAAAATCATTCCCGTTAAAGTTAGCTGGAGCAGATGGAGAGGAATTATCCTTGCCTGTAGGCATCGCTTTTTATAAGTTATTGAATTCGTACCATACTCGGAGCGACAATGAATCACAGCTCCGTGGTGATCTCGGATCATTTATCACATATTTCATTAGATATCATGATAGTTTTGGCATGGGACAACAGGATCAACACGAGTACCTGATGCTACTCTTTAGGATTATCCACGACACTATCAATGCTCCTTGCAAATTTCATATTACAGGGCAGCCCCGTTCAGACCTTGATAGGTTGGAGCAGAAAGCCCTAATATCCTACCGTATTGATGGTACCTCGACCCACGCAGACAACTTACAAAAATCTGACACGAGAGCATACGACTCTGCTATTTTCAGGCTGTTTACGGGACAATTCCATTTTCAGACAGAATGTCGTAACTGTCATTATATATCTCATAGATTCGAAACATTCCGATCATGGGAAGTGCCTGCTGGTAATCCAGGCAAGGACACGTTGACACTGGAGGACAGTCTGGAGGAATGTACTGGTGTCACACAGCTAGCGGTGGAGGATATGTACGAGTGTGATAACTGTCATATCAAGACACAAAGCTTGAGAAAGTGCAGCATCTGGAGATTGCCTGAGATCTTGGTTATTAACATCAAACGAAACATAACACATTTGGTGGACGGAAGGTTCGTCACTCTCAAAGATCCGCGTGCAGTGAAGTCTCCGGATGTGCTTGTATGTGCCCCTTATATGAGTGTTACACGGGACAGGAGTGTGTATTCCTTGTATGCTACAGCAAACCATTTTGGATCTCCTTCCCATGGGCATTGTATGTGCTACATTAAGGATGGTGAAGGGTGGTGTTATTTGGACGACGAGAGAATTGGGCGCACTGACCGTATTGATCAAAACAGTCAGTATATATTGTTTTATAGCCGATTATAGTCTAGTAAACCCATGCGAGAACAATACCCATGGAACGAGAAAGTAGTGAATTGCTGGAAATGTTTTCGTAGTATACATGGACTCCTGGAGGTGCGCACCTTTGGCATTCAGCGATAAGACCGGTGCAGCGCACGTGTCCAACAGTTGAGTCACGCTCGTGGCACAAGATCATGTGACTGCGCCCAGCTTGAGCTTGACGTAGAATTGTAGGTTCTAAGGATCCTAACATAGTTGTTAACGCTAAACCAGTAGCCACTGGGAAAATAGTAACTGAGATCTCGTTGCACAGTGAAACCAGATGCGACATCATCAAACTCATACTACCAACTAAGCTTGCATAAGATATGATTTGGGGTATACTGGGGACGGAGTACATATCATTATCTTCATCGTATTTCTTCTCATTATCGGAAAAATGTAACCTTGCTATGGACAGCATTGCACACCCGAAGAAGTGAGACATGCAGATATATTTTTAATAACGGAGAGAGCTGTTGCCGTTACATTTTTCGCCGGTTCATTTTTTTGTGGGGCGGTAATATAATATTTATTTAGTTTAGTATATATGATTGAGACATTTTTGGCACTTATAGGGGTTTTATTTTCTCCACACATGGCTGAGGCTATTTTACCGAAGCTCGGGTCTGGCATAACAGCGGGACTTTTTATGGATAAGTTAGTTATCTTCTTGTTAATCGTAGCAATTACCCTAGTAACGAATATCATCAGGGCGCTCCGATACTGTCGTGACAGCCATGGTAGTTTCGCCTCAACCGGAATATGGTATGGCTTAAAGAAAGGCTTAGTGTGTAGCTTGGGCTCTTTGATACCATATACTATTCTTGGCCTGGTACCCGTTTTACGTATTCCTTTCGCCATAATTGGTTTGATACCGTATATGGGCAGTCTCGTTAACGGATTCATACTGGCCTTCTTCTATCTGCTCTCTTATGTAATTTTTGCCTATCCAATATGGGGCGTATGTTAACATAATACATACATAGTATATATGTCAGCAAATGAGTTTATACATACTATATTTAGGTTTCTCAAAGAAGTTAACCTTTGTTTCCTGTATGGCTCTATTGTTTTAGATGACGAGGATGGGAAAATATTCTTGGACTTATATACCGATGTTGATAATCCTTCAACAGAAGCGCCGGATATCTACGCCAAACTTAGACCTACGGGACGCATGGGCACTCATAAAACGTTCCTGAAACAGGAAAACTTTCTTGGTGCGAGGAAAAATAGTTATTCCAGCGACTATGAGTTATATACAGAACATACAACACTCAGACAATATGAGAAAATATTGGATCCTAAGATAACGTATTTATGTGACCCAGCTTGCCGTCAGCGGGAGACACAGGAGTGTAAGTCCGTTAGATCCCCTAAGGGAGTTATTTTATTTTATCCTTTCCAAGCTCATGTGCCCGACAATCCGATGAGTCTTAAGCGATTTATTTTTATGAAACTGGAGGGCTACGTGCACAATGATATTAAGCACATGAAACAGGCTGTAAATAGATATATATTACGTAAGGAAAAAGCGGATAAATATCCCAAGCGAAGAGAGGACGAGAAAATGTCCGACATATATCTACAGGACAAAGAAACAATGTTGCGTTACATCGTGACACACTTTGATATTGTTGACAGAGAGTTTATCAAGGCTGTAACCGCAAAGATAGATTTTTATAATGATAATATCAGAACCGGCAATGAGATATATCTGCCCTCAGAGATCATCTCTCACTTGCGGCAGGAGCAGGTTGATGATTTCTATGCTCATGAACTGACTGATAACGGTATGTTATTTCTGACCCACGAACAATGTATGAAGGCTGGGTATATTAGCAGAAATCGCCTGAATAAAAAATTCACCAAGGAAGAACTGCACGTCATCGCCAGGACGATGAAGATACCCGTACCGGAGGGCGCAACGAAAGCTCAACTGTGTGAGGCATTAACACTTGATAGGGTAGATAACTATGATTCAGACTCGGACTTGTAGCTCTGCATGAATATATCAAGCTTTTCAGTTATATCTTCTGTTTCGTCTATCCAAACATTAAATTTTTCCACATCCTCGGATATATGATTCTTGGAAGCTATGATAGCAGAGCCTAACGCCTTTCCACTTAAGCCATATTTCATGAACAACTTTCCGTTAAAGTTCTACTACATAAACACCTATAAATGAGAGAAACTCTTGGTACATTGGTCGATGTCCAGCTCTTTGCCGGTGATCATAGTTTAATATTCAAAAATTGAATAGGGACAATGATACTATCCACTTAAATACGTCTGTAACTGTAGCGAAGCCTGCGAGCCATATATCGTAGCTACGGGTGTTCCCATTATCGATAAAATTACAGATCTCCCGGGGATCTCGGGAAAACACTAACTTATCTGGGGCTACTTTAGTATTGACCTCCTGTAAATTCAATGAATTGAAATGCACCACAAGCCATCGGATCCAAATTTCAAACCATAGGCGTTGCAGATCCTACCTAAAATGCCACCAAGATCGCCGTAGGAGAGATAAAACTTTGACATTTCATAATTTTCTGGTGTGCATCGTATCATATCAATCTGGAAATCACTATGACCTAGTATCGTGCTGTTAAAAGAAATATAGGGACCGTTAGTATGTATCTCTTCTGGCCGAAACATCTTGAGGATTAAGTCTTGGATGTTCGGCACTTTTGAGACATACAAGACATCAAGGTCACCGTAACTTGTCTTACCAGGCACTTCCCTGGGAACTGATGCGACTATGTCGTTCTCATGAAGTATCCTTAGTACCAGATCCTTGATGCAACGGTATTCCTCAGGGCTCTTGCGGTTAGTCTTCAGTTTAAGTGCATGCCCACCCATTAATGAAAAGATATGTTCATTTTATATATAAAATGAACATATCTTCGCTTACGACATAGAACCGCATCAGATTCTCGACTGGCTACTGGCATGCTACGGAGGATAGCAATCTTCTTAATTGAGGCAATAATCATCCGTTACTTCGAAAAAATGGTTTTTGTGCCTAGTAGTCGGTCACTTTGTACTAGAGATAACACGTGATACATAATGTATTATGGATACACGTGGATTGGATAATTATGAACATATTAAGATAAATAGCGGTAGGAATCCCAAAGAGTCCCGCTCTGCTAACAGATACGGCAAGCGAGACAAAGCGCGAGGCCTGCGTCGCATCGCTGATAGGCACGGACACCACCGGCGACGAATTATAATAACGGTGGAACTAGACCGATCACGGCGTCTCAATTACGAGGAGGAGCTTGTTATGCCAGTGAGTACAACATGTGCCCAAAAACGTCAGGGTTTAACTAACTTTTTTGTCGACCATTTATGTACTAACCGAAAAGGCAGGTGAAATTAAAAATGATTTATTTTTATCTTGATTTGTCAGGATCATCATGTATTTTGCGCGCATCCGTGGCCGAGTGGTTAAGGCGGGGGACTTAAGATCCTCTGTTCGTCAGAACGCGTGGGTTCGATCCCCACCGGATGCAATGCCTTGTTAGCTCAGTTGGTTAGAGCATAGGACTTTTAATCCTAGGGTCACGGGTTCAAATCCCGCACAAGGCACTAAATAACATCAGCTCCCGTAGCGCAGTCGGCAGCGCGACGCTCTTATAAGGCGTAGGTCGTGGGTTCGAGCCCCACCGGGAGCACTGCCCTTGTAGTGTAGTGGATAGCATGGAAGTCTTCTAAACTTCAGACTCGGGTTCGAATCCCGGCAGGGGCATACCGATATAGTGTAATGGTTAGCACGCAGAGTCTTCACCTCTGAAATCTGGGTTCAATTCCCGGTATCGGTGTCATTATCTAACACCAGCTCCCGTAGCGCAGTCGGCAGCGCGACGCTCTTATAAGGCGTAGGTCGTGGGTTCGAGCCCCACCGGGAGCACTACTATTTATTAGCATCCGTGGCCGAGTGGTTAAGGCGGGG
>SXGU01038332.1_pt1 | contig 10981 bp, 8 predicted proteins | sample 3174531 | NCBI WGS metagenome assembly SXGU01 (sample SAMN11356863, study PRJNA531348) | freshwater metagenome | isolation source: freshwater sample F1-140 | place: China: Fuxian Lake, Yuxi | collected 2017-12-25
CCGGATCAAGCAGTACCGCCGGGTCGCGACCCGATACGACAAGAAGGCAACCAACTTCCTCGGGTTCGTCTGGCTGGCCTCCATCGCAATTATGCTCGCGTAGCTCACCAAACTCGCCCAGCTTCAGTCAATACGGCCTAGTAGGCGCACTCCGTGTGCCGTCGCTTCACGGTAGTTGTGGCGACGGCAAACGGAGTGTGCCTACTACTTTGGGCCGTTCGGCCACTACAACACCGGCAACGAGAGGAAGAAACCGTGCGAGTTGCTCATTTCGATTGTTTCAGTGGGATCAGCGGGGACATGGTTCTCGGCGCGGTGATCGACGCCGGCGTCCCGGCGGACACGATCCGCGCGGCGCTCGATTCGCTGCGTCTGCCGATCAAACTCGAAGTCGAACGCGTGAAGCGCTGCGGATTCGCGGCGACGAAAGCCACCGTCGAAGCCGCGGATCAAGAGGATTACCGGTTCCTGCCAGATGTGGAAGCGATTCTTGCGAAAGGCACCCTCACACCGAAACAACGCGAACTCGCGACGACAATCTTCCGCAAGGTCGCGGTCGCGGAGTCCACTGTCCACGGGATGCCGCTCGAACGCGTCCACTTCCACGAAGTCGGAGCACTCGACAGCATCGCGGACATTGTGGGCGCCGCGGTGGGATTAGATTTGCTCGGCGTCGAGAAGTTCACGAGTACGCCGGTTCCGACCGGCAGCGGCACGGTGAAGTGCGCGCACGGCATCATGCCTGTGCCCACGCCCGGCACCGCGGAACTGCTCAAAGGCGTCCCGCTCGCGGCGTCCACCATCAAAACGGAACTCACCACGCCCACCGGGGCCGCGATCCTCACCACAGTCGTCACGGAATGGACCGCGACGCCCGCCATGACCATCGATCGCATCGGCCACGGTTCTGGAACGAAAGACTTCCTCGAACAGCCCAACATTCTGCGGCTGATGCTCGGACAAGCCGCCAGACCGCAGGCCGGCGGTGCGGACGAACAAGACACCGTGACCGTGCTCGAAACAAACCTCGACGACATCGCACCGGAAGTTGTGGGCTACACTATCGAGCGGTTGTTCGCGGCTGGCGCGCTGGACGTGTTCGCGATGCCGATTCAGATGAAAAAGAACCGCCCCGGCGTACTCCTGAGCGTGATCTGCGCGCCGGAAACGGCACCCACACTCGAAGCAATTCTGTTCCGCGAAGCTGGTACGTTCGGTGTTCGGCGCACGACCGCGACGCGCTCAAAGTTGCAGCGTGAAGCGGTCACAGTGGAAACCCCGTGGGGGCCGGTGAAGGCGAAGCGCGGCTGGCGCGCCGACGGCTTCGAGGTACTCACGCCCGAATACGAGGACTGCGCCAGGGTCGCGCGCGAACACAACGTTCCGCTGCGCGACGTGTTCGCGGCCGTTCGGAAGTATACTCCACGCGGCCAGAAGTGAGGCGAGTCGTGTTTGACGAGCCGGAAGCGTACGCGACGGACTCGCTTGTCCGTCGCTTTCGCTTTTTGAAGTTGCGCTCGATGCGTGTGCAAGAAGAATTGGCATTTGGTTTTCGCCCCGGAGGAGCGTTGGATGGTAGCCAGGGGTGAAGCGAACCGAAGGTGAGCGCAACCCCTGGTGGGTGAGACAAAATAACCAGAAGCCCCGGAGGGGCGACGGAACCTCCGGGTAAAGGTGTCCGTCGCCCCAAACGGGGCTTCGATCCCTTCTCGTGTGTGGTTCCAGGGGTTGCGCTCGCAGAGCCTCGCTGCACCCCTGGCTACCATCCAACGCCCCTCCAGGGCGAAAACCCAAAAGCCAACTCCTCGTGAGCTTAGGCGAGCGCAACTTCAAAGCTTACGCTTCCGGCTCGTCAAATCGTCTCAATCCAGACCGCGCGAAGTATCACGCACTTCTCAGGGTGGTTCGCTCGCTCCGCGAGCGGATGCGATGCGGGTGTTCGGGTCGAGCGATTGTTCCAATCGCTTTCCGCTGGCTATCGCACCGTTCGCGGAGCGAGCGGACCACCCGGAAGCCGCTTTGCAGTCTTCGGTCGGCGCTAGCTCTTCCTGCCGCTCGCGGGTACGATACGCCGGTCCCGCCTGATCGATCCCCTTCCCCACTCCCTCCCCGGAGAACCCACACATGCGTCTCGCTCGTCTCCTCGCGCTCGCGGTCTTACTCAGCCTACTGGCCAGCCCCGCACGCGCTGCCGACCCCACGTTCCCACTCAAAGAGGGCGACGTCTGGGTCATGGCCGGTGACAGCATCACCGCGCAGCACCTGCATTCGAATTACTTCGAGGCGTTCTGCTACGCGCGCTACCCGAAGACGAAATTCGCGTTCCGCAACTCTGGCGTCGGCGGACACACGATCCCGTCCACGCTCGCCCGCTTCGAATACGACATCGCCGCCTGGAAGCCAACCGTCGTGTCCGTCGAACTCGGCATGAACGACAGCGGCGGCACCAAGACCGAAGACTTCGTCAAGAACATGGGCGGCATGGTCGAGCGAATCAAGAAGTCCGGTGCGCGGCCGGTGATCCTCTCCGCCAGCCCGGTGAACGACGGCACACTCTCCACCAAACTCGCTGGCCGCAACCTGCGCCTCGACGAGTACGCGACCGCGCTGAAAGTGTTCTGCGAGAAGGAGAAACTCCCTTACGCGGACCAGTTCCACGCGTGCCTCGACCCGTGGGGCCGAAACAAGCCGCGTGAGAAACTGACGGCGGCCATGCTCGCCGACCTCAAGTTGGCCGCGACCGACGATACCCTCGCGGGCGCCGAGCAACTCCGGGCGTTCCTCGCGGCGCAGGAGAAGAACCCGTCGAAGGGTGTGAACTTGCTGGGCGACCCGGTTCACCCAGGCGCACCGGGGCAACTCATGATGGCCGCGGCGCTCCTCAAGGAACTTGGCGCTGAAGGGTTCGTCAGCAGCACGACCGTGGACGCCGGTGTCGGCACCGCCGAGTCGAAGGGCTGTATCGTGACCGACATCAAGACCGCGCCGACCGGCGCGTCGTTCGATCGGCTCGACGAGTGCCTCCCGTTCCCGATCCCGGACGACGCGCGCGTCGTGCTGCCGATCGCCCCGGACGTACTCGCGCTGAGCACGTACACGGTCGCGGTGAAGGGGTTGAAGGACGGCGACTACCTGTTGAAGATCGGCGGCGTGACGTGTGGCCGCGTCACCGCGAAGCAGTTGGCCGAGGGCATCAACCTGACCGCGCTCGCACCGGTTCCGATGTCGAAGGACGTGAACCCGATCATCGCGCAGATGCGGGCCGTTCTGAAAGCCGTCTCCGACAAGGAAACGCTGGTCAGCGGCTGGCGCTCGCTCTCGCAGAAGGCGCACGCGAAGGGCGCGGACGTGAAGTTGAAGGACGACCTCGCAGCGATGACCACGAAGGTTGAAGAAGCGGACGCAAAGATTCGCGTAGCCGCGAAGCCACAGAAACTGCACTTCGAGATCGTGCTCGTGCCCGCGACCAAGTGATTGTGGGCGAAAGTGTACTGTTCGCCCGGCGTCGTGCGCCGGGCGAACGCGTTTGCGGCACCGTTGCGGTGTCGAAAATGCCCGGTCAGGGACCACATCACACGAGCACCACCGCTTCCGGGAACCGGTTCTTCAGCGCCACCCACTGCGCCGCGGTCAGTCCGTTGTTCCGCACGTCGAGGTAGTACAACTTCAACCGCGTGGCGTCGGAGTTAACCAGCGCGCTGACCGCGTCCCCGCGGAGGCCGGTGTTCGCCAGTCCGAGCCACCGCAACGGTGCGAAGTCCTTGCGCCGACACAGTGCCGCCACGGTCTCGCGAACTCCTTCGTCGCCGATACCCTGACCTTCGATGTCGAGCACACGAAGGTAGTCCCACGGGAGCGTCCACCCCATGTTCAGATACGTGAGCGGTCCCGCTCCCGCCGACTTGCTCCACGCAAATCGCAACTCTTCCATCGCACGCAGGCACCGGCTCGCGAGCACCTTCTGGATCTGATCCGACTTGAACACGATGTAGCTCAGGTCGAGCCGTGTGAGCCGGCGGTGCGAGGCACGCGGCAACTCGGTCGCGAGCAGGGGGCCGAGGTGTGCGTCGTCGGCGAGATCGAGGCCCGCGAGCGCCGGCAATTCCTGGCCGGTGAGCAGTTTGCCCAGCCACGGAACCGACACCGCGGTGTTCCGCAGGCTCAGGTCCGTGAGGGCGCTGAACCGCGGCCACGCGAACGTGAACGGGACGAAGTCGTCCGGTTGCAGGCGGAGTTTGCTGAAATCGAGGCGCGTCACCCGCGTCATTTGTGGGAGGTTGAAGAACGCGTCGAGCGGTGTGGGTGGCGTCGTGTCCAGGAACCGCTCGACCAGGACCGAGCGAATCGGCTCGGCCGCGAACAGCTTCGCCGCGTCGCGCGCAAACGTGGCCGCGTTCACGTCCACATGTTCCACGAACCCGCGTGCGAACCGCTGCCCATTCACATGTTCCGAGATGTGATCGGTCCACACGTTAACGTGCCGGTCGAGTAACTTCTGTGCTGCGGCTTCGTGCTCTCGCGCTTGAGGGCTGAACGGTTCCGCTTGCACCGCTTCGACCTGCAAGCGAATGAACTCACCCTGGGCTGCGCCGCCGTTCTCCTGGAGCCAGTCCGCAAACATGAGACGCGGAGTGTTTTCCTCCGGGTTCTCGATAATGGCGGCGAGCAGCGCGTCGCGGTCGCTCATCGACATGTTAAAGCGGCTCCTGCACGCGCGCGAACGGAAACATCTTCTTGAACTTCTTCTTGTGTTCCGACAGTTCTGGGCTGTACGCCAAGCCCAGATACAGCAGCCGCTGACCCAGTTCCGACTTCGATAGCGTATTGACGCCTTCGAGCGTCCGGTTGCACCCGCTCAGGTCGAGACGGCGCAGCGACGGCCGAACCTTCGCGGCAACGGCAAGCAGCTTTCTGCCGTCGTCGCCGATCACGCGATACCGCAAGTTGAGTTCCTGAAGTTTGCACGACGCCCCTTCCGCCACGAACCGCCGCAGTTCACCGACCAGCCCGCGTTCGAAGAAACACGCTTGGACGCGGCTCTTGAGGTGCGTCACCCACGGGAGTTAGTGCTTCTGGGCGAGTTTCATCGCGGCGGCGTGCAGTTTGACCCAGTGCGGAAACGTCTCGCGTGCTTCGGGCGACCACGGTTCGGCACGCAGAACGCGTTCTCCTTGCCGCTCTCTTCGTCAAGAAAGTCGGCAAGCGCGAGTCGCGGCGTGTCTTCGTCTGAATGCTCGCAGATACCCGCGTAGAGTGCTTGCAAGTCGGTCATGGGTGTTACTTCACGTCGATGACGTAGATGTCGCTGCCACCATCGCGCGTGGACACGAACGCGAGCTTCTTCCCCTCCGGGTGCCACACGGGCGACGTGTCCTGCGCCTTGTGTTCCGTGAGGTTTCGCAATTCCTTGCCCTCATTCGTCATCAGCCAGATGTCGGAGTTGCCGCCGCGGTTGGACGCGAACGCGATGTGCTTTCCGTCCGGGCGCCACGCGGGCCACGCGTCGAGGAACTCGCCGTCGGTGAGCTTCTTCACGTCGGTGCCGTCGGCGAGCATCAGGTGAATCTTCTGCTTACCGCTGCGCCCGCTCGCGAACGCGATGAACTTCCCGTCGGGCGACCACGCGGGGTGGAGGTCATACGCGGGGTCGTTGGTGAGGCGCTTCTCGTTCTTGCCTTCGGCGTCCACCGTGTACAGGTCCGGGTTCTTGTCGCGCGTCGAAACCCACAACACCTTCTTCCCGTCCGGGGAGAATCGCGGCGACTCCTCGAACGACTTGTGCGGAACGAGAATCTGGTCGTCGGTGCCGTCAGCGGCGCAGACGTTGATGCGCAACTTGCCGTCGGTGCCTTCGAGTTTGTCGTACACGTACACGATCCGCTTGGAGTCCTTCGCGAAGTGCCCGTCGAAGTGCGGTTCGGTGTGACTGGGCAGGAGCCGCTTCATCTCACCGCCTTTCTCGGCGGGCATCAGCCATAGCGCCATCTTGCCTTCGTGGATGCGCGTGAACAGCAGCGTCTTACCGTCCGGCGACCACTGAATGTTCTGCTTGAAACTGCCATCGGCGGTGAGCCGAAGCGGTTCCGCAGAGAAGCCGGGTTGGGCCGCGAACGCGCAGAGGGCGCAAACGGCGACCCAGGCGCGCGCTGCGTCCGCGAAGGCGACACAGGGCGGAAGCCCTGTGTGCGAGTGCCCGACGCGGTATGTCATCGTTTCCCCTCAAAACAACTCTTCGATGACGCGGCCGACCGGTGTCAGACCCAAACCGGTGACCTGCTCGCTGGTCAGGCCGATCTGGTTGAGCACGGTCGCGTTGAGGTCGACCGGTGACAGCGGCGTGTCCGCCGGCTTCGCGGCGCGCGTGTCGCTGGTGCCCACGAACCGCCCGCCCTTCACGCCTCCGCCTGCGATCAGTGCCGAATAACAACCGGGCCAGTGCTCGCGTCCGGCCTTGTCGTTCACCTTCGGCTCGCGCCCGAACTCGCCCACCGCGAGCACCAGCGTGCTATCGAGCATCCGCCGGTCGTGCAGGTCGGTGAGCAGCGCGCTCATCGACTGATCGAGCCAGACCGCGTGCCGGTCCTGCATGATCTGGAAGTTGCGGTAGTGGTGGTCCCAGCCGCCGTCGCCGGCATCCTCTTCGGCTTCGACGTGGTCACTCCAGTTCACTTGCACGAACGGCACACCAGCTTCAACCAGCCGGCGCGCGAGCAAACACGACTGCCCGAACCGCGTGCGGCCGTAAGCGTCGCGTGTCGCGACTTTCTCTTTCGAGAGGTCGAAGCCGTCCGCGGCGGTCTTCGAGGTAAGCATCGCGAGCGCGCGCCCGCGATACGCGTCGAGCGCGCCGGCGGACCCGAGTTCGCTGACGCGTTTGTCGGCGCTCCCGAGCGCGGAGAGGAGTTGCTGCCGATCGGCCATCCGTTCCGGCGTGAGTTCCTTCGGAAGCTGAAGAGCGGGAATCTTTGTGCCAGTCGCGGGGTCGTACTCCAACCTGAAGGGATCCCACGCGGCGCCGAGCGGCCCGCCGCCTTCGCCGATGATCGCTTTCTTCCCCTGGTGCAGTTTGCCGCCGATCACGAAGAACGGGTGGATGTCGTGCCCTTGCTTGCGCTGCGGGCCGGTCGTGAGAGCCTTCGCGACGACCGAGCCGAGCGCGGGTCGTGCGGAACCTTGCAGCGGCTTGCCATCGAGACCGGTGCCGCCGGCAGCGCTGCCGGTCAGCCCGATCGTGCCCGCGATGCCGTGGTCGTTCGACTGCGACGTGAGCGTGCGGATCACCGCGAGCTTGTCGGTGAGGTTCGCGAGTTGCGGGAACAGTTCGCAGAAGCGGATGCCGGGGATGCGGGTGGGAATAGTACCGAACGGCCCACGGTAGTCGAGCGACGCATTCGGTTTGGGGTCGAACGTGTCGAGTTGACTCGGACCGCCCCACAGCCAGAGCAGGATAACGGCTTTCGCCTTCGCGCCTTCGGTGGTACCAGCGGCGCGGGCGCGCAGGAGGTCGCTGAGCGACAACCCCAACACGCTCGACGCACCGACCTGAAGGAACGCACGGCGGTTAATCCCGGCGCAGGTGTGAGTGATTCGACGGCCAACCGACAGCATGGGGAGACCTCGGAGAGGATGACCCCATTATTGGCAGGCGAGCGTGAAGGCACAAGCGCACGGGTCGGCGCGGGACAAAGAAAGTGTGTTGTGTTTTCGCCCTGGAGGGCGAAAACACGCTCAACGCTCTGCCTATTTCCCCTGGTGGATCTGCTCGAAGCGGGCCGCGACACTGGTGAACGCAGCCACCACCGTCGGGTCGAACTCGCCCTCGGACTCGGTTGCGATCAGTTTCACGGTCTGTGCGTGACTGAGCGGCGGGCGGTGCGGTCGGCGACTGCGCAACGCCTCGTAAACTCCCGCGAGCGCCACCACGCGGGCCGCCAGCGGGATCTCCTCCCCAACCAGCCCGTCTGGATACCCGGTACCGTCCCATCGCTCGTGGTGACTGCGGGCCACTTCCGCTGCGACATCCAACCCCAGCACCTCGCCGCCGGAGGTCTGCGCGACCCCGATCAACACCTCGGCGCCGATCGAACAATGCGTCTGAACCACCCTGCGTTCCGTGGCGTCCAGGCACCCCGGCTTCAAGAGTGTCTGCCGCGGGACACCGAGGAGTCCGATGTCGCACATCGGGGCAACCGCGGCCAGGATCTCGACGTACCGGTCGTCCTTCAGTTGCCGGTACTGGCCAACGTCCGGCAGTGCGCGGCACAGAGTGCGTACGTAGAGTGCGAGCCGCTGCCACTGCCCTTCGGCAGCGAGTTGGGTTTCGGCGAGCAATCGCGACACGGTGAGCGAAAGCGCCTCGACCGCGACCGGGCGCGGGGTGCCGACCGGTGGCGGAGTGACAGCAGGCGCAGAATCGCCCGCCCGCGACGATCGGCGCATGATCAGCGCGCGAACGCGGGAGAGGAACTCAACCGAGGAGAACGGCTTGCTGATGAAATCGTCGGCGCTGGCCACCGACAGCCCGCCGAGCGCCTCGGCCGGCAGATCGCCGGAGGTGAGGAACACCTTCATGCGGTCGGACTCCAAGCCGGCGGCGCGGGCTTTCTCCACCAGTTCCGGCCCGCTCATTCCCGGCAACTCGACCTCGATCACCGCGAGGTCGGGCGGGGCACGCATCATCTCCGCCAGCGCGGCCTCGCCATCTTCCACTTCGCAAACGTCATACTGGTCCTGGAGCAGCGAGCACATGAGCGACCGAACGCTGGGGTCTTCTTCGACGAGCAGTACCCGCCTGCGCCCAGGGTCCGAGTGACGCGAGGCCGAGACCACCGTCGTCGTACCATGTGGGAGCCAGAGTGTGAACCCGGTCAGCGCGGCCGACACCAGGCGTGCCGACGAGAACCGCATCTCGGGGGCCGGTTCCATCAACCGCGACACGAGATCGGACACCTCCACGGGTACTTCCGGGCGCACCCGGCGCACCGGGAGCGGCACGGTCGTGAACCGGCGGTGTAAGTCTTGAACTGGGTTGCCGGTCTCGGGGTACGGGTCGCACCCGGTAAGAACCCAGTACAGCGTGGCGCCGAGGCTGAACAGGTCCGCGCGGCAGTCCACTGCGCGCGGGTCGCTAGCCTGTTCGGGAGCCATGTACCCGATGGTGCCGAGGACCACGCCCGGCTCAGTCATCTGTTGCGATGGAAGTCGCGCCAGCCCGAAGTCGAGTACCTTCGCCTGCCCGTCCGGGGTGATCAGCACGTTGCTCGGCTTGATGTCGCGGTGTACCAACCCGTGCCGGTGCGCCTCGCCCAGCGCGTCTGCTACCTGGCGGAACAACTCGCAGGCGCGCAGCGCCGGCATCGGCCCGTTGTCGCGAACCAGAGTAAACAGATCCTGGCCAGAGATCAGTTCCATCACAAAATAGTCGCGTACCTGGGAACCGAGACGCGTGTGCCGACCGGCGTCAAAGCAGGTGACAATGTGCGGGTGTTGGAGCCGGGCAACGGCCCGCGCCTCGCCGTAGAACCGATGGATCAAACGCGAACTGACATCGACCGAACGGGTCATCACCTTCAGCGCTACCTGGCGTCGGAGCAGGATGTGTTCCGCCCGGTACACGGTCCCCATCCCGCCCTGACCAAGTACGTCGAGAAGCCGATAGTTTCCCAGGATCAGGTCTTCGGCCCCACCCTTGCGAATCGTGTCCACCTGGAACCGGGTGAGTAGGTGCAGCGCGAGGAGTTTGGCGAGCAACCCTTCGACCAAAACGATCCGCGTGAGCGATCCCCGGTGGTCGGGGGGAATCTCCTCCCACTCTTCGGGTAGGAGAACCTGTAGGGACAACAACCGCGCGAGCAGGGACTGGGCCGGCGGCAACGCGGCTTCCATCGTGTCGGGGCCGATGCCGATCGTCGGCAAATGGTCGTCGGTCGGGAACTCGTCGAACAGGGGCGTCAGCGGGCTGCCCCGCTCGTCATTACAGTTCTGGGGTAAGAGATTCATAGCGATGGATTCAGCGGGTCGTGGGGTCACACCGTGCCGCAGATCGGTCGGCTCTCTCGGATGATGGTCCGCGACAAACGTAGCGCACAATTCCGCCAGTGACAACCCGCGACTCTGCTTAAGACGGCTGTAGAACCCGAGATTCGCGCCCGATTCACGCGGCGCGCGAAATTCACCCCTTGCGAACGCCACATTCTCACGCGACGCAAATGCGCCACGTAGAAATCCGCCCACGAGGGAGGTAGACCGCACCTCCGTCACGCTGCCATCGCGAGATGAACACAATCGAAGGGTTTTGGGCGCGGTTGAGAATCGGGGCGTGTTCGGGTAGAATAAGCCCACCTGTCTGGGTACACTCTACTTTCTTAACCGGTTCCCCTCCTCACGGAACCGCGTCTCAACGACTACCCGAGGATCTGCGAATGTCCGTTCACCAACAAACCGCGTTCCGCTTCCACGTCGCGGAGAGCGAGAATGGGATCACCGTCGGTTTCCCCGCCGATACCGCGCTGACCGAAGCCAACGCGGAGGCGCTCCAACGCGAGTTGCTCACGCTGAGTACAAGCCGAACACACCCACACCTGATCGTCGATCTCGCCGGGATCACGATTCTGACGAGCGTGGTCCTGAGTAAGTTCCTCGCGATCAACAAGCAGGTCCAAGCAATTGGCGGGCGGTTCTCGCTCCACAACCCCACACCGACGGTCCAAATGGTCTTCAAGGTGACACGGCTCGACACCATCCTCGACGTGCAGACCGATTCGACGGTGCTGCCCGCGTAAAACTGGCGAGGCGCTTGTCTTTCCATCTTGTCGTGCGAATCAAGGCTTTGCACAGGCTCACCAGGGCGACGCACGGATTGATCTTGGGCAAGGTAGCTTGGTTGGGTATGGATCGTGCTCCTCTGTGTGGAGCCGCTCATGGCCCGATCGCTGGTCGAACGTCTTGGCGAACTGACCGACCCACGCGACCGGCGAGGGCG
>SXGU01108872.1_pt1 | contig 10981 bp, 10 predicted proteins | sample 3174531 | NCBI WGS metagenome assembly SXGU01 (sample SAMN11356863, study PRJNA531348) | freshwater metagenome | isolation source: freshwater sample F1-140 | place: China: Fuxian Lake, Yuxi | collected 2017-12-25
AATCTTTATCTTTTAGCAACAGCCATAGTTAAGTCAGCGCTAATTAGAACCGAATCCCGCGGATCTCATTGGCGCAGTGATTACCCACAATCATCTGATAAGTGGTTAAGTAGAGTTATTGAATCACTTGATAAAGACGGTAATTGGTATAGCGAAGTGGAGGAGATCTAAGTGAATCAACTGCGCGATAATTTAAAAAACTTAGGCTTATCTCCTAATCACATATTTCAACAGGTAAAAGATGCAATTAGTGAAGATTTAGCAGGCGGGCAAGATTTAACCTCTGTTGCAACAATTACTCAGTCACAGGTTTCAACTGCTGACTTTACAACTAGAGCAAGTGGTGTAGTTAGTGGACTACATGTAGTAGCCGCTGTCCTTGAATACTGCGGAGTTAATCATTATGAGGTATTAGTTGATGAAGGCGCAAAAGTTTCGGCAGGTAAATTATTAATAACTGCACAGGGAAACACTCAAAAGTTGTTATTAGCTGAGCGAACTGCCTTAAACTTTTTATCTCATTTAAGTGGTATTTCAACTCTTACAAATAAATGGGTTAGTGAAATTTCTGGAACAAAATGTCAGATTCGAGATACTCGTAAAACAACACCAGGGCTTCGGATGTTAGAAAAGTTTGCAGTCCGTATGGGCGGGGGAACAAATCATCGATTATCACTTTCACAAGCTGCGCTAATTAAGGATAATCATGTTTTGGCTGCCGGGAGCATAACTGCAGCGTTTAATGCAATCAAAAAGATGTATCCAGATAAATCAATTGAGATTGAAGTTGATTCTATTGATCAACTAAAAGAGGCGATCATATTAAAGCCTGATCTAATTTTGTTAGACAACATGAGTACTAATCAATGTAGCGAAGCAGTCTCAATAACTAATGGCTTAGTAAAACTTGAAGCATCTGGTGGAATAGCAATAAGTAATGCGAAAGCTTTTGCAGCAACAGGTGTTGATTATTTAGCCATTGGATCACTTACTCACTCTGCCCCAGCTTTAGACATTGGCCTCGATTTTAGAAAGGAAAAATAATGCTACTTACAATCGATGTGGGTAATACCAATACCGTCCTTGGAGTTTTTAATAAGGATAAATTAGAACAATCATGGCGGGTAAAAACTGATCCAAGAGATACCGCTGATGAGTTGTGGCTGCAGTACTCAGCTTTAGTAGATGGCTTTGATATCACTGGTGTTGCTATTTGTTCCACAGTTCCAGCAGTACTTAGAGAGATTAGAAAATTACTTGATGAGCATTACAGCGAGATTAAAACAACAATTATTGAGCCAGGAGTTAAAACTGGAGTGCCACTATTAGTTGATAATCCTAAAGAAATTGGTGCTGACCGAATTGTTAACTCTTTAGCTGCTTTTACTTTATATGGTTCAGATGGCCCAGCAATTGTTGTTGATTTTGGAACTTCAACAAATTTAGATGTCGTATCGCCAAAGGGCGAATTTTTAGGAGGAGCACTTGCACCTGGTATTGAAATATCAGTTGAAGCACTTGCTGCCAGGGCTGCGCAACTTCGTAAAGTTGAGTTAGTTAGACCAAAATCTGTAATTGGTAAAAATACAGTTGAAGCGTTGCAATCTGGAACTATCTATGGATTTGCAGGTCAAGTAGATGGCTTGGTTAACCGAATAATTAATGAGCTCACAGATTTATATCCACAAGCAGGTGAGGTCGTTGTAATAGCAACTGGTGGTCTTGCACCACTAGTGCTTGGAATTAGTGAAACGATAGAGTTTCACGAACCAGATCTGACATTAATCGGATTACGGTTAGTACATGAGCGTAATTAATTCATAACCATCACACTGCGCGCTAGGATTTAACTCATTATGGCTGATGAAGATGATCTACCCGAACAACTGCGAATCCGGCGAGAAAAAAGAGCTGGGATATTAAAGCGGGGTGCCCAGGCTTACCCAGTCTCAGTACCAAGAACTACTTCATTGCTTGCAATTAGGCAAAAGCATAAAGATTTACCAATCGATGTTTCAACTGGGATTATCGAATCTGTAACTGGGCGAGTAATTTTTAAACGTGATACTGGAAAACTTTGTTTTGCAAACTTGCGTGAAGGTGATGGCACTGAGCTACAAGCTATGTTTTCATTAGATAAAATCGGTGAAGAACAACTTGAAATATGGAAATCAGAGATTGATTTAGGCGATATCGTTTCAGTAACTGGTGAGGTAATTACTTCTAAACGTGGTGAGTTATCAATACTTGCTAATTCATTCACCCTAGCTGCTAAAGCACTTCGCCCACTACCAGTTGAGCACAAACCACTCTCTGAAGAGAGTCGAGTAAGAATGCGTTATGTTGATTTAATTGTTAGACCAGAGGCAAGAGAAAACGCCAGATTGCGGCCAGCAGTTATGAGGTCACTTCGAAATACATTTAATGCCCAAAACTTTTTAGAGGTTGAAACACCAATGCTCCAAGTTATGCATGGTGGCGCAGCTGCTAGACCATTTAAAACTTTTAGTAATGCCTATGAAATGGATCTATTTTTAAGAATTGCCCCTGAGTTATATCTAAAAAGATGTGTTGTTGGTGGGCTTGAGAAAGTATTTGAAATAAACCGAAACTTTCGAAACGAGGGAGCTGATTCATCACATTCACCAGAGTTTGCAATGATTGAAACTTATGAGGCATATGGTGATTGGAACAGTATGGCTGAGTTAACTAGAACCTTAATTCAAGATGCAGCTAAGGAAGTTTTTGGATCTCATGTGGTTAAACATCATGACGGTCGAGAGTTAGATCTTGGTGGTAAGTGGAGTGAAGTTTCACTCTTTGATGCTATTTCAGATGCTGTTGGTGAAAAAATAAGCGCTCAAACATCTAATGATGATTTAAAGAAGATTGCTACTAAGTTAGGGATAAAGTGTGATCCAAAATGGGTAACAGGTAAGTTAGCTGAAGTCATATTTGAGCATGCTGGAATTAGTAAGTTAACTGGGCCAACATTTGTTAAAGGATTTCCAATTGACACATCACCATTAGTTCGAGCTCACCGAGAAACTTTAGGAATTGCTGAAAAGTGGGATCTTTATATTGAAGGTTTTGAATTAGCCACTGGCTATTCAGAGTTAATTGATCCAGTCATTCAACGTGAGCGATTAGTTGAACAGACAAAACTCGCAGCAACTGGTGATTTAGAAGCAATGGGGTTAGATGAAGACTTCTTAAGAGCAATGGAATATGGCATGCCGCCAATGGGTGGAATGGGGATGGGCGTTGATCGCTTATTAATGGCACTTACTGGTTTAGGAATTAGGGAGACAATTTTATTTCCACTAGTTAAACCGATTTCTGGAGATGAGTAATGTCAGCACTAATTAGGGCGGCTAAAACTTCAGATATTAAAAAAATTAGAACAATTATTGATGCATATGTGTCTGGACGCAGATTGCTTTCTAAAGAAACTGTCACACTTTTTGAAAGTGTTCAAGAATTTATAGTTGCTGAGGTAGATGGTGAAGTGGTTGGTTGTGGCGCACTACATGTTCTTTGGGAAGATTTAGCAGAGGTTAGAACAGTTGCGGTAATCGAAAGTATGCAGGGTAAGGGAATAGGGCATACGATTTTGGAAAACATATTAACTAGAGCAAAAGAGGTTGGTGTTAAAAAAGTATTTTGCTTAACTTTTGAAACTAGATTCTTTGGTTCGCATGGGTTTACAGAAATACAGGGCTCACCAGTTGAGCCAGATGTTTATGCCCAATTACTTCGCTCCTATGATGCCGGTATTGCTGAATTCTTAGACTTAGAAAGTGTTAAACCTAACACCCTGGGAAATACTAGAATGTTGAAAATTCTTTAAAGTTTTGGGCATAAATCCCCCAGTTATAGGGTTATAAGGCTGTAACACACCCAATATATGGGTTAGTTATTCACAGCCGAATTAAAGTGCGCAAGGTCCCCCTTGCCATTAGGCTATTTACATTAGAAGGAAGGCTGAGCTAGATGTTTGAGCGGTTTACAGATCGTGCAAGACGCGTTGTGGTATTGGCGCAAGAAGAAGCACGCATGCTCAACCATAATTACATTGGCACCGAACATATTCTTTTAGGTTTAATTCATGAAGGTGAAGGCGTTGCCGCTAAAGGGCTTGAATCATTAGGCATTTCTTTAGAGGCAGTTCGCTCCCAAGTTGAAGAAATAATTGGTCAAGGACAGCAAGCACCATCTGGTCATATTCCATTTACTCCAAGAGCTAAAAAAGTTTTAGAGCTATCTCTTCGCGAGGCGCTGCAATTAGGACATAACTACATTGGTACCGAACATATTCTTTTAGGTTTAATTCGCGAAGGTGAGGGAGTGGCTGCGCAAGTATTGGTAAAACTAGGAGCTGATCTATCTCGTGTGCGTCAGCAAGTTATTCAATTACTTTCTGGTTACCAAGGCAAAGAGGCGGTTACATCAGGTGGACCAGCTGAGGGTCAAGCATCAACATCATTGGTGTTGGATCAGTTTGGTCGTAATTTGACTCAAGCTGCTCGTGAAGGAAAATTAGATCCAGTCATCGGACGTGAAAAAGAAATTGAGCGCGTTATGCAGATTTTATCTCGCCGAACAAAAAACAATCCGGTTTTAATAGGTGAACCAGGTGTTGGAAAAACTGCTGTTGTTGAAGGACTAGCACAAGCAATTGTTAAAGGTGATATTCCTGAAACTCTTAAAGATAAACAACTTTACTCATTAGATCTTGGCGCATTAGTTGCGGGATCTCGCTACCGTGGTGATTTCGAGGAACGACTAAAGAAAGTACTAAAAGAAATTAGAATTCGTGGCGACATTATTTTGTTCATTGATGAAATTCACACTTTAGTGGGCGCAGGTGCGGCGGAGGGCGCCATTGATGCAGCCTCAATTCTTAAGCCAATGCTTGCACGAGGAGAATTACAGACAATTGGCGCAACTACTCTTGATGAATATCGCAAGCACCTTGAAAAAGATGCAGCTCTTGAGCGACGATTTCAACCAATTCAAGTAGCAGAACCAACTGTTGCGCATACAATTGAAATTCTTAAAGGACTACGAGATCGATATGAGAGTCACCACAAGGTATCTATTTCAGATGGCGCATTAGTTTCAGCTGCTACTTTGGCTGATCGATACGTTTCAGATCGCCATTTACCTGATAAAGCAATTGACTTAATTGATGAAGCTGGCTCGCGCCTTCGTATTCGCCGAATGACCGTGCCACCTGAAATCCGTGAGTTTGATGACAAGATCGCAGCAGCACGAAAAGAGAAAGAATCCGCAATTGACGGTCAAGATTTTGAAAAGGCAGCATCTCTTCGTGATAAAGAAAAGAACTTAATTACTGAGAAGTCTGAGCGAGAGAAGAACTGGAAAGCAGGAGATCTTGATGTAGTTGCTGAAGTTGACGAAGAGTTAATCGCTGAAGTTTTATCAACTGCAACTGGTATTCCAGTATTTAAGTTAACTGAGGCAGAAACTGCCAGGTTACTTAAAATGGAGGATGAATTACACCGCAGGGTCATTGGACAAGATCAAGCAATTAAGGCGCTTGCACAAGCAATTCGTCGAACACGTGCTGGCCTTAAAGATCCAAAACGTCCTGGAGGATCATTTATCTTTGCTGGCCCTTCCGGTGTTGGTAAGACTGAGCTTTCTAGAACACTTGCACAATTTTTATTTGGGGATGCAGATGCTTTAATCCAATTAGATATGTCTGAGTACTCTGAAAAACATACCGCCTCTCGTTTATTTGGTGCACCTCCTGGTTATGTTGGTTATGACGAGGGTGGTCAATTAACTGAAAAAGTTCGCCGCCGTCCATTCTCAGTTGTGTTATTTGATGAGATCGAAAAAGCTCATCCAGATATCTTTAACTCACTACTTCAGGTATTAGAAGATGGTCGCTTAACTGATGCTCAAGGACGAGTTGTTGACTTTAAGAACACAATTATCATCATGACCACCAACCTTGGTACTCGTGATATTTCCAAATCATTATCACTTGGTTTTGCTAATGTGGCAGATGCGCAAGGAACTTATGAGCGAATGAAAGCAAAGGTAGGGGATGAGCTTAAGACTCACTTCCGCCCTGAGTTTTTAAACCGTATTGATGACATTGTGGTATTCCATCAATTAACTGAAGCTGAAATAGTAAAGATTGTTGATCTAATGGTTGCTCACTTAGATGAGCGTTTAAAGGCAAAAGATATGGGAATTGAGTTAACAACTGGTGCAAAGTCTTTACTTGCCAAACGTGGTTATGACCCAGTGCTTGGCGCTCGCCCACTTCGTAGAACTATTCAACGTGAATTAGAGGATGTTCTATCTGAAAAGATGTTATTTGGGGATTTAAAAGCTGGCGAAATTATTTTAGTTGATGTTTCAGATGAAACAGATACTGCAACCTTCACCTTTAAAGGAACTCCTAAATCTGCATTACCAGATACTCCTGGTGATTTAGCAGAAGCAACTAATTAATCTTCACCTTACTAATCGCCTGTTCTAATCGAGCTGCCTCTAGTATTTCAATTCCAGAAATTTTTAAATCACTACCTATTGGCACAATTGCGCGCTTAAAGCCAAGTCGGGCAGTTTCACTAACCCTTTGATTAATCCCAGTTACTTTTCTTATCTCACCTGCTAATCCAACCTCACCAATTGCAACTAAATCAGCAGGAAGTGCTAATCCTTTTGCAGCTGATGCAACAGAGAGTGCTACTGCAAGATCAGCTGATGGTTCATTTATTTTCATACCACCAACTGTTGCAACATAGACATCACGACCTGATAATTTAATTCCAGCTCTTAGTTCTAGAACAGCAAGTGTCATAGCAGTTCTTGAATTATCTAATCCACTTGTAACTCGTCTTGAATTACCCCAATCTCTGCCATCTGGATTACCAGTACTAACAAGTGATTGAATCTCAGCAAGAAGAGCACGCCGACCCTCTAATGCAACCGTTACACATGTCCCAGGTACTGGGTCAGTATGTCGGGAAGTAAACAACCCAGTTGGATCGGGTAAACCAATGATTCCAGAATCATTTAAATCAAAACAGCCAACCTCATCTGAGGCACCAAATCTATTTTTAATTGTTCTAATCAACCTAAGCCTTGAGTGTCTTTCACCTTCAAAATTAAGGACAACATCTACGAGGTGTTCAAGTAATCGTGGACCAGCAATTGAACCATCTTTAGTTACATGACCGACTAATACCAAGGTTATCGCGCGCTCTTTTGCGATTCTAATTAATGCTGCTGCAATTTCTCGCACCTGCGTAACCCCACCAGGTGCACCATCAACTGTTGTGCTAGAAATAGTTTGAATTGAATCAATGACTAGTAACTCTGGTTTAACTGAATCAACATGAGCAATTACTGCGCCAAGATCAGACTCAGCTGCTAGCCATAAATTCTTATCAATTGCGTTTAATCGCTCTGCTCTAAGCCTTACCTGCGATGCTGACTCTTCACCACTTATATAAAGGGAAAGAATTCCTTGTTTAGCAGTTTCAGCAGCAACTGTTAGTAGAAGGGTTGATTTACCTACACCTGGTTCGCCAGCTAATAAAATTGCAGCTCCAGGTACTAAACCACCACCTAAAACTCTATCTAATTCATCGACTCCACTAGTTCTAGCTTTTGCACTTGTTAAATCAACATCACCAATTGGTTTAGCGGCTGAAGTAATTGATCCAGCGACTAGTGAGAGTTTCTTTGGAGCAAATATTTCTTCAACTGTTCCCCATGCTTGACACTCACCACAACGTCCTACCCATTTGGTTGCACTCCAACCACATTCAACACAACGAAAAGGATCTTTTGCGGGTGCTTTAGCCATAGCGGTAATCTAATGGTAACCACTGACTAGAGTTGCTTTTGCGCCGCCTTTGTTGCTGGGTGGATTACAAATAGTGGTAACTCACGTCGCTTTTGCTCTTTTCGAGTAGCTGCAATTGCGGCCATTCGGCTATCACAGAGTTTTTCAAGTTCACTATAACCTGATTTACCCATCATTGCTACTAATTCAATCTTACTTGATTGATAAACCGGAATCTTTCCAATGTGTGCCTCTGAGTTACTTGTGCAATACCAATCAAAGTCTTCACCACCTTCACCCCAAGCTAATCTTTCATATTCACAAATAACTACAACAGTCATATCTTTACCACCTAATTCACGAGTTTCCCAAGACCTGCGAAGTGGTAGCTGCCAACAAATATCAGGCTTTGTATCTACTACATGCACTCCTTCACTTGCTGCAAGATGATGAAGTGCGCACCCAAATGAACCAGAGTAACCAGGGGCCTCATGACCAACTCGGTTTAGAAAAATACACGAGTCTTTAATTTTTTTTGTTTTAAGTTCTTTATCTAAACCAATTTCACTTATTTGCAATCTTCCACCAGATTTTTTTGGACGCGTTTGATCATAAAACTGCCATTGCGCTCTTGTTAACTTCTTAGCAGCTTTTAACACCCTAGCTTCATCGTCCTTATTTGTATAATAAGCGCCATCAGAGCAACAACCAGCGCTAGGCTTATCGGCATCAATACCGCAACAACCATTTCCATAAATACACTGCCAGTATGAGGTCAACCAAGTCATATCGCACTTAAAGATTTCCTCAGAATTCGCTGGGTTAGTAAATTCGACCCAATCTCGCGCAAAATTACCAACGACCTCATTCTTAGATAACTTAGATTTTGGTCTTTTTGTCGTTGACATAGAGCGGCAGTTTAGGGGTTAAGTGAGGTTAATGACTAATTGGGTAGGCTTGATATATGAAAATAGATGCCGACAACAAATCCATTGGCTTTATCGGGGCTGGCGTTATGGGTGCGGCTCTAATTAAAAGTTTAATTTCTAGCTCAATTAATGCTAATCAAATTTATGTAAACGAGAAGAGTGATGATCGAGCCAAGCAGGTAAAAGATCAACACAAAATTAATTTAGTCAGTATTCAGGAAATAGGAAAAAGCTGTAATGTTATTTTCTTAGCAGTTAAGCCACAAGACCTAAGTTCAGCTTTATCGGAATTAAGCAAAACTTTAAGTAGTAGTGCCGTGTTAATTTCAATTGCTGCGGGTAAAACGACTAAATTTATTGAGAGCCAATTAAAAACTAAAAATCCAGTTATTCGTGTTATGCCAAATACTCCTGCTCAGATCGGAAAAGGAGTATCTGCAATTTCTCCAGGTACAAATGCTTCAGGAGCTGATTTATCTTTGGCTAAAAATTTATTATCAGCAAGTGGTTTAGTTGTTGAAGTAAGTGAATCCGATCAAGATACGGTTACTGCACTTAGTGGTTCAGGCCCTGCTTACTTTTTTAGCTTCGTTGAGGCAATGATTAGTGCTGGCGCTAAGTTAGGACTAACTAATGAAATTGCAACACAACTTGCGATAGGAACTATCTCTGGCTCAGCTGCCATGCTTAATGAAAGTGGACTTGACGCAGCGACACTAAGAAAAAATGTGACTAGCCCAAACGGCACAACCGCAGCAGCGCTTTCAGTCTTTGAAGATAAAGATTTAGAAAAAATAATTCTTGACGCAATGGCTGCAGCAAAAAAACGTGCACGGGAGCTTGCTTGAAAAGAGTTTTTCTCACATTTTTATTGATTTTTTCTTTACAACCATCTACTGCTAATGCAATTACAATCAAAAATACTAAATTATTAATAGAGTTATTGTATTTAAAATCTGATCAGGTAAGTGATGTTGTGTTAACTCCAGTAAGTGCTATGTTAATTGGCACAACTGAATCCCTTAACTCACCTTGGATTAACGGAAATCTTGGTGGTGCAAGTGATGGATTTATAGCTAGCTATTCCTCACTTGGTGCACCTCTTTGGAACCTACGATTAGGTGGCATTGAAAATGAAATTGCTACATCAGCTGCGATCGATACTGATGGCAGTATCTGGGTTTTAGGAGCAGCAACATCATTAGTTACACCTTCACCAAAACCGAATACCGGTCTGGTATTAAATCCAGATAACGTTATATCAGAGCCAGTTCAAGTGAAAAACTCAACACTTAACCGGATCAAGTTATGGCAAATCAGCGGTGCAGGAAGCTTACTAAATTCATTTGAATTCATATCAAAGAACATAATAGATCCGAAAAAAATCTTAATTTCAGGTGCTAACCTAGTAATATTTGGTAACTCATATACCAAGAGTGATGTTTCAGGGTTTTATATAAGTGCGAGCAAAGCTGGTGTTTTTTCACCTAAAGTTAAATATGGTGTAAAAACAACTCAGATAAATTCGGCAATAACTAATTCAGACGCAAGCTTTACTGCAGTAGGGATGAGTGGTGATCAGCTTTTAAAAACAAAATCGTTAAGTAAGTTAGATGCCGTAACAATGAAAGTCTCTTCAACTGGAGTTTTACAGGTAGTTGGACGAGCTACTTTAAAAAGCACAACAAGAAGCTGGAGTTCAATTAGTGCCGGGCTACTCCAGGGTGGGAAAGTTTCTTATTCAAATAAAACTGAAGCAGCAGTTACGAAATTTTCTGCTATAAGTAAACCTACTTGGAATGTTAGATATCTAGCAAAATCAAGTGCACTAGTTACTTCAGGTAAAAATACTTGGGCTAGTTTTGTTTCGAGTGGACAGATTAAGTCAGTTTCTGCGTGGAAGCCAAAAACACCATCCCCAGTTGTTCTAGAGTTTGGTAAAAAAGGAGAGGTACTAAACTGCTATAAACTTTCCGCACCAGCGATTGCAATTGCAGCAAATAATGAAATAGGCACGGTATTAATCACAGACTCGGGTGTAAGTTTTGGTTTAGTAGTGATTAACTAGTAAACTAATATAATTAGTAAACTTATCTAAAGGAGCAAAATGGGTTCAGTAATTAAAAAGCGTCGTAAACGAATGGCAAAAAAGAAACATAAGAAACTTTTAAAGAGAACCAGAATTCAACGCCGTAACGCAAAATAGTTTTTGCTAAGG
>SXGU01040999.1_pt1 | contig 10979 bp, 8 predicted proteins | sample 3174531 | NCBI WGS metagenome assembly SXGU01 (sample SAMN11356863, study PRJNA531348) | freshwater metagenome | isolation source: freshwater sample F1-140 | place: China: Fuxian Lake, Yuxi | collected 2017-12-25
ATCACTAAGTCTCACGATCTCCTCAAGATTGTCGATCGCCTCGAGCATCTCGATTTTCGCCACGATCTTCGTGCCTGGAGCTTTGTGTTTAATGATATCCTGCAACTGACGGATATCATCGCCCTTGCGGACAAAACTGAGTGCAACATAATCAACACCATGAGCAAGTCCGAATTCAAGATCGCGAAGATCTTTCGCCGTCAAACACTCAATCGCCAGTTCTCCGCCTGGAACATTCATCCCTTTACGATCTTTCAGAGTCCCACCGAACACCACGCGACAATAAACACTGGTCGCTTCGACCCGCTCGATCTTAAGCTCCAACAAACCGTCATCAAGCATGATCCGATTTCCGACGCGCGAGGAACGCGGAAGCTCTTTAAAGTCAGTCGGAATCAAACCGGGTTTTCCCTGTACCACATCGGTTGTTATCACGACCTCGGAACCTTCAATAAGTTCGATCGAGCCGTTCTCGAACCGTCCGACACGTATTTTCGGACCTTGAAGATCTTGCAGGATCGTGACGGGGGCGCGCAATTCCGATGACAGTTCTCGCAAATGGCGAATGACGGCTAAATGGTCCTCATGAGTACCGTGACTAAAATTCAATCGCGCAACGTTCAAGCCAGACATTATAGCGGCTTTTAGATTCTCACGACTCTGAGAGGCAGGACCGATAGTGGCGACAATCTTCGTACGACGATCCGCGAACATGAAACTCTTCCTTTATACTTGCCGTGTTTTAGTGAGATTAGTAAGGGATTCCTCGTGCTTCTTATTGATCTGCTCAACCTCTTTGCGATGATTCTCGTCGAGTTTGGCAATACGATACTCAAATTTCGAAGCCTGGCTCTTTAGATCCAAGTCAGCCTTCTTCTCCATCTCGCGTTTCTGTCGTTCGGCGGTGCTCGTTTGCTCTTTGAGCTCTTTGACGTGAGTTTCATTGATCTCAGCCAGGCCGCGCTCGTATCTCACATTCAACTCAGCGATTTTTTGCTGAAACTTAGCATCGTTCTCTTGTGCTTGTTTAGAGAACTGAGAAAACAAGCCTTCCTGATCACGACGAGTACGTTCCCGCATCTCGCGCAGCGACGCCTCGAAATTCTCTTTCATCGAGGCGCTGGCGCGATCAAAGTATGCGCGCATCTTTCCTTGCTCAATATCGCTAAAGTTCCTGAGCTTTTCAAATCGCGTTTGATTAGAGGTCTTTTCCTGACTCAGCACTTTGTTATGGTCGGTCGTCGCTTTCGACATCCTCTCTTCGGAACGAAGGCTATCCATCCCCATCTTGTCTTGATAAAAGCGATTGGTATCGTGCAAGACGTGGGCATTGGTCTTGTTAACATTTTCGAGTTCCTTCGCATTCTTTTCATTGGAAACGCCCACTGTTTCCACGCGAGCCTTTTCGAGCTCATTGATATTCGCCTGCATTGAATCACGCAAATTATCAAGTTCTCGAGACTTCTGATGTTCAAGCTTCACGCGCTGCCGCGGTAGATCATCTCTGAGGCGAATATTCTCGGCCTCGAGCGAGTTGATACGGTTGTCTTGTCGTCCTGTGACGGTCTTTGCCAACCCCATACGCTCGGCTTCGACGGTTTGCCGCATCTTCTCGCTGGCATTCTCATAGCGTTCACGCAGCTTTTTCACACTGTGATTGAGATTATCGGACTGCGATTCTTGCGAAATTTTGTTGTTTTCACGTTCCCGGTCGATCCCGATTTTCGCGTCTGACAACAAACGATCATTATCGGCTCGCCGCTGATGCTGGATGTGCTGAATCTCCATATCCTTCGAATGGCGAAGATCGTCGTAAAAATGTTGCAAATGATCGATTCGCTCAGTGCGATCCTTCACCAAGGCTTCGACTTCTTGAGTGCGCGCGCGAGTCATGTTCTTGATCGTATGTTCCGCGGCCTCCTGCTGCTTGAGGCGAGCATTAGTCATTGAATCTTCGAGTAGCACGTCTTTCGAACGCAATTGATCCTGATAGTTCTGCACGGTGATATCGCGCTGGCGACCGTTGGTTTCCCCCATGCGCTTGAGATCTTGCTTATAGGACTTCTCAGCTCGGTCAGTTCGATCTTCCGAATCGGTGGTCAGACGCCTGAGGTTCTTTTGGTGCATATCACGCAGCTCATCCATGTCTTTCTGGTACTGCATATCACGTCGCGTGAAGCTTTCTCGCGTCTTGTTTTTCAATTCATCCATCTGCCTGACATGTTCGCCTTTGATGTCTTCAACTTCGGTTTGATGAGTTTCAGCCAATCGCTTCAGCGTTTGTCCATGCTTGCGATTGGTTTCCGTTTCGCGAGTCTGAAAAGCCTCACGCGTTCGCCGAATCTCTTCTTGATTATTTCCACGGTCCGAGGAATTGATCGATGACATTGTTCTTTCTCCTCCATGAGAAAGCCATGGCCAAGTAGCTGATTTCTCCACTCATGTGGAGAACTATCGCGTGCTAATTTATTTTAACATGGCGCCACAGCCTCAGGGCAGGACGAAGTTCAGATGGCATCCATAAACCAGACTAGCGTCGAGACATGGGAGCCGAGCCCTAAGGATCAAAAACCCGGCGTTTGAGCATTTCCACCAGCTCACGATTTCGCGCCTCGACTTTTCGGTTGATTTCAGCGGTGCGCGATCGATCTTCATCGATCGCCGCCAACTTTCGCTTAACCAGCTCCTGATGAATGCCCGCAGCTTCCACTGAAGCCTCAAGCCAAAGAGCGTAGAAAGCCTCGGCTTCCTTGAGAAAGCGCTCGCGCCCTTCTGTATAAAGATGAGCCCAACGTACTAAGTGGGTCTTCAACGGAATTGGCATCGGCACGCCAGTCTGTGCCCTACCCCCAGACGCCTGAACCCTACCCACCCAATTCTCGAGGCCGGCCGCAATCTCCAGAACTTCATCAGCACCATTTTTGCTTCGAGGCTTGAGTAGAAGAGTACCGGCAACGTTCGACCCTGTGACACGATCTTGAGTTCGTGAAACCCAAAACTCGCCTTTCAAGATCGAGAATGTCCCGAACTCCGAAAGCACTGAAACCGCGGTTTCGGCACGAACCCAAAGGGTTCCCGCGAGAAGACGTACTTGGCTTTTGTCAAGTCGCACAACGATCGTGGATTCATCTAAAACGATCTGATTTTCACCCAGCACCAAACGGAGCTTTTCGGAACGCGAGGTCTGAACAGCGCACGGCCCTTCGCTCTGCCAGCATTTTTCCGGTTCTTCAGTCTTGGCGTGTACGCGAACGTCGATCACGAACACAAAGATGGCGCTCATCAGACGCAAGAGCAGTCCGAGCGAAGCGCCATCGATGCTCACAGCATCACCGCTTTAAGACTTGTTTGAGCTTGTCTCACCAGTTCAGGCTGTTTGAAGTTAGATAACACCGATTTATAAACATCACTTGCATCCTCAAGACGCTCTTGAACTTCGAAAATATGTCCCAGGCGAAGCAGGGCGAAACCTGTCAACTCGTTTTCAGGATAACTCTCAATCAACTTTTCAATACTGCTGACGGAGTCCGTGTATTCCTTTAACTGGTAATGACCCTCGGCCAGAAGAAAGTAGGCACTTGGAACATGTACCGACTCCGGATATTTTATCAATAGGTTTTTCAGAAGCTGATTGGCGCCCTCAAAGTCCTTTTCCCGAAAGGCGGTCTTCGCCTTTTCAAATAAACCTGACGCGCGCTCGATCGCGATAACATCGCCCGGATCAGCGACGACACTCGCGAGCTGCCGCAAGGGATAGTTCGCAGGATCGGAAATTTCCTGCACCGAATCGGGCAAAAGTGTAGCGACCCGGTTCTGGTAGTCAGCTATTTCATGCTGCAAAAGTTGCGCACGAAGTTCAGCACGACTCCGATCTTTATCCACGGCAGCCATTTGCGCTTTCAACTTCTCGATCGGCGCATGATTATCTTTCAACAGGCCGTGAAGAGCCACAATTAAGGCCGCAATCAACGCACAAAAGGAAACAAATACCGGTGTTTTCATCTCGATATTCTTATCGGTGATTACACTGATAAACTGAGTGAGCTGCTGAGTTTTTTAGCAATCGGGAGCGATCTTTTCTCAATCCGAGACAGTGACTAAGGTCTGGTTTTTATAGACTCGCCATCTGTCAAGTTACGCTCTGACTTTGGCGCCCTGCCTCAGCAAACGAAATTTGCCCGCTCCGCTGCACTCGAATTGTCTAAATTCCTTGACCCCAAATTCCAGCGGACTTAAGTTTTCGATCTCGAACCGAATCGATGCATGTAGGGATCAGGCGCGATCGTCGGTTCGTTGGCTGGGGAGGGGGACTGGTGAACAAAGCGGATCTTGTGGACAAAGTTGCCAAGCAAACCGACTTGACTAAGGTTCAATCGGAACAGGTTATTGACGCGGCTCTTGAAGTAATCGCGAAAGCCGTGGCCAAAGGTGATGAAGTTAAACTCGTAGGCTTCGGAACCTTTTCACGTACGGTTCGAAAATCTCGGGCCGGCCGCAATCCAAAAACGGGAACAAAGCTAGTAATTCCTGCCGCCAAGGTTCCTAAATTCAAGGCTGGCAAAGATTTTCGCGACCTTTGCAGGTAGCCAATTATTCGCTTTCATCTCTTCCTTGCGAACCGGATCCCGAAGTCGAGCTCAAGGTGGCAGCACTCTTAACGAGAGGCTGTAGGCTTTGAGTTCGCAAGCTTTTTACCATTTGCGCCTGTGAGGCGAGCCTTCCCGCAACACTATCTTGACTGGCGATATCTCGAGCGCCTTGGCGAGGCTCTTTAATGGCAAGATTACTTTCATCAGCCCAGGAACGCAGCTGATCAAACGCCTTTTTTAGTTCCTCTATTTTTTCGGGGTAAGCGCGCTGGTTCGGCTTAGTCGCCTTGAGCAATTTAGCAAGCGGAGCCTCTGCCGCCCGGATTTCCGCTCGCCACTTCGCGTAAGATTCCTTCCACTTTGCCTGCGCCTTGATATTGAGGCTTTTCTCCAGACCCACCGCGAGAGCTGTCAGGTTTCGGGCCGAGTAAAAAATGGTTTTTTTCTCAAGTTGCTGCACTCCAGAAATCATTTTTCTGTGTTGCTCAAGCGCCTCTGCAAATTGCGCGTCATTTGTTCCCAGAAAAATACTGGCGCTATGCCTTAAGTCACCAAGCACCGCCTCGACCTTGTAACGCCCTTGAGGGAGCGCCAGTTCGGAGAGATGAAGTGTCGGAATCTCGCCAGCCTTACGCGCCACCGAAATAGTCCTATTATAACTAAGGAGAGTAAGGATCTCGCCGCTCAAACCCGAAATTGTAACAGTGATGGCCTCGTCGATTTTCGCATTCGTTTGCAAAACTAGCACCGGCTGTTCGCTCGCCAGTTTCATCGGTACAATTTCAAGGCTGTCGGCAGCCCAAGCAGGAGCACTGAAAATCGCAAGTATCAAAGGACCTATCACCGAGAAAAAACCGCTTCCGCCAAGAACCCTCATCCAATCAGGAATTGCCACCAAATCGTCACCAACGGCCTCCTCGGGACGCTGACTTTCCGCTGTCGAGCTGAGCTTCCGCATCTGGCTCAGCTGGCCAATCTGAACCACACTGCTGAGAAGATCCTCGTTACTGACTTGCTTTTGAATTTGAGTTTGAAGTTCTGTCAGTGAATCCTCCAAAGGAGTACTCGGACCCAAAACACACAAATTTGTTTCCCGCGGCGAAGAAGAGAACTCTGTCAAATCGCCTACCCTGCCCCAGGTTTTCATTCCTATGCGCCAAGCCAAATCATCAAACGAAAGACTTCCTGCGTACAATCGCTCCCTGGCTTCGAGTAAGCTCCACGGTCCCTGCATTTCCTTTGCTCCCTGAAGACTGAACACCCACTGTTCCTCGATCTCCGCAAGAGGATTATTGGCCCGCCCGGAACGTCGCCGGAACACGGGCACTTGCTCGAGTATCTGCCATCCACCACAGATCATGTTTCCCGATCTGCAGATCGCCAGATCCAGCCACCTAAGTTCACGGTTTAAGAGTTTTTCAGTTAGTTCATCCTCGGAAAACGGCCCCAAGACCTGTTCGTTCTTGGCGACATACCAACATTCTACCTGCGCTTCTGGATTCACAATCTCTCCCGCCGGCTTCGCGTCGTTCCGCTCACTGGAAATCGACTAAGATTGAGCAAAATTTTCTCGTAATCACGCTCAAAACCGCGATGGCTCACATCACACATTAAAAGATCAATGATCTCCCTCTTCGTCAGTTTACGAGAGCGATAGGCCATGTACAACCTTTCCCCCATCATCCCTCCTAAGACTCTTGCCGCCTCGAAGTAGCTGGACTTTTGCCGAGGACGCACACGTGACTCACGTCGCCTTCCTTGGCGAATGCGGATCAACTCGCTCATCACACGATCCATCGCGAGCTTCATCGCCTCGCGGCCGAAGTCCCCTGGATTGGAAATGGCCAAACTCGCTTTGAGGTCAGTCAATGTTTCCGCACGTCGATGGTGATTAATGAGCTTAGAAATAAAGTACGCCGTTGCCTCGATCCAGATCAGAGCCGAAAAATCGCCAGGCATTCTCCACAAAGTACGCCGCCGTCGACTCAGTTCCGCATGGACATACTGACCAGCGAGTGCCGCCGCATGATTCACTGAGGCGCGAGCGAGATAAGCCGTACCCGTAGACGGCAGATAGAAGCTCCTTCCAGCCGCCAACCAGGAACGCGCTATCTTACTATCTTGAGATTTTAGGTTTCGTTCCAGCGAACGCCAGACACGACTATCGTCAGCCGAGTAAACGGCAAGATTGTTGATTTTTAGATTTACACCGAAGTCGCGCGCCACCAGACGAATCAGAGCCGCCACTTGATCAGTGGGATCAAACTCGCCCTCATTCTCCGGTGATTCGCCTTCTAAGTCTCGGTCATGATCATTAGTTCTCTCGAGGTAAAAGAGATAACTCTGCCACTGTACCCATGGCGGCGAGTTCATCACACAAAACCGATCAGGCGCAAGGCGGACCACATCCACTTGGTGTTCGAGTCCTTTCACTGCCAACTGAAAATAAATCCGCTCAGAGTTGAGATGGATGATGAGCTGGCGCATACGCTCAGACTTGGCAAAACCCTCGCGCACACGCTGCGGAAGGTGCGATTCGGCCAAATGTAAATCGCCAAAGATTACGTAGACCAAGGATCCTAGATTACGTTGGCAACAATTCCTTAGGCAAACAGCCGCATTTTGATCACGAACCTGCAAACTGGCATGGTGTACGGAACGAGGCGATTCATTGAGTGCCAAAAGACGAAACTTACGTGCCTTAGCTAGCTCAAAAAGGGGGAAATAGTGCTCCCAAGGAAAACCCCAGTTTCGCGCCCAACGAGAACGGAGCTTAAGCTCCTCTAAAGAAATCTCACCATCGACATAGCGATCGAGCCATTTTTGCGCTGTGCGCGGAAAGCACTCCAAAGCCAGAATCACTGGGCGCGTCGATGGGATGTCACGAAGAATCCGCAAGTGAGTTCGCTGCGCTTGGCCGGACGCATGAAAGTCGCCGCCGTAAACAATGTCGGTCGAGGCGATGGCCGCGACCAACTCAGCCTTGTTCGACACCCGCCAGCGGCGACGAAATTCTTTCTCATAACAAAGGCGATACTCCCGCAGATCATCAGACTCCACGCCTAACCGTCGACCGACCTCGTCCTTGACCTGTTTAAGAAGCTTTTTGCGTGCCCGAACCCAATCCTGATCGGGCTCGAATGCAGTTTTTCGCGAACTCTTTGATCCCATGAGACCCTTTGGCATGAGAAGCCATATACACGCTCACCCTAAGTATATTGTCGCAGAATTTCTTGATTTAACAAAAAAGATTGGTTGTAATCCGGAGGTGACAAACTCTTCCGAAAACACGACCAAAGGCAATATGAATAACCCAGCTTCCGCGCGCTCTTCCGGCAAGGGTGGACAAAACGGCAACCCGACCTTGTACTGGGCAGCAATCATCCTAGGCGCACTTTCGGTGCTTGTGCACGGCTACCTTCTTTTCGAGCATTATGCTTTGCGCTTTGGCCAGGCGAGCGCACAGAGTCTTTGCAATATCAACGAACTCTTCAACTGTGCGACTGTTTCAGCCAGCCGCTATTCTGAATTTCTTGGTGTACCAATGGCGCTTTGGGGCATCTCGGGAAATCTTGTATTGCTCTTTTTAGCGCTTTGGCATCCGCTCACCGATGGCGAGAAAAAATCAGCTTCACGCTTCAATATTCTTCTGGTTTCTGGACTTATCGCTGCGGCCTCTCTAGTCATGGGATTCATCTCAACAGCGATGATCGGCCGACTGTGTCCGTTTTGCATCGCCGCATATTTTCTGTCTTTCGCAATGTTTTTCTGTCTGCGGAAAGGCTTGCCACAAACAACTGGTGGCGCCCTAGGATCCGCGAGCAAAAAAAATCTGACTCCCGTCATTGTTCTTTCAGGCATCGCGTTTGTCGTCTCGTTCATCGCCCGCGACCAGATTCAGGCCTCGTTTGGGGCCCGCGATCTGACCTCACTAGTACGTGAGGCCGTCTCCAGTTGGTCGATCAATCCGAAAATGAGTTTCCAAACTGTGGAACCGCTTACTATGGGAGCTCCTGCTGATAAAGCCAAAATGACCATCGTTGAGTTCGCGGATTTTCGCTGTATTCACTGCAAGCATGCTGCCCCTGTCATGAAGGCCTTTATTGAGTCACATCCCGAGGCCCGTTTGGAATTTCAAGCATGGCCGTTGGACGGCGAGTGTAATTCAGCCATTCCGACACGCAATGGCGCCTCGTGCCTACTGGCGCGTGCGGTTTTCTGCGCACAAAAGGCCGGCGGGACCGGCTGGCGGGCTCACGAATGGGTCTATGATCATTTTGAGCGCATGGTGAATGTGGATGCCATCAAAGCATTACTCCCAGAAATTGCGAATGTAGCCGGCATCTCGACGGAGCAGCTCATCACTTGTGCTGATGCGCCTGAAACCAAAACAGCCATTGAAAAGGGCGCGGCCGTAGGAACCGCATTGAATATTGGCGGTACTCCGACCGTTTATGTTAACGGAAAAAAACTTCCCTCGGGACAGATCCTTCAGGTTTTATCCAGCGTGCATGACTCTTTGTAGATTGAATCTATAAACCAAGTTTATCGAAAATGAAGTCAGTCGACACTGTAAGGGCATGATCAATCACGTTCCAAGCGGTGGGAATGACCCCGCGCGAAAGCTCGATGATAAAGCCCAAGGTAACGACAGCAAACAAGCAATAGACTGCCGCCCTGACTACTAAAACAGTCGAGCGAACATCCTCAACCTTCACTTCGCGATCAATTTGTTCAATTTTTTTCAGCGTGACTTTGAGATCATCAAAATGTTCCATTACCCTATCAAAAAGATCTTGCTGCTTGGACATCGATAGGTTTTGCAGCCCCGGAAACGATCGCTTGGCCTTAACCGCATTAATCAAGTCAACAGAGTAATCCGCATAACGCTCAACACGTGTCTTGAACTGCGGAAATTCGGTTTTGCTTTCAACATACTTTCGCAACTCCTCGATGGCTCGATCGTAAGACTCCGACGCTACGTAGGAGAGAATGGTGTTCCTTACCGTATCGACCGCGCCGGTGTCTTTAACGGATGCCTGCATCCGCGCCGAAAACCGGGACGTCATTTCTTTATCATGCTGGTGTTCGGCTGCTTTGAGCGCCACGTCGATATGCTTACTCATCTCAGACGACTCATCGGCATCCTGGACTTCACTCAAAAGTAAAAAACGCGAAGCTCGAAGACAGCTAGACCTCGACCTCGAAGGTTTTGCCATGGCTCGTGTTAGTTTGAGACGATCGTCTAAAGACCCCAACAAGCGTAGCTGCTTAAACTGTGGAGATCGTGGCATGGATGCCCTTTTTAACGACGATATCGACGACATGGAAGAAATCCTTGTTCCGATGCGCACCCAGATCCCTATCGAACTTCCGCCGCCTCCCGATCTTTCGAATCTCCCCTCACATATCTTACATTCCGGGACTGTTGAAACGCTGATCGGCCAGAACGATGATTTGATGGCAAGACTCAAGGTGAACATTCGCCGCAATAGCCTGTTCGAACAAAAAATTCTCGAACTCGAACACATCAACATCGAAATGACTCGCGCCAACTCGAGCTTGCTTTCGCAAATACAGATATACGAGGAAAAAGACCTGATCGTCCGCGAAAAACTCAATGCAAACTCCCAAGATCGCGAAGCGACCAAAGAGGAGATTGCCTTACAAAAGCTCAAAATTAGTAACCTTGAAAAACGCAACAGCGACCTACGCCTCGCTGCCCGCTATCTACGCCGGGTCCGCCGCTGGGTCACTCCCTTTGTAGACAAACTTAAAGCTGAGCTTGCCCGGGAACGAAAAACTCTTTTAAGTAAAGAAGCGACCATCAGCGATCTGCGCGCACGTTTGGTTGAGACGGTAAACTATGCGCAAAATCTCGAACGCCAATCCATGAAGGATCAAGCGGCGCTCGTCGAGCGCTATGAAACCACCTATCGAAAAATGCAAAGTGACCTCGAAAAGGCCACCGCCAGCGCGAAACTTCTACGCGACAAAGCAAGCCGCGTAGAACAAGCCGTCGCCGAATCCGCTGGTCACGCCAACCGAATCATTTATCTCGAACGGCACAGTGAAGATCTAGGCGCGCAAATTACTGCTCAAAAACGCACGATTAAGCTTCTTGAAGCCGAACTCGCCAATCTCCGGCACAGCAGTCATCTAGAACCCCTAGCTGGCACTCTGCCTGCGGTCAAGCCGATGGCAGGCCAAGCAGCACCCCTACTCGCACGCAAGAGCCCAGCAGACATCAGCAGAGAACCTCGCAATGAGATTCTACCAGAGACGCCAACAGAGGCGTCTCTGCCAGTTTCTCTGCCAGTTTCTCTGCCAGTTTCTCTGCCAGTTTCTCTGCCAGTTTCTCTGCCAGTTTCTCTGCCAGTTTCTCTGCCA
>SXGU01377816.1_pt1 | contig 10979 bp, 12 predicted proteins | sample 3174531 | NCBI WGS metagenome assembly SXGU01 (sample SAMN11356863, study PRJNA531348) | freshwater metagenome | isolation source: freshwater sample F1-140 | place: China: Fuxian Lake, Yuxi | collected 2017-12-25
CGTAGTCGGCCTCGTCTGGCTGACCGAGGTTCGCCGTATACGCAAACGGCACGGCGCCTTTCGCGCGCATCCAGTGCAATGCGGCGCTGGTATCAAGACCACCTGAAAACGCGATGCCGACGTTCTCGCCGACGGGAAGGCTCTGAAGGATGCTGGGCATATCTGCCCTGCAATCTTAATTCAGGACGCGCGCAATCTCCTCGATCACCCGCGGCTGACGCTAGCGGTAATCGTCGCGGGTCGGCGCGAAGACATCGAGCACGCGGCAATCGGTGATGCCGCGGCCGGAATGCCGGGCCTCCGGCGGGATGACATAGACCGCACCCGGGGTCAGACGGTGGGTCATCCCCTGCACGGTCAGTTCCAGCTCCCCTTCGATCACGCTGACAATCTGCTCATGCGGATGCTGGTGCTCGGGAAACGACGCGCCGGCGTCGACCTCGACCCACGAATGCGTTTGACGGTCGGTGTGAATGAGGCGGGCGCGCAGGCCGGGGAAGATTTCGCGGACGGGAATCGCACTGACGGTGATGAGCGGCATCCCGATACGCTACCTCAGTACGTCCCTCATCGAGGGGTCGCGGGTGATCACCGCGCGGGCGTAGCCGCAAATCGGCACGATCCTCAGGTCGCCCGCTCGCGCCCAGTCAACCGCGGCCTGCACCAGCTCGCGGCCGAGACCCGAGCCGCGCAGTTCAGGCGCGACCTCGACGTAGTCGATGCGCATCACGCCGGCTTCCGGAACCGCATAGTCGAGAGATCCCATCCGCGCGCCATCGATGTGCAAGACAAACTCCTGCGCATCCTGGTTCGCTTCACGCGTGATGGTGACGTTGGCCCCAGCGGTCATCAGGGGGTGACCGTCACGGTGACGTGGCCGTCTGCCATCAATGCGCCATCGTCGGCGCGGGCGCGCAGCACGTAGACACCGGGCGCCCCGAAGGTGACCTGCACCGATACCTGGCCGTTCGCCGGCATGGCCGGTGGCGCCCAGACCGGTGCCCACGGCGAGTTGGCGCCCGCCCGCGTGTCTTCCCACGACACCACCTGTTCGGGCGCGAAGGTCACCGAGCCCGGACCGCGATAGACGAACCACGCCACATGCAGGCCGACGTTCTTGCCCACCGTCACGCGTGCCGGCGGCAGCGTCGCGCGGTTGACGCGGACCGGCGCCTGCGAGTCGGGCGAGGTGTCGGCGCCGACGTCGCGGCGCGAACCGGGGTTGGTAACGGCCGCGCCCGACAGGCCAGAGGAGCGCCGCTTCGGGATGCCGTCGTCAGCGACTTCGACCATCAGCGTCACCGGTTGCCCAACCTTGGCGTCGAGGGCCTTGCGGCCCTGCACTTCCACCGTGGGTGGCTTGTTCGCGCGAATCTCCGGACTGCTCGTCCCCGCGCCCAGCGCGCCGGTTTCCGACGCGCGCACCACGTCGTCAATCTGGTAGTCGAGCCGCAGGCTGGCATAGGCCTTCTCGGTCTTGCCCTGCGTCGTCAGGGTCCAGATCAACTCGTCCTTCTCGGTGAAGCCTTTCGGGACCGGCACCCGAAACACGAAGCGGTTACGCCTGGGCAGAAAACGGGTGGGCTGGCCCTGGTCGACGCCACCGATGCTGAGGCCGTTCGCGGGACCGGCCGCCACGTCGACCTCTTCTTCCCAATTCCGGTTCATGTAGCCGAACACGAAGTAGGTCACGCCGTCCGCGCCCACTTCCCAGCCTTCGTACGCCGGCGACACGTTCTGGCCGCGTGAATAGGACAGCGACTGCGCACTCGCGAGCGATGCCGACAGTAGCACTATCGCGGTAACTGCCTTGGCCCAAGCCCGAGGCCCCAGGCCCCAGGTCCCCGTCACTGCTGCGGCCGCGCCACGGCGGCCGGTTGTGGCGGAATGTTGCAGAGCGGACAGCCAATCACCATGCTGTTCCGCGTCAGCTTCAACTTCTCGCGCCGCGCCGCCATCTCGGCCTGGAATTGTTCGTCCGTCAGGAACACGCGATTGCCCAGGTCAATGAACATGTTGGCGACCGAGCGGTTGCCCGAGCCCTGCCAGTTGCGGGGATCGGGCACGTTCTTGTTCGACGGCGAGTTGTCCATGTAGCCGACGATGTGCAGGATGGTGTCCTTGGGCAAGAGCGGCGCCGAGTCATCGTCGTAGTCGTAGCCGCGCACCCAGTTGTGGTCGTAGCCTACGCAGTTGATGGTCTGGATGTTGTAACCCCAGATCGCCTCGAGACACATCCGCGCGCCGGGCGCGTGCAGGTGCGGCTCGAACGACAGGATCTTGGTGTTCTCTTTCAGCAGCGCGTAGGCGTGCAGTTGCTGACCGCCCTCCATGGCCTTGATGTCGATGTCGACGCCGTTGCCAAGCGAATACGTCGCGCGACGATACTCCGGCTGGTAGCCCTTGGGCATGAACTTGAACGCGATCTCGAGGTGCGCCGTGGTGTCGCGGCCGTTCGAATGCAGGTGAACCGAGTCGGACACGATGCTCGAGCCAGCCTTCAACAGGCGCGCGGACTTGGCGTCGAAGAAGTCGGCTTCGCGGCCCACTTCGTGCACCGGCCACGAGGTGCTGTCGTCACTGGCCGCAAGTGGATCCGCGGGGGCCGAGTCTTCGCCGAGCACGCGCGTGCTCCAGATCATGTGATGGAACACGAACCGGCCGCCGACGGTTTCTCGGCCGGTCCCGCCAGACTCGACGTCGTTGACCTCCCTGACCTCCATCGCCGAGACGTAGCGGTCTTCGGTCAGGCCGGTCGGCACGCGCGGGATCTCGCCCCACCAGTCGGGCGCGGTGCCCTTAACGAGAATGTCCGTGGTCTTGACCACGAGATCCGGAGTGCCGATCGCCCACTTCGAGTCGTCAGTCCACGTCCGCGACGGCGGCAGGTCGGTGGGATTGCCGCGCGGAGCACCGGCATCGGCCCACTTCGCGATCTTGGCGATTTCTTCCGCGCTGAGCGAGGGGTCGTTCTTGAACTTCTGGATGCCGATGTTCTTCTCGACATACCACGGCGGCATCACGCCGGCCTTGGGGCCGATGCCGGTGCGCTGCTTGATAGCGCGCGCCCACGGCCGCGCGTCCTCGTAGGTCCGCAGCGACATCGGCGCCACGCCCTCGGGCCGGTGGCAGTTCTCGCAACTGCGCTGGAGAATCGGCGCAATGTCTCGGGTAAAGGTCACCTCGACCACCGGCACCGGTGCCTGGGGTTCGGCGCGCCCGGCCAGAGGCGCCACAACGGCGGCCACAACCGGGGCCAGGAGGACGACGATCCAGAACGGGGTGCGGCGGGTCGGATTCTCCATGCCAAGAGTATGAACCTGCCGGGGCCAAGGTGCAAAGGCCGTGCTATCGTCTTCGCCATGCGAACGAAATGGCATCTGTCACTCCTCGTCCTTCTCACGGTCTTGATCGCCGGCCTCGGGTCCGATCGCGCCTTCGTCAGCGCGCAGGCCAAGCCCGCCGCGCCGCGCTTCCAGGTCGATCCGTCCTGGCCCCTCGAACTGCCCAGCAACTGGATTCTCGGCTCGGTCACGGGCGTGTTCGTCGACGCCAAGAACCACGTCTGGGTCACGCACTTGCCCGAGACGCTGACCGAAGAAGAGCTCTACCAGATGCAGAAGCCGCCCATGGGCACCTGCTGCGCGCCGGCGCCGGTGGTGCTCGAGTTCGACGAGAAGGGCAAACTCGTGCAGGGCTGGGGCGATGCGGCGACGCAGGACTTCTCACAGTTCCCCAAGAACCCGCACGGCATCTTCGTCGACCACAACGACTTCGTGTGGGTCGGCAGCCACGCGCATCACCGCGTGATGAAGTTCACGCGCGACGGCAAGCTGGTGTTCACCATCGGCGAGTTCGACAAGGTGGGCGGCAGCGCCGACCCGAAGCTCCTGGGCGGCCCCTCGGGCATCTGGGTCGATCCCAAGACCAACGAGGCCTTCATCTCCGACGGTTATCGCAACCGGCGGGTGGTCGTGGTCGAGGGCGCCACCGGCAAGTATTTGCGGCACTGGGGCGCCTATGGCAACGTGCCCGACGACACCGAGAAGTTCGATCCCAAGACGATGATGAGCGGGGCACTGCCCAAACAGTTCTCGACTCCGCACGGCATCACCGGGTCCAAGGATGGCAAGATCTACGTCGCCGATCGCCGCGGCAACCGCATCCAGGTGTTCGACCAGACCGGCAAGTTCCTCTCGGAGAAGATCATCGCGCCGGCGACGCTGTCGTCAGGCTCGGCCTTCGTGCTGGTACCGTCGCACGACGCGGCGCAGCAGTATCTCTACATGGCTGACGGCACTAATCACAAGGTGTGGCTCCTCCGCCGGAGCGACCTCGAGGTCATCGGCGAGTTCGGCCGCGGCGGCCGCCAGGTGGGTCAGTTCCTGCGGCCCCACGGTATGAGCATCGACAGCCGGGGCAACCTGTATGTCGGCGAGGCGTCGACAGGGCGCCGCGTGCAGAAGTTCACGCTGTTACTGGGCAAGTAGGCATCACCAGGAGGCGCCTCCTGTCATTTCTGCTGCAGCGTCACCAGCACTGCTTCCAGGTCAAACATGTCGTGCCCCAGGGCATCGACGGTCACCTGCAGCCCGGGCCGCAACACCGACTGCGGCAGCTTCTTCAGCCCCTGCATCACCTGCGTGGTCTCGTTCATGTCGATCTCGTAAGTCGCGCTGTCCACCGCCGTCACGTCGAGCTGGGTGGCGTGGACCGTGACGATCGACCCCACGAACTTGAACTTCTCGTGGCCAGAAATGCCCGGCAGTGCCAGGGCCACCAGCAACACCGCCGCGCCTGCCCGTCTCGTCATGTCAGAACCATAACCGCAAACCGGTAACGAGTCGCCACCCGCCGACATCCTCGCCCTGCTCGCGGGCCAGGTCGCCGGTGCCGAACACCTTCCGGTGCCATAGCAGGCCGGCATAGGGCGCCAGCTCGCGGCGGATTTCGTAGCGGAACCGCGCGCCGAACTCGATCGAGCTGAGGCCGGCGCCGACCTGCCGCTCGGGGTCGGACTTCCCGAAGGCGTTCAGCTCGAAGAGCGGTTGGACGGCGACGCGATCGTTCAATAACAGGTCGTACTCCACTTCAGCCCTCAACGCAGTCCGCGCTGATTCGCCAAAGTATCCGGTGACTTCGACGTTAAACCACTGCGGCGCCAGGCCCTGGAGACCGATGGCGGCCCAGGTGCGCGCGGGGCCGGGCGTGAAGTCGTGCCTCACACCGCCGACCACCGTCCACCAGCGCGAGAAGTTACGCCCCAGCAGCAAATGCCCTTCCGCATGCTCGAACTCGCCATCCTCGTAGGCAGCTTCGGTGCGCGCCCAAATGCGGTTCAGATCGCCGCCGACCCACAAATTGGTATCCCAGAGCGCGCCGGCGCCGTCGCCAGAGAACTGCGACTCCAGCTGGTCGAACAGCAGCATGTAGTGCATGCCGCCGTCGTGCACCGCGTGGCCCTGCAGGTCGGGGGGAAACGCCGCCTTGCGCTCCTCTTCCGTTGGCGGCGGCACGGGCGTCGTTTGCGCCACGACCGCTGACGGCACGGTGCACCCGAGCACCAGCAGCGCCACGCGAAGACGTCTGGTGGCACCCATTACTCCTCCACCCGCACGTCGCGGAACATGCCCGTTTCCATGTGGTACAGCAGGTGGCAGTGGTATGCCCACCTGCCCAGGGCATCGGCGCGCACGCGATACGCGCGCTTCGTTCCCGGCGGCATGTCGATGGTGTGCTTGCGGACCTGAAAGTTACCGGCTTCGTCTTCGAGATCGCTCCACATGCCGTGCAGGTGAATGGGGTGCGTCATCATCGTGTCGTTGACCAGCACCACGCGCAGGCGCTCGCCGTAAGTGAGCCGCAGCGGCTCGGCGTCGGCGAACTTCACCCCGTTGAACGACCAGGCGAAGCGTTCCATGTGGCCGGTGAGATGCAGTTCGATCGTGCGGCTGGGCTCGCGGCCATCGGGATCGGCGAACGTGCTCTTCAGGTCGGCGTAGGTCAGCACGCGGCGGCCGTTGTCACGAAGGCCGATGCCGGGATCATTCAGCCGGGCGGTCGGGGCCATGGTCTGCATGTCCACCAGCGGACTGTTCTCGGTGTCCGGATGCGCCTGGGCGCCACCACCGGCTGACATGTTGTGGCCGGCATGGGGATCAACCGCGGCCGGTGCGGCCGGCATGTTGTGCCCGGCGTGGGGATCGAGCGCGGGCGGTGCGGCCGGCATAGTGTGCCCGGCGTGGGGATCGACCGCGGCCGGCGCCGCCATCGCCGCCATGTCGTGGCCTGGCCCGCCGTGGCCCATGTCGGCCATGCTCAGCAGCGGCCGCGGCTCGAGCGACGGCACCGGCGCCTGCAGGCCCTCGCGCACGGCCAGGGTGCCAGCCGCGTAGGCGGTGCGATCCATCGCCTGCGCGAAAATCGTGAACGCATCCTGGCCCGTCGGCTCGACGATCACGTCGAAGGTCTCGGCACAGCCGATGCGGAACTCATCAACCGACACCGGATGGACGTATTGACCGTCGGCGGCCACCACGGTCATCTTCAATCCCGGGATGCGGACCTCGAAGTAGGTCATCGCCGAGCCGTTGATGACGCGCAGGCGGACGCGCTCGCCCGACTTGAACAGCCCGGTCCAGTTGCCTGCCGGCGTGACGCCGTTCATGAGGTGTGTGTAGGTGTGGCCCGACACGTCGGCCAGGTCGGTGGCCGACATGCGCATCTCGCCCCACGCGAGACGGTCGGCGACCGTGGCCTTGAAGCCGTTCTCCCGGACGTCTTTCAGGAAGTCACCGAAGTTACGGCGATTGCGATTGTAGTAGTCGGCCTGCTTCTTGAGCTTGTCGAACACACGCTTCGGATTTTCGTCGGTCCAGTCGCTGAGCAGCACCACATGTTCGCGGTCGTAGCGGAACGGTTCGGGCTCCTGCGGATCGATCACGAGCGGGCCATACAGGCCACGCTGCTCCTGGAAGCCCGAGTGGCTGTGGTACCAATAGGTGCCGCCCTGGCGCACGGGGAACTTGTAGGTGAAGGTTTGGCTCGGGTGGATGCCGTGGAAGCTCAACCCCGGCACGCCGTCCATGTTGGCCGGCAGGATCATGCCGTGCCAGTGGATCGAGGTGTCTTCCGACAGCGCGTTGGCCACGCGCAGGGTCACCGTGTCGCCCTCGCGCCAGCGCAGCAGCGGCGCCGGGATGCTGCCGTTCACGGTGATGCCGGTGCGCGTCGCGCCGGTGAAGTTGACCGGCGTTTCAGCGATGCGCAGGTCGAACTCGGTGCCACGCAATGTGGCCTGGCTGGCGCGCGAGTCTTGTGCCAACCCACGCATCGGCCACAGGCCAAAGCCGGCGGCGGCGCTGCCGGCGGCCAGTCCTTTTACAAACGTCCGTCGATCGATCATGTACCTGTCTCCTCGCTGGTAGAGGCGGGTCTGCCACCTTCGCGCGAAGCGCTTCGGTGGACGGGTCAGACCCGCCGGTTACATCGCGAGGGCGATCAGATGCGGAGGACGGAGAAGACGGGCAGGTGCGAGGATTCGAACGGGGAACGACGCGACTGACGACGATCGGACACGAAGCCGGCGATGGGGGTTTCCGCGGCCAGCCTGGCCACGAGCGGCGCCGCGACGAGCAACCGATCAGCAGCGAGCTTCACCAGCGTCATGTGCGGCTCGGCAATCTCAGGCAGGCACGCGTGGGTCTCGCCGCCCATTTTCGCCAAGACTACGGTGAGCAGACCGCTACGGTCGGAGGCAGATTCCTCATGGCACGACGCCTGGGCTGGCACGACCAACTCGTCCAGGCACTCCAACCCACAGGCCAGCAGCCGGCCGCTTGTCACCAGCATCGAGATTACGAGCAGACGAGCTGCTGAACGCATCATCACGGCTGTCACCACTATACTCGACTTATCTGGCATCGGCTCAGCGGCCCAATGTTGCCGCAGCGCCACATGCAAACACTACCCTAGTCAAGTCTGTCAACCGTATGGAGGGTGTCGTGGCCTGACCGCGACCCACCTGGTGCAGCAAGGTGGCGAGCTGGCGCGGGTGGCCAAGAGCACGGTTCTCAGCGACAGCGCGTTCAGCGTCGTCGTCCCCATGCTCGATCAAATCTTCGATGGGAGCACCGGCGATATTCGGGCACTGTTCGAGTCTCACGACCTTGCGCTCGACGACTGGCAGAAAGACCGGACCATTCGCGTCCGAGTGACGGCTGCACGCCAGGCGCCGTCGCGCCCTGCAGCGTGATCGCAAGCAACATGGCTGAGTACCTCGGGTGAGCGGCCACGGCGGTCTTCGTCAGCTCGTATTTCATGTCGCGTCCGGAAACGATGCGGGGCGTGCAGGTGGGGGGCACGGATCTGGATGATATACGGCGCCGCGATCGGCGCCACGCCAGTCATCGTGGCGAACGTCCTGGTCTGCGCGGCCGCGGCATGGACGATGTTGAAGGCGCGCGCCAAGCCAACTGGAGGTTAGAATCCGGTCTTGATGATCCGGAAGACTCGGGCGGGGCTGGCAACCCGCCTCTACATCTGCCTCCTGTTTGTCCTTGCGGCGCCGTTGGCCAGCGACCTGCTCGCGCACGGCGTGGCTGCCGGCGACAAGGACCTGATCACGCAAGGCCGCCAGCTGGCGGTCTTCTTCTACCTCGGCGCGAAGCACATGGTCACCGGATACGACCACCTGCTGTTCCTGTTCGGCGTGATCTTCTTCCTCTACCGCCTGAAGGAAGTCGCCCTCTACGTCACGCTGTTCGCGGTCGGCCACAGCATCACGCTGCTCTACGCGGTGCTGAGCGGCACGCACGTCAACCCGTACCTGATCGACGCCATCATCGGCCTGTCGGTGGTCTACCAGGCGCTCGACAACCTGGGCTTCTTCACGCGCCTGTTCGGCTTTCAGCCCGACACCAGGCTGGCAGTGTGGATCTTCGGCCTGTTCCACGGCCTCGGCCTCGGCACCAAGCTGCAGGACTTCTCGCTCTCGACCGAGGGACTCGTGCCGAACATCCTGGCCTTCAATGTCGGCGTCGAGTTGGGCCAGGTGCTCGGCCTCAGCGCCATCCTGATCGCCATGGGCTTCTGGCGCCGCTCGTCCGGCTTTCACCGGCACGCGTTCGCCGCCAACGTCATCGTGATGACCTGCGGCTTCATCCTCGCCGGCTACCAGCTGGTCGGCTTCGCCACCCAATAGGGCCACAGATTTCACCAATGTCACAGATTGGGATTGCATGACCACTGCTAACACGCCACCGCTCCCGACCGTGCCTCAGCTCGCGCGCGCGATTGGCATTGCCCTGCTGGTCGCCGCGATCATCCTGGTCACGGCCATCCTGCCCGCCGAGTACGGCATCGACCCCACCGGCATCGGCCGAGCCGCCGGCTTGCTGCGTCCGCCGGCCTCGGCGATTGACCTGGCGATCCCGGTGACACCCGAAGCTGCCGCCACCGTCGCCAGACCCGGCGCGGCCTTTCGCAGCGACGAGATGACCCTGACGCTGAAGCCCGGCGAAGGTGCCGAGATCAAGGCGACCATGGTCAAAGGCAGCAGCTACGTGTTCAGTTGGGCCGTGGCGGGCGGCACCGTCGAGTTCGACATGCATGGCGAATACGGGGATGGCACCGCCGGCGAGGCCAGCTACGCGAAGGGCGAAGAGGCCGCCAGCGATCACGGCACCTTCCACGCACCGTTCGATGGCCGGCACGGGTGGTTCTGGCAGAATCTGACCTGGGAACCGGTGACGATTACGCTGAAGACCAGCGGCTTCTACAGCAAGATCGAGAAACTCTAGCGGCGTCATCCGAGCACCCGAACGCCTGACGATGATTGAAGACATGCGGCGGTTTGCGGTCACGCACAGCCTGTTGCCGCCAACCACCCTCGCGCGTGCGCAAGACTTGACGCCGCGGCCGCGCCTCAGCGGTTACCGCGCCGGACTGCCGACCCTAGTCTTCTTTCCACGGATTGTTCGCGAACACGGCCAGCTCCGTCCACAACACGCGGCGCGGCATGTTCAGGCCTGCCATGATCGTCGCCGCGATGTCGCTGGCATAGAGCTTGTTGGGATTGTTGCGGCCGGTCTTGCCCATCCAGTTAGTCTGCACCTCGGACGGACAAATGCAGACCACCCTGATGCCATGCGGCCGTAGCTCGGCCTGCCAGCACTGGCTGATGCCGCGCACCGCCCACTTGCTGCCCGAGTACGCCGTGCCACCCTTGGCGCCCTTGGTACCCGAGGTCGAGGCCAGGTTGACGATGTCGCCGCTGCCTTGCGCCTTCATCAGCGGCGCGACCCGATTGGTGAGGTCGACCATGCCGAACACGTTGATGCCGAACAACTGGCGCATGGCCTTGATGTCGAGCGCGCCGATCTCCGCGTTGTAGCCGGTACCGGCGTTGTTGATCAGCACGTCGATGCCGCCCATCACGCTGACGCACGCCTCGACCGTGCGCGCGTTGTCGGCGTCGATGGCGACATCGGCCGTGATGCCATGAGCGCCGGTCGCCTTGGCCACCGTGCCAATTTCCGCATTCTTGCGGCCGGTAAACACGACCTGGTGTCCTGCGGCGCGAGCCTCAGCGACGATGGCAGCGCCAATACCCTGGCTGCCGCCGGTGACGAGAAAGCGTTGGATCTGCATGGCCTCATTATGGGCATGTTTGGCGTATCCTCGGAACACCTCATGCCCATCACGCTCACGATCAACGGTCAGGCCCACACGCTCGACGTCGAGCCCGAGATGCCCCTGCTGTGGGCCCTGCGCGAAACCATTGGCCTGACCGGCACCCAGTTCGGTTGCGGCATTGCCGCCTGCGGGGCGTGCACGGTCCATCTGGATGGCCGGCCGGTGCGCTCGTGCGTGCTGCCGATTTCGGCCGCCGATGGCAAGACCGTGACCACCATTGAAGGGCTGGCGCCTGACGGCGTGCTCAGCAAGGTGCAGCAGGCCTGGATCGCGCATCAGGTGCC
>SXGU01384694.1_pt1 | contig 10978 bp, 12 predicted proteins | sample 3174531 | NCBI WGS metagenome assembly SXGU01 (sample SAMN11356863, study PRJNA531348) | freshwater metagenome | isolation source: freshwater sample F1-140 | place: China: Fuxian Lake, Yuxi | collected 2017-12-25
AGTGCCGCATATTGAGCACGCGGCGGGACATCTCCCGGCAAACAGCGAAGGCTTCCGGCAGCACGTCGTCCACGGTTGCCCCGGCCTCCAGGCGTTTCTTGAATTCCTGGGTCTTGTCCGCGAGGGCTTCGTTGGAAAGGGGGGTCAGGCCGGATTCCAGGCTGTTGATCCGCTCGACGATCGGAAGGAGCGCCTTGATTTCACGGTCGTTTTTGCTGCCGAAGATCAGATTGAGGACTTGTGTGACCATATCACCGCAACATTAATGGTTGTGTTGTGTCGTATCGCTTCGATGGTTCAGAAACTAACCGATGCAGTATACACAATCTTTTCCATGAATCCTATAATTAGCAGAGGCGCGGCAGTCATAGTGCTGGCTTGACAGGTCTTGTGGCGCTCCACTATTATTCGACCCCTATAACTACGTTTGGATATGTGTTTGCTCGTCTACTGATGAACCACGCAGCCAGTAAACTCATCTCGATTGTGTTAGTGCTGTGTGTGTTGTCCGTCGGCGGTCTGGCTCAGGCGCAAGCAGCTGAGCATGCCGGACACCATGCCCAGCATCAAGCAGCCACCCATGGCACCCTGCTCTGCTCCTGGATGTGTGCCGCAGGGACGGTCCTCGACAGTGCGGCGGTCCTGATTCCGGCCGAACGCAGTTCGGTGGCACTCGTTTCGCTTCCCCATTCTACAAATCCCTCAATAGAGCCGTGCCAGGTTGCTCCCAGCCGCGCCCCTCCCTCTTTCTCTTTGTAGTCATTGCTGTCGCTCATTGATCTAAGACTGCTCACACCCCTCTTCCATCAAATCCGGAAGAGCCTGCTGAGGATCAAGGAGGCTGAAACAATGCGTAGAGAGAAAGGTCTCATATCATTATGGCAGGGAAACGGTTCATCCTCGGATTCATTCTCGCTGTAGCCAGCGTCTCTTTTTCGTGGTTTCCCGTCCAGACGGCCCACGCAGCCTGCGGGTCTGTGACGTGTTTTGTTGTGGTTGGCTCGCAGCAACAGGTTCCGCAAGCAGGCCTGCTCACGTTCAATACGATCTACAATTACACCCCGATGCGATTGCTGGATGGCACCAACGGGGTGATTCCAGCGATTAATCAAGCTGACCGCCGGATGATCCTGGGGCATCATCAAGAAGTCCGGACCATCACGCAGACTGTGACCTTCGATCTGAACTACGGCATTACCGATCGTTTGGGCATTCAAGTCACGATTCCCTATTTGTGGCGGACGCACAAACATCTCGATGGGTTGGGTGAGGCTGGTCCTAACGGCAACGGCGAACTGGTTCCGTTTCGCGACAATGGAGTCGGTGATGTGACCTTCACCGCCAAGTACAACATCCTGCCGACGTTACGGCATATGGTGGTGGCAGGTTTCGGAGTGCAGGTACCGACCGGCAGCACGACAGCTAGAGACGATCATAGAGGGGTCATGGAGTCTCCCGGACAGCTGGGAAGGGGCCATGTCGGCCTCATCGGGTCGGTTTATCAGACCTATGAGGTGATTCCCCAGCGGCTCAACCAGTTTTTCTATGGGAGTTACCGCCATACCTTTCGCAATAACGATGGGTACCAATTCGGCGATGAATATAACCTCAGTCTCGGCGCAAATGGAGTTCCACTCGGAAGCGCGCCCTGGCTCATGCTGACCGGGCAGTTTCATTGGCGCTACATGGTTCATGACAATATGAATGCGTCGCTGTGGCAGTCGGCGCCGGCAGGAAACGGTGGTGGGGTGGACCCGTTCGTGATTGACCCCCTGTTCGCCAATCGCCATGTGCCGAACACTGGTTCAACCTACTTTGCGTTTTCGCCTGGATTTCAGGCAAGTCTTGATGGGCTGATCGATTCACCATTGACGAAGATGTCGTCCGTCTATTTTTATGCGCAACTTCCGATCATGCGGGATTCTAATAACAACCTGGCGCAGGGGACAAGCTACATCTTTGGATTTACCCGATCGTTCCAGTTGGCGCAAACCGGTTCATAGGAGCATTGAGCGGCGGATGGGGAGGGCGGCGATGAGCAGGAAGAAAAGCTATAGCCAAATTGTGGGGGTATTGCTTGTGGCCATCTTCGCGGTGGCCGTCAGTGGTGGTCTCGCATGGAGCATGGGGTCGCGGGTTCCGGTGGTCGGCTCCACTCCCGATGATTTTCGCTTGATCGATCTAGAGGGCAAGAGTCAGAGCCTCAGCCAGTATCGAGGAAAGGTTGTCCTGGTGAATTTCTGGGCCACCTGGTGCAAGCCCTGCACGACGGAGATGCCGGCGATGCAAACGACCTACGATAGGCTCCGAGAAAAAGGGTTTGTCGTCCTGGCGATCAACGAGCTTGAGGACGATGCGAAAGTCCGCGAACATGTCAAACAGCATGGCCATACGTTCCCGGTCTTGATGGATCGGGATAACAAGGTGGCGAATCAGTTCGGCGTCTTTGGATTGCCGGTCAGCGTGTTCATCGATGAGAAGGGCGTCGTCCAGGAATATATCAAGGGCGGACTCTTGACCGAGCAGAAGATTCTCGATGCGGTGGCACGCATTCAGAAACAAGAGCCGGTGAAATCGGCGGCGCTGCGCTAGAGGGATAGAATGAGAGCGTTGTTGAAACGGTTCGAGATATGTGCGGAAAGGCTGTCCGCAGACCTATGATGCCGGCGAATGACAATCAGCATACGGTTTCTGCATGGGGTATTTCACTCCTGCTGCATGGAGTGGCGGTTGCCGCGGCGATCGCGTTTGCCGCGCAGGTGAAGCCGGTTTTGCAACAAGAGATCTTTCAATGGGACGTGGCGTTGGTGGACGGAGCCAAGACTGATTCTCGTCCAGAGCGAGCCGAGCCGGTTGTCGAGCGTGCGAAGATGCCGGCGCTGCGGTCTCCGCAACAGCCAAGTACGGTAGTGAGAGAGATGTCTTCGTCGGTTGTGCGGCAAGATACGAAGAAAGAAGAGGGTAAGGAGCCGGCAGTCAGGGAAATCGCAAGAGAGACGCCCGAGATGGTCGAACCGGTGGCGACGGCTCAGTCCTACGTCGCACCAACGCCAGCCGCCGTTCAGGCCATTCCAGCGCCACGATCGGAGCCCCTCGCCACAGCAAGTGCCACGTCGTCAGTAGAGTCTATGCCGGCAGTTTCTTCGGAGTCAGCTGGTACTGCTTCTTCGCCGGCCGTCCATGAGCCGCCGCCTGTTACCAGTGGTTCGTCGCCGCGCGTCGCCAACAAAGCGGACTACGCCTGGCTTGCCGACTCGTTGGGAAGACGGCTCGCAGAGTTGACTCGCTACCCCAGCTCCGCGCGACTCAATGGGTGGGAAGGCCGAGTTGTGTTACGAGCCATTATCAGAGCCGACGGGCACTTATTGGACGTCAAGGTGCATAAAAGTTCCGGCCATGATGCGCTCGATCGCGCGGCGCTCGAAACGATCAAGCTGGCCTGCCCGCTTCATATGAAACATGCCCTGGACAGCACCGAAATCGCCATCTATGTGCCGATCGTCTACAGTCTTGCTGGGTAATATGAACGCCGGGACGCTGAGACAGATGAACCAGACGACCCTGTGGATGGCCGCTGTGGCTGCCCTTGCCTGCGCATCGACCGCCATTGCGGAATCAACCAGTCCCTGGGTGCTCAGCCCAACAGTTGCAATCGACCGAAAAGTGAGAAGCATCGTTGGGCCTTCTGTTCGCATCGACGACGGAGATCGTATTTCTCTCGCCTGGGTGGAGGAAGATAAGGAAGTCCGGTCTGTGCTGTACGCTCGACTCAATAAGGACGGAAAGGCCGGAGATCCGATCGCTCCTGTCAGGGTGAATGCGGCATCCGAAATTCCTTATTCGAGACAGGAATTGCCGGCTCTGGCCGCGTCAGGAGACGATGTGTTCGTGACCTGGGCGGTCACCCACCAAAAAACCAGGCCAGATAAGCCGTTTGCCAATGACTTGCGGCTGAGCCGCTCGACCGACGGAGGGAGGACCTTTCTTCCCTCTATTTTGGTGAACGACGATGAACAGGTCATCGGACACAGTTTCGATTCGCTTCATGTGGCTCCCGATGGAGTCATTCATATGGCCTGGATCGATGCCAGGGAAGGCAAGAAGGAATCAGGCACCTTTGCGACCAGCTCAACCGATCACGGCCGCACTGTAGGGAAAAATCGTAAAGTGGATGAAGATACCTGCGTCTGTTGCCGCACCGCGATGGCCACGGCGCCGGACGGCACGCTCTATGTCGCTTGGCGAAAGATTCTGCCGGGGGATTTCCGCGAGACGGTCGTGGCGCGATCCTCTGATGCTGGACAGACCTTTACGTCTCCGGTGATTGTGGGGCATGACCAGTGGGTGTTTCCCGGCTGCCCCCATCGTCCTGCCTCGATCGGGACAGATCGACAGGGGCGACTCTATGTCGTCTGGTATACGGAAGGGGTGGACGAAACACCGGCGATCTACCTGGCCTATTCCGATGACCGGGGACAGACCTTTTCGGCCAAACAAAAGTTAAACGTTTCCAAGGGTACCTTTCCAGACCATCCCCAGTTGGCGGTTGATTCGGATGGACGGCTTATTATTGCCTGGGAAGAACAGTCTCCGGTGCGGCGCGAAGTCGTGATGAGTCTCTCGCTTGATCGCGGCGCGACCTTCAGTGGGCCTCAGAAGCTGAACGACAAGAAGGGGCAAACCCCCTCGCTGTCGATCAATGCCCATGGGCTGGCTGTCTTGGCCTGGATGGAGCATGCCATGCCGCACCATCGGATCGTTGTGCAGACGCTTCAGCTTCCGCCGGCCAAGGTATTGGCAAGACAGGAACCGTAATGTGAATGCGTAAGGTGAATGATTGGTCGACCAGGTTTGGGTCTGCGCTGGTACTGGCGCTGTTCGTTGCCGTGGTGGCTGCGCCGAGCTACGCCGGCGATCCCTTAGCCGGACTCAAGATGAGTCGGCTACCGGTCGGCAGCCAGGCGATGCCGTTCGAGCTCAAGGGGCTAGACGGAAAGATCATAAAGTTGAGCGATCTGGGCGGAAAGGTCCTGCTGGTGAATTTTTGGGCGACCTGGTGCGGACCCTGCAAGAAAGAAATGCCGGCATTGGCTCGGTTACAGCAGCAGTTGGATCCCTCCCGATTCGTCCTTTTGACCGTGACCACGGATCTGCAACAACAGGGAATTACCCATTTCTTGGCTCAGCAGGGGGTCGATCTGCCTGTTCTTTTCGATGAAGATCAAGAAGTGTCACGGTCCTACATGGTGCGGGCTTTGCCGACGACGGTTGTGATTGCGCGCGATGGGGCGTTAGTCGGACGGGCAGTCGGACCTCGCGAGTGGGACAGTGCCGAAGTTGTGGCAGGGCTGAAGTTGTTCATGGAGAGCGGTAGATGAAGCGGTGGATGGCACAGATTGCCTTGGCGACCGCTTGCGTCTATTTGGCGATCGGACTCGTCGCTGCCACCTGTCTCTTTTCCCATGAGGCCTCTTCACAGTCTGCGCATCACCACACCAGTGAGCCGAGCCACTCTCCCCTCTGTGCCTGGGCTTGCCAAGCCAATCAATCTGTCGGTTTGCTGTCGACGTCGGCAGGGACAGAGTCCTTGCTCCCCATATCACTGGTCGTGCCGGACGGCGTCAGTCTGTCGTCGAGTAACCTGCAATATCCGGCTCAGTCCCGCGCACCACCTCATTCCTAAGGGTTCATCCACTCAACGTTCTTCTGCCGTTCCCTGTCTGGCGTCGCCGCCGTAGTGCGGGCTATGACCAGCTAGGAGAGCGGCCGGTCATAGTATCACCATAACGTAAGGAGTATCGGTCATGGGGTCATTAGAGAACGTGAAGCATATGTTTGCCGCAGCAGCACTGTTCGGAGGTATTGCTGTAATGGGACAAGCAGTGTCGGCGCAGGAGCCGGCATCGTCATCGGGAACAGAGCAGTCTCCGCGCGAGGGGCAATTGCGCGAGCAGCTCAAGGGCATTCTGCAAGAACTGGAAGCGCTCCAGCGTGGCCGCGAGCATAGGTTGCCGCCCGCGGAGAAACCCAAAACGGTGATCGAGAAGGTGGCCCCTGAAGAAGCGGAAGCCACGGGCGCCATGCCGGAGTATGAGTTGGCGGATACCAGCATCGTAAGCAAGCGGATTCAAAAACGGCCTGAAGGGCTGTCGCTGTCGGCGACGATTCCTTCGGAAACGGATTCTCAGCCCACGAGGACCATGAAGGAGTCGATGGAATCGCTGCCTGGTGTCGTATTGCGCCAGGCCAACGGCCCGCGCGACTTCAGTATCATGATCCGCGGCCAAGGCGCCAAGACGACGTTCGCGATCCGTGACATCAAGGTCTATGAGGACGGGTTCGCGCAGACGCAGTCTGACGGTCTCTCGCGGCTCGACCTGCACGATCCGTGGTTCATGCGCAGTGTCGAAGTCATTCGAGGCGCGTCGTCGTCACTCTATGACAATTATGCGCTGGGCGGCATGGTGCATTTCCGCAGCAAGAGGGGAAGCGACATCAACGGTCTGGAAACGTTCTTCTCCGGCGGGTCCTATGGGTACCAGAAATACGCAGTCGCGATCGGCCAAGAAACGGAGAAGTTCGACATCGCCATGTTCGGTAGCCATGTGGCGGAGGACGGCTATATTCGGCACAGCAATTACAATACGCAAACGATCAACTTCAACGTTCGCTACAAGATCGATGACCGGCAGAATTTCTACTTTAAGGCCATCACCAATTGGTTGAATACGAAAGTGCCGACCAGGCTCAGCCAGGCGGAATTTCATGCCGACGAGCGGCAAGCTGGCAATGCACTGCTCTACAATCAGAGCCGAGTGGATCGGCGCACAATCGTCGGAGGAATCTACGAACGGCAGATCGATGCGAATACCCTCCTTACGGTAGAAGCCGACTACGACGTGAAGGACATCCAGCAAACCTTCTCAACGATCGGCGAGAACACCAACCCTAATTATAAGAGCTATGCCGATTTGCGGCATGACGGCCGGTTGGGAACCATGCCGTTGCGGAGCTATGTCGGGTTTTTTATGAATCAGATGGAACAGAAGGCCAACACGTTTCAGAACCTGGCAGATGGGTTTGGAACAAAAGGGAAGCTGACCCAGAACAGCCGTGGGAGGATTTTCAACATCGGGGGTCGGATCCGGGAGGAGTTGGAGTTTTACCCGAACTGGATCTTGGCGGTCGGGCTGGGTTTTGAACAGTCTCGTGTCAACGTATCCTCCACGAACTACACGGATGGCGCGGTCGCCACCGCTCCAAGCTTGTCCCGTGCCTTTGATAATTGGGCGCCTGAGGGGTCGCTGACTTGGAAGCCGTCGGCGGACTACCGTCATTGGATCAGAGCCTCGGCAGGGTACGGGATTCCTGGGTTCAGTAATCTTTTACGAGATCCCATCACGGGGCAACCTGGGACCAACTTCACTCTGAAGCCACAGAAAAATCTGAACTTGGAAATCGGCACGGAGATGAGGCTCCATCCAACTTTACTTGTCCAAGTGGTGGGGTTCTACACTTTTTACAAAAACGAAATTATCACGCAGACGATTTCAAGTGGAAACACAGCATCTGTGAATGCGGACACTTCCAGATATCGCGGGGTCGAGGTCTTTGCCGATTGGCGGCCGCTGTCAGGTCTGCGGCTAGCCGGCGCCTATACGCACATCGATTCCGAATACATCAATTTTTCGGACCGGACCACGGCGGGATTCATCGTGCGTGATGGCAAACAGGTCCCCAATGTGCCGACTGATATCTTGAACGGCAAAGTGGAGTACTATCATGCGCCGTTCGGGTTGGGGGCCTGGGTCGAGGGCAATTACTCTAATAGCTATTTCTTGAACAACAGCAATACGTTTGGGTTCCCGTCGTATGTCATCGGCAACGTCAACCTGTACAAGAACTTTGAGCTTTCCAATTCGGCATGGCTCCGATTTGCCAAAGTGTTTGTTGAGGTCGATAACTTCGCGGATACGAAGTATGCCGCATCGGGAACGGTCATAACTGGTGAAACGCATGCAACGTCGGTGGGTCAGCAGATCTTCTTTGCCGGCTACGGCCGGGCGATCTATGGCGGTGTCACATTGGGCATGTTTTGATCGGACGGATCGCTGAATCGTAGCCGATCTGCGTGATCACAGGCCGTACCTGGATTAATCTGTCGTGAGCGTGATAGCCCCACGCATTTCGTACGTTGATTTGCCGCAGCCTGGTCTTTATAGTTTCATCGGTGAAGTCAACCAGGCTGCGGAAATCACCAGATGATTTCTGTGGTTCCATAGGTATCAAGGTTTGAGGCGACGCCGAGTTATGGGAAACCGATCTGTCCCAGTCCTGGTGCTCGTCGTTTTTTCCATTGCCGTGAGCTGTCTCTCACCGCTGCAGTCTTGGTCTGCTTCCGTTGTCTCCCCAGCGAACCGCAAAGATGAAGCCCTGTCTTATATCGAGCGGGGAGAAACCTTGTTGCGTCAAGGTGATCTGAAGGGGGCTGCTGATGCCGCAAGAAGGGCGGTGGAATCGAATCCCTCGTCGGCAGAGGGGCATTACCTCCTTGGAAGGCTTCATCTCAAAGACCGCAAACTGGAGAAGGCTGCGGAAGCGTTTTCACGATCGCTCAAGATTCGGCCTGCCTCCCCCGATGTGCTGAACGATTTAGCCGGCCTGTATGTGCTGCAAGGCAAACCGGCTGAAGCTGAACAGGCACTGACCCGCGCGATCGCCGCTGATCCTACAGGCATCGAGCCCTACCTCAGTTTGGCGAGGCTGCATGAACGCCGGCGCGACGTCGCCGCTGCGAAGAAAACCTATGAGCGTGTCTTGACCGTCGAGCCGACTCAAGCCGATGCGCTGTTCGGTCTCGCAACGCTCTGCGACAATCAGGGAGAATACCAAGACGCGCGTGAGGCTGTGAATCGTCTCACTAAGGCGCATCCTGCACATGCCGATGCCTGGTATCTGAGCGGGCAGATTGCCGAGAAGCACGGTGATTTGGACGAAGCGGCGGTTGCCTATCAACGCGCGATTGCCGCCAAGCCCGACCTCGTGGATGCCCATTTCAATCTGGGGTTTATCTATCGAAGCCGGAACCGTTCAGATGAGGCGGAGCGGGAATTTCTTGAGGTATTGCGCTATCGCCCGGAGTATGCCGAAGCGCATCTGAATCTGGGCAGCATCTATACCGGCATGAACAGGTTGGAAGAGGCAGAGCGAGCCTATGAGAAAACGGTAGCGCTGAAGCCCGATCATGCCGAGGCTCGCTACAGCCTAGGTGTATTCTACGAGCTTCACCGAAAGGATATGCCGCGCGCGCTCGCACAGTATCGGAAATATCAGGAGTTGGGCGGGCGTGACGATCGGGTCGAGCGGATTCTTGGGGTAGGATTTCCGTAATGAGCGAGATAGGCGAGAAGGACGTGCTCGTCTCGCTCACCAGTACGGCCAGGGTCTCCAATATGGAGACCAATAGGGGCCCCAGTAGGGGCTGGGACCCATGTACGGTCGAATGCGGGGCGGCCCGTCTTCATCATCCTTTGGCCACACACGCACGTTCTTGATATCCACGACCGGGTAGGTGTATTCCGTTTCATCGAGCGGCAGGATCATAGATCCGGCGACTTCTCCGGAGATGGTTACAAATGTGCCGAAGGGAAGGGTGGCGGGGTCGAGGAACTCTCGTTTGATGGCGACGAAACGGCCTTGTGACTTACTCAAATCGAGCGTTGGCTTGAGAGAGGACATCAGAGGGAGCTGAAGAATTTCGATTCTGGTGCCGTCTTTCAACCGCTTCGCCTGTAAGACTTTGCCTCCCACTGTGACAGCTTGCCCCTTGTAGATCTCGGTCGATGCTTTCAATTGCGCATAGGTGATCTGGGGTGCGCCCGATGGATTGGACTCCAGCGAGTCGTCCAGTGACGCGCATCCGGATACGAGCAGCAGCGTGGATAACGGGATTGCCCAGCATTGCCGTCTCATGGCAAGAGTATAACAGAGGGCGGGAACAGTCTCTATTCGCTATAATGGAGGGCCGGGTCACAATTTCTGAAAGGAGTGTGTGATGAATCGTGGATGGAGATCGGTGTGGAATGTTGCGGTTGTCGTCATGGGGGCGGCGGTGCTACTGAGTGCCCCGTTCAGCGCATTGGCGGCAAGTCCTGAGTTGAAGGGCACGTTCGAGCTGCTGAAGGACGAGCCGTCGACCCATCAGCGAGGCAAGGTGAAGATCATCGAGTTCGCGGACTTTTACTGCCCGCACTGCCATCATTTCGATGAGACGGGACTCCCGCTGCTTGTGAAAGAGTTCGGCAGCAAGATCGAGGTGACCATGGTCGGATATCCCGTGATTCCAGGAAAACTTCCAACCGCGTTCGATATGTATGAGCAGGCCAAAACGATGGGTAAAGGCAACGAAATGAAAACCGTTCTGTTCCGCACGATCCATAAGGATAAATTCGGCGGCGTATTGGATCGCTCGATTCGCTCGCTGTTGATTCGTGAGGTTGGTTTGGACGTTGCGGCATTCGAGGCCGGCATAGAAAGCGGCAAACCGGCGAGGGCATTTGAGGATGGGCGGCGATGGGGTGAACGGATCAAGGTTTCTTCTACCCCCTCACTCTTGCTCGATGGCAACATCAAAATCGACGGCACGAACATGACGCCTGAGAATGCCATCACCGTCATTCGGAGCATTCTGGAAAACGACGCGAAACGATAAACAAGTGTTGAGTTGTAAGTGTTGAGTTTTGAGTTTATCTACGCCCAACAACTAACAACTCATAACTTACAACTTACAATTCACCTTTTTGAGGTGCAATGGCGATTGATCCCATTTGCGGCATGACCGTGAGTCCGGATACGGCGGCAGGCCGATATGACTACAACGGCGAGACCTATTATTTCTGCGCTCTGTCCTGCCTCGAACGGTTTCGAGCCGATCCCGATCTGGTGTTGAGGAAGAAACCGCTGAATCTCGTTGCCGTGA
>SXGU01115308.1_pt1 | contig 10975 bp, 10 predicted proteins | sample 3174531 | NCBI WGS metagenome assembly SXGU01 (sample SAMN11356863, study PRJNA531348) | freshwater metagenome | isolation source: freshwater sample F1-140 | place: China: Fuxian Lake, Yuxi | collected 2017-12-25
CAAAGCTCCCGCTCTTGTCGGAGTCGTTGCCCACCGACGGCCGCATCTGGGTGCCGAAAAAGGCGGCCGACTGCCAGAAGGACCCGGCCTCCATTCCCGAGGACGATCGCGACTATTACCTCGAGCGCATCTATCCCAGCTTCGGCAACCTCGCCCCCCGCGACGTCTCCTCGCGGGCGGCCAAACGCATGTGCGACGAGGGCCGCGGGGTGGGGGTGACCGGACTCGGCGTGTATCTGGATTTCGCGGACGCCATCAAACGCCTCACCGAGGCCGGCGTGCGCGAGCGATACGGCAACCTCTTCGACATCTACCACGAGATCACCAACGAGAACGCCTACCAGACGCCGATGCGCATCTACCCGGCGGTGCACTACACGCTGGGCGGCCTCTGGGTGGACTACAACCTGATGTCCAACCTCCCGGGCCTCTTCGTCCTCGGCGAGGCGAATTTCTCCGACCACGGCGCCAACCGCCTCGGGGCATCTGCCTTGATGCAGGGTCTGGCCGACGGTTACTTCGTCATCCCGTACACCATCGGCGATTACCTCGCGCAGCAGAAGCCCGGCTCCAAGCCGTCGGCCGACGGCGCCGATTTCCGGCAGGCCGAGGACAACGTTGCCGCGATCACCAAACGCCTCATGGGCCACCCGGGCAAAGAGCCGGTGAATTACTATCACAAGAAACTCGGCCAGCTGATGTGGACCTATTGCGGCATGGCCCGCACCAAGGAGGGCCTCGAGAAGGCGTTGCAGGAAATTCCGCAGCTGCGCGACGAGTTCTGGGCCAACGTCAACGTCCCCGGCTCCGCCGACAACATGAACCAGGCGCTGGAGCGGGCGGGCCGGGTCGCGGACTTCTTCGAGCTCGGCGAACTCATGTGCCGCGACGCGCTCACGCGGGAGGAAAGCTGCGGCGGTCACTTCCGGGAGGAGCACCAGTATCCCGACGGCGAGTGCAAGCGTGACGACGAGAAGTTCGGGCACGTTGCCGCCTGGGAATACCAGGGCGAAGGCCAGACGCCGCTCCGCAACGTCGAGCCCCTGAACTACGAGACCGTCAAGATGAGCGTGCGAAGCTACAAGTGAGACGTCATCGCGCGTCAATCTGAGCGAAGCGAAGGACCAACACCGAGCGTATCCCAAACTGGGACATCCTTCCTATGCTTTCCGGTAAACAGTTGGTTTCCAGCGCGAGCATCGTTCCGCTAGAACGAATCGAGTCGCGGATTTATTTCGTGCGCGGGGAGAAAGTGATGCTCGATGCCGACTTGGCCGAACTATACGAAGTCGCACTCAAGGTGCTGAATCAGGCGGTCCGCCGAAATCGCGCAAGATTCCCTGCTGATTTCATGTTTGAACTTACGCGCGAGGAGTTTGCGAACTTGAGGTCACAAATTGTGACCTCAAGTTTGAACCATGGCGGGCGCCGCTACCTACCCTTGGTCTTCACCGAGCAGGGCGTTGCGATGCTCTCCGGTCTGCTCAACTCGCCGCGCGCCATCGCCGTTAACATCGGCATCATGCGCGCCTTCGTTCGACTGCGTCTGATGATCGCCTCGAACATCGACCTCGCCCGTAAATTGGCCGCGCTCGAAAGGAAATACGACGCGCAATTCAAGATCGTGTTCGATGCGATCCGCGAGCTCATGACACCCCCGGCGCCGGCGAAAAAGGGTGAAATCGGTTTTCACGCAATTCTCAAGCCGACGCCAGCGCTACCTGCGGCGAAGCCCGCCAATCAAAAATCTAAACTCTAAAATCGAAAATCCCGATGGTCGCTCCCACCTCCACCCAGCTCATCTCCGTCACCCTCCGCGTCTGGCGCCAGGCCAGTCCCAGCCAGGCCGGCAAGTTCGTCGAATACCAGGCCGCGGATCTGAATCCGGACATGTCGCTCCTTGAGATGCTCGACGTCGTCAACGACGACCTGGAGCGCCGGGGCGAGGATCCGATCGCGTTCGCGCACGACTGTCGCGAGGGCATCTGCGGCACGTGTTCGCTGGTGATCGACGGCAAGCCCCACGGCCCGCATCGTGGCATCGCCAGCTGCCAGACCTACATGCGCAGCTTTGCCGATGGCGCGACGATCACGATCGAGCCGTTCCGCGCGAAGCCGTTTCCGGTGATCAAGGATCTGATCAGCGACCGCAGCGCGTTCGACAAGATTCAGCAGTCCGGTGGCTTCATCACCGCGCGGGCCGGCTCGGCCTGCGACGCCAACGCGATTCCCGTGCCGAAGGGCGATGCGGAACTCGCGATGGACGCGGCGCAGTGCATCGGCTGCGGCGCCTGTGTGGCCGCCTGCAAGAACGCCAGCGCGATGCTGTTTGTCGCCGCGAAGGTCTCGCACCTCGGGCTGATGCCCCAGGGGCAGGCCGAACGGGACCGGCGGGTATTGGCAATGGTGCAGACGATGGACGAGGCCGGCTTCGGGAATTGCACGAATCAGTACGAGTGCAGCGCGGCGTGCCCGAAGCTGATTTCGCACGAATTCATCGCCCGGATGAACCGCGATTACCTCGGGGCGACGGTGCGGGCGACGTTCATGCCGGAGTCGCTCGCCGGTGGTGGCGGCGCCTGACCGGCCATCAAAACACCGACAGGGCCCGGGCGCTCTCCAGCACGACCCAGGCACAGCCGCCCGCGAGGGCGAAACGAAAGAGATTCTTCACCAACTTTCGGCCGCGGAGCACGGCATCGTGCAGATCGGGGTCGAGGCGCCGCCGGTTGTTTTGCGCCATGAAGCTCACAAATTGCGGATTGTGAAACCGCGCCTGACCGTCGGGGCGGAGCCGAGGACGGCCTCCGGGACGGGAACAGAGATTGAGCAAAGCGCGCAGCACCCGTCGACTCACGAAGTTTGAGGTGGTTTTTTCAAGCGGAAACCCGCTACCGTCGATCCTTTCACTCGATTTTTCCGTTTCACACCCACATGCACCATTTCCATTACTCCGGCTCCGACCTTCATTGCGAATCCGTCGATCTTGCCGCCGTCGCCAAACTTTACGGCACCCCGACCTACGTCTACAGCGCGACGACGATGGAGGACAATTACCGCCGGCTCCAACGCGGGCTCACCGGTCTCGACGCGCAGCTTTGCTACGCGATGAAGGCCAGCTCGAATCTCGCGATTCTCCGCCACTTCGCGAACCTCGGCGCCGGCTTCGACCTCGTCAGCGGGGGCGAGATCCGCCGGGTGATCGCCGCGGGCGGCAATGTCCGGTCGAGCGTCTTTGCCGGGATCGGCAAGACCGAGGCCGAGATCAAACTGGCGCTCGAAAACGGGATTTTCTCCTTCCACGTCGAGAGCGAGCCCGAGCTCGCCCGCATCAATCACGTCGCCGGCAAGCTGGGCGTGAAGGCTCCCATCGCGATCCGCGTCAACCCGGATGTCGACGCCCACACCCACGCCAAAATCACGACCGGCAAGAGCGACAACAAGTTTGGCATCCCGCTGAAGCACGCCGCCGCCGCGTACGAAGCCGCGGCGAAGTATCCCAACCTCCAGATCAAAGGCGTGCAGATGCACATCGGCTCGCAGTTGACCTCGGTCGCGCCGTTCGTCGAGGCCGTCACGAAGGTCGGCCCTTTTGCCGCCGAGCTGAAAGCGAAGTATGGCATCACCTATTTCTCGATCGGCGGTGGCATGGGCATCGTTTACAAGGACGCGCTCGCGAGCGGCCAGCAGGCCTGGTGGGATGCGCAACCGGCCGACCAGCGCCCGCTCACGCCCGAAACGTACGGTGCCGCGCTCGTGCCGCTGCTCCAGCCCCTCGGCCTGAAGATTCTCCTCGAACACGGGCGGTTCATGGTCGGCAACTCCGGTGTGCTGCTGTCGCGCGTCGAGCATCTCAAGCGCGGCGCCGGGAAGAATTTTCTCATCGTCGACGCCGCGATGAACGATCTGGTGCGTCCGGCGATGTATGAAAGCTACCACGAGATTGTGCCGTTGCACCGCGACTCCTCGCGCCGGGCGCTGACGGCGGACGTCGTCGGCCCGATCTGCGAGAGTGGCGATTGCTTTGCCAAGGGCCGGCAGCTGCAGGAGGTGGGCGAGGGCGAGCTCATCGCCTTCATGAGTGCGGGCGCTTACGGTCACGCGATGGCGAGCCGCTACAACACCCGCGGGATCGCCGCGGAGGTCCTCGTGAAGGGCAGCACCTTCGAGCTCATCAACGCCCGCGAGTCCTTCGAGCAGATGATTGCCGGCGAAAAGGTGCCGGCGTTTCTGAAGTAGGAGGTTTTTGCTGCGCAAAAACCTTTAAGTTTTCCGCCGAAGGCGGAAAACTCCTGAGATGAATTTCGTGGTCGTCGGTGCGGGAGCGTGGGGGACGGCGTTTGCGCTGCATCTGGCGCGCGCGGGCCACGCCGTTTCGCTGGTGCCACGGCGCGACGGTCACGCCCAGGCGCTGGTTGCGAGCCGTGAGAATGCCGACTACCTGCCCGGGATCGCCTTGCCGGCGTCGGTTGGGGTCACGGCCAATCTCGCTGCGGTATTGCCGTGCGCAGATGTGGTGCTGCTTGCCTGTCCGGCGCAGGCTCTGCGGGAAACGTGTGCCCGCGTGCGCGGGGCGCGTTGCGTGGTGAGCCTCACCAAGGGTCTCGAAGTCGGCACGCATTTCCGCCCGACCGAAGTGATGGCGCAGCTTCTCCCCTCGGCGCTGGTGGGCGCCCTGACCGGCCCGACCAACGCCCGCGGCGTGGCGCGCGGCGACCCCTCGGCCATGGTGCTCGGGGCGGCGAATACCAGTGGTCAGGTGGAGGCGCTGCAGGCGGCCATCAGCGGACCCACACTGCGGTTGTATACGAGTGATGATCTGCCGGGCGTCGAGTACGGCGGGTGTCTGAAGAACATCTATGCGATCGCGGCCGGCTGCTGCGACGGGTTGAAACTGGGTGACAACACCAAGGCCGCTCTCCTCACGCGCGCGCTCACCGAGTTGGTGCGTGTCGGCGTGGCGTTGGGGGCGCGGCCGGAGACGTTTTATGGTCTGAGCGGTTTCGGCGATCTCGTGGCGACCTGCTACGGCGGCTGGAGCCGCAACCGCGAATTCGGCCAGCTGGTCGGCGAAGGACGCGGCGTGGCGGAATTGCTCGCCGGTCGGCGAACGGTCGTCGAGGGCTATCAGACGACCGAGTCCTTCGCGGGCCTGTGCGCTGAACGCGGGATCGACGCACCCATCTTGCGCGAGACGCACGCGATTCTGTTTCAAGGGAAAAAACCCGCGGCTGCGCTCGCGGCCCTGATGACGCGTGAACTGAAGCGGGAGTCGGCGCCGACGGTAAAGTAGTGGGGATCGAGGGAGGGGGCAGGCGAGGCAAGTGATTGAGGCCTGTTGCGGTGAGCAAAAGCCGGGAAAACAAAAATACCCGAAGGATTCGCCAGGTGGCGGGGAAATGTGCTGACCTTCTCAGCATGAAATTCTCGCTGCTGCTTTTTCTTGTCGTCACGGTGGTGGCGTTTGCCGCCGAAACGTCCGCGCCGTCGGCCGCGGCGACGCTTCCGCCCGTCGGAAAACTCACCACGCCGGGCTGGCGGTATGAGGAGCTGCGGCGCTTCAAGGCCCCCGAGGCCGGCCAGGGTGTCGCGGTCGACCGGGACTATTTCTACGCGATCAACAACCGCACGATCGGCAAATACCGCAAGACAACCGGCGAGCGCGTGGCGGGGTGGGAGGGTGGCGCCGGCGGAGAGATCGTCCACCTCAACGCGGGGATTATTCACGGCGGACGGCTCTACACGGTGCATTCGAACTACCCCGCGGTGCCGATGCTCAGTTCGCTGGAAATTTTCGATCCGGCGACACTGCAGCCCGCCGGTTCGCACAGCTTCGGCCGGATGGACGGGTCGTTCACCTGGCTCGACCGGCGAAAGGATCGGTGGATTGCGTGCTTCGTGCACTATGGCAACCGGGGCGCCGAACCGAATCGTGACGGCTCCTGGACGCAGATCATCGCCTTCGACGACGAATGGCGCCGCACCGCGGGTTGGGCGCTGCCCGCGGACCTGAATGCGCGTTTCGGTGGGCGCGGCTACAGCGCGTCGGGCGGGGCGTTCGGCCCCGGCGGCCACCTGTATCTGACCGGCCACGACAACACCGAGCTTTACGTGGTGGATTTTCCCGCGGCCGGATCGGTGCTGAAGTGGATCGCGACGATTCCCATTCCGTCCGAGGGCCAGGCGTTCTGCTTCGACCCGACCCAGCCTGACCTGCTCTACTCGGTGCTGAAGCGAGCGAAGGAAGTGATCGTCGGCCGGGTGACGGTGCCGCGATGAATTCCCCGAAACCGCCCTTGCGACGGCCCGATCGGCGAGCTACGGTATCTTCATGCCAGAGACACCTCCAACCACGTTCTCGCTCGATCGCACCGTCATGTCGGTGGGCCGGTTACAGGACGACGACAGTCAGGTCGACTACTGGCTTTCGCAGCCGCCGGAGCGACGCCTCGCGGCGCTCGAGTTCTTGCGCAGTTCGTTGAACCCCGATGCCTACGCTGCACAAAGACTTCGCGGATTTCTTGAGGTTACTAAACGAACGTGAGGTCCAGTACCTCGTCGTTGGCGGCTATGCGGTGACGTTTCACGGTTACCCCCGCTACACCGGCGATCTCGATGTGTTTGTTGAAGCGACGCTCGAGAACGCCCTAAAGTTGATCGGCGTTTACGGTGAGTTCGGTTTTGATGTGACTCAGATGAAACCCGAGCTGTTCACCACGCCGGACAACGTGGTCCGAATCGGACATGAACCGGTGCGGTTGGAAGTCTTGACCAGCATCTCAGGAGTTACGTTTGCCGAGGCCCATGCCCGCCGCATCGAGGTTCGTGTAAACGATTTTCTCGTTCCCTTCATTTCCTTCGCCGATCTGATCAAGAACAAGACGTCCACCGGACGCGGCAAGGACTTGGTGGATGCCGAGGCGCTCCAAAAGCGTACGACGAAATAGCTAAACGGGACCGAGCTGCCGGGCGGCGCCACCGCAAGAAAAGTGAATCATGGGCCTGGGGGAGGGCCAAAAAGAGCGGTGGCAAAAAAGTGGGGGGAAAAGGTGGGTGCGAAATTCTTTGGGTTCGCTCAACGTGGGGAAGGCCCGGCTCTTTTTGCCAACTCTGTTTTTGCCGATCCTGATCGTCGATTGCCGCTGCAGGCGCGCCGTTCGTTCAGTCGAGAATCGGAAAGCTTTCTTGTTTTGAGGCCGGTGGTTTGATTCCTCGCAGCGTTACCAGAAATGCGAACAGTGTAATCCAGAGGGTACAGAGAAAACCACTTGCAGAAATTTGGTCCAGCCAGGGCGACTCACCGCCAGGGTGAAACACTTCCCTCTCAATTGCTCGGTTTTCTCCTCTGTGTTCTCCGTGCCTCTGTGGTTCAACCGCGGCATTTAGGTTGGAGCGCGATGACAAAGTGGTAGGCGGAAATGTGCATGCGTTCGCGGAGGTAGAACCGGTGGGCCTCGAAGCGTTGCACTCCCGAGTCGAGTTCGAGCTGCGCGCAACCTTGCGCCCGGGCCTGGCCGGCGAGCCAGGCGAGCAGGGCGCGCCCGTGGCCGCGCGAGCGTTGGGTCGAGTCGCTCACCAGATCGTCGACATAGAGGTTTTTTCCGGAAAAAAGTTTGTCGTAGTAGCGGTAGCCGGCGACAGCCCGCACCGCGCCGGCGTCCATGAGGAAGGCGAGGTGGAAGCCCTCGCCCTGCATCCGGCGCACGCGCGGCACAAAGTCGGATTCAACGAGGTGCGGCCGGAGCTGCTGCATCACGGTGAAGCAGCGGGCGATGTCGGCGTCGGAAGTGGCGAGAGCGATGGTGGTGGGCATGGGATGAGGATGGACGGTGGTGGAAGTGTGTAAGCGGAAAACTTGAACTCGGGCATCTAAAATCTGGAATCTGAGATTTCGAACGAGCGTGCTTGAGGGACGGTTGAACGGCCGATCGTAAAGCAAAAATCCGGAAGGGGAGACGGCCGATGCTTCATTTCACGCCCGCCGCGGTCATCGTCCGCCCGGCAAACATGTAACGTATTACGTTACATGTCCGCGGTGGCGCAGCGCCGGCGAGTGTAACCCGATAAGAGTGCCGCGCTTTTCCGCTGGGTTCGCAAACACGTGGTCGGGATCTAGTTACAACCAGACAACTATCATCGCCGACTGACCCATTTCATGGGCTTGGAAGATTCGGCGCAGTAACCACCGCTCGACGTCGCCCCGGCGGCCGGCGGACCGACCGACCGATAGGAAACTGGATTTTCAGGGTGATCGGATCCGGGAGGGGTTTACCCGCGATGTGGTCGCGCGGGCCATTACGCAGGAGCTGGCGGCGAGCCGCACGCGCTGCTCGATCTCTCCGCGATGAAGCCGGAGTTTATCCGGGATCGCTTCCCGACGATCTATGAGCGCTGTCGGGAGCACGGCGTCGACATCTCGCGGGAGCCTATTCCCGCAGTGCCGGCGGCCCATTTTGCCTGCGGCGGCGTGCACGCTGATCTCAACGGCCGGACCAACATCCGGAACCTGAACGCCATCGGCGAGACGGGCTGCACCGGACTGCATGGGGCGAACCGACTGGCGAGCACGTCGCTGCTTGAATGCCTGGTGAGCGCGAAGTTCACCGCGCTGGCTGACGGCACCGACGTCGCCCGCGGGACGTTTCGCCTGCCCAATCCCCGCGAATGGGAGAGCCCGACCCGCGATGCCGATCCGGTGCTTATCCGGCAGGACATGCTGCAAATCCAGCACACGATGTGGAACTACGCCGGCGTGGTGCGCTCCCCGAAGCGACTCACGCGCGCGCGTCGGATCCTGATCGAGTTGCGTGAGGAAATTCAAAGTTTCTATCGCGGCTGCCGGCTGACGCGGGAGCTGATTGAGCTCCGCAACGCGATTCGGACGGCGCTGCTCGTGGTCCAGGCGGCGTCCCTCAATCCGCGGAGCAAAGGCTGCCACTACGTGATCGAGGAGCAGTAGGTCCCGGAAGCAGGTGGGGGAGGTGAAATCTCCTCGCACCGCTCGCGCGAAAACAGGCTTGCGGCTGTTCCCTTCCGTCCAACGTTCCGTCCCGTGGATTCGCCCCGGTCCGAACAAACCCAGTGGTTCTCCACCGAACTCGCCCCGCACGAGTCCGCCCTCCGCGCGTACCTGCATAGCCTGGTGAATCCTTCCGAGGTCGACGATCTGGTCCAGGAAACCTACGTCCGCGTCCTCCGTGCGCATGAACGGGGCCCGATCGCCCATCCGCGCGGCCTGCTTTTCGCCACCGCCCGCAACGCCGCCCGCGACCTCTTTCGCCGCCGCACCACCGCCAACACGATTCCGATAACGGAATTCGTCGCCTCGCGCGTCTTCGACGGTGCGCCCAACGCCGCCGAGACCGCCAGCCGCCAGCAGGAGACCGACCTGCTGGCGACGGCGATCGCGGAGCTGCCGCCGCGCTGTCGTGAAATCCTCGTCCTTCCGATCCCCCTAATAATCCAGTTTCCTAGCAGTCAGTAATCCATCATGAAAACAAATTACTTCTCCCGTCGTGATTTCCTCCGCGCCGGTGCCGCCGCTTCGGCCGGTACCCTGTTGCTGCCCCGCCGTGCCGCGGCGGCCACCGGTTCCGAACGCATCCGCGTGGCCATGATTGGCGCCGGCTCGCGCGGCACCTCCGATGCCATCGACTGCCTGAAAGCCGACCCGGCGGTCGAGATCGTCGCCATCGCGGAAATGTTTCAGGATCGCGTCGACTCGTCGCTCGCGAAGCTGCGAAAGGACTTTGCCCCCCGCGTAAAGGTGACACCCGACACCACCTTCCTCGGCTTCGATGCGTACAAGAAGGTGATGGCGATGGCCGACGTGAACATCGTCATGCTGCTGACGCCGCCGGGATTCCGGCCGCTGCATGTCCGGGCGGCGGTGGAGGCCGGCAAACACATCTTTATGGAGAAACCCGGCGCGGTGGATCCAGTAGGCATTCGCTCGCTGCTGGAATCGGCAGCGCTGGCAGATCAGAAGCGGCTCTCGATTGTGGTTGGTACGCAGCAGCGCTGGCAGCCGCACTATCAGGAACTCATGCGGCGCGTCCACGCGGGTGAGCTCGGCGAGATCGTGGGCGGGCAGGCGTACTGGAACTGGGGTAGCTCCAAATGGCACTGGGAGGTGCGGCAGCCCGGCTGGTCGGACATGGAGTGGCAGATCCGTTGCTGGCCGTATTTTACGTGGCTGTCGGGCGATCACATTGTCGAGCAGCACCTGCACAACATGGACGTGATCAACTGGGCCATGGGCTCGCCGCCGGTGTCGTGCCTCGGCATGGGCGGGCGGCAGGCGCGGACGACTCCGGACTTCGGCAATATCTACGACCACTTCACCGTCGAGTACGAGTATGCCAACGGTGCCCGCGTGATGAGCATGTGTTCGCAGATCGAGAAATCCACTCCGCGGGTGGGCGAGCGCGTCCTCTGCACCAAAGGTGCCACGGTCACGGACCGCGCACAGGGCTTCATCACGGACACCCGTGGACGCAAGACGTATACGTTCGACGGCGACATGCACAGCGGCGAGGTGGCACAGTACACCAATCTGATCCGGAGCATCCGCGAGGGCAAACCGATCAACGAGTGTCGCCGGCTCGCCGAGAGCACGATGACGGTGATTCTGGGCCGCATGAGCGCTTACACGGGCCGGGCGCTGAAATGGGACTGGGCGATGACCGCCTCCAAACTCGATCTCACCAGGCCAAAGTACGAACTGGGCGCCCTGCCCGTTGATCCGGTGGCGATCCCCGGAATCGAACCGTTGCTTTGAGACGAACGCCCGCCGCCACCCCGACATTCATTCGCTTGCCTCCATTCGCCTGCCCCAAGGCTCAGACATCCTGACCTGCCCTGGAATCAGGGTGAACCCACTTGGCGATAAATCAGGCGGAGGTTGGTGGTGGGGAAACAGGTTTCCGTGGCGGTGAGGGTTTTGCAGAGTGCGGCGACGGCGGCGTCCTGTAAC
>SXGU01243641.1_pt1 | contig 10975 bp, 8 predicted proteins | sample 3174531 | NCBI WGS metagenome assembly SXGU01 (sample SAMN11356863, study PRJNA531348) | freshwater metagenome | isolation source: freshwater sample F1-140 | place: China: Fuxian Lake, Yuxi | collected 2017-12-25
CACCGTGCCGGTTGTGCCACCCTGCGCAACCTACCGCCCGAACGCCAGGCCCGCCTGCTTGAGGCCACCTGGGCCAGCGGAGGTAGCGGTGCCTACCACATTGATTGCGAACTCTCCGTCCAGGTCGACCACGATCCGCTACGCGACTTGTCCGACCTATTCGCGCAAGAAAAAATCGGTGTTCTCAAGATGGAAAAGCTGCCCGCCAAGGACCTCACCCGCCTGCGCCTCACCGTCCAGGTGCAGAACCTGGACCAGCTTGCGCGTTTCCTCACCCGCGCCGCCCACCTGCCCGGCATCCTCAGCGCCCACCGCAAGTAAAAGTTGCGCCAACTTTCACAAGAGACTGGAACTACCGCCTGCGATCCTCTATAGTGTTGCTACTTTTGTAGCGACCTGATTCGAGGTGAATCCATGGGTATGCCCGTCCGCATCGACGACACGCTTTACGAACAAGCCCGTGCGCAAGCACAGGCCGAGCGGCGCACCATCGCCGGACAAATCGAGTTCTGGGCCATGGTTGGCAAGGCCGCGCTCGACAATCCTGATCTGCCCATCGACTTCGTTCGCGAACTCCTGATTGCGCGCGCCGAAGGGCCCGTACTCGCCACACCCTTTATCCCCGAAGGCCGGCGCGACTGATGACCGTCGCCGTTCGGGTTATTCAGAGCGCCGCCTTTCACCGCGCTTACAAACGCCTGCACCAAAATCAAAAGGCCGACATTGACGATGCCGTAGCTGCCATCGTCGCTCACCCGGAAATCGGCGAACCCAAGAAAGGCGATCTCGCTGGCGTCTTCGTCTACAAATTCAAATGCGTTGGTCAGTTAACCCTGCTGGCCTATGAATACGATCCAGCAACCCGATTCTTGCTACTGCTTGGCTCGCACGAGAACTTTTACCGGGAACTCAAGCGAGGTTAGAACCGCCGCTCGCGCTAAAGCCCCACAACCGGCCCGCGAGCGGATCAGTGTCATAACCCCTCGTAATAACTTCGGATCTTTTCCGCCATCAGCTCCCTGCGACGCATTATGAATTCGTCGAACTGCTCCACATCCATGTCCTTGATAACCTCGGGCACACAGTTGGCGGCAAGGTTGGTATTGAGCGTGGCGGCATCGGCAATCGCACCATATTTCATCGGGCCGCCGCTGCATTGAGTCAGGATGTCGGCAAAGTAGGCGCGCGGCGGCTTGTTGCCGATCTTGATGTTGATCTCCTCCTGCGTGTAAGCATAGTTGGCGATCTGGTTGTATTGGCTGCGCGTGAGTCCGGCTTTTTTGAGCAGGTCACGCGGGAAGATGTGGTGGATGTCGCCCAAATGGCTCACCAGCTCGCGCACTGTAATGTCCCTGGAAAGGAGACCGGTGTCGTTGGCGCGAACCTGGGCAGCCACGAACACCCAGAAGTAGGGGCTGCTGGTGCCGGAGGTTTCCAACTGCTGCACCAGACCCACCTCCCAGAATGCGGGAGACAATTCGGCACTCTCCACCTTGGCCAGGATGTCGGCGAAGTCACCAGACGCGATCTGACGAATATCCTGGTCGAACTGCGTCTCGGCCGATCCGGAATAGCGGCCCGTCAGCACCGACATGACGAACCAGCGCCGCACGAAGGATTCGATCTTGCCGTCATTGACGCCCTGCGCACGCAGCCGCAGGTAAACGATGTAGGCAAAGTTAAGGGCGCCCTGGGTGCGGATCATCTCGGTGGTAATGAAGCCCGCCGACTTGATGATCATCACGAAGCGCTTGAAGTGCGATTCGTTGATGAAGTCGAGCACGCCCTCGTTCAGCTTGACGAACGACGCTTCGGCGATGACCTCCTCGTAGGCCTTCGTCTCGAAGTTGCGGCCCGAGAGCAGGCTCACCAGGTCGGCCAACTTGCCGCGCCCGAACTCGCTGGTGAACGCCACCCGTAGCAGGTCGTTGTAGCTGGGGTCGTAGAGGTCGTCGTTCTCGTTGCGCAGCCAAGCCATCTTCTGGAAGTAGGGCGAGGCGGCGAACTCGGCGTCGTTGTCCTTGATGAAGCCATAAAACTCCGGCGCCACCGCCAGGTGGCAGAAGTAGTCGATGCACTTCCTGAGCTGCTGGCCCCCGTAGCGCAAGTCGGCGGCGATCTTCGACATGACGAAGTCCGCCTGCGACAGCACCGTGCCCTTGGAGTTGATGCGGATGAAGATTTCCGTGACCGTTTCGATGTCCAGGTCGTGGGACAGCTCGATTAGTCCGATCTGCTTCTTGGCGATGTCGGTCAGGTTGGCCAGCGCCTCCTCGACCTTGTCCTCGTCGGCGTCCGGGTTGGCATCGAGATAGATCCGGATCGCCTTGGTCAACTTGATTTCGCCGCCCACCATGGGGGCAATATCCTTGATCCATGCGGCATTCTTGGTGATTGCCGGGTTGCTCACCTCGAAGCGCTCCTCGATGGGATGGAAGGCAATCGAGATGCGAACCTTGCGGTATTCCTTGTTGACCACGGGCTGGCCCAGCACCGCCGCCGTCAGCGCCGTGATGCGCTGCTGGCCGTCGATCAGGATCATCTTGCCCGAGGCGGTGCTGCCGTCCTTCAGTTTTACATCCGGGTTACGCCAGGCGATCAGGTAGCCGATCGGAAAGCCCTGATAGAGTGAATCTAGCAGGTCGCGCACCTGGGAGGCATCCCAGACGAAAGGCCGTTGGATTTCGGGGATGGCGATCTCGCCCTCGCGCACCTTGGAGAGGACGCTTTCGATGAGATATTGGTTGACGGCGTATTTCTGAGTTTTCATTTCTATTGCCTCTTATGCCCTACAGCTTCTCATAGAGCTGCGCGTATTCGTTCTCGTCGGCCATTTTCTCGATTAGGAAGTTCACCCAAGCTTGGGTATATAGGTAGTCTTTGTGGGCTTTATCGTAGGAGCAATACTCTGCCTTCGTCTGCTCGGGTTTTTTGAGGCCAGATTTTGGCCTTGCCTTGTAGTGCTTCCAGCAGCGGGTATGGGTATCAGTATTGAACTTGTCGGTTTGCTTGCCATTGCGTTCAATCTTGATATTCCCCAGCCCGGCTTGCACAGCCTTCACGACCTCACCGGGTTTCAGCAACCCTGCATTCAGGGCGCCAGCATTCTTGAACTTCACGAGCGCCGCAAATTTCTCGACTTCTGACTTCTGATCGGGGGTAAGCGAGTCATATTGGACAAACTGAACGGACAAGGCATCTTCGGATTGGTGATTGGCCACCTGGATCAGGAAAGCCTTGAAGGCGAATTGGCCACTGCCCATGATTTCCGGAGCGATCGTGCTTCGATAGTCGTCGATAAATTTCTTCACATCCTTGAGAGACTTGTTTGCTTTTACTGCCGCGGCGAAGGACTCACCGCTCGGAAAAAGCTGTAAAGAGAAAGATAGGCATTCCCGAAGCTGATGCTTAGCGCCGAACTCTGCGCCCATTAGCGTTTCGAAGTTCAGCAACAGGGCCTGACATTCCCCAAATATTGCAGCGTCCAGTTCAGGAATATATCGATGCTCGATTTTGTTGCGAAGCGGGACAAAGAATTCGATATTTTTGCGAACAGGGTTTTGAACATCATCGCCCCAGAACTTGCGCGCGCACTCGGCTAATTCCCAGTGTTTGTAGTCGCCATCAATTTTTTGATATCGACCATTTTTGCCCTTGTGATAGGGGTTAATCCCACGGCGGAGAAATACCGCATGCAGTAGTGAAGTCCATGCGATCACCATAAGGGCGATATACCCAGCCGAACGAAAAGAGATGGCGGGTTTGTTGTAGACCTCGATAGCGAGCAAGGCGGAGTCTCGCGCCTTATCTAGATAGGGACGAAGATTCTTGCCGACTCGTTTTTGCGCCATGCTTCACTCCCTATATCAGCGGTTCACTTTGAAAAGGTGCTCGCCAAAAGCGCGTCAAAAGTGGCTTGCGATTTGTCGGTGGCGGCGGCTTGTTGAGATTCGATGGAACGAACTTGCTCGATATGTTCGGCAAAGCGAATTTGTGCGCTGATTGGTGGTGTCAGTATTGGGATGCAGTTCAAGTTGGCCTGATTCAATTTCGGTTGTGCGCTACCCGTAATTGAGTCGGTCATGTCTCGTAGATTCAATTGACATTCGAGAAAGGTAAGATTTGCTTTGCCGTTGGCAGCAACAACATGAGCATGGTTGTTGACCCAATATTTGCCAGTCGCAAGGAAGGTAATAGGGGTTGATCGCGAAATGAGGTTGGCGCCATCCTCCGCAATCAATAGATGCTCGCCCTCAAATAGATAGTCATCGAATGTGTCGATGATCCCGCTGGCGCCATAGTATGGATACGGCCCTTGGCGATTTGCACGGTCGGCAGACTTAATGGGCCTTCTCTTACCATCCTTATTCTCAACCAATTGGCCGAACGGTTGGGTTTGCCACCCCTTCGGATTTGTCGCCGGGTCACCGAACATGTCGAGGAACAGGGCGTGGATCAGCTCGGTGGCTTTCTTCTCGGCCTCGCGGCGCAGCCGCACGATGCCCTCGGCGCGGGAGAGGAGATCGACGATGCGGTGCTGTTCGGGAATAGGCGGAACTGGAATCCTCAGCGTTTTCAAATCGCGTAACACCAAACGGCGTATCGCAGAACCGGTTTTCTTATTCAACGCATCATGGAGGACGCCTGGATACCTCAGCATGTAGCCGAGAAAGGCACTTTCAACAATCGATGGATTTGGCCGGAGTATCGCAATTGATGACAAGACAGCGAATTCTTCGGCATCGCTGACCACGTGAACCTTTCCTACAGTTCCATCCTTTGAAAAAAGAACATCACCTAGTTTGGGGGCAGAGTTTCCGGCGACGGCCCGCTCGTATTCATCGCGAGCTATTTTTGATGAACCAGCCAAATCAAGGCCACTGACGGTCAAATCCTTGACGGTCAAGAATGGCACTCCCTCGGCCACGGGCGGTGGAGTGTAATGGGTTCCATCCGTGATCAGGTTGCAGCATTCAGAAAGGGTTCGGTATAGCCACATACTCATGTAGCGCTTTCACCCAGAGCCACCCTCAATGCTTCCACTTCCTCCACAATCTCGGCCTCGATGGCAGCCAGTTCGTCCAGCAGCTCGCGCGGGTCCTGGTGCTCGACGGCGGTTTGGTTCATGGGCCGGTAGCGTCCCGCCGAGAGGTTGAAATCGTTTGCGCGCAGTGTGGCTGCATCGGCGAACCACCACTTCTCTGTCCATTCTGCTTGCGCGTCCCGTGCCTGCCACTTCGTCCAGTTGTCTCCCGTGGCCTTATAGGCAGTGACCAGTGCGGGAAGGTCGTCGGCCTCGATGGGGGTGTCGTGGTTGGCGTCCAGCTTGTAGCCGTCGTTGTCGGCGTGCAGGAAGAGCACCTTGTCGGTGGTGCCGCCTTTCTCGAAGAGCAGCACGGAGGTCTTCACGCCCGCGTAGGGCTGGAAGACTCCACCCGGCAGAGAGAGCACTGCCTTCACACGGTTGTTCTCGATGAGCTGGCGGCGCAGCTCCTTGTGGGCGCCGGTGGAACCGAACAGCACGCCCTCGGGCACGATCACGCCGCAGCGGCCTCCCTCACCCCCGGCCCCTCTCCCAGAGGGCGAGGGGGAACGTAATGAGTCGAGCATGTATTTGAGGAACAGCAACTCGGTGGAAGTGGTGGTGCCCACCTTCACATCGTCCACGATGCGGTCCTTGTCCACCCGGCCCGAGAAAGGCGGGTTGGCGAGCACCACATGGTAGCCCTCCTGGGGAAGGCCCAGCTCGCGCTTCTTCTCGTTGTCCAGCGTGGTGGTCAGCACATTGCGCAGCAGGATGCGGACATTGGGCAGGCCGCGCAGGGTGAGGTTCATGGTGGCGAGCCGCACCATCTTGGGATCGACATCGTTGCCGTAGAAGGTGGCGGTTTGCAGCGCGGAGACCTGGGCGGCGGAGAGCTTGTCGCCCAAGCCGCGCTTCTGCCTCTTGCCGTCCAGCTCCACTTCCTGGATGGCGGCGGGCGAGGAGTTGGCCAGCCGCATGTGGTTGTAGGCAGCGACGAGGAAGCCTGCGGTGCCTGCGGCGGGGTCGTAGATCGTCTCGCCCACCTTGGGGTCGATCAGCTCGACGATGGCGCGAATGACATGGCGCGGGGTGCGGAACTGGCCCAGCTCGCCCGCCTGCTTGATCTGACGCAGCACATGTTCGAACAGGTCGCCCTTGGTGTCGGCGTCGGACTGGTCGAGCCGCAGGCCGTCCACCAGCGCGACCACCTGGGTCAGCACGGTGGGCTCGTCGATGGTGAGTCGCGCGCCGTGCATGAAGTTGTGCGCGGCCTTCTCGCCCAGCTCGGCGAAGAAGGCGAACACCTCGTCGCGCACAAAGCGCACCAAGGACTCGCCGGACAAGCCCTTGGCCCAGACGGACCAGCGGAAGCGGTCACGCGAAATGGTCTTCTGGCCGGGGGCGGGTGCGTTGAGCGGGTTCTTCAGCGTCCATTCGCCGATGAAAAGCGGCTCGTAGGGCAGCTTGAGTACCTTGGCCTTGAGGGCGTTCTCGGCGTCGATGCCCTCCACCAGGTAGAAGAAGAACAAAAACGAGAGCTGCTCGGCGTTGCTGACGGGGTCGGGGTAACCACCGCCGAAAAGGTAGTCGCGAATCTGGTCAATCGACCGCCGCATGTCGGGCGTCAGGGGCATGATGTTTCCTTGATCTAATGCCGCATTTCCGGCTGGATGCCAGCAGGCTTGGCTATGGGTGCTTCGCCCCCGAAAACGGCGGCGTTGAGGGATTCCAGCAGGCGCTCAAGGGCGTCGGCGCCGCCGAAGACCCGGCGAGCCTCGTTGAGGCCGCCCATCTGGGAGAAGGCGTGAAAGTAGGCGAAGTGCTCGGGCATCAGTTCGTCCAAAGTGTCCGCGTTGGCGCGAATCTGGCTGCCCAGCAGACGGAGCCAGCGCTCCCGCTCGGGCGCGAGGTCGCTCTGCTCCAGGAACCAGGCCTCGAAGCGGGTGCCCAGCTCGGCGGCTTTCTGTTCGGCCACCTCGGGGAAGAGCATGTTGCCGTTCTCGTCCAGCGTGATCCATTCGCGCGTCGTGGGGTCGATGTGGTCGTTGATGTCCAGGGCCAACAGGCGGCGCGGCTCGTAGTTCTTTTTCTTGGGCGGGGATCGCAAAACGCCACCCTCGACAAAATCATCGCTATCGCCGTGATAGTCGGCTACGCCGACGAAGTCGAACATCGTGAACAGCGGCTTTTGGCTGGCCTTGCGGGTGCCCCGACCACGCATCTGCTGGTAGAGGATGGCGGACTTGGTGAAGCGTGCGAAGACCAGATTGACCACCTCGGGACAGTCGAAACCCGTGTCGAGCATGTTCACCGACACGAGAATCTGCGGGAAAGGCTCTTTCTTGAAGCGTTTGATCTTGGTCATGCCGTCCACGGTGTCATCCGGCCCCATCCCGGACACGACATAGTCGGCGTAGCGCACCTCGGGCGAGGGCTTCTTGTCGGCAAACTCGGCATCGAGCAGGTCGGCGAGCGTGGCGGCGTGCCGTTTGGTGACGGCGAAGATGATGGTTTTGCCCAGGAGCGGCTTGCGCAGCACGCCCTTGTGGTCGAGGTAGCCGTTCTCCAGCACCTGGCGGAACTCGCGCACCATGGCCCGGTTGCGCTCGGGGATGGTGAAGCGCCGTTCCAGCGCACCGGGATCGATGACGATTCGATCCGTATCCTTGAAAAGCTGTTCAAATTCACTGCGGGTGCCCGCATCCATCGCCATCCAGTCGAGCTCGTCCTTCTTGACCTCGAAGCCGCCCTCGGCCGCTGTCTTCTCCGTCTTGGCCTTGTAGATCTGGTAAGGCACCAGATAGCCGTCGGCGATGGCGTTTTTGAGCTTGTAGGAGAAGGTGGGCTTGTCCACCTCGAAGAAGCGCAGGGTGTCACGCACGAAGAGCTTGTCTTCCTCGTCCGGCGCCATATCGTCCAGATCAGCCACGCAGGGCGTGGCGGTGAGGCCGATCTGCACGCCGTCGAAGTGCCTGAGTACGCCGCTCCACTTGCCGTAGATGCTGCGGTGACATTCGTCGCTGATGACCAGGTCGAAATAGCCCGCAGAGTAGTCACCGTAGATATTCACCATGCTTTGCAGTGTGGTGATGGTGATGCGTTTTTCATCCTGAAAGCGCCGCCCGGCCCGTAGCACATAGGCTGGGTAGTCGGGCAAATGTTCGGCAAAGGCATCTTCGGTCTGCTTGGCGAGAGGGATGCGGTCCACCAGGAACAGCACGCGGGTGATGGCGTTGGCCTCGAACAGGCGCTTGATGAGGGCGGCAGCGGTGCGGGTCTTGCCGGTGCCGGTGGCCATTTCAACCAACAGCTTGCGGCGGCCTTGGCGCATCTCCTTGCAGAGTGTGTCGATGCATTCCTTCTGGTAATCGCGTCCGGCGATGCGGGCGTCGATGGGGACATCGAGCAGGTCTCGTTTGACCTGGGCGGTGGCGGCGCGGCGCTCAAGGTCGTCTTGCTTGAAGAAGGTCCTGACCGGACGGGGATAGGCCTCACGCTGCCATTCCCAAAACTGGATTTCCTGGCCATTGGCGAGGAAGACATAAGGCACCTTCAGTTGGCGCGCATAGTGCCTGGCCTGCTCGGCCGCATCTGCAGGATTTACGGAGAATCGTTTGGCCTCAATAACGGCCAGGGAGCGCCCATGGCGATCGCACAACACATAGTCCGCACGCGTGCCGTCGTCCAGAACGACCTCGTAGCGGACACTTTGCGTGTCGTCCGTTTTCCATCCCTGATCGGCAAGCTGCGTATCGATCCTGACGCGTGCCAAGGCTTCATTGGAGAATGTCATGCCAACCGTATAAACCTGTTGCCGCAAAAAGTGAACCGATGATACCCAGATTCAAGGGATGCGCGAAGCAGCGCAACAATGCCGAGGCCTTTCACCGGCATCAACCGGATTCGGCGCGAGATGTATTCTGTGCCACCAGATCTCCCAAACGCTCGACCAAATACAACGGCAGGGATAGCAGGGGGTATCGAATCTCTTTTCGCTGCTTATCGGTTTGGATGGCCACATTGATCTGGTGGATGGCGGGTAATGCCGCATCAAACCGGACGGCCAAGGGCACGGGTTTGCTGCCCATGAACTGGTGTAGCGATTTAAGGCTGCCGGTGGCACCTGCCTTGACCTCGATCGGAACGATATTTCCCCCCAGGCCAATGACGAAATCCAATTCAGCGTTGGCGGTACGCCCCTCGCGTAGCCAATAGGTCAGTTCGCGGTTCGGTGTTTCTGCCAGAAGGCCCTGCAAATGCTGTCCAATAAACTGCTCGGCTATCGCGCCTTCATTGACAAACTTTGTGTCGTCCCATTGTGAAACGGTGTGCCCGTTCAGGCCACACACCGCATTCATCAGGCCCACATCCAAAAACAGCAACTTGTAAGCCTTCTCCTCAACATCCGCTTGTAACGGCAAGCCGGAACAATGGCTATGAACCACTTTGCCGATGACCCGCGCCATGGCCAGCAGGTCAATATCCTTCTTGAGGGTTGCGCTCTGATCCTGCGGGGAAATGTTGCTGTACTTGATCTTGACTCCCACATTACGGGCGGCGAAGTTGAATACATTCAACATCCGGCTCAGATTGCGTGAACCTGCGTATTTTGGAAAGTCTTCGCGGTAAGTCTCAATAATGGAATGATGCACATCGCCCACCGCGCGATAGCTGCGGCTGTCTGCAAATACCGCCACTGCTTCTGGCATCCCGCCCACGAGACAGTAGGATCGCAGGCATTGCAACAGACGCTGATGCGCCACTTCGCCAATGGTTTGCCCCCATTCATAGTGCGTCACCAGTTGATGCAGGGCATCCTCCCCTGTCGCCGCCAAAAATTCGCTGAATGTCATCGGCCCCATGTGCAGATACTGGATTCTGCCCACGGGCATGGAAAAGGCGTGGTCTGCCAAAGCAAATTCCAGCAAAGAACCTGCGCTGATCGTGGGCAGATCAGGACGCTCTTCATAAAAATACCGCAGGGCAGGAATGGCTTCAGGAACCGCCTGAATCTCGTCGAGAAACAACAGGGCAACCTCCTCCACACGCGGCATGCGAGGCAACATCTCGATTTGCTGGAGGATGAACGCAGGATCCTTGCTGGCAAAAACCCTTGCCAGTACGGGATGGCGTTCGAGGTTGACATTGCACAAAGCCAGTTGCTGCTGTTGGGCGAACAACTCCACCAAGGTCGACTTGCCGACCTGCCGCGCCCCTCGAATAATCAATGGCTTGCGGTTTTTGCTCTGCAACCAGTTTTGCAAAACCTGCAATTGCTGACGGTACACCGGAGAACCTCCTCACGACGGATAATGCCCCGCGACCATACCACGAATTATGATTTTATGGGTGTGTTTTGATGTTGTTGGTATGTTTTTGTTGGTGTGTTTTTAAATCAAGGGCGCTTGAATGTGAAATTCAGGCTGTTTCCCCTCCCCAATCCTCCCCCACGAAGGGAGGGAGTACCTTCCCCTCTCCCCGCGGGAGAAGGGAAGGACAAGGAACCAGCAGTCACCCCTTCCCGAACCTGAACACCCCGCCCTCCACATCGACACGAATCGTGTCCTTGGCGGCGAAGTGACCGGCGAGGATCTCGCGGGCCAGGCGGTTTTCGATCTCCTGCTGGATGGCGCGTTTCAGCGGCCGGGCGCCGTAGATCGGGTCGAAACCGGCGCGGGCGATCTCGGCCAGGGCCGCGTCGCTGACTTCCAGCTTCATCTCCATCTGCGCCAGACGCTTTTCGAGGCCGACCAACTGGATGCGGGCGATCGAGGCGATATGCCGCTCGTCCAGGGCATGGAACACCACCACCTCGTCCAGACGGTTGATGAATTCGGGGCGGAAGTAGGACTTCACCTCGCCCAGCACGGCGAGCTTGATGACCTGGTAATCGTCGCCGGCCATCTGCTGGATCATCTGGCTGCCGAGGTTGGAGGTCATCACCACCAC
>SXGU01266508.1_pt1 | contig 10972 bp, 13 predicted proteins | sample 3174531 | NCBI WGS metagenome assembly SXGU01 (sample SAMN11356863, study PRJNA531348) | freshwater metagenome | isolation source: freshwater sample F1-140 | place: China: Fuxian Lake, Yuxi | collected 2017-12-25
GCTTGCGTCATACCGCTGTTTTTCCAGTTGTTCAGGTGCTGTATCCAATGGGCCGTTAAGGTCATGCATTATCCTCTTCAAAAATTTTGAGAATAACGGTTCTGGACTCGTTAGCACAGGTGGCTTGGTTGAGCGCTTACGCTACAGTACCCGCATCGCCGCATCGTTGCCGAATCGACGGAATGTGTGATTGCAAGAGCAATGCTTTTCCTTTAAGGTTAAGCTGTTCATGGTAAAGACACACTATCAATCACAGGTACTTCCTATATGAGCATCGAAGAACTTCACAAGCTATCCGCCGTAGAAAAGCTAAAGATTATCGAGGCGCTTTGGGGCGATTTGGTCGGTGACGAAGATAATCTCTCCAGCCCGTCTTGGCATGAAACCGAACTCATGAAGACTGAAAAAAAATTTCTCTCCGGCGACATTGAAGTACTGGATTGGCAACAAGCCAAGAAAGTATTACGTTCTCAATGTGAATGAAAGTTCAGGTTCTCCGGTCAGCTATGGAAGACCTTGCCGCAGGCCGAAAGTTTTATGATCGTCAAGAACCAGGCGTCGGCGACTATTTTTTCGACAGCTTTTTTGCCGAAATCGATTCACTGGCGATTTTGAAAAATGCACAACGTGCACAACGTAAGATTTGCCCCTTAATTGGATGATTGCACAGTGAAAATATTGATACACAGACTCTGTGGCAAGATGACTATTGCCTCGTTTACGGCTGCTGTGAATCACTGCTACACTATTCGAAAATACAGGAGCCATCATGACAACCCTTACCTTCGATACTCACGAATTTATCAAGGAACTGAAAAATGCCGGATTCAGCGAACAACAAGCTGAAGCTATCACCAAGCTCCAAAAAACCGCGATCAGCACCACCCTGGAACAAGCCAAGCATGACTATCAACTGGACGATTTAGCCACTAAACGGGATTTAAAAGAGCTGGAATTAAAAGTCGATGCGAGCATCAGGGAACTGGAATTAAAAGTTGCCAAAGACATTGCCGAATCCAAAGCCGAATTAGTCCGCTGGGTAGTCGGTGTCGGCGTGTTACAGATGACCTTAATCGTGGGGCTTATGTTGAAATTGACCCATTCGATTTAGCAGTGGTCGAACATGTTGTTTATATGCGCAAAATATTTGGCGACAAAGAGCTTTCTCTCAACCTTGTATGATTAAAATAAATAAAAAATTTACCCCATTTTCAAAACTTTCCCGTCATAAAAAACGGGATTTATATGTGCGCTTGAGAAAGAAAATCAAGCAAACGGCATTAGCTTACGGGCAAAATTTTACTAGCAATCTGGTATTGAATGAACCGGGTAGACCTTCGTTGTTTAATCAATGGTTCGATTTTTATTTTCTTGGGCTTGATGGGACAACGATATGGAACACTGCACTTTGTACAGCAAATCAAGCCTATTGGGAGGCTATCAGTGAGTTAGCGTATGAAGAAGCCGATAGGCTTTGCCCTAAAATCACCGATGACTTTGATCTTAAATCATTCCTGATCCCAGTGTACGACAAAATAACGGGTAAAAAACTTCACTACATCATGAAAGAGCCGGAGATAAAGCCGGAATTGAACAACCTTACCCTCGCTAAATTCGTGGAAGGATATAGCTCGAAACTCATTCATGAGGATACCGGCGATACCGCGCCCATTTTTGAGTCGTTTAAAATAGATAAAACCTACCATTATGGGATTGGTTTATTTGCTGTTGTAGATGCTCCGGAAATTAATGCAGAAACGATTGATGCGATGATTGCAAAATTTCGTTCTATAGGTGAGCAGGACTGGAAAAATCCTATGCCTGTTGATCGTGCTAAGCTTCCTGTCGATACGTTTGAAGTACTTGTAAAGACACAAGCCCTGTAGGGGGTGCATCGCACCCCTTTTCGAGCTGTAGTACTGTGGAAAATCTTGATTCTTGAATAGATTGTCCAAGGGAGTTTTTTAAAACATCTCGGCTCTTTGTTGTTCGTAAATGGGGCGCGATGCACCCCCTACAGGGCTCAACATTACGTTATAACATCAGGTCGGCAAGTGATTTAGCTTTATTTCTAGCAATATCTTTTTCGTAGCTGCGTAGAAGCTTGCTTCGCAATTCGCGGATTTTATTTGGGCTTTTAAGGTCTCCTTTATAATCAAATTGATCCCCAAGGTCTTCAACTTCATAATTTAAATCTATTACAATAGATCGAAGAATTTCCTCTATCGCATCCATAAATTTATCAGTTTCATTGCCGTCAAAAAGTTTTTGCGGATTTCGTGAAAACTCTGAGGCTACTTCGTCTGACTTAATCAGATCGGCCACAACAGACATAAGAAAAAATCTTGTCAATCCATATCTTGAAAGTGGTTTTAAAACAATACCTGGGGTTACTTTATAGATTCTCTCCATAATCAAATACATCATTATTATTCGATAGGCCGTAACTGCTGGTCTGGCAAAGATGTCTGCATATTTATCATCGAATAATTTATAAACCTGATGACATGACTCTGGTTCCATAAGGTCAAATGCAAGCAACAGTCTTCCTGCCTCTTCATTTGTTATAAGGATAGTTCCTGCTTTTTTTTCTTCGCCACGTTTAATTTCTAGTTCATATTTTCCTTTTTCAACACGAAAAAACTCTTCTCGAAGTCGAATCTGAACTTCATTGGTAGACTTAAGATCTCTTGGTTTTATCGCATTTTGATTGTTACTATTTATTGTAATTTTTCGAGATAGAGCAGCATCTTTAATTTCAATAACTTTTGCGATAATTCTTAAATTTTCACTTAAGCTAGATGAAGATTTCTTAAAGGTCGAAATACTCTGTGCGCCATTTACAACAACATAGTTTTTGATATAGAGGCGCTCATCTTTCAAAAAAGCAGTCTCACAAAGAATATTTACACCGTTGTGATATAGCGGAAAATTCTCATGCTCAGATTGGTTGGCCACACTATCTCTCAATGCTTTATTTACTTTAGTATTTCCAAGGGATTGTCTAACGTTCTGAGAAAAAAGAGTTCCATCGTCAATCCCGGCCATTTTTACCAATTCTAAGGCTTGCACAGGAAGAATATAGGTTGTTGCTCGATCAGATGTCCGAATAATCATAGGAGCAACATAGCTTGCATCAAAGCTATAATCACCCTTCACTCCGCCCTCAATCTCAATCTCAATATATTCACTAGCGATTCTATTTCGGTCGTAAACTCTAATAGATTCTTCTTGTTTAAGAAATTCGTTTCCGTTTGAGTCTAGCGCTTGATTGCAAATAAATACACCGATGACTTTGTAACCTTTAGAAATAAGTCCTTTTATATTATTTCGTGTCAAAACCCGCTTCAGCTCATCATTTGCACCACCATCTAGCAACGCCTGTACCGAACTTTCATCAATTAACTGTGTTATTGTTCCGGCTAACTCTCTTAAAGGGGCATCCCCAATCGATGATTCTCTTTGTTTTAGCTTTCCTTGTAACACAAGAACTTCTTCCTGAGTGTGATCAACAAATATTCCATCAATTCCTCTATCATTGGGCCGATCACATATAGCATCGTCTGCATCTATAGAATCCAGCCTAAATATGTTCTCTAAAAACCAATTAAGAAATGCGACTGATTCACCACGTCCTTTTTCTTCATAAGGAGTGAGTGTAGATTTTAGATTTTGATAGTTTAATTGATTTGGATTCATCGATTTACATTCCTAGAGCTGTCATTGTATTTTGAAATCTATTTTTCATAGGTATAGGTCAATCTTAAAGTCTAACGCATTATATCATGATCCTGAATATCTGGATTACAGGACTAACTTTGCAAGACGCGAAACATGAGGTCAAGTCTTGCAATCATCCATCTGTCTTAACATTGTTCCGGTTTATTGTGATTTTATTTTTTAGTCCTGTAGATGCTACAGAGCTATAGGGAGTACCGCTTCCATTTAAATGGTTAAACTCCCCGAATACTTCGCCACCAAAGCATCCGCTGTCAACAATGTGATACCCTCAACGGATAGCCTGTGCAACAAGGATGTGGTCGAGTGGGTCTTTATGAATGAGTGGCAAGCTATCGATAAAAACGGCATGTTCACTGCTAATAGCCAATTATTGATAGCCCTTGTCCAATAGCCCCCGGCGTAGCACTCTTGCGTCGCCCCAAAAAAGGGGTCAGGTTACATTACAATAGAAAAGTAACCTGACCCCTTTTCTCTTTTCTACCGGACCCCTTTTCTACCCCCGCCATAAACACAGAAAATACCAGACAAACCGCCGGAAGGCGGGGAATGTTTACCGCTTCCGCCTTACTGACCAAACCTTCCAACAGATACGCCAGTACGATGGATACGAAAGCCGGCATTAATAAATCGGACAACGAGTAAATCAGCACAAAACTGACAATCAGGATGATGGCCAGTGCAACCGCTTGAGAGTTGGGCAAAAACCGCTTAAAGAAGTTTGTGAAAAAATGCAGATTCGTGGACGGAGTTTGAGTTGCCATGGATAGCCGGGAGGGTAATTGTTGGTTGCGCCATTTTACCTTCAATATCTCATTAATAACGGGTAAATCGATAAGTAAATGTGACTAAGGGGCAATGGTTTCTTTCATTTCTGTTGGTTTGGGGTGTTTCGCAAAAATGCCATTATGATGGGATTTTTATGTCTGCGACCTCCCTTACGTGTTTTTATAGCCGGATTCATTGCAGGGTTCACCAAATAACGCTCAATCCATAGTGGCTGTATTGATCAAATTGACCGTCTTTAGAAATTAAAATGAGATCGTTCGATATAGCCTGCCAAATCAACATCCTATCGAAAGGATCCTTATGCGCAAATTTAGGCAATTGATAAAATAGCGCCGCTTCTTCGTGGGACAAGATTAACTTCTCAAACCCCATATCATCGATAACTTTTAGTAAATCATCGGGTTTGCATCCCAGCGTTAATTTGCCCAATGCATACTTTAACGATATTTCCCATAAAGTGATGCTGCTGACGAAAGCTCGGTTATCCGTATTTTCTAAAACACCAACTGCTTGTTGCCCGAGTTTTTCCGGTTGCCATATCGACCATAAAAAAGTATGTGTATCGAGCAAATAGCTTTTCACGATTGTAAAAACTCTTCGTCAGTCATTTTAAAGTTTTCGTCGATAGCAAACTCCACTTTCCCCTTTAATAATCCTAACGGTCGTTTTTTAACCGGCTTGTTTTTTAAAGACAACACAAAATTTAATGTGGCTTCAACTTTATCTAAAGGCAAAGAGTGCATTTCTTTTAGCACGGCTTGTTCAATTTCGGTTCTGTTCATTGCTTGTTCCGTTTTGAAATTTTTTGGATGTTAGCATTGGGTAATAATGGTCAACTGAAATGGTCTAATTAAACCGGACACTTCTCAAGACAGATTTATAATATCAACAGAGGTGACCATGAGTAATCAAATTAAACATAAACGGCCCAAATACACGCTTGAATTTAAACAAGATAAAGAGGCGGCAAAGCTGAGTATTATTGATTGTTTGGCTTTTTATAATGGCAAACGCGCGCATTCAAAATTAAGCTACCAGTCCCCGCTGGAATTTGAGCGGAAATTCTATAAGAAGACTGCTTAAGAAAGTGTCCGGTTTTAGTTGACCATTACAAGCGCTAAAGGCAATGATGTGTTAACAGCATGCGGTCAACTCAATTCTAAAAACTAAATAGCGATCGAGCGCCGGTGAATGGGGCCGGAGCAAATCGACATATTTTTCATAAAAAATACCTAAAGAATTTCGTCAGGATAGCCATATGACAGCGCGGACCAGCCATACACACCCTATTCAGATCGCAGCAGTGCGTGCGAGCCCCTCGCATGGACGGATCGGGATCACCTTCTGCCCAGGCAAGCACGACCGTTTTGCTTACACGGGTGCTTGGGAACGCGACCTCGGAATCGATTTGGACGCCATCACTGCATGGGGTGCAAAGCGGGTGCTGACACTGGTCGAACCCGCGGAACTCAAAGCGCTCAAGGTGCCGCAGCTCGGCCATGAAATTCGTAGACGCGGCATCGAGTGGAGCCATTTGCCCATTGCCGACTTTTCCGTTCCTACCCAGGCTTTCGAACAGCAGTGGGTCACGCAAGGCCGCGAGATTCGGGAAATGTTGCGCAATGGCGATGATGTACTCGTGCATTGCAAAGGCGGCCTGGGTCGGGCAGGCATGATCGCGGCGCGGCTACTGGCGGAATTGGGCATGGAACCCGATGAGGCGATCCATGCCGTTCGTCACGTGCGCAAGGGCGCCATCGAAACGCCCGCGCAACTGGCGCTGGTGCGTCGAACTAAGCCCATTTCCTAAGCCGAAGCATAATGATGAGCGCCGAAATGCAGTTGGTTGACACCACCACGATGCAGCGGGTTGGCGGACAATTGGGCACTAACCCTGCGGGCATTTTTCAGGACGACAACGGGCGACGCTACTACGTGAAAACACTGGAGTCTCCTGCTCATGCACGCAATGAGATGATTGCCGCCAAGCTCTACCAACTCGCCGGCGCTCCGATTTTGACCTATCGGAGCACAAACGCACCCGAGCAAATTGCGACCGAGTGGGTCGAACTCGATAAAAAGAGCATTGCCCATCTCAGTCAAAGCGAACACAAACAGGCGCAGCTCTGGTTCGGTGTGCATGCCTGGACGGCCAACTGGGACGCCGCCGGCTTCAATGGCGACAACCAAGGTGTTGTCAACGGCAAAGTGCTGACGCTTGATGTAGGCGGAGCACTCGCATTTCGGGCTCAGGGGGATCCCAAAGGCAAAGCATTCGGCATCCGCGTGGACGAACTCGATGTGCTGCGAAGCGACAATGGCAACCCACACGCAGTCAAGCTCTTCGCTGACATGAGTCCCGACGACATTAAACAGGCCATCAGCGTGGTAGTACGAATTCCCGACGAAAAAATTCGTCAGGTCATTATTGACAGCGGTGGCGGTCACGCGCTGGCCGAAAAGATGATTGCACGCAAAACCGATATGACTAGGCGCTAGAAGCAATTTAGCTTCTATTCAACACCGAACGCGCGACGGAGCATGTACCCATATGTCACTGCCATTAAGTTAAGGAAAAAGCTCCCTCTCGGCAATTGCTCCTGCATTGCTCTACTTACCTACATCCATGTAGGCATCCTGCTGGAGAGGGGTGAGGAGAATAAAAATAAGGAAAAAAGCCTTATTTGATCCCCTCATCCTAACCTAATCATGCCGGACTCTCCTGTCCGGCACCCTACGGGCGAGTGCAAATCCGCTCCCGGCGGATTTGTCCCGGAGGGAGAAGGGACTGTACATCCTTAACTTAATGGCAGTGACCCATATGTGCCAACTTAAGGAAAAACGGCGGCAGGACCGGTTATTTAACCCGTCCTGCCGCAAATACAACGCTGTTGACTTAAAACTTATGGACTAACCGTTACCACAATAGGGCTGACGCTCTGTTCAAGTACACCGTTACTTAATTTATAAGCCACCCAAAAGTAATAAACCCCCGCTTTAAAATCAGCTTGTCCGGCTACGCTAGCAGCGGCTAATTTGCCTTGATAAATAGGCAGTTGAGTGCGGTCCGGAAAGCTTTTGATCGGCCCTGAAAACGGCGGCACCGTGCTAAAGTTCGGCGCTTGCGTCGAGCCGTCCGCGCTTTGGATTATCGGGACAACGGTACTGCCGTTTGCATTATCCGCTTGTTTGAAAGCCGTCCATTGAGCGGCCGCGGTTGCCGATGCCGGTTGGTAATACGCCGCAATCATGACTTCCGCGCCTAGCCCTTGCTGACTGACAGGTGGATAAAGTTCCGCGACAATATCAACCGTATCGCCGAGTTTAGGCGCGGCTATCGCGGGCTGTTGCGGTGTTTGCGCTTGCGGCAGCGTAGGCACATGTTGCAGCGAATCGTAATTGACTTGCGTTCCGCCCAAAATCATCACGTCGGTCGGGACGGACCGGTTCAAGTTTGCAATCGGAGAAAACAGGCGAGGGCCTACATTCATGACCTTGTTTTTTTGTGCGTATTGACTATACAAAGACAACATCCTCTTATAGTCGTCGGGATAAATTTGCGATAAATCCTGTTGTTCGAACGGGTCGTTAGCCAAGTTAAACAAATAGATTTGGCTATCCCAGCGGCTGAATTTGGTGGTCCATTGTTGCGCGAGTTTCCAATCGCCGTTACGTATCATTTTGGCGCTGTCTTGCTCAAAGCCTAACACGCGCGCCGGGTCTTTGCATGACAGGTCGCCGGCGAATATGTTGCCGATCGGGACGCCATCCATCGGCGCAATCGACTTGCCTTGATAGCTTGCAGGATAGGCGGTTTTTGTCATTTGCAGAATGGTTGCGGAAATATCCATCACCGACGATAAACACTCGTATTTTGCGCCCCTGGATTTTGCATCGGCCTTCGGCGAGAACACAAAAGCCGCCGTATGCACACCGCCTTCGAAGGTTTCCTTTTTAAATCGGGAGTACGGGGTGTTGCTCAACATGCCTGAACCATGGTTCGCCGGAATATAGGACGTGCCGGTACCCATATTCGCGATCTCGGCAAAGGTCGCCGAGGTAAAAGTAGCGCTGTCATAGCTTTCTTTAGCCGGAGATCCGGGTTCTATGCCCGCGCTGCCGTTATCCGACATCACAAAGAACACGGTATTGTCGTATTCGCCGATGTCTTTCAAATGTTGAATCAACTTGCCTACATTCTGGTCCAGCTTTTCCACCAGCCCCGCATAAATGGCCAAACGCTTGGCTTCGACTTGCTGTTGCTCGGATGACAAGGTATCCCAGGCGGGGACCTCTATATCGCGCGGCGGCAGGACCGCATCGGGCTTAACCAAGCCCAAGGTTTTTTGCTTGTTAAAACGCGCCAAGCGCAATTTATCGTAACCTTGACTATAGGTGGGCAAGTATTTGGCGATCAAATCCGGCGGCGCTTGAAACGGTGCGTGAGAAGAAATGTGCGCGACGTTCAGGTAAAAAGGCTTGTTTTTATCGCGGTGGTCCAACATTTTAATGGCTTCGTCGGTATAAAAGTCGGTCGAAAAAGCATTCGGCGGGAAATCGGAAAACGGCGCGCCGTTTTTGTTATAAGGCGTATTGACGCCCAGCGCTTGGTAGTAACTCGGCGGTTGGCTGGTAATCAGTTTGCCGTTGGCGTCGGAAAGATAATGCACATCGCCGCTGGGCAACAGCACCAAAGACTCGTTAAAGCCCCGATCGGAAGGATACAGTCCGGCGGTACTGCCCAAATCCCATTTTCCGGTCATCATCGTGTAATAGCCGTTGCCTTGGAGTAATTGCGGAAAAGTCGGCAAGGCTTGCGTCAAGGTGCCTTCATAACCCGGCGCGCCTTGTTGCGGCGGGCGGTCTTCGGAAAAGGCCTGCATATTGCCGACCCCGGCGGGATGATTGTCCCTGCCGGTAAAAAACATCGCCCTGGCAGGGGTTGAGGTGGAGGCGGAGTAGTAATTGGTCAGCTGCGTCCCGTTATTGATGAGCCGGTCTATATTAGGCGTGTTGATTTCGCTGCCGAATCCACCTAAATCGGAAAAGCCCATGTCGTCGATCATAATGGTGACAAAATTGGCTTTATCCGTTGACGCGGTGCTTGTCCCCAAAGAGGAGAAGCTCATGCAGGCAATTGCAATCGCTGTGTGCAAGTTATTTTTCTTTTTTAGCATGTTCATTAATCCTGGTGGTGTTGAGACAAAAGTAGCGGGGTAGTTAGAACGCATTCGCCGAAAACGGCCTGCTTGATAAACTCGACTTCCCATCACCCATCGATACCTTTCACAAAACCTACGGCTTAACACAGGCGACAGATGATAAGGCAATGTATCATAAAAAAAATGTTTTACAACAGTTCGCGCTTTTATATAGCTCGGCAATGTTGATCGCTGCCGTCGCCTTCATCCCATAGGCATTCCTACTAATTGTCCAAATGATCGGCCTCCTCTAATCTGTATTCAGTTCAACTATTTAACGATGACTTTTTGCCCGCGACGGTCGGCGGCATGACGAAAAAAATCCGGAAGCCCCCCGCCATCGTTCCCACGCTCCGGCGTGGGAATGCAGCTAGGAACGCTCCAGCGTTCCGGAGCGCTGGAGCGACGCGATCTTCGATATTTTATTTTTGTCACATCCCCACCTTAATGTGTTGATAGATAAAATGAGGCTTCCCGATATGAATTACTCGGACACTATTGATTCTACCAACCTGTTGCCATTGATCGTCTATTTCGGGGCCGTCATCGGTATCGCCGGAGTGATGCTCGGCTGCGCTTATCTATTGGGCCAAAAGCACACGGCTAAAGCCGCCGACGAAGCCTTTGAATCCGGAATTGTTTCGGCGGGCGACGTGCATATCCGCTTTTTCGTGCAGTTTTATTTGCTCGCAATTTTCTTTGTGATTTTCGACATGGAAAGCGTATTCCTGTTTGCCTGGTCGGTGGCCTTGCAAGAAGCCGGCTGGCCTGGTTTTATCGAGGCGCTGATTTTTATCCTAATATTAATCTCCGCCTTGCTTTATCTGTGGGCGATAGAAGCGCTCGATTGGCGTACCCGCAGGCAACGCAACATCAGGTCATAGAGGTCATTATGCAATGGACGCTAACTCAAGCGGAAACCGCTCCGCTTCCGCAATCCGGGCAACAAACTTACGACGAGGCGCTACGGCGCAATTTTCTGTTCGCCAAACTGGAGGACATGGTCGCGTGGGGCCAAGCCAATTCGGTCTGGCCGTTTAATTTCGGTTTGTCTTGTTGTTATGTGGAAATGGCGACCGCGTTCACCAGCCGTCATGACATTGCCCGTTTCGGTTCCGAAGTCATTAGGGCGTCGCCGCGGCAGGCCGATTTGATCGTCATTTCAGGCACGGTTTTTCGAAAAATGGCCCCAGTAATCAAGCGGCTTTACGATCAATTGCTGGAACCGCGCTGGGTTATATCGA